>WNFT01000871.1_pt1 | contig 26095 bp, 14 predicted proteins | sample 5400191 | NCBI WGS metagenome assembly WNFT01 (sample SAMN13153359, study PRJNA577476) | soil metagenome | isolation source: 80 cm saprolite under Madrone tree | place: USA:California | collected 2016-06-14 | reverse complement strand
TTCCACATCTTGGCGGATCAGTCGCTCCAGCAAAGCCGCGTCGGCTTGGATCGCTTCGCCATGTTCGGGATGCTCGTGCCGAGCCTGTTCGGCCAAGCTCAGCAGTCGTCGACCATCCTGTACAATCTGGGTCAACAACTGGTCCCGCTGGGCTTTGTCATCCCAATCGATAGCCGCTTCCCCTTTCAGGCTGCTGCCAAAATAGCGCTGCAATCCTTCCTTCTCCGCCCAACCGGCGTTCGGCTCACCGGCCACTTCGGCCAACCGGCACGCCAGTTTTTCGATCCCGTCGGCCAGCAGGTTGTAAGTGTCCTTCACCGCCCCCTTGCCCAACGTTGGCGTCGTGTCTAGCGCGACTCGGATCTTCCGACTCTCCACATAGCCGGCACGTCGTGCCTCATCGATAGACTTCTTGAGCAGCCCTTCGCCTTGCTCGTGCAGGACCAGTCGGGCCTGAAACTCCTGCAGCGCACTTTTCTGTATCGGCACTTCTTCCAGCTCCAAGCCCAACGCCACCTTCCACCTCAGGTCGTATTTTGTCCGCTCGATAGCCTCGACAAAACTCACACCCTCGTACGCCCGCAAAAACAAGATGCTCACCGCCAGGCTCGGCGGCACCGACGGCCGTCCATTGTTCCGGCAATACAGAATCGCAAAGTCTTCATCCCGGAATAACTGCCCCCGGTGTTGGGCCAAGTACCCGTACAGCGTGTCTCGTCCGACGTAGTCCAGATAAATGTGGTCGGCGGCAAACAGCCTGTCTTGTGCCGAGCGCTCACCCATCATGACCGCTGCTCCCGGCTCGATGTCTCCCGATCAACGTCTTCCCATCGTAAGCTCATGCTGCTAGCATTAAAGCCCTCCCTCCCAGAACTGGTCCCGTCCAATCAACAGGCGAAAAAGTCGAGCAGGGAACTTTCCGGATGAGTTTCTAGGAGGGGAATTCAGAGTCACGTTTCGAGTGCATGACCGCTCGCACAACGAAGTGCAAAAATTGGAGACGCCAATGCGGACACTATTGCTCACAACCTCCGAAAAATGGCCAATCTCCAGTCGCGGGCTTTAGCCCGCGTTCAGGGCTACCTCTCGTAGACGACTTCGCCATTCACAATCGTCATGACCGTGTCGGCTTTGAGGATTTCCGTTTCCGGCACGGTCATGATGTCCTTTGAGAACACCGTCAGGTCCGCGAGCTTCCCCGGCTCCAGCGATCCTTTGATGTTCTCTTCAAATGAAGCGTACGCGCCCCAGATCGTGAACATCTTTAGGGCTTCGTCGCGCGTGACCTTCAATTCCGGATGCCAGCCTTCGCCGCTGAAACCCTTCAGATCCTTTCTCGCGACCGCGGCATAGAACTCGATTCGTGGATCGCCGCGTTCGACGGGTGCGTCGCTTCCGCCCGCCACTTTAACCCCGGAATCGATGAACGTCCTCCACGCGTATGCGGCCACGTCTGCGGCGGATCCTGCGAATACGATCTTCCCGCCGGTCGCAGCCACGGCGTCCACTCTTGGTTGCTGTGAATTCGCCGTATAGATTGTTCCATTGCGGATCACGACCTCCGCGGGTGACGCACCGCTGCGACAACCAAAAAGAAACGACAGACAGAATAGCGATGTCAGGTGCGAACGAGACATGGTGAGATTATATAGCGGCAAGTTCTCTTGTATAATGCGTCGCAACTCATTGGAGGTTCACATGAAAAACTTTCTGTTGGGACTCGCCGCGGCCGCGTGCGTCGCTGGTGTGCTTTTCGCACAAGGGAAAATTAATCCCACCGACCCGCAGCCGACCTGCAACATGTGTCCGGGAACATACATCCCGCTGTCTGAGCTCGAGGCCTATACGAAGAAAGCCGTCGCGGAAAAGCTGGTCGATCAACAGGTGAGGGATATCGATATCGGAAAGTCTCACATCGGCATCGGCATGGTCTACCGCGGGAAGCTGGACAAGCCCGCCGCGGACTCGGTCGCCGAACACGATCAGGTCAGCGAGGTCTACCACATCATCTCCGGAACGGCCACGCTCGTCCTGGGCCCGGATATTACCAACAGGCAGCGGCGTCCCGCGACGCAGCGGACCGTTGTCGAGTTCAACGGGCCGGGCAACAACGGGTCGGAGATCCGGAACGGCCTGACGGTTCAACTCAAGCCCGGAGACGTGGTGGTCATTCCGGCAGGGACGGGCCACTTGTTCACAAAGATCGACGATCACATCAACTACCTGATGGTTCGCATCGATCCCGACAAGGTCACGCCGGTCAGGGGTGAGGCGAAATCGAAGGAGTATTTGTCAAAGGCCGCGCCGCGGTAATTTGTCAAGAGTGGCCGCTTAGCTGTAGCGGCGCTCTATGAGCGCCGGTTTTCTTGGAATCAACCAAATACCGGCGGTCATAGACCGCCGCTACAGTGACTTCAGAGAAGCCTTCGAAGCAGGTTCAACGTTCCTGTCCACCGGCGCCAAAACATTGAGAGCGGCCATTACGCCGCCGTCTCTGTGCGGCACGCCGGCCAGCCGGAGTCCCATTTCGACGCCGCTCAGCGTTCCTGCGAGCATGAGGTCGTTGAAGCTGCCGAGATGCCCGATTCGAAAGACTTTACCTGCCAGCTTGCCCAGGCCTGATCCCAGGGACATGTCGAAATTCTCGAGAATGACTTCCCGCAGCCGATCGGCACTATGGCCTTCCGGTGTAAAAACGCCCGTCAGCGAACTCGAGTACTCCAGAGGCTCTTCACAGACGATGTCCAAACCCCAGGCCCGCACCGCAGCGCGTGTTGCGTCGGCGTGGCGTTCATGGCGCCGAAAAATATCGGGAAGCCCCTCCTCCCGAAGCATCCGGAGAGCTTCCTGCAAACCGAATAGAAGGTTCGTCGCCGGCGTATAGGGGAAAAAGCCGCTGCGATTGGTCTCCAGGATATCCTGCCAGCTCCAGTACGCTTTCGGTAGTCTGGCATTCTTGCTGGCGGAGAGGGCCTTCTCGGAAATCGCGTTAAAGGAGAGCCCGGGCGGAACCATCAGGCCCTTTTGCGAACCGCAGACGGACACGTCAACTTCCCATTCGTCATGGCGATAATCCATGGAAGCCAGGGAAGAGATCGTATCGACGATCAGCAACGCCGGATGATGCAGGCGGTTCATCGTGCGCCGGATCTCCGCGATGCGGCTGGTCACCCCCGTCGAGGTCTCATTGTGAACCACGACGACGGCTTTGAACTCGTGCGATTTGTCCGCACCGAGTAAGGCTTCCAGGTCCGCCGGAGAAGCGCCTCGCCGCCAATTGCCCGGCACGTATTCCACGTTGAGCCCGATTTTTTCTGCGACTCGCTGCCAGAGTTGCGAAAAATTCCCCGTCTCGAAAATCAGCACCCGGTCGCCTGGCGATAAGGTATTCACCAGGGCTGCTTCGCAGCCTCCGGTGCCAGAAGACGGATACACGACGACACGGCTGCGCGTTTGAAAGATCTCGCGCATTCCTTCCAGGACTTCCAGAGCCAATTTGGCGAATTCCGGTCCCCGGTGGTCAATGACGGGGTGATCCATAGCACGCAGAATTCGATCCGGAACGTTCGTCGGACCAGGGATTTGAAGAAAGTGACGGCCTGTGTGAATCATCGAAGTAGTTACTCCATGAACAGTGGATTATGAATATTACATCACTTCCGTCCCACCAGGCGAAGACGCGCTGTAAAGGCGCGGTGCTGCCCGCCGGCGAAGGTTGGAAAATTGGCCGCATCGATATTGTTGATGACCGAATTGTAGTTATGGTGGCCCGTCACGTTGATGACCGACAATCGCACGGCCCACTGATATCGATAAAACCCAAAGCGTTTTTCCGCGCCAATGTTGACGTCGAAGTACGACGGAAAGCGCAAGCCGTTGGCAGGACCGGCCCGTTGATAGAGCGAATTCACCGTCGTGAAAGGAAAACCGGTGTGGTACTCCGCAAAGTAACTGAAGAAAAGATTCCATAAACTGGTCTGCAGCGTTCCCCGGGAAATCACCCGATGGGGAGCGTCCCATGAAAGCGGCCCGGCCGCCTGCGATGTGAGAAGAAAGTCTTCCAGGGAATAATCGAAGATCCTGTTGGAGCGGGCGCGTGAATATGTGTAATTGAACGCGACATCCGCGCCCGTCCTGATCGAACGCCGCAGGGAAACCTCCAGAGACCGGTACCTGTCCTGGCGGTTGTTTTGTAACTCCAGTTGCTGGCGAAACGGATCGCCCGAAACATTCTCAAATGCCAGTCCGCGACGCTGCCTGCGATTCATGACGTGAACCGTGGACGTCGTGCGCCTATCCCATTGATGCTGCCATTCGGCGCTCAGGATCTCGAAGTAAGGTTGGCGCAAGCCCGGTGCAATCGAGAATGATGAGAGGATCCGCATTGCAGGATTGAGCAACACGTCCAGCCGCTCCTGGTCGTGAGCCAGGGCAATTGACGCGAGATAGACGGGCTGATAGTAGATGCCCCAGCCGAAGCTCAATTTATCGGTATCCATACGCGGAAACCAATTCAGCACCCATCGGGGTTCGAGCAGTGTTTTCCTTATGAAATCGTTCCGATCCATCCGCATGCTCGACTGCAGAACGAGGCTGCCGAGCTGCCATGAATCTTCGGCGAAACCTCCCGTTTGTAATTCCGAGGCCGACAGATTCGCATTTCCAGTGAAGCTTGTTTGCCGTACGAGAGTCGAATCGGCTGCTCGCACTTCTACGGCGTGCCGGTCCGCCACTTGATCGAGATGGGTCTCGTCAAAACCTGCGCCCAGGTGAACCGTATGCGGCCCATGCCAGTGGCGGCCGGCCAGCGTTAACTCGCTGTGTCCCTGCCAGCGATGACTGGACTGGCTGACGCGTTCAAAAAAGGATCCTTGCGGACCTGTCGGGGTAATGACGTAGGTATCGGAACCTTGCGGCAGACGGTTGAGATGGCTGGTATCGGAAGCAATGCCGAATTCGAGCAAACCGTCTCGAAGGACGATCTGATCTTTCCCTGAAAGAAAGTAGCGTCGCGTGCGTGCATCCGTGGTCGTCGGGGCCGGAACGAATGGCCCGAGGCCCTCGCGCGTTACGGTGGAGACGTTGGAGAGAAAGTTCCCCTGAAGCGAGTGGGAAGGGGTGAAGTTGTATTGGGCTCGCAACAAATTGTCGCCGGACCAACTTTGGGAAGTGTCTGCCCCCGGCGGCAGCTCACGCACAAGGGCAAAGTTATGCTGAACGCTTAAAGCGTCCGAAAACCAGGCGGGTCCTTTCGCAATGGGACCCGAAAAGGTCACGCGTGGAAACCAGTTGCCCAGATGCGTTCCGCGCTGGAGGCTGAGGGCGGGAAAAAAATTGGTCGTTCCGAACCGCCAGCGGTCGTCGCCGGTGTCGGTTTGAAGCGCGAGCACGCCTGCGGCGGCATTGGCAAATTCCGGGCCGTAGCGCGCCGTGGTGAGATCGACCCTTCGAACGGCATCGACGTTTACTCGCGCATCGAACGACCCATTTGCCGGATCGTTCATCTGAAAGCCGTCCAGAACATACAGCGTCTCATCCCCGCGGGCGCCGGCGACGTGAAGCAGGCCGTTGCTGTCCTGAAGGACTCCTGGAAGCGCGGGCAAGGCATTTTGCAGCGTGTGAGAACTGGGCACGGGATCTTCGCGGATCTCGTGCGCTACGAGCACGTCCTCGTGCCGCGTTTGTTGCGGATCCACTTCACTCGGCGAGGCGACTACGTCCACCTGGCCGCGGATTTCATACTCATGATTCAAGGTCACGGTGATTTCGGCCGGGTTCGAAGCCACGTCGATCGCGTAATCGCTCAGCCGGAAAAAACCCGCTTTATCGAAATCAAGGCGATAGCCGCCGGGAGCGATCGCCTCAAATCGGAATCTGCCGAGTTCATTGGTTGAAGTCCGCTCGGTCTGAATTTCAGAGCGCAGGCTGACCTGGACGCCTGGAACCGGCTGGCGGTTTTCGTCCTCGACCAATCCAGTCACGGGAACGGAAATCTGCGGTCGAAGCCGTGGCGCAAAGTTGATCCGAGAAGTTAGAAGGAAGAGCGCACAAAAAAGGCTCCTGGTCATATGTTCCAGACTCAAAAACGACGGCTGATGCCGATGAGGGGAACGAAGTCGTGAAGCCATCCGCTGACCCTGGCGCCCGGCGCCGCGGGAAAAAGCCGATCGGGAAATGGTGTGGCGTAGTCGCGGAGATCGATGCGCACCGACCACGCGGATAAAATGGGATATTGCATACCGCCACCCATTGTGACGAGTGGCACGGTCTGGGAGCCGTGGACGAGCGTGGCAAAGTTCGTCAACGGACGGGAGTTTGCTGGCACTTCAGTGGACTGATAGAGCTTGATCCCGAAACCGCCGCTCACATACGGCTGAAGTCGATGCTCCGGGCCTCGGAGGTAAAGCAACAGATCCCCTTCGATCGCATGGGCATGCGCATCGAGGTTCGCTTCCACACTGCCGGATCGGAGTTCAGAGTCGCCGTCCTGAAATGTGTAGCGGAGGTCCGCACCGAGATGGTTTCGAAATTTGCGGCTGATGACGGCGCTTGCGGCAAATCGAGGGCCGAAGCCGGCTCGGGCAGTCCCGCTGGAGTTGGTCAGGGTCGCATCACGGTAGAAACCGAATCCCCCGGCGACGCCGAATTGATTCTCCTGCGCCAGACCCACAGACATTGCCGCTGACAGGAACGCAAGCGTGAAAACGAACCGCATAACGCCGATCCCTCGCGGTCAGTATATATTGAACGCGGGCTAAAGCCCGCGACTACAGTCAGGGTCAACGTTGGGACCAAAATGTAGTCGCGGGCTTCAGCCCGCGTTCACACCTCTTATCCGCGGCGGCCGCGTCTTGGGACCGAGAACGGCTGGTTCTGATCGGCGCGCTGCGAATCGGCGGGCATTGTATCCAGAGTGATGGAGTACTTCTTCGCGGCGCCGTCCCGAAGTACTTTCAGATCGATGCTGGTTCCGGGTGACATCGAGCCAACGGCAAGGCGCAGGGACCGGCCATCAATATCTTTCCCGTTCAGTGCCACGATGACATCGTCCTTCATCAAACCGGTTTTAGATGCCGGTCCATCGGGAACGATCTCAGTGACAACTGCCCCCTTCGAGGCCTGGACTCCAAGCGCGGAGGCCAGCTTCGGAGTGAGTTCCTGGAAGTAGACTCCCAGGCGCGCACGGGTAACGGCACCTTTCTCTTTCAACTGGGTCATGACCTGGCGGACCATATCTACAGGCACGGCAAAACCCACGCCCTGATTACCGCCGCTCCCGGAAAGGATCGCGGTGTTGATGCCGATCAGCTCGCCCTTTGTATTGACGAGCGCACCCCCGGAGTTACCGGGATTGATCGACGCGTCAGTCTGGATGAAATCTTCATAGTCTTCGATACCCAGGCCGCCACGTCCGGTTGCGCTGATGATTCCCATCGTCACGGTCTGGCCGAGCCCGAACGGGTTTCCGATCGCCAGCGCGATGTCCCCAACTTCGACATTCGCGGAATTGCCCAGGACCGCATGCGGCAGATCTCTGGCATCCACTTTTACGAGTGCGACATCGGTCTTGGCGTCCGTGCCGATGACGCGCGCTTTCATTTCGCGCTTGTCCGACATCGATACGACCAGTTCCGTCGCGCCATCGACGACGTGGTTGTTGGTGACGATGTATCCATCCGAGCTGATGATCACTCCGGATCCCTCACCTTGCTGCCGCTGCGGACCCTGGGGCGGTCGGAAGCCAGGGAACAAATCGCCGAAGGGATTGTCCTGGCGGAGTTCGGATGCACGGACGACTCTGGTGGATGAAATATTGACGACGGCCGGCAAAACAGCCTTGACGACCGGCGCAAACGTTCCCGGCATGGTAGCCGCTTCGCGAACGGGCGGAGCGGCTGCGGCAACAGCAGCTTCCGGCGCATGGCCGGCCTGCATCACCGAAGCACCGATAAGAGCTCCGCCTGCCATGGATCCAATGCAAAGCAAGAGCGCTGCAATGATCCACATTGGGTATCTGGTCCGATTCATGATTGTTTCTTCTCCCTGTAGTTCAATTTTTAGAAGCACTCCAAGGAGTAACAGACGGACGAAGGGTCATTTCGTAAGAACAGAACCGGTAATTCCCGGGGTAATTCGTAGGACGGACCTAATTCATTAGAGAATGTTGCCAAACCTGGAGTAAAAACGGGAACCAGCCACTCAACTTCGAGGGTCTCTGCAAAGGATGGAAATACCCCCTTTGCATACTTTTCGCCCGACTTTCGGGAATAACAGAGGCGAGATGGATTGGGAAACGGTGCAGCTCATTCGAACCGCAGACATCGTGCTCGAGTGTTCAAACGTGAACCGCGCGCTGTCGGTTTTCAAGGACGAGTTGGGATTCCAATCCGACGCCACCTTCGGGGCGGATGATCCCTCCGTCGCGGTAATATCCGGCCAGGGAGTTCGTATTCGACTGGAGCGTGTCAAGGACGGGGTGCCGCTGCCGGACAGTGCGGATCGCCGGGATCCTGAACCGAAGCTGAAGCTGCCGCCGCTACAGGTATCGCTCGTCGTGCACAAGGCGAACGAGAAGGACTGGCATGAGGGGCGCGTCAAGGGCATGTTCTACCGCGACCTGATTCCGGGTCGCCTTGGCGGCCGCTTCATTGCGTCGCACATCCGGGTTCTCAATGAAGGCCCGGTCGAGGACGACGTTCACTTCCACTGGATCCAGTTCCAGATGATCTACTGTTACAAAGGCCGGGTCCGCCTTGTTTACGAGGGCCGGCCAGAGTTTGTAATGAAGGCTGGAGATTGTGTGCTTCAGCCACCAGAGATTCGCCACCAGGTGCTCGAGGTTTTGGAAAGCCTGGAGGTCATCGAGATCTCTTGCCCGGCTGAGCACTGGACCGTTCACGATCGGACGCTGGACTTGACGAAGCCCGGTGCCAGGCCGGAACGTACCTTCGGCGGTGGCCAGCGCTTCGTCCATCACGACGTCGACCGCGCAGTGTGGATGCCACATCAGCGACGGAACGGTTTTGAGTCCCGCGAATTAGGTATAGCCGCAGCAACGAATGACCTGGCAGGGGCCTGGGTTATCCGCCCTCTCCACGAAGGAAAGCCGCGGAGATCCAGCCACAAGGGAGAGTTGTTGTTTATATTCGTCCTTCAGGGAGAACTCACGCTCAACTGCAAGGGACAAGACGCAAGGCTGGCCGCACGTGACTCCTTCGTTGTGCCCCCCGACACGGAGCACGAGCTGAGAGAATACTCGAACGATCTTCAGCTGCTGGAAGTCACGTTGCCTGCCTCCATTTGAGATGCCTTGCAGAATGAATCCAGCGCGCGGCTCTTACTGTAGCGGCGCTCTATGAGCGCCGGTTTTTCCCGGGATCAACGAAATACCGGCGGTCATAGACCGCCGCTACAGTAGACGGAACCGCTCCTCAACCAATTTTGCAACACCCTCTACTTGGGAGTTCGCATACAATGCGCTTGACCGGAGGGCATGCTCTAGTTTAGAAAACTTTGAGGTACATTGCTGTACCGAGTGGGCTGGAACGATGACGTCCCGGAACTCCTGCGACGAGGTTCCGAGACGTTTTTCTTTTTGGGCAGCATGGGAATACGCGTAGCGCTTCATCACAAGACCGTCTACAACTACGATCGCATGGTCACCCTTTCCCCGCAGACCGTGCGTTTGCGGCCGGCGCCGCACAGCCGCACGCCCGTGACCAGTTATTCGCTGCGTATAGAACCGAAGGATCATTTCATCAACTGGCAGCAGGATCCGCACGGCAATTTCCTGGCGCGTCTCGTTTTTCCCAAAGAGACCCGGCATTTCTCGCTCGAGGTCAGCCTCGCTGTCGACATGACGGTCATCAACCCGTTCGATTTCTTCCTCGAGCCGTACGCGGAAAAGTATCCGTTCCAGTACGAGGCTCTGGAAAAGAAAGACCTGCGACTTTTTTTGGAGCCGCTGCCTGCAGGACCGCGCCTTGAAAAATTTCTGACGTCGATCGACCGGCGAGAGATCCGGCTCGCCGACTTCCTCGTCAATCTCAACCAGCGTCTGCAGCGCGAAATTCGCTACATGATCCGGATGGAGCCGGGAATACAGACTCCGGAGGAAACACTGGAACTTGCGAGCGGCTCGTGCCGCGACACCGGCTGGCTTCTGGTCCAGGCTTTGCGCCGGCTCGGTCTCGCTGCCCGCTTCGTATCCGGTTACCTGATTCAGCTCAAGCCCGACGTGAAACCGCTTGATGGTCCGCCAGGTCCGAACGACGACTTCACAGACCTGCATGCATGGGCTGAAGTCTACCTGCCCGGTGCCGGCTGGATTGGCCTTGATCCGACCTCGGGCTTGTTCACAGGTGAAGGACACATACCACTGGCTGCAACGCCCGAGCCCCAGTCCGCCGCTCCTGTTTCGGGTCTCGTCAGTGAATGCGAGGTGGAGTTTTTCCATGAGATAAGTATCACGCGCATCCATGAAGATCCGCGCGTCACCAAGCCCTACACCGAAGACCAGTGGAACCGCCTGTGTGAAGTCGGAAACCGGATCGACGATGAACTTGGCGCCGGTGACGTTCGCCTGACGATGGGCGGAGAACCAACTTTCGTTTCGATCGACGACATGGATGGCGACGAATGGAATACGGCCGCTCTCGGTCCCGACAAGCTGCGTCTGGGAGGAGATCTCCTCAAGCGCCTGAGTGGAAAGTTTGCACCCGGCGGTTTTCTCCATTTTGGACAAGGTAAATGGTACCCCGGCGAACCACTGCCCCGGTGGGCGTTCAGTTGTTACTGGCGCACGGATGGGTTGCCGTTGTGGCAGGATCCGCATTGGATCGCCGATCCCGATCGCGATTACGGTTTCGGCCCGGCCGAGGCGCAACGATTCGCGGAGGAATTCGCGCGAACGTTGTCGATCGATCCGGATTATCTTGTTACCGCCTACGAGGACCCGCTGGCGTACCTGCTCAAGGAGAGGCAACTTCCGATCAATCTTGATCCGCAGGACAACAAACTCGACAGCCCCGAAGAACGCGAGCGCCTTCGCCGGATCTTCGAACGGGGTCTTGGCCAGCCCGCCGGCTTCGTACTACCGATTCAGCGCGGCTACGGCAAGAGCGGACCGGAATGGCAAACCAGTTTGTGGATGCTTCGGTCGCGGCATCTCTTCCTCGTTCCCGGTGATTCTCCGGTCGGCTTCCGTCTGCCGCTGGAAAGTTTGCTATGGGAGCCTGCCGAACAGGTCCGAAAGGTATGGGTCATCGACCCGATGTCGCCAACCGCTCCGTTACCGGTTCCGCAGCGCCAGCAAAGACTGGACACCGCTGGAGGTCAGCCAACTGCGTTCACGGGTACCGTCGTGCGCACGGCGCTGGCAATAGAACCTCGTGGAGGCCGCCTTTGGGCATTCCTGCCTCCGGTCAGCACCACTGAAGACTACATCGAACTGATCGCGGCTCTCGAAAACACAGCGGCACGGCTCAAAATGCCGATCCTGGTCGAAGGATATCCGCCTCCTTACGATTCACGTCTGCGCGTTATCAAGGTGACACCCGATCCCGGCGTCATTGAAGTGAATGTCCATCCGGCCGCCAGTTGGCGCGAACTGGTCGCAAATACCGTGACTCTCTATGAGCAGGCGCGCCTGTGCCGGCTGGGAACGGAGAAGTTCATGCTTGATGGCCGGCACACTGGAACAGGAGGCGGCAATCACCTCACCCTCGGCGGGATTACACCATCCGACAGCCCCTTTCTCCGGCGTCCGAACCTGCTGAAGAGCTTCGTCGGATACTGGCTGAATCATCCGTCGCTCTCGTATCTCTTTTCGGGAGTGTTTATCGGTCCGACGAGCCAGGCGCCGCGTGCCGATGAAACCCGTCCCGAAGCTGTGTATGAGCTGGAGCTGGCGTTCAGCCTGCTGAATGGAACGCAGCCTGACGAGTGCCCGCCATGGCTGGTGGATCGGATCTTTCGCAACCTTCTTGTGGATGTGACCGGCAACACGCATCGCGCCGAATTTTGTATCGACAAGCTCTACTCGCCGGACAGTGCAACGGGAAGACTCGGCCTTGTCGAAATGCGAGCTTTCGAGATGCCGCCTCACGCAAGGATGAGCCTGGCCCAGCAACTGCTCGTGCGCGCCTTCGTCGCCTGGTTCTGGCGCGAGCCGTACGAGGAAACGCCAATCCGATGGGGAACGCGCCTTCACGATCTTTTCCTGCTGCCGTACTTTGTCGAACACAATTTCGAGATGGTGATACGGGATTTACAGCAGGCGGGTTATCCGCTGGACAGCGCCTGGTTCGCTCCGCACGCCGAATTTCGTTTTCCCGTTTACGGGCGTGTGTGTTACGAAGGCGTGGAACTGGAGCTGCGTCAGGCAATCGAGCCATGGTACGTGCTCGGTGAAGAGCCCGGCGCAGGGGGAACGGCGCGTTATGTGGACTCGTCCGTGGAGCGAATGCAGATCCGGGTGCGAGGGCTGGTAAACGAAAGAGTGGCGGTCCTGTGCAATGGACGCCGTCTGCCGTTGCAGCCCACGGGAACGCGCGGCGATTTCGTTTGCGGTGTGCGGTACCGGGCCTGGCAGCCCCCGCGTTGTCTGCATCCCACGATTCCCGTGCATACTCCGCTCGTTTTCGATGTGGTCGATATTGCGGCCGAACGCTCCATCGGGGGTTGCACTTATCATGTTGCGCATCCAGGTGGACGGACCTACGAAACGTTTCCGGTAAATTCGAACGAAGCCGAGGCCCGGCGTATGGCACGCTTTTTTGGATTCGGACATACTCCGGGGCGGGTTGTCGTGCCTCCGCCTGAAGTGAACCCAGAGTTTCCCGCTACGTTGGATCTGCGAAGAAGGTGTGAATGAAGGCGAAGAATTTCGAAATTGGACGAATCCTGCATCTCAAATCCGAAATCCGAAATCTCCAATTGGACCAGTCCAATCTGATATTTCGGATTTCGGATTTGAGATGCAGGATTCGTCCAATTTCGAAATTTCCTCCAGGATGGATCCCTTGCCCGTAAAGACGGATTTAGACAAGGACCAGCTCAAGTATGTCCCGGTGGAGGGCCACTGGGATGAGGCGCTTCTGCCCTCCGGCCTGCCACGCCGGCACTGGCGAAAGCTTGTCGTCGAAATCCGCCGCATGGGCTTTCGTCATCTCAGCCGCCGCTGGCAGAGCGGCCAGCAGTTGATCCAGTCTGAAGGCGTCACCTATAACGTCGGCAACCTGACCGAGGGCAACGAATATTCCTGGCCGATGGATCCGATTCCCCTCGTCATCGACGCAAAAGAATGGGCCACCATCGAACGAGCGGTCATCCAGAGAGCCACGCTGTTCAATGCGATTCTGTCTGATCTTTACGGAGAGCAGCGGCTGCTCCATCAGCGTTTGCTTCCCTCGGCGCTTGTCTTTGCGAATTCCCATTTTCTGCGTCCCTGCGTCGGAATCACGCCCCGGGGCGGTGTGCACCTGCACACGTACGCGATGGACATCGCGCGCTCTCCGGCCGGAAACTGGTGGGTCATTGCCGACCGGACTCAGGCGCCTTCCGGCATGGGGTACACACTCCAAAACCGATTGGTGAGCGCGCGGACGTTGCCCGGTGTGTTCGACCAATATCAGATCCGGCAGCTCGCGCGCTTTTATGACATGAAGCGGGCTTCGCTGCTCGCACTGGCCGGGGATCAACGAGCGAACCCTTCGGTCGTTCTCCTGTCTCCGGGTCCGCACAACGAGACGTACTTCGAGCATTCATTTCTGGCGGGACAATGGGGCTTCACGCTCGTTGAGGGCGCCGACCTGACGGTGCTCGATCGGTGCGTGTACCTCAGGACGCTGAATGGTCTGAAACGTGTCGATGTCATTCTGCGCCGTCTGGACGACAGTTTCTGTGACCCGCTCGAACTTCGCGGAGATTCGCTGCTGGGAATACCGGGGCTGGTGCAGGCCGTGCGGAGCGGCTCCGTCGCAATCGACAACGCGCTCGGCAGCGGGCTGGTCGAAACCAGCGCACATATGGCATTTCTGCCGGGACTCTGCTGGCAACTGCTCGGTGAAGAATTGCACATGCCTTCGGTTGCAACATGGTGGTGCGGTCAGGAAGAACCCCGCCACTACGTTCAGGAACATCTCAAGGAGCTGGTGATCAAGCCGGCTTTTCCACGGTTCGGACAGCACCCGGAGTTTCCCGAATTGATGAGTGCGGCAGCCTGTGAAGGCCTGGTGCGCAGAATCGAGGCTCAGCCGGACGAGTTCGTGGCCCAGGAACGCGTTGCCCTTTCCACAGTACCCGTGCGTACGGAGACCGGCATTGTTCCGCGCCATGCCGTGCTCCGGGTTTACGCGGCCTGGGATGGGCACTCCTTTGTCGTCCTGCCTGGCGGATTAACACGTGTCTCCACGCTGGACTCATCTCTCGTTGTTTCCATGCACCTTGGCGGCGGCAGCAAGGATACGTGGGTACTCAGCGGCTCGGCGGCAGAGGCGGCGGCCGCGCGGCGCAGGCCGACCGCCCAGATTCCGCTACAGCCGGATGCGGGAGATTTGCCGAGCAGGGTGGGCGACAATCTTTTCTGGCTCGGCCGTTACGCCGAACGCGTGGAAGCTCGCGTCCGTTTCGTCCGCGCCCTGTGGCCGGCGCTTTCGAGTGAAGAGGATTTTGGCCGCACGGTTTCGCTGGAAACCGCGATCCGGCTGCTCGCTGGATTCGCATATCTATCCGAGGAAACGTCCGCGGCGTCGCTCGGCGAACAGCGGTGGTCCGTACAGCGCACACTGACCGAAATGGTCTATGACCCATCCCAGACCTCGAGCCTTCGTTGGAACCTTAAAGAATTGAGGCGGGTCGCGGTGCACTTGAAGGAGCGGCTGTCGTCGGACACGTGGCGGGTGCTCCAGCAGCTCGAATCCCAGTTCTCTGCATTCGCGCCGGCGAATGCCGATCAGCGTTACCTGGGAGGATTGGACTTGCTCGATAACGTCGTGCTTACGCTTTCTGCGTTCTCCGGGCTCCTGATGGAGAATACGACGCGAGGTTTCGGGTGGCGCTTTCTGGAAATCGGCCGCCGCATGGAGCGGGCACTCCAGACTTCCGAACTGTTGCGCTCCAGTCTGAGTTCAGCGGCCGCCGAAGTGGAACCGTGCCTCCAGATCCTGCTTCAAATTGGCGACAGCTCGATCACATATCGAACGCGATATCCGACGATGTTGCAGACCGACCTCGTCCTGCAGGTTTTGCTGGTCGACGAAACCAACCCTCGTTCGGTTGGTTTCCAGCTTGCCACGCTGCTTCATCAGATCAACCGGCTTCAGGAAAACGACGAAGGGAGCCGGAATTCAACCGAGCGCGAGCTTGCGCTGAAGGCCGTGAACCTGGTGCGATCGTGCCGGACGGCGGATCTTTCCCGGCGCGAGGCCGAAGGACACTTTCCGGCACTGGAGGAACTCGTGACAGAGCTCAAGACGACATTGTTGGAACTTTCCGATGCGCTGACGGCGCGATACTTCGTCAACATCATCGCCTGCCGCTTCACGACATAATGATCTTTCACGTAACGCATACGACCCGCTACATCTACGAGACCGCCGTTTCGCACGGTCTCAACGAAGCCCGTCTGACGCCGCGGCGCTTTCCCGGCCAGGAGGTTCGCGAAACCGCTCTCAGCGTCCATCCGAAACCCGCTTTCATGCATCAGAGGAAGGATTACTACGGGAACGACGTCACTGCGTTCGAAGTTCTCGAGAAACACGATCGTCTCGAGGCAACCGCAGAGAGTACAGTCGAGGTGACATCGGAATTGAGTGGTCCCCTCCCCTCGATTTCCTGGGAGGAAGCCCGACAACTCATCGCCGCAGAATCCGATCCGGCTTTCATTGAGGCCTCGGAGTTCATCCACAATTCACCGTACGTTCCCGCCGCGCCCCAACTGAACGACTACGCACGCAAGACATTCGCCCCCGAGCGGCCTCTGCTCGAATGCGTACAGGATCTCTCTCACCGTATTCACGAGGAATTCAAATACCGCCCGAAGTCCACTTCTATCGATGTTCCTCTGACGGATGTGCTGCGCAAACGCCAGGGGGTGTGCCAGGATTTTGCGCACGTCATGATAGGCGCTTTGCGCTCCGTGCGGCTGGCGGCTCGATATGTCAGTGGTTATGTGCGTCCCGGTCCTAAAGTCCAGGGTGCTCAGGCATCCCACGCATGGGTCGCGGTCTTCGTTCCCGGAAACGGCTGGTGGAGTTTCGATCCAACCAACGACGTGATGGTCTCCGACAGCCACGTCACCCTGGCCTGGGGGCGAGACTATGGCGACGTGGCTCCGGTCAAAGGGATCACTCTTGGGGGTGGAGGCCAGACGGTGGAAGTCGAGGTCTACGTGCGGCCGCTGTAGCGGCGGTCTATGACCGCCGACGATCCAGAATTGCGAGATTGCCGGCGGTCACAGACCGCCGCTACAGTACCTACAGGATGCCGTCGTTGTGGACGACCTTACCGCCGACGACCGTCAGCAACGAGCGCATGCGCTTGAGGTCTTCATCGGCCACGGTGAAGCAGTCCTTACCGAGCACGACCAGATCGGCGTGGTTGCCAACTTCGATCGAGCCGATATCGTCCTCCTGAATGAACCACTTGTTAGCCGCAGTGGCGAGCCAGAGCGTCTCCTGCCGCGTGAGCGTCTGATCCCCGAGGATCGGCTGCCCGGCGAGGTTCCGGCCCGTGATGATCGTGTAAAAGTTCAGCCACGGGTTGATCACCGTGATGTCGCCGCCATCGGAGTGGTAACCCTTCTTGATTGGATGGTTCATCAACATCCGGTAGGGCGGCCCGATATTGGTGCCGTTGCGCAGAGGTCCCCAGCCGAGGAGCACGCCGATTCCAAGGGCGTGCGCCCTGTTCGCCAGATCCAATGGGAAGTCCGGAATGTGCGAGATGATCCAGTGCAGATTCGTGATTGGGATCTCCGCATTCACCGTCTCGCGATCCTTGATGAGGTTCGTTACTCCCGCAAGGTTCAGCGCGTGGTCTTCGCCGCGCCACCCGGCCCTCGCGATGGCTTGCAGGCCTTCCACACCGCCGCCCGTGAATTCGCCTATGCCGCCGGTCCTTATCCAGTCGTCTCCGAAGAACGGGAACGAGTTCCTCAGCCGCTGCGAGAGCGTCGGCAGCGGCGGATTAGCGGTAGGTGAATCCTGGTGCAAAAAGTCGATCCGCAGGCGGGCCGGCAACTTTCCCTCGCGGTGGAGTGCGAGGAATGGGTTGTGCATCGTGTAGGTATTCTCGCTCGCGACGCCGCCGGAGGGCTCGTCCGAGTGGAACGCGCCGCAGTCGCGATGCGTGGTGACACCCAGCTTCGCGTAGTACTGAAGGGCGCCGAGCGCGGTCCGTTTTCTCGTCTCGGCAGTGAGAAGCTCCTTGCGGAGAGTCTGGAGCGCGAGTTGCAGCGCTGGCCCGGTGATTGCGCCATCAGCCGCGACCATGACGCCTCTGGCTTCCAGCCACGCTTTGCCCTGGCTGTTCGTCCTCGTGCCGCCCTGCGCTGCCTGCATGTAGATGGGCCGGTCCACAGCGTCGAGTTCAGTCAGGTTCGGCAGGCGCCGCTCCGCAAACTGCATCGCGGAGACTGGGCCGACCGTCGTGATGAATTCGCCCTGCCGGACTTCGGCGGTGCGAGCTTTCAACGCGGCGATCGCGTCCGGAATCGTGAAGACGTGCTCGAGCGGAGTGTGCCATCCGGGCCGGTTGCCGACGAGAACGATGTGGTTGTGGGCATCGATGATCCCAGGGATAACCGTCTTCCCCATGAGGTTCACGGTTCTGACATTGCCTCCCCGGGTGGAGACGTTGTTGCCGACTGCAGCGAAGCGGCCGTTGCGGATCAGCGCCTGGGAGACGACGCGGTTGTTCGCGTCCATTGTGTGGATCCTGCCGTTGATGACAGCCAGGTCCCTGCTATCTCCGGCTGCCTGCCCCTGTTGCGCAGATAGCGCGCCCAGCCGGCTGCCGAAACCCAACGCGGCACCGCTGATGAGGAATTGCCTGCGCGAGAGACCCGTACCCATGTGAGTACGTTCGTCAGCCACCAGCTCCCATCCTTTTATGAAACGTTCGAGGGGTGGATTTTACCACCCCCTCGAACGTTCCGGAGTGCTTAGAACGTAAGCTTCAACCCGAGTTGCATCACGCGGCTGCTTCCCGAACCGACGAGCGGATTGCCTGCCGCGACGTCGGGCGTGGCGCCCCCGCTACCGAACCCGCCTGGGCTCGAAGGATCCCAGCCGAGCTGCGAGCCATTCGCTGAGCCGTACGGATTGGCGATAATGGGGTGATTGAACACGTTGAAGAACTCGGCCCGGAACTGGGCGGTGTACCGCTCCGAGAACTTGAAGGTTTTGAATACAGAGAGATCTACATTCTTGAAACCCGAGTCGCGGAAGATGTTCCGGCCCATGGTGCCGAAGGTTCCGGCCTTGGGCGGAACCATCACCGACTTGCCAGACACGTAGCAGCCGCCGGTTGCTAGCGTGCTGAGGTCGGGAGCGACTGCCAGACACTGCTGAGCCACTGACGCGGGCAGGTTCGTATAGGTGCCGGAAACCTGGGATTGCCTATAGCAATTGACGGCGTTGACACCATTACTGAAGTCGCAGTAACCAATGCCACTTCCGCCATACCCACTGAAGTCCTTGGGGTTTCCATAGAAATTCCAGCGATCAGCGAGTTCTCCGCTCCCGCTGAAATCATTACCGGTGTCGTCCACATTCCAGGGTTGGGTAGTCTGAAGGCTCACGATCGTGTTGAGCTTCCAGCCTTGCAGTAGCTGGCCAAATCCTTTGATTCCCGGGATGTCGTAACTCCCTGTGATCGTTAGCCGGTGCCGAACGTCGGAATCGCTGCTGGCATACTCCAACTCCGGATGCCTGCCGTCCTGCGGAGTGAGCGCAAAACGATTCAGGGAACCGTTGTCCAGGCCATGGCCGTAGGTGTAGCCGGCCTTGAAAGCAACTCCGCGGGAAAACCGCTGGGTCAAGGTCGCCTGCAAGCTGTGGTAGTTGGAACGCGCAAAGTTCTGCGTCTGGTCGATGAACGCCAAATACGGGAACTGAGTCGCGTAGGGGCGGACGCCGGTCGCAGGATCGATCTGATTGATGTCGCGGCGACCGGTCAGTCTGTCGCCGTGATTGCCAACATAGCTCACGTCCAGCGAAAGGTCGTTGGTGAAGGCGTGCTGGATACCGACGTTCCAGTTCACGGCGTAGGGGTACTTGAGATTCGGGTCCACGGTGACGATGCTGCAGGGTACGTCCTTTGTGCAACTGAATACGGCCCCTTTCGGAAAAACAACGTTATTCCAGTCGAGGAAAGAGCCTGGGATAACAGCGCTGGCGGTCGTGTTGGTGCCGCCAAAAGTTGAGGGACAAGGTGTTCCGGGAGGTACCGCAACCGTGCACGCCCCTGTGGGAACGAGGTGGATGGCGCCGCCAGCGAAGCTCTGGGGGCTGGACTGGAACCACTGGGCCGGCGTGAACATGGAGTAAATGACGCTCGCTCCGCCCCGGAGTACCGTCGTTCCCTTGCCTGTGATATCCCAGTTAAAACCGGCCCGTGGCGAGAAGTTTTTGTAATCGGGCTTAAAAATACTAGCGAAGCCCGGTTGACCCTGCTGAACCAACCCGCGTGCCGGGTCGAAGCCACCCAACAGACCGTTGGCCTCTTTGATCGGCGATACGAAGGAGTAGCGCAGGCCCAGATTGAGCATGAACTTCGGAGCGATACGCCAGTCATCCTGAAAGAAAGCCGCGGTCGACGTCCAGTTCAACAGGCGAAGAGGTGTGCCGATGAGTTGAAATGCTCTTTGCGGTTTTCCGGCGAAGAAGTCTTCCAATGGCGTGGAATTGGGGATTTGAGGAGTCTGTTTGCCACGGAATTGGATTCGGCCACGCGTGTCATGGATGTTGTAATCGGTGTGGATGTGCGCGAACTCGCCGCCGAACTTGAAGCCGTGCTTGCCCCGCAAATACGAGAGATTGTCCTGAAAATTGAAAACCGGGTTGGTAAACTCAATGGGACGCCCACGCCAACTACCCAGAACTTGCCCGGGAAAACCAGTAATCTCGACATTCGGGAACCCACCCGTGCTCGTGATGCCGGTGTTGAGGGGATAGTCTTTGCCATTGGCAAAGAGGTTGGCGTCGTCGGGAGCCAGGCCAAAGTGCAGGTTATTGAAGCCAAACCGGAAGTCGTTCAGGACCCGAGAGCTGGCGGTCCAAATCCAGTTCGAGGTGACCGTATACGTGCGTATCGGATCTCCGTTTTGCCAGTAATTGGCCGTGATGGGGTGATCTTCTCCATTGCCAAAGTAGTTGCCGATGAACACCATGGCACTGAGGGAGTGCTGGCTGTTGAGCCGGTAGTCGATTTTGCCCACACCGTTGTCGCTGGTGTTGGTGTTAGGGAAACCGCTATTGTACGTCGTCGTGTTCGAGGGGGCGTTTTGGATCAAGCCGCCTGTGCACGTGTATGGCGGCGCCGCACTGCAGCCCATCAATTTCAGGCTGACGGGGCTTGGCGTCACGCCGCGCGCCTGGAGCACATTGAGAGCATCCACCATGCTGTGGGTCGCATCCCCTCCCAAGGAGCCGGTTGCGGGCACAAGAGTCCCAAGCGCGTTGCCAACGAAGGAACGCAGGCCTTCATAGCCGCCAAAGAAAAAGAGCCTATCCTTTTTGACCGGCCCGCCTACCACGCCGCCGAACTGTTCCAGTTCCGTCGGTTGCTTCGGGCCGGCAGGATTGAAGTAGTTGCGGGCGGCCCAGGCGTCGCTGCGGCCAAACGCGTAACCCGAGCCGTGATAGGAGTTGGTTCCCGACCGGACTCCGACGTTCACAATAGCGCCGGTGTTCCAGCCGTACTCGGCTTTAGGATTTTCTTCGAGGTGGAATTCCTGGATGGCGTCGATGGGCAGGATCGTGGCGCCATCGGTGAACGGACTCGGCATATTGGCTATGGGACGGGCGTCGACGAAATTGGCATTGAAGATGCCGTCCACCATCCAGACAGTTGCATCGGGACGGCTGTTGTTGGTGCTCTGAGTCCATGGCGAGCCCCCCGGCTGTATCATCACGCCCGGGATCAGATTCAACAAATTTTGGTAGTTCCGTCCATTCAGCGGCATATCGTTGATGGACGCATTGGCGAGTACGCCACCCAGGGTGCCGCTGGTGGTATCCACCAGCGGGATCGCTTCGTTAACCGTGACGGTCTCGCTTTGTTGGCCGGGTTCTATCGTCAAGTCGACCCGAATCTCAGAGCCAACCGAGACCACAACATTCTCACGGGACAGCGTCTTGAACCCCGGGAACTCGACGCGGACTGTGTAGGTGCCGGGATTCAGCGCGGGAGCGTTATACTGCCCCGCCTCATCCGTGGTCACGGTTCGCGCGAGGCCTCTCTGCGTATCTAATATGTTTATGGTGGCGCCCGGTAAGACCGCGCCAGTCGGGTCTGTAACCCTTCCGAGAATACGGCCGAAATTGCCCTGGCCAAACAGGGCAAAAGAGAAAAGCAACAAAACCAGAGTCGTATCGAGCAGACACATCGTTGTTCTGGATCGGGCTCTTTTTAATGTTACGGTTTTCATCAGCGCTCCTTTTCAAGTTGCCTTGGTGGTTGGAATTTGGATCTTCGAAAGCTGTGGCGGTTTGTTCTGGGACTGGGCTTGAGCCGGTACACACCAGTCCCACGACGACCGCTCTTGTTAGCGCGCGCGTACTAAACGCATACACTCTCCTTGCCTCTGAGGAAACGGGGGTGGGGGCTTCTCTTGTAGTACCTTTCGGCTGGCGCTGATTCTAGCGCAGAAGTCTCGAGCAAGCCATGAAATCACACGCCGAAAAGCTGACGCTCGAATAACAGGTCATGTCGCGATACGTTAATCCAGCCGGCATACGAAAAGGGTCGCGTTTTCGTAGGGGCAGATCAATCCCGCAACGCGCGGCCGATCCAATAGAACCCAGCTGATTCCATATTTCGTTTTCAGCCGATTGAAATCGGCGGCTTGAAAATTTGCCCAGCCGCTTTGATCTGTGGTTTGTTCGAGCCAGTGTTCGGCATAGGGTGGCTCCGGAAACATCGTGACAGCACCGGAGTCCTTCACTGCATCAGCCAGCCTGCTGCGCTCGGCGATGGCGCGAAAGCCGTGTTGATCATCGCTGAGCATGTAATTTGGATTGAGCGCGAACAGGGCGTCAGTCGGTGTGTTGGAACGGATCCATTCGAAGGCTCGAAGCCAATCGTTTCCTGGCGCGATGCCGGGCCACTCGATATGGCAACTCGCGGGAAAGAGCTGACGTTGTGCGAACCACATTCCACCGATGAGCGGCAAAAACAGGAGCAGCCATCGCCAGGCGCGGTTTTTCAGGACGTGGATTCCTAAAAAGCCTCCACCGATCACGATGAGAAAGGTGTAGAGCAGCTGCAGGCTTCGCATGGGCTGAAGGCGGGCCAGGGTTTCGAAACGTTGTGGAATCGTCAACCACAAAGTGACAACAAAATAAGACAAACCATACACAACCAGCGACCGGCTGATGAGATGTACGGCAGTCGGACGAATTTCTCGAGAACTGCGGCTGAACCACCAAAGCAGCAAGAGCGGCGCAAAGATTCCGATCCATTCGTACCACTCCCATTGAAGGATAAAAAAATATGCACGTGTATGCACCGCATGCCGATACGCTTCAGACGCTACGGGCACAACCGGGAATAGAGACATGATTGCCGCCGGCGATACAGTTTCCTTCTTCGGCTCGCGCGGCATATGTTTCAGTGCGAGAAGGAACAGTCCGTACGATATTCCGAAAAGAGCCATCAGTGGATGGATGACGCCGGCGAAGACGCTCCACGCCGCAAACCGCCCGTACCGTCCGTGCCACGCATTCCGGAGCCCAAACAGCAGCGCGAACAAGACGAGCGAACGCGGAGTGAGATATTGGTCGAAGATATAGAGAGCAGTTCCGGCGACTGGTAACGTGAGCAGCGCTGCGACCAACCCAACTCCGGCCCAGCGGCCCTCCGCTTCCGAGAACAAGTCTTCACACCATTCCCAGCACGCCAGGAGCGTCAGAAATATCGAGACTAGATACCAAAGAAATACGGTCACATCGAAAGAGAGGTGTGAAATTCGTACCGATGCCGCGATGAGCTCATCGAACAGCGTTAGCCGCGCGTGATTTAAGAAAAATTCACTGCCGAATGGATAGAGAGCGGGATTCAGAATCTTCTTAATGCCGGGAAGGTAGATTTCCCCGTCCTCGACCCCGGGGTGATAGCCGTGCACGAGCAACGCGGCAAACGTTAGTGCAAGGAGACGCAGATACGGTTTACGGCTCAAGCGTTCTGCCTTCGGGATTGAAAATGTCGAATTTTCTCAAACCCTTCTTTTGCAGAACGTACCTGAAAGAAGTCGAGAGGACGCCAAATCCGTAACGAACGCTGCGCTTGAAAGAGATGCAGGAAGCATCTTTCGCATACCTCGTTGGACAGGAAACTTCGCCGATGGAAAAGCCCCAAAAAATGGCCTGCGCCAACATCTGATTGTCGAAAACGAAATCATCTGAGTTCTCGAGCAGAGGCAGCGATAGCAGGACCTCCCTGCTGAACCCCCGTAAGCCGGTATGGAACTCGGACAACTTTGTATTCAGAAGAACATTTTGAAAGGCCGTGAGGATACGGTTTGCAACGTACTTGTACGCCGGCATACCGCCTGCTAATGCTCCAGCGCCGCCGATAATTCGCGAGCCGATCACCACGTCGTACACCTCATAAGCGATCATGCTGGCAATTGCCGTGACGAGCGACGGATTATATTGATAGTCAGGGTGGACCATCACCACGATATCGACACCGGTTGCCAGAGCTTCCTGATAACACGTCTTCTGAGCGGCGCCATATCCGCGATTCCGATTGTGAATAACGGTCTTCAATCCCAGACGATGCGCCAGGTCAACGGTTTCGTCTGCGCTGTAATCATCGACGAGGATTGTTACATCCACCAGATCGGGCAACTGCCCGACTGTTGCTTGTAACGTTTTGGCGGCGTTGTATGCCGGCATCACGACTGCTATTCGCTTGTTGTTGAGCATAGCCAGAATACGCTTACATTATCGCTGCGTGTTTAGCGATTTGCGTGTTTCGTTTACACTCTTTTACAAATACGCATCGAGTTTACAGTGGCGGTCTATGAATGAATTGCCAGGACGGGGTGTTCCCCTCCTGGAACAGGAGGGGTGGCTGCGCCAGTAAGAAAAAGGCGCGAAGCCTCCGAAGCGGCGCAGACGGGGTGGTCATTATGCTAAATGTTGACCTTGAACGTTATCCGGAACTGACCACCCCGTCTGCGCCTTCATAAGGAGGCTTCGCAGCATTTTCTTGATGGCGCAGCCACCCCTCCTCTCCGAGGAGGGGAACACCCTTTCCTGCAATTCATTCACATCTTCACAGAGCGCCGCTACAGTGGTTACGCCTGCGGAATTCCTTGCCGCCCCCGGCGAGTCTGCGTTACGATTCCCCCAACAAATCCCTGCAAGACACGTAGGACCCCCTGTGAATTCGCGCCGTTGTGTGCGCGGACAGGACCGGAAACCCTCAGGAATGTCTTGCCGGGATAGCCGGAATCTACGTTGAGACCGTGGTTCCGGGAAAATCAATCGTGTCTCAAGGGAAAGGCGGAGGTATGGTCAACAGAGGGAGAGGTTTTACCACGTTGGCAACACTATTGAGCGGGTTTGCAGGAGTGATGGTGTTGGCAGGTGGCCTGGTGTTTGGGCAAGGTTTCTCGGCAGCGCTCTCAGGCATCGTGCGCGACCCCACCGGAGCGGTGTTGCCGGGAGTGAGTGTTACCGCAAAGCATACCGAGAGCGGACTGACGCGCACGGCTCTGACGAGCGAGACCGGCGACTATAGAATGCCGGCGCTGCCGGTCGGCGCATACGAGGTGACCGCAGAACTATCGGGCTTCAAGCAGCAGATCCGGCGCGGCATCAATCTGGTTGTGGCGCAGGAAGCGGTAGTGAATCTGACTCTTGATGTAGGCGACGTAAAGGACCAGGTAACGGTCACGGAGGAAGCCCCGCTCGTGAACACGACGCTGAGTTCCACGTCCGGCTTAATCAATGAAACGCAGATCAAGGACATGCCGCTGAACGGACGCAGCTTCGAACAGCTTCTGACGCTCAACACCGGCACTGTCAATAATAATGTCCATTCCGGTGGCTCGTCGTTCTCGGTCGGGGGCAAGCGGACGGAAACCAACCGCTTCACGATGAATGGCGTGGACTACGTGGGAGACAACGCAACCGGCCAATACATTGCGCCGCAAGGGGGGTACACGTACGGCGCCGAATATGGCAAACGGGCCGGCGGCCAGATCACTGTGGTAACCACATCGGGCACAAACCAGTGGCATGGAGCCCTCTTCGAGTATTTGCGCAACAGCGCACTGGACGCCCGGAACTTCTTCGATTCTATAGATCGGAATGGGGATGGAAAAGTCGATGCCGCGGCGTTCAAGCGGAATCAGTTTGGCGGATCATTGGGCGGCCCGATCATCAAAGACAAGATGTTCATCTTCGGAAACTACGAAGGATTTCGGGAGCGGCTCGCGGTGACCAGCCGTGCCATTGTGCCCAGCTTGCAGGCCAGGCAAGGCCGTCTGCCGAACGCTTCCGGCGTGTATGCCCCCGTTGCCAATCTTGTGCCGGGCATGCTGCCGTTCTTCGCGTACTGGCCGGAGCCGAATGGCGCAGAGATACGAGATCCGGTGACGGGCTTCCCGACCGGACTCGCCTACCTCAACAGTAATCCCTCGCGGAAGGTGAAGGAGGATTTCGGCCTCATCCGCTACGACTACAACGCATCCCGCAAGGATTCCTTCTCGTTGAATCTCACCGAGTCGCAAGGGTTACGAAACAACCCGGCCGACGACCCGATTTTCCGCGGCAACGACCGGCGAGTTCTCTACACGCTCGGTTTGCAGAACACGCACATTTTCTCGCCGAACATCCTGAATACCGCGAACTTCGGGGTC
>WNFT01001863.1_pt1 | contig 26097 bp, 12 predicted proteins | sample 5400191 | NCBI WGS metagenome assembly WNFT01 (sample SAMN13153359, study PRJNA577476) | soil metagenome | isolation source: 80 cm saprolite under Madrone tree | place: USA:California | collected 2016-06-14 | reverse complement strand
GACGTAGCCGAGCCCCAGGTAGTACGTGAGGCCGCCACGAGCCTCGAAGCCGACGCCACCGGGGGGCGCCGCGGGGCCGAGCCAGGGCGCCCGGTCGGCCCAGCGGGTGGTGGTGTCGAGGGGGGGCGGGACCATCGCGTCCTTGCGGACCGCGGCGTAGGCCTTCGCCACGTCGTAGTCGCGCAAGCCCTTGACGAACGCGTCGGCGATCACGCAGTCCGCGTGGGAGGCGATCATGATGTTGGTCTCGGTCGGGTTGGGCCAGAGGGGCAGCCGGCCGCCCTCGGCGTCCATCTCGACGAGCGCCTTCACCATGGCGTTCGCCCGCTCGGGCGCGACCAGGGTGAGCAGCGGGTGCTCGGCCCGGAAGGTGTCCCACAGCGAGAAGTCGTTGTAGGAAACGCCGTCGTGCACCCGATCATCGAAGGCACTGTAATACCTCCCACCCTCTGAGAAGAAACGCGGGTATAGCAAGGCGTGGAAGAGCGCGGTGTAGAACGACCGGCGCTGCTCGGGGGTGCCGCCTTCCACGTCGATGCGGTTGAGGAGCGCGTTCCAGGCGGCGGCGCCCTCGGCCTCGAGCGCGTCCAGGTCCCAGCCCGGGACCTCCCGCCTCAGGTTCGCCCGCGCCTGCTCGACGCTGATGAAGGAGGTGCCAATCTTCACCAGGACCTCCCGCGCGCCCGTCGGGAAGGTCACGTAGCTGCCCACGTGCAGGCCGCTCGCCGCGCGCGCGCCCGGGCGGAGCCGATCGCCTTCCCAGCTCCCCACGTCGGCGGCGAAAGCCCGGCTGAACTGGACCACGAAGTAGCCCGCGAAGTTGGGGAGCGCGGGGCCGAGGGCGTGCGACTGGCGATCGGGGTTCCGTCCCACGATCTCGTTCTGCTCTACGCGGACCTCGGAGGTGCCGGGCACACCCGGACAGGTCGTGTGCTCGAAGTTGCGGCACTTGATGGCCTCGAGGACGAAGAAAGGCGGCTGGCCCGGCGGGAAGGTGAACCGCATGAGGGCGGAGTGATCGCTCGCCGTCACCTCCGCCACGATCCGGCCGGAGTCGGCCTGCATCTCCACGCGATAGCGGTTGGGAGCCGCGGACTCGTCGTCGTGGCGGAAGGGGAAGCTCTGGCCCAGGGCCACCCGGCCCACTCCGGGCATGAGCTTGACGTAGCCGTAGTCCCCCATCCAGATGGCCGGCTGGTGGCTGCCCAGGAACCCCTGGATCCGCGCGTCGTCGTAGTGGTAGGGTCGTACGCTGATGAGGTGATCCCGGGTCACCGGGGTCCACTGCGTGAAACCGAAGGGTCGGGTGACCACGGGCAGGGTGTCGCTGCCCACGGTGCCGATCAGGGAGTCCACGTCCTTCAGCCGGTTCTTCATGGGCGGGGAGGAACCCTCGGGAAGCGGGGCGGCCGTCGCCGGCGCCGCGCAGCACGCGAGGAGCAACCAGGGCAGGGCGAATCGCCGTCGCGGGATCGAGCTCATGGGCCTCTCAGGGATTCCCCGAGCTCGTCACGTTAGCACAAGCTCTTCTCCTGGCCCGAGGTTTGAGCTAGACTGCAAGCCGACCGAGTTGTCCCGAACATGAGACCGTCCCTCCTCCTCGCGGCGTTCCTCCTTTCGCTGGTCCCTCCGGCCTCGGACGCCTCGAATGCGGTCGACTTCGCCCGCGACGTGCAGCCGATCCTGCAGCGCGCCTGCGCGGTCTGCCACAACGACACGGCCCCCCAGGGGAGCCTGAGCCTGGCCTCGCGAGCGAGCATGCTCAAGGGCGGGGTCTCGGGACCCGCGGTGGTCCCCGGCGCGGGGGCCACGAGCCTGCTCGTCAAGCGCCTGGGCGTCGTGCCCGGCCTCCAGCGCATGCCGATGGGCCTGCCTCCGTTGTCGGACACCGAGATCGCGACCCTCCAGGCCTGGATCGACGGCGGCGCCCGCTGGCCCGAGGCGCCCGCGGCTCGTCCCGTCGCCGCGGCTTCGGGCCCCGACTTCGTCAAGGACATCCAGCCCATCTTCCAGGCCCGCTGCACGCGCTGCCACGGGCTCGACCTGCAGCGCAACTCGCTCCGCCTGGACTCGAGGACGGCCGCGCTCAAGGGCGGCCTGTCCGGCGCGGTCATCGTCCCGGGGAAGAGCGACGCGAGCATCCTGGTGCAGCGCCTCGTCGGCACGATCAAGCCGCAGATGCCGTTCGAGGGGGGGCCGCTCCCCGCGAGCGAGATCGCGCGCATCCGGGCCTGGATCGACGCGGGCGCCCTCGGGCCCGCCGACGGGTTGGCCTCGGAGAAGAAGCACTGGGCCTACGTCAAGCCCGCGCGGCCGGAGCCCCCCGCCGTCCGGGATGAGGCTTGGGTCCGCAGTCCCATCGACCGCTTCATCCTGGCCCGGCTCGAAAAGGAAGGGCTCACGCCGTCGGCGCCGGCGGAAAAGGCCACCTTGATCCGCCGGGTGAGCCTCGACCTCGTGGGCCTGCCGCCCCCCCCCGCGGAGGTGGCCGCCTTCGAGGCGGACACGAGCCCGGACGCGTACGAGAAGGTGGTCGACCGCCTGCTCGCCTCGCCGCACTACGGAGAACGCTGGGCCCGCCCCTGGCTGGACCTCGCGCGCTACGCCGACACCAACGGCTACGAGAAGGACAACCGCCGTACGGCCTGGAAGTACCGGGACTGGGTGATCAACGCCCTCAACGCGGACATGCCCTTCCGGGAGTTCACGGTGGAGCAGATCGCGGGGGACATGCTGCCCAGCCCCACCGTCGACCAGCAGATCGCGTCCGGGTTCCACCGCAACACGCTGCTCAACCAGGAAGGCGGCATCGACGTGGAGGAGGCGCGGTGGGAGACCCAGGTGGACCGGGTGAACACCACGGCCTCGGTGTGGCTGGGCAGCACCCTGGCCTGCGCCCAGTGCCACAACCACAAGTTCGACCCCTTCTCCCAGCGCGACTACTACCGGATGCTCGCCTTCTTCAACAACGTGGCCTACGAGGTGCACGGCCAGGGCCCGCAGGTCATGGACAAGTGGATCGACGAGCCCGACATCGAGGTGCCGACCAAGGAGCAGGCGGTGAAGCGCGACGCGATCGACGCCGAGTTCGCGCGGGTGGCGGCGCGACTCGAGACCTCCACCCCCGCGCTCGAGGCCGCGCAGGCGGCCTGGGAGCGGGAGCGGCGGGCCCCCGCCCCGGCCTGGACGGTGCTGAAGCCGTCCCGCGCCACCGCGCAGAACGGGACCACGCTCACCGTGGCCGCCGACGGCTCCGCGACGGCCAGCGGCGATCGGCCCGACTCCGAGACGTTCACCGTCGTGCTCAAGGCGTCCCTGCCCGGGATCACGGCGGTCCGGCTCGAGGCGCTGGCCGATCCTCCCGACGGCCTGGTCGGCCGCGCCGACGGCGGCACCTTCGTCCTGACTCGCTTCGGCCTGGCCGTGCGCGGCCCGCAGGGCAAGCCGACGCCGGTCGCCCTCGCGCGGGCCGAGGCCGATCAGATGGAGGGCGGGACCAAGAGCCTCGCGGGCGCGCTCGACGACGACCCGGCCACGGGCTGGGGCATCTGGCCCGAGACCGACCGCTCGCACGTCGCGGTCTTCCAGGCCAGGGAGCCGGTCGGGGGGCCCGAGGGCGCGACATTGGTGGTGACCCTCGAGCACGCCGGCAAGTCGAAGCAGGCGCTGCGGCGGTTCCGGCTGGCCGTGACCCAGAGCCCCCGGCCCTTCGGAGGGATACGGCTCACCGAGTCGCTCCAGACGGTCCTCGACACGCCTGAGGCCGATCGCACGGCCGAGCAGAAGAAGAAGCTCGTCGAGTACTACCGCTCGATCACCCCGTCCCTGGAGGCGGACCGTCGCCGCCTGCGCGCGCTCAAGAAGGAGCGCGCGGACCTGGCCGTCCCCACCGCGATGGTCATGCGCGAGAAGCCCGGCTTCGAGCGCCCGAAGACTCCCCTGCGGATCAGAGGAAGCTACATGTCGCCCGGGGAGATCGTCTACGCGAGCGTCCCCGCGTCCCTCCACCCGCTGCCCGACGACGCCCCCATGAACCGCCTGGGCCTCGCGCTCTGGCTCGCCTCCGACGAGAACGCGCTCACGCCGAGGGTCACGGTCAACCGGGCTTGGGAGGCCATCTTCGGCCACGGGATCGTCGAGACCAGCGAGGATTTCGGGAGCCAGGGTGAGCGGCCCACCCACCCGGAGCTGCTGGACTGGCTGGCCACCGAGTTCCTGCGCGAAGGGGAGCATTTCAAGGCCCTGCATCGCCTGTTCGTCACCTCCGCCACGTATCGGCAGTCGGCGCGCACCACCCCCGCCCTCGTCGAGAAGGACCCCTACAACCGCCTGCTGGCGCGCGGTCCCCGGTTCCGCCTGGAGGCGGAGATGGTGCGCGACCTGGCGCTCACGGCGAGCGGCCTGCTCAGCGAGAAGGTGGGGGGCCCGAGCGTGTTCCCCGACCAGCCGGAGGGCATCTGGGACAACCCCTACAGCGACGACAAGTGGGTCACCAGCAAGGGCGAGGACCGCTACCGGCGCAGCCTCTACGCCTTCGTGCGGCGCACCGCTCCCTACCCGATGCTCACCACCTTCGACGCGCCCAGCCGCGAGTTCTGCACGGTGCGCCGCGTCCGCACGAACACGCCGCTGCAGTCGCTCACCACCCTGAACGACCCGTCCTTCTTCGATGCGGCGCGGGCCCTGGCCGGACGGGTCCTGCGCGAGGCGGGGCCGAGCCGCGAGGAGCGGGCCGACTACGCGTTCCGACTCTGCGTGGCCCGGCGGCCGGGGGCGGAGGAGAGGGCGCGGCTCCTGGCCTTCCAGGGGGAACAGCTCGAGCGCCTGCGGCGGGACCCCGAGGCGGCGCGGGCCATCGTGGGCGAGCCCGAGCCCGGCAAAGGCAGCCCGGCCGGGGACGGTGGCGGCCCCGCCGACCTTCCGGAGCGCGCCGCCTGGACGATGGCGGCCAACGTGGTGCTGAACCTGGACGAGACCCTGACCAAGGAGTGAGGACGGTGAGCGATCGAGGCGAGCACGACCCGGCGCAGGCCCTGAAGACGGCCACCCGGCGGCACTTCTTCCGGCAGACCGGCTTCGGGATCGGGGCCATGGCGCTCGGCAGCCTGCTGCGCGACGACCGGTGGCTTCCGGGGGCCCGGGCGGACGCGGGCGGCCCCGCTGCGGGTCCCCTGGCCGTGCGGCCGCCCCACTTCGCGCCCAAGGCGAAGAACGTGATCTACCTCTTCATGGCGGGCGCCCCCTCCCAGGTCGACCTCTTCGACTTCAAGCCGAAGCTGAAGGAGTTCAACGGCAAGAACATCCCCGACGAGTTCGTCAAGGGCGAGCGCTTCGCCTTCATCAAGGGGAAGCCGCGCCTGCTGGGCTCGCCCTACGCCTTCCAGCGCTGGGGGGAGTCGGGGGCCGAGGTCTCGGAGCTGCTCCCCCACACGGCCGCGGTGGCGGACGAGCTCGCCATCCTGCGCTCCGTGCACACCACCCAGTTCAACCACGCCCCCGCCCAGATCTTCATGAACTCGGGGCACCAGATCGTGGGCCGGCCCTCGATGGGCTCCTGGCTCACCTACGGGCTCGGCAGCGAGTCGCGCGACCTGCCGGGGTTCGTGGTCCTGCTCTCCGGGGAGAACCAGCCCGACGGGGGGAAGAGCTGCTGGGGATCCGGGTTCCTGCCCACCGTCTACCAGGGCGTGGAGTTCCGCTCGAAGGGCGACCCCGTGCTCTTCCTCACCAACCCGGACGGCGTGCGGCCCCAGGACCGCCGATCCTCCCTCGACGCGATCCACGACCTGAACGAGGCGCACCTGAAGTCGTCGGGCGATCCCGAGATCGAGACCCGCATCGCCTCCTATGAGATGGCCTTCCGCATGCAGACGAGTGTCCCCGAGCTGACCGACATCAGCGGGGAGCCCGCCTCCATCCACGAGATGTACGGCACCGAGCCGGGCAAGCGCTCCTTCGCCAACAACTGCCTGCTCGCCCGTCGTCTGGTGGAGCGCGGGGTGCGCTTCGTCCAGCTCTACCACCGCGGCTGGGACCACCACGGGACGAGCACCCACGACGACATCGCGCACCGCCTCCCCCAGCTCTGCCGCGAGACCGACCAGCCCGCGGCCGCCCTGATCCGGGACCTCAAGCAGCGGGGCCTCCTCGACTCGACCCTGGTCGTCTGGGGCGGCGAGTTCGGCCGCACCCCCATGAACGAGGAGCGCAACGGCTCCAAGTTCCTGGGCCGCGACCACCACCCGCGCGCCTTCTCGGTCTGGCTGGCCGGGGGGGGCATCAAGCCCGGAGTGACGGTGGGCGCGACCGACGAGCTGGGCTACAACGCGGTGGAGGACTCGGTGGACGTGCACGACATCCACGCCACCGTGCTCCACCTCCTGGGCGTCGACCACACCAGGCTGATCTTCCGGTTCCAGGGGCGGGATTTCCGCCTGACGGACGTCAGCGGAAACGTGATCGCGAAGCTGCTGGCGTGAGCCCGGCGCGGTCCGGCCCGTCGGGAAGCGTCCTGCTCGGTCTCGCTCTCGTCGCCGGCCCCGGTTTCGCTCAGGCGCCCGGGGCCAACTACGACGAGACACGGGTGCCCGCCTACACGCTGCCCGACCCCCTGCGCTTCCTCGACGGGCGGGCGGTGCGGGACGGGGCGGAGTGGCGGGAGCGGCGGCGGCCCGAGGTCCTGCGTTTGTTCGAGGAGCACGTCTACGGACGCAGTCCCGCGCGTCCTGCCGCCATGCGCTTCGTGGTCGTGGAGCACGAGCCGCGGGCGCTCGGCGGGCGGGCGACGCGTCGGCAGGTTCGCGTCCTGCTCGACGGGACCGAGGGCGGGCCCGCGTTCGAGATCCTGCTCTACGTGCCGAACGGCATGGCGCGCCCGGTGCCCGCCTTCCTCGGGCTGAGCTTCGGGGGCAACCACTCGATCCACCTTGACCCTGGCATCCGGCTCTCTCCTTCGTGGGTGGCGGATGGCCCCGGGGTCGCCGCGCATCGGGCGAGCGAGGCGGCGCGCGGATCGGCCGCAGGCTCCTGGCCGGTGGAGAGGATCCTGGACCGCGGCTACGCGCTCGCCACGGCCGGCTACGGCGACCTCGAGCCCGACAGCCCCGAGGGCTGGCGGGACGGCGTCCGGGCGCGCCTCGGACCGAGCGCGGGCGGGCGGCCCGGCCCGGGCGACTGGGGGGCAATCGGGGCTTGGGCCTGGGGCTTGAGCCGCGTCCTCGACTACTTGGAGACGGACGGGGACGTGGACGCGCGGCGGGTCGCCGTCCTCGGACACTCCCGCCTCGGGAAGACCGCCCTCTGGGCCGGTGCGCAGGACGAACGGTTCGCGATGGTCGTCTCCAACGATTCGGGCGAAGGGGGAGCGGCCCTCGCGCGGCGGCAGTTCGGGGAGACGGTGGCGGCGATCACGCGCTCGTTCCCCCATTGGTTCGTCCCGCGCTTCCGCGAGTACGCGGGACGGGAAGCGGCGCTGCCCGTGGACCAGCACCTCCTCCTGGCCCTGGTCGCGCCCCGTCCGCTCTACGTGGCGAGCGCGAGCGAGGACCTCTGGGCGGACCCCCGGGGCGAGTTCCTGGCCGCCAGGGCCGCCGAGCCCGTGTACCGCCTCCTCGGCCGGGACGGGCTCGGGGTCGAGGACCTGCCGGTTCCGGACCGGCCCGTGGGCGGAACGATCGCCTACCACCTGCGCCGCGGGCCGCACGCCCTCACCGCTTACGACTGGGAGCAGTACCTCGCCTTCGCCGACCGGAACCTGCGGGCGCCCGCTCCGCGGTGAGATGGCCGTCTAAGGCAGGTGTAAAACGAGGGGGACCGTCTCCCCCGCACGAACGGTCACGGTGCCGCGTGCGGTCTGCGCGTCCTTGTGGACCTCCACTTCGACAGGGCCGGCGGGTGCGTCGAGCTCGTAGAGGCCGTTCGGATCCGTCGGGCCCGATACCCGGCCCGGCATCGACACCCGCTGTCCTCCGACGGTCCGGACGCGCGGGTAGGCATCCTTGACCGGGCGCTCGTCGTCGCCGAGCACGCGCACCGCGATGTGGCCCCCGGGCTGCAGGGTGAGGGTCACTGGCTCGTCGCGGGGAGACAGTCCGCTCCGTATCGCCCAGCCGGCGAGGTCGCTGCCCGCCGCGAGCGTGTAGGGCTGCGCCTCCAGCCCCCGGATCCTGAACGCCCCGTCGGCGAGGGAGTTGGCGTAGCCACCCGAGCGGCCCTCGGCATCGCTGCTCCACGCGAAGCCCCGACACGCCGCCCGCGCCCACCGTGACCGGCATGGAAGCGCGTTTGCGGCCCGGGGCCTGCGCTCCGAGCCGGTACTCGCCCGGCTCCACCCCGATGCTGAAGCGGCCGTCCGGTCCCACCGCGGCCCCGCCTTTCCACTTGCCGTCCGGCTCCGCTGCATTCAAGCCGACGTTCGCGTCGGCCACCGGCTGACCGTTCTCACCGTCCACCACGATGCCGCTGACCGTCGTATCACCCACCTCCATGTCCAGCTCGAAGCGCTCGGAGTCGGGAACGGTCACCTCGCGGCCGGGGTACCTCTGGCTTCCCGCGGCGCTGGAGAGGTCGACGAAGGCCGGCCCCGGGGTGAAGGCGAGCAGCTCGTAGCCGCCGTCGTCGCGCGTGACCGCGGTGAGGGGCGTCGGTCCGCCGGCGGCCAGGACCGCGCCGGGCGCGGTGGGGCCCGCGAAGGCGAACACCGATCCGCCGCTCGCGCTCCGGAGGAAGACCCTGATGCCCGGAGCGGGCTCCCCGCCCCGCGTCACCCGGCCTGCCACCACCACGTCGCGCAGCGTGAGGTCCACTGAGGCCGTCTCGTTCTCCCGCAGGTCCGCCTCGCGCGAGGCCACTCCGGTGAGGATGTTCAGGCCCGGTCCCCCCGAGACCATGGGACTGCTCGGCGTGTAGGCCATGAGGTTGACCATGGCGCGACCGGGGGCCAGGTGATCGATCACGAAGGAGCCGTTCGCGGCGACCGCCACCGGCTCCACGCCCATCACCGCCCCGGGCTCCATGCTGTAGACGGACACCCGCCCGCTCGCGAAGGGGCTGCCATCGCGATGCAGGGCCCGGCCCTCGACGCGCGCGCCGCGGACGAGCACGATGCGCACGGGGACCGGCTCCTTCTCCGGGTCCACCTCGGCGATCACGCGCCGGGCGGGCGCGTACGCGGGATGGTAGGCGGCGACGTTGAGCTTGCCGGCGGGAGCACCCCGGATCTCGAAGGCGCCCACGGAGTCGGTCTGGGTCTGGAGCTGGCCCGTCCGCCTGTTCACGTCGCGCTCCGCGCCCACCGAGGCGCCAGGGATCCCCTGGCCGTCGGTATCTACGACGAAGCCCTGGATCACGCCGCCGCGCTGGAGGGTGATCGTACCCAAGTTCGTGGTCCTCCCCGCGACGACCCGAACCCCGGTGACCGAGGCCTCCCCGCGCCCGGTGGCTCTGGCCTGCACGACGTAGGTCCCGGCGAGGACGTCGTGCAGCACGAATCGCCCCTCGCCCTCATCCGCGTTGCCGGAGCTGTTGCGCATGCCGCCCGGCTCACGGTCGTCCGCCATGTCCGCGCGGATGGTCGCGTCCTCGGCGGGCTGCCCTTGTCCGTCCACCACCCGTCCCGCGATCTCCCCTCCCGCTTCCATGATCAGCTCGACCGGGTCTCCGCCCGCCTGCGCCTTGCCGCGCCCTGCGGCAAGGCCCTCCTTGGAGGCCGTCAGCTCGTGCACTCCTGCGCCCAGGCCCGCGATGAGGAGCGCGCCGTCGTCCTCGCTGGTGGCCTCCCCGCGGCTCTGGCTCCCCTGCGGGCCGAAGGCGCGCACGAGCGCCTCCCCGACCCCGTTGCCTTCCTTGTCCCGTACGCGGCCGCGGATCGCGAGGCCGGTCTCCAGCACGACGTCGCCGAGGTCCGCCGCGCGGCCCCGCGCCGGGATCGTGGCCTCGACCCGCTTCGAGGCGTGGCGCGGGGCGGAGATGTCGATGCCCAGCGTCCCGAGGGGAAGCGGGCCGAGGGCGAACGTGCCGTCCGCCTTCACCTCCGCCGTCATCAGGTCGCTGGCGAAGGACGGCAGGCCGTGGTCGCCGAAGACCTCGACGCGGGCGCGCCCACCCAGGGGCCGGCCTTCGCCGTCCACCACCCGGCCCGTGACGAACCCGCCGTCCGAGAGCACGATCTCGGCCTCGGCTTCGGCCTCGGGCTCCACCACGACGCTGGCGATGCCCGGCGCCCGGCTGCCCTCGCGTGCCACCACGACGTACTCGCCGGGCCGAACCCCCGCCAGGACGAAGCCCCCCCGCGCGTCGCTGCGCTCGCTCAGCGGTGCGGGGACCCAGAACCCGTCGCTTTCCGCGCGCACGAGGGCGCCTTTCACGGGCCGCCCGGCGTCGTCGCGCACTGCGCCCGCGAGGGTCGCCCCCCGGAAGAGAAAGAGCTCGATCCTGGCTCCGGCACGGACGTCGTCCCGCTCGGCCCGTCCGAACCCGGGCGCGCGGGCGTTGATGCGCACGGGAAGACGGCCGATCCCTTCGAGGGTGAAGCGCCCCTGCGCGTCCGTTGTGGCCTCCACCCGGCTGGCCTCCTCCTGCCAGGCGTCGGGCAGGGACAGACCCCCGTCGATCGCCACCCGCGCCCGGGCCACGGGCCGCCGTCGCTCGGCGTCGAGCACGACCCCCGTGATCACGCCGCCCTTCTCGAGCCGCACGAGCAAAGGGCCCGAGGCGATCCGCCGCAGGGGCTGCGGGACGAAGCCGCGGGCCCGTACGGTCACGTTCCACGGCCCGGGCGGCAGGGACTCGAGGCGCGCCTTCCCCTCGCGACCGGTCAGGGTGGAGCGGATCCTGTCGGCCGCCAGGCCGCCGAACGGCACGTAGGCACCGGTGACGGGCGCGGCGAGCACGAACGCGCCCTCGAGCGGCTGCCCCTTCGGGTCGTGGACGGTGACGTCGAGGCTGGTGACCCGCGGCGGGGGGGGGACCTTCCGCGAGACCGAAGCGGGCGGCGCCTTCTGGAAATGGGAGGGCTCCCCGCAAGGAACGAGGCCGAGGAAAGCCGCCGACAAGGCGAGCCCTCGCCACCCCGTACGCGCAGAAACCGAATCCATCTCGCAGCCCGACCGACTCGCTTACTGTACCTCGTAGCACCCGATGTCCGGGGACCCGGACCGCGGGCTTCCACGGATGTCGTCCGCGGGAGCGTGGGCCGGGTCGGCGTGGTCGATGAGCGGGCTGCCCGCGGCCGCCCTCCCGAACGTGTCCACGAGGCGCAGGAAGGCCTGGCGGATGGTCGTCGAGCCGTCGGCGAAGGTCCCCATGGCCGGGTTCCAGCGGGGCGTGGGCGCGCCGCCGGCGTTGCTGAGCAGCGGGTCCGCCACCCTCCGCGCGGGGTCGTCCGTGTAGTTGACGAGGTCCGCGCCGTTCGTGGGAATGGCGGCGCCTCCGTTCCAGTACGAGTTGTTGCTCAGCAAGAACGATGAGGTCTGGCCGATCGGAGTGTCGGAGAACCGGTTCATGGTCCCCGTCGGATCGGCCCACACGTTGTTGTAGAACGTGATGTTCTGGTTGGGCGGGTTCTGCTTCTCGTCGTTGAGGCGGAAGGCGTAGGACACCGAGGGCAGGTCGCCGCTCACGGTGTTGTTGCGGAAGGTCACGTCCTTGCAGCCCTTGACCCCGAAGGGCGACCGCATGCCGAACGGCGAGTTGCCCAGCACGAGGTTGTTCTCGACGAGGACGTTGAAGGCCTCGAAGTTGCGCGTGCCGTCCTCGCCGCAGAGGACGAAGTTGTGGCCGCCCGTGCCCTCCCAGTGCAGGAACACGTTGCGCCGCACGGTGATGTTGCGGCTGCCCAGGTAGGCGTCCTGCTTGCCGTTGCTGTCCTTGATCACGATGAAGCTGCTCGTGCTGCTGTCGTTCACGCGCCCGCTGCCTTCGAAATCGTTGAAGAACACGTTGTCCTGGACGGTCACGAGCTCCTCGCTGTTGACGTCGATATGCTCGTCGGAGCCTGTCTGGTTGTGGAACATGTTGCTCTGCACGGTGATGTTCACCGCCGAGTTGTTGATCTTCAGGAGGTCGTTGTCGTAGCTGTCGTGGATCACGTTGTTCTGGATCACGATGTCGTGCACGGCGCGGTTTCCGCCCCCGTCGATGTGGAAGACGATGGGGTTGCGGGTTCCCGGCAGGTGGGCGACGTCGAAGCCGTCGAAGGTGATGCCGGAGGCGGGGCTGGTGGCCCCGAAGGAGGTCACCACCTGGTCGTTGTTGCGCAGGACCGCCTGGTAGGGGACCTCGGAGCGGATGGTGCAGCCGAGGGCGCACACCCGCTGCAGCCGCACCCGGCCCGTGTAGGTCCCGGGGCGGACCAGGATGGTGCTGCCGTCGGGAACGGCCCCCAGGGCGTGCTCGATTGTGGCCCACGGCATGGTCAGGCTGCCGTTGCCGCTGCTGTCGCTCCCGTAGGTGGCCACGTAGTAGGTGGCCGACTGCCCGCGGCCGGAGGAGGCGATCATGGACATCACGCCGCCGAAAGCGATCGCGAGAAGACGGAAGGCCGCGGTCCTGGCTTTCATGCGAATCCTCCTTTCCGCCTATTGCTGGTTGGCCATCGCCCACGAGAGCCCGCCCGAGGGCCGGTGCTCCCACCCGTACTTGCGCCAGGGGGAGACGCGATAGGCGGCGAGGCCCGAGGCCGGCCCGTCCGGCCGGATCCAGAAGTTCACGCCGATGTCGTAGGTGAAGTAGAGGTCGGTGGCCCTCTGGGTGAGCACGGGGTCGGGTGCCCCGCGGAGGGCCGCGAAATAGCCGGCCCACGCGGTGGCCGCTCCCACCTCGAGGGCGTGCTCCTCCATGAACTGGTGGCTGCGCATGTCGACGGCCCCGTCGTACCGGGTGAGATAGTCGGCGTACCACAAGGGCCCGCTGTAGTTCGTGTACTGGTGGCTGGAGTCGGAGCGGGTCGCCGTCTTCTCGAAGTTCCCCACCCGCTCGATGAAGCTGGCCACCGCCGGGTCCTCGGTCACCGCGTAGGTCCGGAGCATGGCGTCCGCCAGCAGCACCGTCATCCACGGCGAGGCCAGGTACGCCTTGCGGGTCCCCTCGCTGTGCTGCGCCCCCGTGTGGTAGAGCCCGCCGTCCACCCGCGGGGAGGGGATCTGGCCGCCCGCCCCGTCCTGGTGCCAGAGGTAGTCGCCCTTGATGGTCTCCAACCCCGACTTGTAGGCATCGCCGAGCACTTCGTAGGCGACGACGTTCGCCAGCAGCTTGAAGGCGGCGTGACGCTCGGTCCAGAAGCCGACGCTCGGGCTCCAGCGGCTGGGGAAGGAGGCGAGGGAGCTCACGACCAGGGAGATCTTGGCCCGCGGGTCGTCGTCGCCGGTGACCCAATGCGTGTAGGCCAGGCACTCGTTGTAGCTGTACTTGGGGTCGGTAGGATTGAGGTCGAGGCGGCCGTTCGCGTCGAGATGGTTGTCGTAGAAGTCGGCCGCCCGCACCGCCTCCCGCAACGGCTTGAAGAACCCGCTCCCGAAGTACAGGCCGTAGAGGGACGAGGCGCGGTCGTAGAGCCAGGGCTCGAAGTCCGTCTTGTAGGGGCAGTAGTTCCGCGGGTCCACTAGGGGGTCGTCCTCGTTGACGAGGGTGAAGGAGTTGTTCTTGGCCGCGTGCTGCTGCTCCTCGTGGCCGGGCCAGTGCTCCACCGCGTCCATGGCGAAGGGGTCGTCGCGGCCCTCGGCCACGCCGGGGTCGAAGGCATCCATGCGGGTCAGCTTGAGCGCGCCCTGGGAGAGATCCGCGGCGGGCAGCACGGCGTAGACGTCGGGCTCGGAGACGCCGTCGGCCGCGGCATAGCTGCCGCTCGTGACGAGGTGCCAGGCCGTCCGGGGATTGGTGAAGGCGGGCAAGCTCTGGGCGCGGTTCGTGAGACCCCATTCCAGCGTCACCGTCTCGAAGCTGGGGTACGTGACCGAGAACGTGTACTGCACCTGGATCCGGGCCACGCGCACCGATTGGCCGTCCACCGCCGGATTGGTGGTGTGACGCCAGGGTGTGAGCTGCTCCACCCAGGCCGCGATCTCGGAGCCCGCCTTGAGCACCCGCACCTTGGCCAGGCCGGCCACGGTGACGGAGCCGCGAGGGAAGGGCACTCCGAAGGTGACGAGCTTCGGCGTCCCCGGGGTGACGTTCTCCGTGGGGTAGAGCTCGACCGCGATGCTTCCCGAAGGCTCCGGGGGCGCCAGGAAGGGCTCGGCCGCGAAAGCAGCCGCGGGGGCGAGGATGGGCAGGAGACATACGGCGGCGAGTCGGGCCGGTCCGGCGGAACGCCATCGTCCGTGGAGACGCATGTTCACTCTCCTCTGCTCTTGGCGTCGGTCGCGCCGCAGGTCACGGGCGCGTCTGGATGTTGCCGTCGGTGAGGGTTCCCTCCTTGTGGTAGGCGAAGCCCGGCGGACCCGTCAGGTCGACGCTCAAGGTGTCCCGGCGCGCGCCGGGGTCCGCCACGTCGCAGGCCCGCACGCTGAACCGATAGCCGTTCTGGTCGTTGACCCTGGCATTTCCCGTGAACGTCGCGCAGCTCCCCGAGAAGGTGACGGAGTCGATGCCGTTCTGGCTGTGCGCCTTCAGGGCCGCGCCGTCGTCCTGGTACTGGAGGGCGCCGTTCAGGGGGGACTCCTTCGCGATGAGGCCGAAGTTGACGGGCGTCCCCAGACGGCCGCCCCCCGTGACCTTGCGCGCGGCCTCCGGGGGGGCGCCCCCGGCGCAGGCCCCGGTCGTCACGATGCCGGGCGCCGGTTCGAGCTGGCGGGTGAAGTTCGCGCGGGTCAGGCGCCGCGTCGAGGGGTTGTCGGGCCCGTTGTCGGGACCCAGCGGGTGGACCTTGTGATCGTCGGAGAAGGCGACGTTCGCGCGGTGCTGCGGGTCGAAGGCGATCTGGAAGTAATCGGCCAGGTTGCGGTTGGCCCCCCCGCCGAGGCCGCCCGTGCTCACGGTGCCCCGGTGGATCGCGTGGTCGCTGATCACGCTCTGGGTGAAGAGGGGCGTGGGGTCGTGGCCGTTCACGGTCTCCGCGTAGTACACGTTCCAGTTCGTCCACTGCTTCATGCAGTCCGGGCTCGCGGGCAGGCACGGCTCGTGGATGGAGGCGTCGTTCGAGTTGCCCGAGCGGTCGCCCCCGAACCAGACGATCCCCACGTGGCCGTTCGCTTCGGCCGCGAGCCAGGGGAAGACGTTGGGCATGCCCACGGTGGAGCCGCCGTTGATGCGCACCGCCGGCGACCAGCTCGTGCCGAGATCGGTCGAGAACGAGTAGAGGATGCTCGAGTTGTCGGACCAGGCCGCGTAGAGGTTGCCCCGCGCGTCCACGTCCAGGGCAGGGAAGATGTTCCCCGCGCTCGAGCCCTCGGGACCGGTCGCGATCTTGTAGTCGGTGAACGTGAAGACGGACAGGCCGAGGTTCACGTCCGTCGAGACGCCCACGTAGGTCGAGCGGAAGGGCTTCCCCTGGAGGTTCTCGGGGGCGCTGTCGGGGCGGCGAACATCTGGTAGAGGTTCCCGCGGCTCAGACAGGCGCTGCGGTCGACCCGGATCGAGCCCGCGACGTTCGAGGTATTGGTGGCGGGGACGCCCCCCGCGGCCGGAAAGGTCGCGGGATCGATGGCCTCCCCGAAGCCGTCGACGTAGGTCTGCCCTCCGTCGGCCGAGCGCTGCACCTCGAGGTTGAACGTGGCCGCGTCGTGGTACGAGACGTACACCCTCTGGGCCCCCGTCCCGTCCATCCACATCCGGTCGTCGCCGGGGACGAGGGCCGCCACCGGGTTCGGGTTGGTAAAGTGGTCTCCCCGGTCGGTCGAGTGGGTGGCGGTGACACCGGGAGCGAGGGTGAGGCTGGTGAGAGCCAGGTTGGGGACGCCCGCGGACGGATAGTTGACCGCGAGGTCGACGTCGCCTCCGCCCTCGGCGATGCCGATCAGGGAGCAGCCCCCGGCCAGGATGCCGCAGCCGTCGGGCTGGCCCTCGTACTTGAAGGGATACGTTCCATCGGCGTTGGGCGGGGGGTCCACCGCCGGTGACCAGCGGTGCAGGTCGACGCCGCCGGGGACGCCGCGGATGGTCGCCACGTACACGGTGCCCTGCGCGTCCACCCGGAGGCTCGGCTCCAGGCCGCGGACGACGAAGCTGACCGGGAGCTGGCCGGCGGTGAGGGGCAGGGGAAGCTCCTGGTTCGGGCTGAAGCCCGATTGGGCGCGGACCCCGCCCGAGGACGCGGCAAGAAGGCCGAGGAACAGGGCGAGAAGGACACCAACGGGGGGACGCTTCTTCATGATCCTCCTCCAGTCGAGTCGGGGCGGTGGCGCCCCGGGCCGGGCGGAAGGTGTCAAACCCCCCGAAGATGGGCAATCGGGGTTTCCCTGCTTTCAAGGTCAGGGGGGGACTGAATTTGGGACGCCGTCGTCCCACGGGCGGACGATCGAGCGGCGTCCCTCCACGCCGAAATGCAGTGGCGACCGTGACTTCGCGCGAGGCCGCTCCTGGCACGAGGCTTGAGGCGACGGGAACGGGAGGACTCCCATGGACGCTCTGCTCCAGGACCTGCGGTACGCCGTGCGGACGCTCGTCGAGCACCCCGGCTTCACTGCGGTGGCGGCCCTGACCATCGCCCTCGGTGTCGGCGGGACCACCGCGATGTTCGGGGTCGTGGACGCGGTGCTCCTCCGCCCGCTGCCGTACCCCGATCCCCACCGGCTGGTGATGCTCTGGACGCGCACGCCGGGAGGGCCCCAGGGCGCCGCGTCCTGGCCGGAGCTCGTGGACTGGCGCGAGATGAACCGCTCCTTCGCGGACCTGGCGGCGTGGCGGGGCCAGAGCGTGAACCTCACGGGCACGGCCGAGCCCGAGCGCGTCGTCGGCGCCTTTGTCTCCGACCGCTTCTTTCCTTTGGTCGGCGCCCGGCCGACCCTCGGCCGCACCTTCACTCCCGAGGAAACCGACCCCTCCACCGCGCGACCGGTGGCCGTCCTCGGCCACGGGCTGTGACAGCGCCGGTTCGGCTCCGATCCCGCGATACTGGGCAAGAGCCTCGTGCTCAACGGGCAGAGCCACACCGTGGTGGGCGTGCTGGGCCCCGAGTTCGACGGGGGCCAGGCTCCCGCCAACGGCTGGTTCATGGGCTGCGACGCGTTCCTCCCGATCTCCTACTTTCCGAACCAGAAGGGTCTCGAGCGCGGGGCAACCGAGATCCTGGTCGTCGGCCGGCTCCGGCCGGAGGTGAGCCTGAACGAGGCCCGCACCGACATGACCGTCGTCGCCCGACGCCTCGAGCAGGCCTATCCCGACACCCACGCGGGCCGGGGAGTGGAGATCGTGCCCCTCCACGAGCAGATCGTGGGGGACACCAGACCCGCCCTCCTGGTGCTCCTGGGAGCGGTCGGCCTCGTGCTGTTGATCGCTTGCGCCAACGTGGCCAACCTGCTGCTCGCCAGGGCCAGCCAAAGGCGGCGCGAGCTGGCCGTGCGGGCGGCCCTGGGGGCGGGACGGACGCGCCTCTTCCGCCAGCTCCTCACCGAGAGCGCGCTCCTGGCTTTCCTGGGGGGGGCGCTCGGAGTGCTGGCCGGCAACTGGGGCATGGCGCTCCTGGTGACGGTGGCCCCGCCGGGGGTCCTCCCGGGCTCGGTGGCCCTCGACGGCCGGGTGATGGCGTTCGCCCTTGCCCTCACCGCCGCCACCGGCCTCTGCTTCGGTCTCGCGCCCGCCTTCCAGGCCTCCCGCCCCGACCTCGACGGCGTCCTGAAGGAGGCGGGCCGGGGCGGCAGCGGCGCGCGGGGCCACCGCTTCCGCGACGCGCTCGTGGTCGCGGACGTCACGCTCTCGCTCGTGCTGCTCGTGGGGGCCGGGCTCCTGCTGCGCAGCGCGGTCGCGCTCCGGCACGCCGACCTGGGCTTCCGCCCCGACCATCTCCTGACCGCGGAGTTCCGCCTGCCTCCCGCGAAGTATCCCGAGCCGCGGGCGATCGCGGCCTTCCTCCGCCAGGCCCTGGAGCGGATCCGGGCGGTGCCCGGGATCGAGTCGGCCGCCCTGGTGCGGGCGGTGCCCTTCAGTGGCAACGGCGGCTCCACGACCTTCCAGGTCGAGGGCCAGCCGGAGCCCGCGAAGGGCCGGGAGCCCGTCACCCACCTGAACATCGTCAGCCCGGGCTACTTCCGCACCATGGGCATCCCGCAGGTCGGGGGCCGCGACTTCGACGAGCACGACACGGCCGACGTCCCCTCGGTAGCGATCGTCAACGACACCATGAAACGCCAGCTCTGGCCGGGGATCGATCCCCTCGGCCGCCGCCTGCGCTTGCGTGAAGCGGGATGGGTCACCGTCGTCGGAGTGGTGGGCGACGTCCGGCACTCGGGGCCATCCGAGCCGCCCCAGCCGCAGGTGTACACGACGCACGAGCAGGACCCACGCATCTTCGCCTGCGTGGTGGCGCGCACCGCGGGGGAGCCCATGGCCATGGCGGCGCCCATGCGCGCGGCCCTCTGGTCGGTGGACAGGGATCAGCCGGTGTGGAAGGTGCGACCCCTGGAGGACCTCGTCACGGGCTCCCGCGGGACCGCGCGGGCCATGAGCCTCCTGGTGGGCGTCTTCGCGGGAGTGGCGGTCGTGCTCGCGGGGGTGGGACTCTACGGCGTGATGGCCTACGCGGTCTCCCAGCGCACGCGCGAGATCGGGATCCGGATGGCCCTGGGGGCAGGGTCGGGGGGGGTGATGCGCCTCGTGGTGGGCCGGGCCCTCGGCCTCACCACCCTCGCCATCGTCCTGGGCGCGGCCTCTGCCGCCGCCCTCGCCCGGCTCCTGGGCACGCTGCTCTTTGGCGTGGGACCCGCCGACCCGCTCACCTGCCTGGCCGCGGCAGCGGCCCTGGCCGCGGTGGGGGCGCTGGCCGCCTACCTTCCGGCGCGGCGCGCGGCCCGCATCGACCCCACGCGCGCCCTCGCGGAAGAGTAGAGGCGGGCCTCGGGCCCCGGTCGAGCCGGTCAGGGGCCGCCGACTCGCGCCGGCCTCAGCTTGAACCGCTGGATCTTGCCGGTGGCCGTCTTCGGCAGCTCGGAGAGGAACTCGATCCAGCGCGGGTACTTGTAGGCGGCGATCTTGTCCTTGACGAAGGCCTTCAGCTCCTCGGCGAGCGCGTCGCCCGCCTCCCCCGGCTCCTTGAGGACCACGAAGGCCTTGGGCTTCACGAGGCCGTCGGCGTCTTCGCGGCCCACCACCGCGGCCTCGAGCACCGCGGGGTGGCGGACGAGCGCGGCCTCCACTTCGACCGGCGACACCCAGATCCCCCCCACCTTCAGCATGTCGTCGGAGCGGCCGCAGTACCAGAAGGTGCCTTCGTCGTCCAGGCGGTACTTGTCTCCGGTCGCGATCCAGGGCCCGTAGAGCGTGTCCTTCGTCTTGTCGTGCTGGTTCCAGTAGAAGGCCATGGTGGAGTCGCCCCTCACCCGCAGGCTGCCGATCTCTCCCCGGGGTACGGGCTGGCCGTCGTCGTCCACGAGCAGGGCCTCGTATCCCGGCACCACCTGGCCCGAGGAGCCGGGGCGGACCGCGCCCGGCCGGTTCGAGATGAACATGTGCAGGCACTCGGTGGTGCCGATGCCGTCGATGATCTCGACCCCGAAGCGCTCCCGCCAGCGCAGGTAGAGCTCCTCGGGCAGCGACTCCCCCGCGGAAACGCAGAGCCGGAGGGACGAGACGTCGAAGCGCGCTTCCGCCTCCTTCACGGCGAGCATGCCCGCGTAGAGGGTGGGGACGGCGAAGAAGAGGGTCGGCCGGTGGCGCGTGATTACGTCGAAGGCGGCCTCCGGCGTGGGCCGGCGGGGGAAGAGCACGCTCTCCGCCCCCACCCCCATCGGGAAGTAGAGCGCGTTGCCCAGGCCGTAGGCGAAGAAGAGCTTGGCCGCCGAGTAGACGCGGTCCGTGGGGCGGATGCCCAGGACCTGCTTCGCGTAGGTCTCGAGGCAGATCACCATGTCGTGGTGAAGATGGACGGCTCCCTTGGGAAAGCCGGTGGAGCCCGAGGAGTAGAGCCAGAAGGCGGCGTCGTCCCGCGAGGTGGGAGCGGGCGCGAGGGCGGCCGAGGCGTGCTCGACCCTCTTGTCCCAGGACAGGTAGCCATGGCCGGGTCCCCCCGCCACCAGCACGTGCCGCAGGCGCCCGGCATCCTCCAGCGCGGGGGCCACCGCGGGCAGGAGCGCAGCCGAGACCACGGCCGCGCGCGCCCGGCTGTCGTTCAGGAGGTAGAGGTAGTCCTGCCGGCGGAGCAGGGTGTTGACGGGGACGGGCACCGCGCCGATCTTGATCGCGCCCCAGAACGTCCCCACGAACTCCGGGGCGTCCAGGCAGGCCATGAGCACGCGGTCGTCCATCCCGACCCCCAGGTCGAGGAGGGCGTTGCCCGTCCGGTTCACGAGCTCGGCCACGTCGCCGTAGGTGAGGTTGCGGTCGGCGCAGAAGAACGCGGTGGCGTCGGCGCGCCCCTCGTCCAGGTTGCGGTCGACGAAGTGGGTGGCCACGTTGAACTGGGCCGGCAGTACCTCGGAGGCGAGCATGGTCAGGCCGGCGGGAGGGTCACTTGTCGAGGATGGTCAGGTAGGGCCGCCAGGCCCCCACCTGGTCGCGGTACTGCTTCGCGAGCACGCGGCTGATCTGCGCCAAGTGGCCGAGGTCGTGGACCACCCAGGAGGCCAGGAGCTGGCCGAGGCTCACCCGGCCGAGCTCGGGATGCGTCCCCTCGAGCGCGAGCTGGGCGGGCGTGAGACGGAGGTCCTTCACGAACGCGATGTTCGACCGGCGCAGGGACGCGAAGCGTTCCAGCAGCTCCGCGGTCCCGAGCCCGGCCTGCCCGGCCCGGAAGCCGGTCCGGTCGAAGGGGGTGAACGGGCGGCTCGGGCCGTGCTCGAGGATGATCCGGACGCGAGGGACCCAGTCCGTCTCCTCCCCGAAGAGGAGATGCCCCACCACGTCGCGCGGGCTGAAGGTGTCCGGGCCTTCGTTGGCCGCCAGCAGGTCCTCGGGCAGGCCGCCGAGCAGCGCCGAGACGGCGAGCGGCGTCTGCCGCAGGATGGCCAGGAGCTCGGAAACGCTCACGCGGGGACGCGGGCGGCCCGGGCTTTCAGGGCTCCCTCCTCGACCCAGTGAGCGAGGAGCCTCCGCACGCGATAGCCGTCCGTCTTCACGCTGGCCTCGCACTCCACGGGGGTCGTGCCGTTCGCGGTGGTGGACCAGACGAGCTGGACGAAGGCGTCGCTCTCGTCCGGCAGCGCGGTGGAAGGAGCGCCCGTGGGCTCGAGAAGGACCTGGTCCGGCACGAGCGCCGCCGCCCGCTTGAACTCGTCGTGCCGGCGGACGCCCTCGAGGAGGAGCCTGACGATGTCCGTCGGGGTGGAGGTCGCCCCCTGCCCCGACAGGTCGTGGCGGCTCACGAAGGCGAACGTCCCCGGGAACGGCTTCTCGAACAGCTGATAGGCGGCCTCTTCGCCCCGCAGGGTCGCGAACTGGGCGCCGCGGAACCGCCCTCCCTCGAGGAGCAGCGAGGCCTCGACCTTGCCCGGGACCTTCATCAGGCTCAGCACGCCGGTGAGCTGGGACTGACTGAGGGTCTGGAGCACGCCCGGGAGGCCGAAGAGCTCGAGGTCGCCGGAGAGGCCAGCCCCCGCCGTCTCGGCGGGCTTGACTCCGGCGTCCATCGCGGCGAGGGCCTTCGACGCCGCTTCCGCGAAGGGCTGGTCGCCGTGCTTCTCGACGATCTCCTGGAGGACCGCCCGCACCTCGGGCAGGGGGGTCCCGGAGAGGGCCTGGACCAGCCAGACGATCCGGTCGTCGTTCTTCCGGACCGTGAATCCGAGCACGCTCCTTGGCAGCTCCGCGCGCAGGGCCGCGATCACCCGCTCCACCAGGTCCTTGCTGCCCGAGAGGTCCTGCCGTCCCGCTTCCACCAGCCGGGCCATCGGGCTCCCGAGCCGTGGCTCCGCCTTCAGCCCGTGGTCGACCAGGGCGCGCCAGGACCGCGGCGTCGCGTAGCGGGCGAGCGCGATGCAGGTCCGGTCGAGGAGGGTCTCGATGTCCGGGGGCGAGTACACCGCGGTCTCCGGCTGCAGGACCATATTCTCGAAGAGGCGCAGGTACGTGATGAGGGCACGCTCCGACTTTTCGTGGCGCAGGGCGGCGAGGTACCCGATGACCTGCTTCACCAGGGGAGGCGGGCTGTCGCGCCCCGGCGTGCGCATCACCACGTTGACTTCGTCCTCCACCGAAGCCGCGGCGGGACGCGGGATGACGCGCAGCAGGTAGACGAGGTTCATCTGGAAGAACGGGTCCAGCGCCGCCTCGGGGCTCTCCACCGAGGGCTTGAGCAGCTCCCAGGCCTTGGCCCGCGCCGCCTCCCCGTGCGCTTCGAGCATGGCCAGGAGCTGGTGGCGTCGTTCCCGGCGCGGCTCGCCGTCGAGCTCGTGCAGCAGGCCTTCCGGCCGCAGCATCACGAAGAACTCCAGGATCTTCTGCAGCCCCGGCCGCAGCTCGGGGCGCTCCCCGAACTTGCGTAGCCGCTCGGGATCGAGGTACTCGTGGCCGCCCTTGCGCAAGGGATCGACGAAGGCCGGCTTGACCTTCTGCTCGGTGGCGAGCTGCTCGGCCAGCTCGAACATGGTGACCGCGCGCCCGAGGTTGCCCTCGTTGAACTGCTCGATGGCGGCGTGCACCAGCTCGCGGAAGCGCGTCGCCGCCTCCTCGGGGGCCTCCGCGAGAGAGACGATCTGTCGCATCGCGTTGAGCTGCAGCCCGACCAGGGGTGGGGCGCTGCCCGCCGCCACCGGGAGGCTGCCCCACCCGGGCAGGGTCCGGGCCAGGGTGCGCAGCACCTGGTCCATCGTGGTGTCGACGCCGAACTGGCGCAGCGGGGCCAGGTGCTCCTCCAGCTCCTTCGCGGAGGAGGACTGGACGGCGGCGGCGGTCATGAACTGCGAGGCCACCTCGCGCCGCTGCTCGATGGGAGCGAGGGACGTGCCCCGGGCCGGGGTGCCCCCCGACAAGGTGCCGCCGGCCGAGGAGCCCGCGACCGGGGCCTGCAGGTGCTCCAGGAACAGCGACAATCGCCGCAAGCCTCGGGTGGCCTCGGGCGAGAGGGTTGCGGAGGGAGCCTGGGCGGCCCGGGCCGCCCGGGCCGCCTCGGCGCCCGGCTGGCGGTCGAGCACCGGGATGGGATCGGCGGAGGTGCCGGCGAGCGAGGCGTGCCGCAGGCGATCGAGGTTCTGTCGCAGCAGCTCGCGGTCCTCCTCGGGACACTGCGGCAGGAGAGCTTCGGTGACACCGCCGAGGCAGCGCTCGATGTCCGGCTTCGGGACCAGGTCCAGCTCGCCCATCAAGGCGATCTTCTTCGCCCCGTGGAAGAGAAGGTCGGCCACCGAGAGGTCGGCGGCCGCCGGCCGCTGGTACGCGACCCAGGCGCCGATCTCCGCGGCCAGGAGCTGCGGCGGCTGCTGGACGAGCAGCGCCATGGAATCGACCACCATCAAGGGGGGAACGCGGTCGGAGAGGTACTGCTGAAGCTCGCCGACCGCTTCCCGCAACTCGGCGCTCCCGGCCGCCTCGCCGGCTCCGTCTCCCACCTGTGCCTACGACCCTCCGAACAGGCCGGAGGGCTCGTCACCTGGGCCGACATGGCCCGACGGAGGGACAACTCGAATCATCCGCGCAGGTTACGCCCCGGACCCGCCCCCGTCAAGGAACGGCCTATTCGTAGCGCAGCGCTCGCAGGGGATCGGTCGCGGTGGCGCGATGGGCGGGGAGGTAGCAGGCGCCGAAAGCGACCACGACCAGGACGAAGGCGACCGAGCCAAAGGTTACGAGGTCCAGGGCCTCGACCTGGAAGAGCAACGACCCGAGGAAGCGGGTGAGGCCGGCCGCGCCGGCGAGACCGAGCGCGAGGCCGAGCAGGACGAGCCGCATCCCCTGGCCCAGCACGAGGCCCAGGACTCGGGCGGGGGTGGCCCCCAGCGCGAGCCGGATGCCGAACTCGTTCACGCGGTGGCTCACCCCGAGCGCCATCACGCCGTAGATCCCCACCGCCGCCAGCAGCAGCGCGGTCACCGCGAAGGCCAGCAGCAGGCGATTGGTCAGACGCTGAGTGCCCAGCGAGCGCGCGACCGCCTGCTCGAGGGTGTGGACCTCGTACACGGGCAGGGTCGGGTCCAGGGCCTGCACCTCACGACGCATCGCGCCCGTCAACGCGGCGGGGTCGGAGGAGGCGCGCAAGACGACGTCCATGGACCAGGCCGAACCCTGCGAGAGGGGAAGGTAGACGTACCGCAGGGCATCTTCGGCCACGTCGCCGTGCTTCACGCTGGCCACGACGCCCACGATGGTGAGCCACGGGTTCGTGCTGGACGCGTCGCCGAGCCGAACCTGCGCTCCGACCGCGTTCGCGTCCGGCCAGAAGCGCCGGGCAAGGGTCTCGTCCACGACCGCGACCTGGGGGCCCGTGGCGGTGTCGGTTTCGTCGATGACCCGGCCGCGCAGGAGGGGCGTCCCCACGGCGGCGAAGTAGCCCGGGGTCACGGTCCGGATCGCCGCCACCAGATTCGGCTGGCCGGGCGCGGGCTCCCTCCCCTTGATCATGAAGATCTGACCGTTGCCGCCGACACTGAAGGGGGCATTCGTCGTGAGGCCGGCGGTTCGCACCCCCGGCAGGCCGCGCACGCGCTCGACAAGCTGGCCATAGAACGCCCTTCCCTTGGCCGGCTCCATGTTGGCCTCGTAGGGGAGGGACACCCGCCCCACGAGCACGTTCTGGGGGCGAAAGCCCAGCTCGACCCTCATCAGGTTCTGGAAGCTGCGGAGGAGGAGGCCCGCGCCGACCAGGAGCACCAGGGAGAGGGCGAGCTGCGCCACGACGAAGGCGTCGTTCAGCCGCCGGCTCCTTCCCCCTCGGGTGGTGCGCGCGCCCTCCTTGACCGCGTCCTGCAGATCGACGCGCGCGCCGCGAACGGCGGGGGCCAGGCCGAACAGCACGACGGTGAGGAGGGTGACGCCGAGGGTGAAGAGCAGCACCGCCGGGTCGAGCGCGAGCTCGTGCAGGTGCGGGAGCCGCTCCACCACCAGGCCGCCCAGCGCCTGCACGCTCCCGTAGGCAAGCACCAACCCCATGGCCGCCCCCGCGAGGGCCAGGATCAGGCTCTCGACCAGGAGCTGCCGCACGATCCTCCAGGGACCGGCGCCGAGGCAGCACCGCACCGCGACCTCGCGGCCCCGGGCGATGGCGCGGGCGAGGAGCAGGTTGGCAATGTTGGCGCAGGCGATGAGGAGCACGATGGCCACCGCGCCGAGCAGCACGAGCAGCGGTGTCCGCACCTCGCCCACGAGCTGCCGGAGAAGCGGCTCCGCGAAGACGATGTTCTTCGGAGCCTCCGTCGATTCCGGGTCGCTTCGGGGCTTCCCCTCGCGCTCCCGCCAGAAGTCGTCGCTCAGGCGCGCGATCTCGCGGGCGGCGTCTTGCGGGCTCCGGCCCGGGGCCAGCCTCCCCATCGTGGGAAAGCACCAGCAGCCGAGCGACTGCGGGTCGGTCCCGAGGGGGATCCACAGCTCGGCCCGGTTCGGGAAATCGAACCCCGGGCGCATGATTCCGACCACCGTGAACGGCTTGCCATCCAGGGTAAGGGCCTTGCCGACGATCCGGGGGTCGCCCCCGAAGCGACGCTGCCACAAACCGTGGCTCACCACCGTGACCTGGTTCCGGTCGCGTGCCTCCTCTTCGGGCAGGAAGGTGCGGCCGTCCTGCGGGGTCGCCCCGAGGAGCCGGAAGAAGTCCGCGGTGACGGTGCCCGTGTTCAGTCGCTCCGGGTCGCCGGCGCCGGTGAGGGTCACGCTGTAGCTGGAGTAGGCCGCGAGCGGGTCGAGCACGCGGCTTCGGGTGCGGAAGTAGACGTAGAGGGCGTCCGGGTAGTTGACCACGGGGATGCCCATCTCGGGGGCGGATCCCCAGAAGGCGACGAGCCGGTCCGGTTCGCGGAACGGCAGGGGGCGGAGCAGGACCGCGTTCACCACGCTGAAGATGGCGGCGTTGGCCCCGATGCCGAGGGA
>WNFT01002173.1_pt1 | contig 26127 bp, 17 predicted proteins | sample 5400191 | NCBI WGS metagenome assembly WNFT01 (sample SAMN13153359, study PRJNA577476) | soil metagenome | isolation source: 80 cm saprolite under Madrone tree | place: USA:California | collected 2016-06-14 | reverse complement strand
TAGATCGCCTGCTCGATCACCTGCGGATAGACGTTGAAGCCGCCCGAAAGGATCATGTCCTTCTTGCGGTCGAGAATGAAGAAGTAGCCGTCTTCATCCATGGTGCCGATGTCGCCGCTCAGGAAACCGCCGTCCGCAAAGGCAGCAGCCGTTTCGTCCGGCCGGTTCCAGTAGCGCTGCATCACGTTCTTGCCCTTGATCCGCAGCTCGCCGACCTCGCCGGGGCCGAGCACACGGTACGGATCGTCGAGCGCCACCACCTCGACCGTGATCCCGGGCAGCGGAAGCCCGATGGTTCCGGGCTTTGCCGGCCCGCGGAGCGGCGGGCTGGCGCCGGCCGGCGCGGTTTCGGTCATGCCCCAGCCGCTCGGCAGCGGCAGACCGGAAATGCGCCCGAAGCGCTCGGCGACCTCCACCGGCAGCGGCGCCCCGCCGGAGGCACAGGCGCGCAGCGAGCTCAGGTCACGCTGTTCAATGCCCGGATGGTTGACCAGTGCGGCCCACATCGTAGGGACACCCGGAAACGCGGTCACTCGGTTGACCTCGATATCGCGCAGCACCGCCTCGATGTCGAAGCGCGATCGCAGCAGAAGCTCGCTGCCGCTGGCGAGATGACGCAACATCACGCTGACGAGACCATAGATATGGAACAGCGGCAGCACCGCCAGCACGCGATCAGGCGGCGCCCCGGTGGGCCGCTGGCCGCCGATCCAGATGCGGTAGCTCGACACGGCGGCCGTGAGATTGGCGTGGGTCAGCACGGCCGCCTTGGGAACCCCGGTGGTAGCCCCCGTATACTGCAGGAGGGCGATATCGTCGGCGGACACGGGCGGCCAATGCGAAGGGGTCGGCGTTTCCGCCATCAGAAGTTCGAGTGAGAATGGCTCTGCGCCAGCGGGCCAATCGACTCTCGCGCGACGACGACCACCACCTCCTCCCCCTGAAGGGGGGAGGTCGGACCGCGCCAGCGGTCCGGGTGGGGGTGACAGCGCTTCAGCACATGCGGAGTCGCCATCATCTGCTGCATCGCTGCCACCCCACCCCCGACCGCCTTTGGCGGTCCGACCCTCCCCCTCCAGGGGAGGGTCGCCAAATGCGGTGGCGCTGCCCATAAGGGGATAGCTAGCCCATACGCCATCGTCGGCAACGATCACGCGGTCCACATGCCCGCCTGCCGCCAGCTTGAGCGCCTTCGTGTCAAGGCCGAACAAGTTGACAGTCACGACCGTGCGCGCCCCGCTGTCGGTGAGCTTGTGGATCAGTTCCCGCTCCGCATCGAGCGGGCTTAAGTGGACGATGTGGGCGCCGGTTCGGAGCACGCCAAAGAATACGATCGGGTGCCAGGGTGTGTTCGGCATATAGAGCGCGACCGCGTGGCCGCGATCGATACCGATATGCCGGAAAGCTGCCGCCGCGCGCGCGGCCTGGTCGCCGAGCCCGCGGTAGCTGATGCGTCGGTCCTGATATTCAAGCGCCGGCCGATCGCCGTAATCCGCAACAGCGCGGTCGAGCAGTTCCTGCAACGTGAAGGTCGCAATCGGACTGTCCCAGCGCATGCCGGCCGGGTAGGATTTTTCCCACGCATAGGGGCGTCCGACCTGCACCATGCATCACGCGCCGCGAGCGCACTGAAGCGGCAGTCCGCCCGCGTCTGAAGGAGGCATCGCCTGTGTGCCGCGGTCCGATTGCGGAATCGCCATGCCTTAGCCACCAACCTCGCCGCTCATGAGGGGGCCGAACAACTCCCAACGCTCACCGTTGAAGCGCTCCATCTGCATCTGTTTGATCGGCGCAAAATCGTTCGGGCCAGTGTTGATTCTCGAGCCGGGCAGCAGCATGTCGAGTTCAAGATTCTTGAGGCTCGCAGCCTGCTTCATGACGTTCTCGCGGGTGAGATTATCACCGCTCTGCTTGAGCACCGCGACCAAGGTCTGCGCCACCAGATAGCCGTACACCGTAAAGGTCGACGTCTTGTCGCCGTCCGGGTAATATTTGTCCATGAAGGCCGACCATTTCTTATATGCCGGGTCGTCCTTCCAGGTCGGATCGGTCGGATCTTTGAGGTATGCCGTGGTCAGCACGCCTTTGGCATTGTCAAAACCGGCAGGTTTGAGCACTGAGCCCACCGAGTTGGAAACATTGTTGAGGAGGTGGATCGGTTTCCAGCCAAGCTCGGCGATTTTCTTGATCGCCTGGGCGGCGAATTTTGGCGTTGCAACATTGAAGACGATGTCGGCGCCTGACGCCTTGAGGTTGATAACCTGAGAATCAACCGTCGGGTCGGTGGTCTCATACGGCACCTCGGCGACGGTCCGCATCTTGCCGTTGAGCCTGTCTTTCAGACCCTTCAGATAGTCCTTGCCGTAATCATCATTCTGGTAAAGGACGCCGATTTTTCCCTGCGGCTGGTTCTTCAGAAGATATTCGGCGTAGATGCGTGCTTCGCTCTGGTAGTTTGGCTGCCAGCCCATGGTCCAGGGAAAGTGCTGCGGATCATTCCATTTCGTCGCGCCCGTCGCGACAAAAAGCTGGGGCACTTTTTTCGCATTCATATAGCGCTGGATCGCCGTGTTATGCGCCGTTCCGAGCGACTGGAATATCAGCAGAACCTCATCGCTCTCAACGAGCTTGCGCGCTTGCTCGACCGTCTTGGGCGGGCTGTAGCCGTCGTCATAGCTGATAAAGTTGATCTTGCGGCCGTTGACGCCGCCCTCGGCGTTGACCTTGCGAAAGTATGCAGCCTGGGTTTTTCCGATCTCGCCATAGGCTGAAGCCGGGCCGCTGTAGGGCATGATATTGCCGACTTTGATTTCGCTGTCGTTCGCGCCGGGATCGTACTTTTTCTGCGCCGCGGCTGGGTTGGCCGCAACTGCGGCGATGGCCAGTGCTGCTGCTACGGTCATCCAATGCTGGTCATTTCGCATTTTCATCCCCCACCAGTGAGCGATCACGTCGGCCTGCAGCGAGTCGTTTCAGTGAACTAGCGTGCGATCTGAATGAGCCGGCTCAAGTCCACGAACGAGCAACGCGGCCGACAATCAATCGGATAAATCCTGCTGCGCCGGAAGGCATCAGGTAGATCACCGCGATCAGGATAACCCCGTAAACCGCTTGCGCCAAGCCCTTGGACACCTCCTCGGCAATATTGGGCACGAACAAGATGAACAAACCACCCAATAATGTGCCGGGTATGGAGCCAACCCCGCCGATCACCAAGCCAACGAACAGCGCGATGGCGAGGTTGAACGTGAAGCTGTCCGGCGCCACAAACTGGACTGCGATCGCGCCGAGCGCGCCGGCGACGCCGGTGTAGAGTGCGCTAACCCCAAACGTCAGGGACTTGTAGAGCGCGACGTCGACGCCCATAGCGCTCGCCGCGATGGGATTGTCGCGGATCGCAATGATGGCGCGACCGGTTCGGCTTCTCACCAGATTGACGGCGCCGGCATACATCAACGCTGCAGTCAGGATCGTGAAGTAATAAAGCCATTGATCGGAGTTCAGGGGGAGGCCGAACGGAGCGTCCGGCTTGAGGATCACGATGCCCTGGACACCTCCGGTCCATGGCTCGAGCGGCGTCGATTTCAGGAGTTGCGGCATCGCAATCGCGAGGGCGAAGGTGGCGAGCGCAAGATACAAGCCCTCAAGCCGCAAGGCCGGCAGGCCGAAGAGAAATCCAACGATGAAACAGGCCGCCCCAGCTGCCGGTACCGTCCAGTAGTAGGCGACATCGGCCTGATCCATCAGGATCGCGGCCGTGTATGCGCCGATGCCATAAAAGGCGCTGTGGCCAAGCGAGAATTGCCCGTTGAAGCCGGTGAGCAGGTTCAGTCCGAGAATTGCTACGGCATAGATCAAGGCGAGCGTGAGTTGAAAAACCAGGAAGCCTTTGATTGCGAGCGGCAAGAGCAACGCGAGGAACACGCCGGCAATCACGGCGGCGCGGCTCCACGCCTTTATGGAAAGGCCCGCAACGGTCTTGGCCGAGGCTTGTGTGAGGTCGAATTTAAGCGGTTGCTTCATCACGCTACACCCGCGTCACGACGGTCCGGCCGAACAGGCCGCTCGGCTTCACGGTCAGCACCACGACGATGATGAAGAGCGCGATGGTGAGCTTGAGCTCCCGGCCCACATACGGAATGAAAGTGCCGGCAAGATTCTCGATGACGCCGACCGCAAATCCGCCGAGCACAGCGCCTCCGGGGCTGATCAGCCCACCGACCACGGCGCCGGCAAAGCCATAGACCAGGATGCTGTTCATCATATTCGGATCGAGAAACACCACCGGAGCGATCATGACGCCGGCGACGGCGCCGATCGCCGCCGCCATGCCCCAGCCGAGCGCAATCATCCAGCCGACGCGAATGCCGGAAAGCCGCGCGGATTGCGGGTTTGCGGCCGCTGCACGCATCGCAAGCCCGATCCGCGTATGACGGAAGAACACGTAGAGCAGCACCAGCATTGCCAGCGTCACGCCCATCATTCCGGCGTCATGGGAACTCATCAGGCCGTCGCCGAACAGGGAACGCGAACCAAACGGGGTTGGAAAGCTCTTGACGTTGTAGTCCCAGATGAAGCCCGCGAGGCTGTTGAGAATGGCGAACAAGGCGATAAACACCACCACATGGGACAGCACCGGCGCGTTATGGATGGGCCGGAACAGGGCCCGCTCGATGGCGATGCCGGCGACGAAAGAGAACGCGGCGGTGCCGGCGAATGCGAGCCAGTATGGCGCGCCCCATTGCATGAGCTGCCAGGCGACGAAGGTCGAGAACATCGCCATCTCGCCTTGCGCGAAATTCAAATGATTGATCGTCTGGTAGATCATGACGATCGCCAGCGCCAGGCACGCATAGATGCTGCCGGTCGCTACTCCTGCCAGCACCTGATGCAGGAACAGGTCCATCCGGTTCTCCTAATACCCGAGATAGGCGCGACGGACATTTTCGTCGTTGCGCAGGTCATGCGCCGCGCCAGCAGTCACCAGTTGGCCGGTCTCGATCAGATAGGCGCGATCGGCGAGATCGAGCGCCAGCGAGGCATTCTGCTCGACCAGCAGCATGCTGACGTTCTCGGCCCGATTGAGGGTGCGCAGGATTGCGAACAGGTCACGCACGATCAATGGCGCGAGCCCGAAGGACGGCTCATCGAGCAACATGAGCTTCGGCCGCAGCATCAAGGCGCGCGCCAGCGCCAGCATCTGCTGCTCGCCGCCGCTCAGCGTGCCGGCCTGCTGCTTGCGTCGCTCCTTGAGGCGCGGAAAATGCCCATAGGCGCGTTCGATGTCGGCGGAGATTCCAGCGCGGTCGCGCCGCGACATGGCCCCGATCTTGAGGTTTTCCTCGACGGTCTGGGAGACGAAGGTGCCGCGGCCTTGCGGCACGTGGGCAATGCCAAGCCGCACGATGTCTTCGGTCGCCCATCCGGCCAGTGATTGGCCGCGGAACCGAATGTCCCCGGTGGTATGCACCATGCCGGAAACTGCGCGCAGGGTTGTTGTCTTGCCGGCGCCATTGGCGCCGAGCAGGGTGGTGACGCCCCCTTCGGCGACCTTGAGGTCAAGCCCGAACAGCACCTGGGTGGCGCCGTAGAAGGCGCAAAGCCCAGCGGTCTCCAGCAGCATCGCGGCCATCACTTCGCGGCTCCAAGATACGCACTGATCACATCCGGGTCGGCTCGCACCTCGGCCGGCGTGCCTTCGGCGATCTTGCGGCCGAAATCGAGCACCACGACTTTGTCGCAGATCGACATGACAAGATTCATGTGATGCTCCACCAGCAGCACGGTGACGCGGCGCTCGTCGCGAATTCTTGTGATCAGGCGGCCAAGGCTCTCGACCTCGTGGTGATTGAGACCACCGGCAGGTTCATCCAGCAGCAGGAGCTTCGGCCTCGCCGCAAGCGCGCGGGCAAGCTCGACCCGTTTCTGCAGGCCGAACGGCAGGTCAGAGACCGCCTGTGCGGCGACGTCGCGCAGGTCGAGATACACGATGAGTTCCCACGCCTCTTCGGTGAGCGCGGCGTCGCGGCGGACCGCCCCGGCGAGGCCGAGGGCATCGGTTAGAAAGTTGCCGCGGCTCTGCCGGTGGCCGCCGACCCTTATATTGTCGAGGACCGACATGCTGCCGAACAGGGCGAGGTTCTGGAATGTGCGGCTGATACCGATATCGACGATTCGGTGCGGCGGGATTTTGAGAATGCTGCCGCCTTCGACCAGGATATCGCCGGCGACTGGCGTGTAGAGACGACTGAGGCAGTTGAAGAGCGTCGTCTTGCCGGCGCCGTTCGGCCCGATCAAACCGAGCAACTGGCCTGGCTTGAGATCGAACGACACGCCGTCGAGCGCCACGATGCCGCCGAAGCGGACTGAGACATCGCGGACCGCCAGCAGCGGCTGGGCCGCCGATGGTGGCGCCGCCTCGGTCGCGTACCCGACAGCGCTCATCGCCCCGGTCTCCCTTGATCTGATGGGCGAGGGAGGTCTGAGCAGCGCGGAGGCCGTCTGCTGGAAGCAGACAATGCCCCCGGCGGCGGCGCGCATGATGATTGCTGACGGTCGCGAATTATTCGCAACGTCCTATTGGACATGATCCCCCACATGCCGCCGGCCTCGCGGCGTTTGCACTCACGCGCCGATGATGCCTGCCTTTTTTGGCGGCTCTTCTCGACGGGAGCCGCCTGATACCGGATCGATCCTAGTTCATCTTGTAGACAGGGCAAGAGGTTGGGGCACCTTGGTGAGGCGGCATGGGGCGGGGCGTCAACGCGCACGTCGCCCCCATGCGCTCCGGCTGCTCAAGCGCCATTCTCAGCCGCCGACCTCGCCGGTCATCACCGGGCCGAACAGCTCCCAGCTCTCGCCATTGAAGCGCTGCAGCTGCATTTGTTTGATCGGCGCAAAGTCGTTCGGGCTGGTGTTGATCTTGATACCCGGCAGCAGCATGCCGAATTCCAAATTCGTGAGATTGGCGGCCTGCTTCATGACGTTCTCGCGGGTGAGGTTGTCGCCGCACTGCTTGAGCACCTGAACGAGGGTTTGCGCACGCAGATAGCCACTGACCGGAAGCGACGAGGTCTTGTCGCCATCCGGATAATATTTGTCCATGAAGGCCACCCATGCCCTGTAGGCCGGATCGTCTCTCCAGATTGGGTCAGTGGGGTCCTTCTGATATGCGGCCGTGAGAATGCCTTTGGCACTGTCGAGTCCGGCAGGTTTGAGCACCGAGCCGACCGAAACTGAGATATTGTTAAGGAGGTGGATCGGCTTCCAACCGACCTCAGCCGCTTTCTTGATCGCCTGAGCGGCGAATTTCGGCGTCGCTACGTTAAAAAAGATATCCGCGCCGGACGCCTTCAAGCTGATGATCTGAGAATCGACGGTGGGGTCGGACGCCTCGTAGGGGATTTCGGCGACTATCCGCATCTTACCGTTCAGTCCGTCCTTCAGACCTTTCACGTAATCCTTACCGTAGTCGTCATTCTGATAAAGAATCCCGATTTTGCCTTGAGGGTGATTTCTCACCAGATACTCCGCATAAATGCGCGCTTCGCTCTGATAGTTGGGCTGCCAACCCATAGTCCATGGGTAATGCGTCGGATCGTTCCACTTGGTGGCTCCGGTGGCGACAAAAAGCTGCGGAACCTTCTTGGCGTTCAGGTATCTTTGGATCGCGGTGTTGGACGGCGTCCCCAGCGTACTAAAGACAAACAGGACTTCGTCGCTCTCAACGAGCTTGCGTACCTGCTCGACAGTCTTCGGCGGGCTGTAGGCGTCGTCATAGCTGATGAAATTGATCTTGCGGCCGTTGATCCCGCCCTCGTCGTTGATCCTCTTAAAGTAGGCAGCCTGCGCTTTGCCGATCTCGCCATAGGCCGAGGCCGGCCCGCTGTAGGGAATGGTGTTGCCGATCTTGATTTCGCGGTCGCCCGCGCCAGGATCGTATTTCTTCTGCGCCGCGACCGGGCTTGCCACAACTACCGCGATGCCGACCGTTGCAACCGCCATGAACCATTGCCGGTAATTTCGCATCTTCATCTCCACAATCGATTTCATCTCCACAATTGATCGGTCAGCAGATGTTGCCGCAGAACCTTGCATCCTCACAGAGCGGCAGCAACTCCCGTTTGGGATGGGCGGCGCCAACTTTATAGTTGACGGCCGCCCGGAGCAGCGGGCAATGCCGACGTAGAATCGAATCTACTCGCCCTTGATGTTGGCCGCCCTGATGATCGGCCACCACTTCTCGGCCTCGGCCTTGTGATGCGCGGCGAGCGCCGGCGGCGTCTGTTGCGCGCGCGGCATGATCTCTTGGCCGATGTCGGTCAGCCGGCGGCGCACAGTGGCGTCGGCGAGCGCATCCGCGACGGCGGCGTTCAGCTTGGCGATGATCTGGTCAGACGTGCCCTTGGGGACCCAGAGGCCGTGCCAGAAGGTGAGGTAAAGTCCCGGCACGCCGAGTTCGTCCACGGTCGGTACGTCGGGCGTCGCGAACCAGCGCGTCGGCGCCATGACCGCATAGGTCTTGACCTGACGGCTCCGCACAGCCGGCAGGGCCGTTGTGCCCTCGGCAAATTGGAGATCGACCTGGCCGCCGACCAGGTCCTGCATGGCCGGACCGCCGCCCCGATACGGCACGAAGTGGAAGCGGGTACCCGTGACTTTCTGGAAATAGGCGCCGCTGACATGGGCGGCGCTGCCGACGCCCACGGTCGCCGCCGACGCCTGGTCGGGGTTGGCCTTGAGCCAGGCGATCATTTCCTTGAGGTCGTTCGCCGGAAAATTGCTTTTTGCAATGACCAGGACGGGGCTCACGGTCAGCAGCGAGACCGGCGCAAAATCTTTCAGGACGTCGTACGAAACCGGATAGACCGCGCTGGCGCCGACGTGGCTCAGCCAGTTGCCGATGCTCAGCGTGTAACCGTCGGGCGCCGCACGGGCGGCGCGGGCAACCCCGATGCTGCCGCCGGCGCCGGTGACATTCTCGATCACCATCGCTTGGCCGAGCTGCGCACTCAGGTGGTCGGCGAGAATGCGCGCGATCGGGTCCGCGACGCCGCCGGGCGGCACCGGCACGATGACCGTGATGGGGCGGGACGGATAGACCTGGGCGGCCGCAGGCTCGGCAACAACACCGGCGCAGCAGACCGCCACGAGCGCGAACAGGATAACTCGCAGTTTCGTCATGTTCCTCTCCACCGCCGTAACGCACAAAATATTATCGCGCACCATCATCCATCAACCTCGTCCTGAGGAGCCGACCGAAGGTCGGCGTCTCGAAGGACGGCCACGGGCGAGGCCGTGCCCGTGGCCATCCTTCGAGACGGCCGCGCAAAAGCGCGGCCTCCTCAGAGTCTGACTCATAACCAGCCCGCGCAAAGCCCGCGATTGATCGAGTCTTCGCAAGCTTCGACCGCCGGGCGCCTCGCGGGGGCCTTGCGATTCAAGCCCTTGAAAAGACTCGTTTTCATTTTCGGTCAGGCTCTCAGGATGAGGTCCGTGGGGTCCACTATCAGGTTGTCAGCGACGCAGGCGAAATGACATGCCGCGGTTCGTCGCGGTGGACGCTTCGCGCTAAAGGGCGCTCCTTCGCGCATCTTCCACGATGGCGATGGCGTGCTGCAGGACGGCATCGATGTCGAGATCGGACGTATCGAGAATGTGGGCATCCGGTGCCGGCTTGAGCGGCGCCACCGTGCGTCTGGAATCGCGTTCGTCGCGGCGCCGGATATCCGCGAGGACCGCGGTCTCGTCTGCAATCTGGCCCAGGCGGCGCATCTCGAGCGAGCGACGTTTCGCCCGTACCTCCGCCGAAGCCGTTACGAAAATCTTGACCTCCGCGCGGGGACAGATGACAGTCCCGATGTCGCGGCCGTCGAGAACGGCGCCCGGCGGGACGGCGGCAAAATCCTGCTGCAACTGGAACAGGGCCGCTCGCACCTGCGGAATAGCCGAGACCACCGAGGCTGCCTCGCCGGCTGCGTGGCTCTTGAGCGCCGTTTCGTCGAATTGCGTCGGATCGAGGGATTGCGCGGCGGTGACCGCGCGCACGACATCATCGAGCGCGTGGCCGGAATCAAGCACCGCCTGGGCCACCGCGCGGTAGAGCAACCCGGTATCGAGATGGCGCAGCCCATAATGGGCGGCGAGACGCTTGCCGAGCGTTCCCTTGCCCGAGGCCGCCGGACCATCGATCGCGATGATCATTGGAGATCGCCGCCGAGCCCGCGCATGAGGTCGGCGAAGCCCGGAAAGCTCGTCGCAATGAAAGCGGCATCGTCCACTGTCACGGCCTTGTCGGCCGCAAGCCCAAGCACCAGCGCCGCCATGGCGATGCGATGATCCATGTGGGTGGCGACGAGACCGCCGCCATCGGCGTGGCCGCGACCCCGCACCACAAGGTCATCACCGGAGATCTCGACATCGACGCCGTTGACGCGCAGCATGTCGGCGGTCGCAGCCAGCCGGTCGGACTCCTTGACCCGCAGCTCCTTCAAACCCCGCATCACCGTGGTGCCGTCCGCGAACGCCGCCGCGACAGCAAGGATCGGATATTCGTCGATCATGGCGGGGGCGCGTTGCGGCGGCACTTCGACGCCGCGCAACGCGCTGTGGCGCACCCGGAACGACGCCATGGCTTCGCCGCCGTCCTGGCGCACCTCCTCCTCGATGATCGCGGCACCCATCTCGCGCAGGGTCGTGATCAGTCCGGTGCGCAACGGATTGGTCATGACGTCGGGCAGGAGTATGTCGGAGCCCGGCACCAGCAGCGCCGCCACCATCGGGAAGGCGGCCGACGACGGATCCGCCGGCACCGCAACGCTCTTCGGCGCCAGCTCGGGCTGGCCGACGAGTGTAATTTTGCGCCCGTGAGCGCCCTCGGGCTCGGATTTCACGTCAGCGCTGAAATGCATCAGCATCAGCTCGGTGTGGTCGCGACTCGCTTCGCTTTCGATGACGACGGTGGTGCCGGGGGCCGCGAGGCCGGCCAGCAGCACGGCCGACTTGATCTGCGCCGACGGCACCGGCGTGCGATAAACGATCGGCATCGGATCGCGGGCGCCGGCAAGTGTGATCGGCAAGCGGCCGCCCCCGGCGCCCTGCGTCACCTTTGCGCCCATCAAAGCGAGGGGGTCGAGCACGCGGCCCATCGGCCGTTTGCGCAACGACGCATCGCCGTCAAAGGTTGCGGCGATCGGGCATCCCGCTACCGCTCCCATCGCCAGCCGGCAGCCGGTGCCGGAATTGCCGAAATCGAGGGGGCCGGGCGGTGCGGCAAAACCCGCCACGCCGACGCCGTCGACCTGCCAGGCGCCGTCGCCGATCCGCTCGACCCGGGCGCCAAGCGCCCGCATCGCTTTTGCGGTGTTGAGCACGTCCTCGCCCTCGAGCAGGCCGGAAATGTGCGTGCGCCCCACCGCCAGGGCGCCAAGGATCAGGGCGCGGTGGGAAATCGACTTGTCCCCGGGCACACGGACACGCCCAACCAGCGGCCGGCCGGGTCGTGCAGTCATCGGGGCGGGGGCGCATGCTTGATTCACGGGGAGCAATCCATTTCGGGGCGTCCTAGCATGCGACAAAAGGCCGGTCACCCGTCGCTTATGGAGCCATCCGCGGAGCGCAGGCGTTTGAGGGCTCAAGCGAAACATCTATTGACAGACCCCTTGCGAATCGCCAAGGGGAGGACCGCTTTCAACGACCCTTGAGGATCTCTCATCCGTGGCAAAGCCTGAGCTCGGTACAAAGCGCCTGTGTGCACATTGCGGCGCGAGATTTTATGACCTGAACCACGCCCCCATCACGTGTCCGAAATGCGGCACGGTGTTCGAGGCGGTCGTCGTCGCCGCACGCGGCCGTCCGGAGGCCGCGCGGGCCGCGGCGCGGGAGGTCGAAGCCGTTACGCCGGAGACCCGGGAAGCTGAATTCGTCTCCCTGGAAGAGGCCGATGCCGAAGCCCAGGGAAAGAAGAAGCCCACGGGGGCACCGGGCGAGGCGGATGATGACGTCGAGATCGATGACGAAAGCCTCGACGATGCCGCCTTCATAGAGGAGACCGAGGAGGAGGATACCGACGTCACCGAGATCATCGGCAACGACATCGAGAACGAGGAAGAGACTTGAGGTCTCCCTCGATATGTGATTTCAGGACCTGCGGCGGGCGTCAGCGCGCGCGGCTTAGGGCGGATTTCGATCATACTGAATCACTTAACCGGCGTCGTCGCCGGGCTTGTCCCGGCGACCCCCGAGTTTCTAAGCACGGAGGAAGCTAATCGAGGTGGCCGGGACGAGCCCGGCTACGATCCGGTAGAGGTGTCAGGTGCTTCAACCTCACCTGAATCCGCTCTAGGATGTGCAGGGCTCCCGACACGATCGGGTTCCCGCGCTGCACGGAGTTCCCAAAGCCGTGCGAAATGGGGCCATAGCTCAGTTGGGAGAGCGCTTGAATGGCATTCAAGAGGTCGGGGGTTCGACTCCCCCTGGCTCCACCAAATTAAGCCCGTGTATAAAGCGAGGGGACGGCGAAATCGCTGGCGACCCTCCCGAAATGGATGCAGTCGAAGGAGTTAGACACCGCCGTCGGCGGTATGCCGCGGCCGTGTTCGTGCAACACAGCGCCTATTAGGCCCATGAGGAGCTTCCGTCGGAAAGGCCGCGGAAGGAGAGAGCGATGCCGTCAATCCAGGAGGTCGATGGGTGGCCTGATTTGCCTTATGCGGCTTGGAAGGAGACCTGCGAGACGCTGCACCTGTGGACGCAGGTCGTCGGCAAGATACGCCTGGCGCAGACGCCGTGGCTCAACCATTCCTGGCACGTGGCGCTGTACTTGACGGCGCGCGGCCTGACGACGTCGCCGATCCCGTATGCCGCCTGCTCCTTCGAGCTCGATTTCGACTTTGTCGACCATGTGCTGTGGGTGCGAACCAGCGACGGGCACGTCCGTCAACTCATGCTCGCGCCAAAGCCGGTCGCGGAGTTCTTCAGCGAGCTCCTCGCGGTGCTTGCCGAACTCGGCATCGAGATAGCCATCTCGACAATGCCGTGCGAGATCGCGGATTGCATCCCATTCGATCAGGACTTCACCCACGCCGCCTACGACCGCGACTATGCCAACCGTTTCTGGCGCGTCTTGCTGTCGGCCCACAACGTGCTTGCGCATTTCCGTACCGGCTTCCTCGGCAAAGTGAGCCCGGTGCATTTTTTCTGGGGCAGCTTTGATCTCGCGGTGACGCGCTTTTCCGGCAGAAAGGCGCCGCCTCATCCGGGCGGCGTGCCGCACCTGCCGGACGCCGTCGCCCGCGAAGCCTATTCGCATGAGGTATCGAGCGCCGGATTCTGGCCTGGCGGCGGCGGGCCAGTGGCCGATGCGGCGTTCTATTCCTATGCCTACCCGGCGCCCGAGGGCTTTGCTTCGGCCGTGGTGCGCCCGGCCCGGGCCTTCTTTTCCAAGGATTTGGGCGAATTCATCCTGCCCTACGATGCGGTGCGCACCGCGCCGGACCCCGAGGGGACGCTGATGGAATTCCTGCGGAGCACGTATGCGGCGGCGGCCGACCTCGGTCGCTGGGATCGGGCTCTATTGGAATGCGCCCTGGGCGAGGTTGGGCGACCGCGGCCGGCTTAACACCCGATACCCGGCAGGAGATGCTCGCTTTGGCGTCCCTACTTCAAGCGCGGCCGCCCTTGCGCCGGCTCCTCATTTCTTCACTTCAATGATGATGCGCTCGAGAGCTTGTGCGTTCGGCGGCAGCTCCCGCTGACCGTCAGGAAAGCCGTTGGTCGCAAGGATGTGAGCGATGACGTCGGCATAGCCCTGCACGCCGAGGCTGCCGGGGCGGCCGACCGGCATTTGACTCGATGCAAACGCGAACAGGGTGCCGACCGATTGATCGCCCCAGCGCTTCATAAAGGATTTTCCCGCAAGCTCCGGACTGTCGCTATCGCCCTGCAACACAGGGCCATGGCAAACCGCGCAAGATGCAAAATAGCGCGTCTTGCCCCGCGCCGCCTGCTCCTTGGTATAGACCCCTTCCCACACCGATGTGGCGTTCTCGGCGGCCTCCGACACGGGCCCCAGCGCCAGCGCTAAGGCAAGGCAACTCGCACCGGCAACCGCAAGCGAAGTCTTTGACATCAGGTCTTCCTCCGGGCGACCGGACTGCTCTTCCAAACCGCGTAGTCCTCATCTAAACGGATTCGAAGCGACCGGGCAATCGGTAACCCCGACGAAGCGCCTCCTGCAGCCCGATCCATTGGCAAATGTTCGGGAACTTTTGCCGGATTGTGCTCGATCCCACAATGAGGCACCATCGACGCCAGCTCGTGTTACAGGGCTGCCGCCACAAGAGTGATCGCTCACCACACCGCGACGAGCTGTCGTAGCGGGCGAGGCGTCGTTGATAACGACGTCCGAGATCGACAGATACCGAAACCAACATGCGACGAAGCCAGGAGAACTGGTTTGAACACAAGGGAGAGTACGATGAGAGGCCCCAAGGAAGCCCTGCTCAGTGTTGCCCTGCTCTGCGCACTCGTCTCGATGGGGTATGCGCAGGCGCCCGCATCTACAATAACGCCGCGCACCGTGTCGAACTTCGTCACGGTGACCGACCAGATGATGCGGGCTCCCAAGCCCGAGGACTGGATGATGCATCGTGGCAATTACCAAGCCTGGGGCTATAGCCCGCTCGAACAGATCAACAAGACCAACGTCAAGGGCCTGCAACTGGTGTGGTCGCGCACCATGGAGCCCGGCATCAACGAGATGACGCCGCTCGTCTATAACGGCGTGATGTATCTCGGTAATCCCGGCGACGTGATCCAGGCAATCGACGCCGCCAACGGCGACCTGTTCTGGGAGTACCGGCACCCGCTGCCGGACCTGACGTCGTTCCGCGCCAACCATGGGCAGCGCAAGCGCTCGATCGCGCTCTCTGGCGACCACGTCTACTTCGTGACCTGGGACAATTTCGTGGTCGCGCTTGAGGCCCGCACGGGCAAGCTCGCATGGCAGACCAACCGGGGCGGCGATTTCTACGTCAGCAATTCGACCGGCCCGATCGTGGTCGGCGGCGTCGTAATCGCCGGCTCCACATGCCAGGTGGCGCCGCATGGCTGCTACGTCACCGGCCACGATGCCAAGACCGGCGAGGAACTGTGGCGCAACACGATGATTCCGCGCCCGGGCGAGCCCGGTGACGAGACTTGGGCCGGCTCGCCGTTCGAATCGCGTTGGATGACGGGCGTGTGGGGCCAGCTCACCTACGATCCGGAACTCGATCTCGTCTTCTACGGATCGACCGCGGTCGGCCCGGCCTCGGAGACTCAGCGCAACATGCCAGGTGCAACCATGGCCGGCACCAACACGCGCTTCGCGGTCAAGCCCAAGACCGGGCAAATCGTATGGAAGCACCAGGTCCTGCCGCGCGACAACTGGGACCAGGAGTGCACCTTCGAAATGATGATCATCAACACGCCCGTCAATCCCGACGCCGGCGCCACCGGCATGATGTCGGTCAACCCGGACGCTCGACGCGGCCCCCGCAAGACGTTGACCGGAGTGCCCTGCAAGACCGGCATCGCGTGGAGCTTCGATGCCGCCAATGGCGAGTTCCTGTGGGCGAAGTCGACGGCTGAACAGAACCTCGTCGCCAGGATCGATCCCAAAGGTTTCGTCACAGTCAACGAGAACGCCGTCCTCAAAGAAGTCGGCAAGTACTACCACGTGTGCCCCACCTTCAACGGCGGGCGCGATTGGCCGAGCGGCGCCTACAATCCGAAATCCAACGTCATGTATGTGATGTTGTTGAACCTCTGCATCGACCTCAGGGCCCGCGCCGACCGCGAGCCTGCGCCGCAGTTCGTGTACAATGTTGATGCTAATACCAAGTTTGCTTCCGGCCGGGACAAGGTTGGGCGTATCGATGCGATTTCGGTTGAGACCGGCAAGACGATCTTTAGCTACGAGAACAGAGCGTCGAACTATTCGCCGGTGCTGGCAACCGGCGGCGGCCTCCTGTTCAACGGCAGCATGGACCGTTACCTGCGCGCGCTCGACGCTGACAACGGTCAGATCCTCTGGCAGACGCGGCTCCCTTCGCAGGCCGTCGGCGGCACGGTGGCCTACTCCGTCAACGGCCGCCAATACATCGCCATTCCGGCGGGCGGCGGCGGGATCAATGCGGCGGCCATCCGGATGACGCCCGAGGTGGATTCGGTGAGCGGCAGCAATGCCGTATACGTGTTCGCACTGTCGCAATAGGCGTTTGCAACGGCGCAGTCGGCCGGAGGTCGACAGGGTCTCGATCCGTCCCCTCCCGGCCCTCTCAAGCGGCGGGAGGGGGCGGGCCTGGGCTGATAGCTTGTCCTGGATTGTGCTCAATCCATTAATAGGGCACGATTGCCATCACACCGACGTGCGGCAGCGCATTCGCCTGCCGAATGTGGTCGGCCGCAAATCTCAGACAGGAGGCGGTGAGGTCCAGGCCGCCGGTCCAGCATCGATGACGTTCTCGACCACAGCTCATGGGAGATAATGAGACCGCGAAAACGACGTGCCAGAACGTTAACTAAACAGGCCTTCAATCCCAAGGGAGGAAATAATGACACACCGGCTCAAGCCGTGCCTGCTCAGTATTGCTCTGTTATGCACCCTCGGCTCGATGGCGCATGCCCAGAATCTGCCGGGTGTGCTTCCGCCGGGGGCTCAGAACAACCCCGCGCAGCCAACGCCCGCCGCAACGCCGCGCACCGTCCCGGGCTTTGTTCCGGTGACCGACGAGATGTTGCGCGCGCCCAAGCCCGAGAACTGGCTGATGCTGCGCGGCAATTATCAGGGCTGGGGCTACAGTCCGCTCGAGCAGATCAGCAAGGCCAACGTCAAGAACCTGCAATTGGTGTGGGCCCGCGTGATGGAGCCCGGCATCAACGAGTCGACGCCGATCGTCTACAACGGCGTGATGTATCTGGGCAACTCGAACGACGTCGTCCAGGCGATCGATGCCACCAACGGCGACCTCTTGTGGGAATACCGCCATCCGCTGCCTGAAGCATCGGCGTTTCACGGCATGCTGGGGCAGCGCAAGCGCAGCGTCGCGGTCTATGGCGACAACGTCTATTTCGTGACCTGGGACAACTTTGTCGTCGCGCTCGACGCGCGGACCGGAAAGCTTGCCTGGCAGACTAATCGCGGCGGCGATCTGTTCGTCAGCAATTCCACGGGCCCAATCGTGGTCAACGGCATGGTCATTGCCGGCAGCACTTGCCAGTATGCGGGCTTTGGCTGCTATGTCACGGCTCACGATATGAAAACCGGCGAGGAGCTGTGGCGCAACAGCTTCATCCCGCGCCCGGGCCAGCCCGGCGACGAGACCTGGGCCGGCTCGCCGTTCGAATCGCGATGGATGACCGGGGTATGGGGACAGCTCACCTATGACCCCGAACTCGACCTCGTCTTCTACGGCACGTCCGCGGTCGGCCCGGCCTCCGAAACCCAGCGCAACATGCCGGGCGCCACCATGGCGGGCACCAACACGCGCTTTGCGGTCAAGCCCAAGACCGGGGAAATCGCATGGAAGCACCAGGTCCTGCCGCGCGACAACTGGGACCAGGAATGCACCTTCGAAATGATGGTCATCAACACGCCGGTCAATCCCGACGCCGGCGCCGCCGGCATGATGTCGGTCAACCGCGACGCCCGCCGCGGACCGCGCAAGACATTGACCGGCGTGCCCTGCAAGACCGGCATCGCGTGGAGCTTCGATGCGGCGAACGGCGAGTTCCTGTGGGCGAAATCGACAGTGGAGCAGAATCTCGTCGACAAGATCGACGGCAAGGGGTTCGTCACCGTCAATGAGAGCGTGGTGCTCAAGGAGGTCGGCAAGACCTACCACATGTGCCCGACCTTCACGGGCGGCCGCGATTGGCCGAGCGGGGCCTATAATCCCAAGACCAACGTCATGTTCATGCCGCTGCAGAACCTCTGCTACGACACCACGCCGCGGGCCGACCGCGATGCCGCGCCGCAGTTCGTCTACAACGTCAACAACGTGGCGAAGTTCGCGTCCGGCAAGGACAAGGCCGGCCGTGTCGACGCGATCTCGGTCGAAACCGGCAAGACGCTGTGGAGTTATGAGACGCGCGTGTCGAACTTCTCGCCGGTGCTGGCGACCGGCAGCGGGCTCCTGTTCAACGGCGGGATGGACCGCTACCTGCGGGCCCATGACGCCGACGACGGCAAGGTCCTGTGGCAAACCCGGCTGGCGTCGCAAGCGCTCGGCTTCACGGTCACGTATTCGGTGAATGGCCGCCAATACATCGCCATCGCGGCGGGCGGCGGGTCCAATGTGGCCGCCCTGCGTGTGACGCCCGAGGCGGACACTGTTACCGGCGGCAACGCGGTGTACGTGTTCGCGCTGCCCCAATAGCGTTTGCGGCGGCGCGGCGCCTCTGCTCCCTCTCCCCGCTGCGGGGAGAGGGTTGGGGTGAGGGGGCCTCTCCGCAGGCCAGACGCGAAGCTCAGACTCGTGGAGAGGCCCCCTCACCCGGAATTTGCGCGACGAGCGCGCAAATTCCGACCTCTCCCCGCACGCGGGGAGAATGGTGAAGACCGTGGACGAGGAAATCCGCGACCATGCCCATCGCCAAACTAGCCGCCAACCTGTCGTGGCGACGAACCATGATGACCGCTCTTGCCATGGCGGCATTCGCGGCGCTGCTCATCACAAACGTCGGCCTCGCCCTAGCGCAGTTCGAGGACATGCCGCCGCGCGATGTGTACCGCGAGAGAGGCCGGACCCGTGGTAACCAAATCGCGCTGTGCGTAAACGGCGCCGCCATGATGGCGTCGTTCGAGAAAGCGCTTGGCGAGCAAATCGCGTCCCGCCTGCTGCTGACCCCGAACGTGATCGAAATCAAGACATGGCATCCGACGGAGCCGCTCGACTACCGCATACCGCTGTCGTTCGAGGAGATTTACATCGAGTTCGCGGAACGGTGCGACGGCTTCATGGGCTTCACCCTCGCACAAGGTTATCCGTCGTGGCTGATCATCACGCGGCCTTATCTCAGCACCCGCGTCGTCCTCGCCGCAACGTCGCCGGAATTCCGCAAGCTCGCCGACATCCCGGTCAACCGCCCGATCGGCACGCGCATGCTGGGCGGGGTCGACAATCAAATGATTGTGTATCTCCAATCGCTGCCGGAGAGGAACCGTTGGCAGCGGCTTCCCTATTTCAACAACAAGATGCTGCTCGATCGGCTGCTCGACCGCACGGTCGCGGCCGCCTTCGTGTGGGAGCCAGCACTCTACCGCGCCACTGACGGCGATCCGGAGAGTAAGGGCATTCATGTGATACCGCCGCCGTTCGAGCTGTCGCAAACGGAACTCGGCATCGGCTTGCGATCAAACGATGCCTACCTTGCAACGACGTTGGGACAAGCGATCGACTCGCTGCGTGCAGATGGAACGATCAACCGGCTGGTGGTCGAGCACGTCCTTGCGCCTAAGTCCGCGTCGGCTGAGAAACGATAGCTGATGACTATTCCGAGCGCACGACCATCCGCCTTCATGCCGATGACAGAAAGTGCCGGCACGAGGCTTCCGAAATTGCACGCTTGTCTTAAGGCGGTGCGGACGCGGTCGCGCATCAGATCGATGCTTCGGGGCGCGGTTTTCAGTCTGGTGGCTGCGCTCGCGCTGCTTTGCGGGCTCGAAGTCGTCGGGCTCTACTTCGAAGTGGCAGCCTCCGGCGGCTCGCTCGCCCTGCTGTGGGAACATCCGCTCTCTTATCTCGCGTGCAGCGCCGCTGCCTTCGCGTGCGCATTCGTGCTGGCAACTCTTCTGGCATTCCTTCGGACGCCCGATGCCGCGGTCCTGGCGCGCAACGCCGATCGCGTGCTCGCGCTTCGGGAGCGGCTGAGCACCGCGCTGGAAGTTGACCAGAGCGTGCCGCCGGATAGCGCATTGGGCCCGGTGCCGTCCGCGCTGCTCGATGATGCGGAACGGCACGCCGCCATGATCGATCCGCGGCAGGTCGTCGGACTTCATCTGCCGCGGGCTATTTGGGCCGTACCGGGTTTGCTCGCAGCGGCTGTGCTTATCCAACTCGTACCGCCCGATGCTCTTGCGGTGTCGCGCGGATCGGTCGCGGGCGCCGAGCGGGATCAAGCCGGTTTCACCGGCCAGCAAAGCGCGGAAGCCGCCGCCAATCTGCGACGCATCGCCGAGCTTCTCGGCAAGGACGCACAGGAACGCTCTGATCCCTATCTGCGCACGATTGCCCGGACTTTGGAGCGTCTGAGCGCCGACGCCGAACGCCCGAGCGTCGACCGGCACGCGCTTGCCGGCGCGCTCGAGCAGTTGCTCGCACACGCTCGGCGGGCCTATGGGCAGGCAACCGACGCGGCCGGCGGACAGGCCTCGCGTGACATGGTGCAACAACTCCAGACGGCGCTGGACGACATCACCGGCAACCGCCAAGCGAGAACGGCGGCGGCGCCCGAGGCAGACCGTCGCGACGGCGCCGGCAATGGCGCGGCGGCAGCGCGAGGCCAGACGGGTCGGCCGGCTCAACCGTCGGAGCGCAAGACGGCCAGCGTCGGAACACCACAGCCGACAGCGGCGCCGGGCCGGCAGCCGACTTTGGACGATCTTCTCAAGGACCTTGACGATTACGACCCGGTCGACCCGCGAGTCGAGAAAGAGCGCGCTTTCGCCGATCAGCAACGGCGCGCCAGAGCCGCAAGCCAATCGGTCGGCGCTGCGAAGGATGCCGGGCAAGGAGACGGCGACCGTGCCGGTGATGGCACGCGTCCGCTCGGAAATGGCGCCGCCGCCGCCACCGAACTCGCACCCGGCGTTGAGATGTTGCTGCCGGATCAGGCTGTTGCCAATGGCGGCCGTATCCGCATCGAGCTTCCGCCGGAGCCCCTGCGGTCCGGCGTTGCGCCCCCGACCGCAGGGGCCGGCGGTGAATGGCAGCGAGCCCGGGAGCAGGCGATCGCACGCGCAGCGCCCGGCCCGGAGGATCGCAGGGTGATCGGGCGCTACTTCGTCCGTCCCGCCGAAGGCCGCGGTCCATGAGCCTGATTGCACCGGTCTGGCTGTCGCTTGCTGCCTTCGGGATCCTTGTGCTCATTCTTCACGTTCGGCGACGCCGGACCTTTGAGGTTCCCAGCATTCAGCTGTGGCGACTCATGGATAGCGGCACATTGTCCAGGCGCCGCATGCGCTTGCCTGCGCCAAATCTGCTGCTGCTGCTTCAGCTCCTCATCGTGGCACTGGCCGCGCTGGCGCTCGCGCGGCCGGTGCTCGGCCCAGGTGCCAGCTTTGTCCATGAGATCGTGGTGGTGGACGCTTCGGGCGGCATGCGAAGCACCGACGTTGCGCCGAGCCGCTTCGATGTTGCCGTCGCCAATCTTGCCGCAATGGCTGCAGGCCCCATCCGGGAAACAGGTGCCCGCGTGTCGATGATTCTTGCCGGCCCACGCCCGCAGATTGTTGCGGCCCGGCTGGCCGATCCCGGAGGGCTCCAACTCCGAGGATTGCGAGCGGGCGATGGCGAGGCCGACTGGGCCGCCGTCACTCGTTTGGTGTCGAGCCTCATCCGGGACAGCGAGCCGACACGGCTCACCCTCATCACCGACAGTTCGGACGCTGCCCGGCTTTCGGCGGCGCCTCCGGGCGTGACGGTCGAGGTGCGGATGGTGGGCGGCACGGCCGCCCCCAATGCCGCGCTTCACGCCGGTTTGCGCGCCATCGACGCAACGGCCGGTAAATGGCGGGCCGAAGGCAGCGTCGCGTTTTCCCCGGGTTTTGCCGGCTCGACCACTGTCACCGCTCTGGTGCAGCCCGACGGCAGTGAGGGCTTCCTGCAGTGGGGCAGCATCGAAGTGGGGCCGCCGGGCGGCGTTGCGGCCGGTCCCGGCCGGTCGAGCGTAGCGACGTTTGCGCTCGACCTCGACCTGCGGGTCCCAAGCGTCGTGGTGCTGCGGCTGCCGGATGACTCAGGCCCGCACGACAATGCCGTTAACTTCGTGGTGCGTCCCAAACCCCGCGCGCTCAAGGTGCTTCAACTTGGCGCCGTATATGAGCCGCTCACGAGGGCCCTCAAAGCCGCGACCGAGGTTGAGCTGTTTGCCGCCGACATGCTGCCGGCCGATGTCAGTGCCTTCGATCTCGTTGTGGTCAATGGAATCGAGATCGCGCGGCATCCTGAGACAAATGTCTTGTGGTTCGGAACCGCGCGCGCCGGCGGCGAGTTCGGGGGCCAGCCGCAGGGAGGCGCGCAACCGACTTGGTGGCAATCCGACCACCCGCTGTCGCGATCGATTTTGTGGAGCGGGATCACGATCGGAACCGCTTACGGATTTTCGCCTTTGCAAGGCGCCGAAACGATCATCAAGGCAGGTGATGTGCCCTTGATCGAAGCGCGCACCACGCTGACCGGGCGGGAGGTGCGCCTCGCGTTTGACATCGGCCGTTCGAATTGGCCCGATGAGCCGGGCTTCCCGGTCTTCGTATCGAACCTCCTTCACTGGATCGCGCCGGACCTCGGCCGAAGCGTTGAGCCGCCTTGCATTGTGGGGACAAGTTGCGTGCTCGATCCCCGCCTGCTGGGCGCCGAGGTCGCTCCCGTCGCGGTGGGACTGGCCTCGGCCAATTTCGCTATCGCCGCCGGAGGGCCAACGTCAGTCTTGCCCGCGGTCCCGCGCGGAGCCGGTTTCCTGCCGCCCGGCTATGATGCCCAGTTCATTCCGGATCGCGCCGGCATCTACCGTCTTCGACGGGACGGTTTGACGCGATTCGTGGCGGTGAATGCGAGCCGGAGCGAGGCCGTGCCGCCGCCGGCCAACACCATACCGGCTGCCGCGACTGGCGTTACTGACCGTCCTTTGCTGCGGTGGTGGCTGCTCGTCGCGCTGTTGGGCGTGCTGTTCGCCGAAGCCTGGCTCGCCGGACGTGGATCGGAGCGGTTCTTGCGGCGCACCGCACTGGCGCGCGGCAATCCGTTGGCGGCGCGTCGGCGTTTCCTGCTTGCGGCGCGTCTGGCGGCGTTGTCGTTCATGGTCTTGGCCATCGCCGACGTGCCGCTGCCGATGCCGGATAGAAGCCGGAATATCGCGGTCGTTGCGGCGCCAAATCTTGGAGCTGGCGATCACGGGGTGGGACTCACCGACCGGATCTATGCCGCCGCCGCACGCGACAAAGCGGGCGGTGGCGATGCCCGCCTGGGCATCGTGACGATAGATGCAAACAGCCGTGTCGCGGCCGATTTGGGGGCGGAGCCGGCCCGCGGCCCGGCGGGAGAGCCGTCATCGCGGCCACTTGCAGCCGACCTTGAAAATGCTCTCGCGGTCGCCGCCGCGATGCTGCCGGCCGATGCGCCCGGACAAATCGTTGTTGCCTCCGACGGCAACGAGACCCGCGGTAATGCAGCTCGCCTTCTACCGGCCATCATCGGGCGCGGCGTAAAGGTCGACGTCTTGCCGATGACCCGGCTCGCTGTGGGCGAGGTTCTGGTTGAGAAGGTCACTGCGCCGGAGCGGGTCCATGCCGGCGATACATTTCCGCTCGAAGCCTTGATTTACAGCCAGGGTCCCTCCCCGGCGACGATTGAGGTCCTCAAGGACGGCGAAGTGATCGTCGAGCGACCGCTGGAGCTCGTCGGCGGTCGCAGCAGGATCGAGACTATTGTCCCGGCTGCATCGCCGGGCCGGGCGCGCTACGAGGTTGTCGTCAGTACATCCGGCGACACGTTTGCGCAGAACAATCGCAACGGGGTCGCGATCGACGTGGCGCCCGCGCCGCAAGTCCTGATCGTCGCGGCTCAGCCCGCGTGGGCCGAGGTATTCGCCAAGGCCTTGGCGGTGCAAGACATCAAGACCAGGATCGTCGAGCCGAAACGCGCGCCTTTCTATCTCAAGGATTGGCTCGCCTATTCGGCCGTCGTCCTGATGAATGTGCCGGCCATCGATCTCGCCACGCTGCAGCAGGAGCTGATCGAAAAGGCGGTGGCCGACCACGGCCGCGGCCTCCTGCTGCTCGGGGGCGAGAACAGCTTCGGCCCGGGCGGATACTACGAGACGCCGCTTGAACGGGTATCGCCCTTGTCGAGCCGCGTGCCGCGCGATGCGCCGCGGGTGGCGCTTGCATTCGTGCTCGACCGCTCCGGCAGCATGCAACGCAACGAAGGCGGCGCCACCCGCCTGGACATTGCCAAGCAGGCGACCGTCAGCGCGATCGGCCTCCTGCATCCGGAAAGCCTGATCGCCATCGTGGTCTTCGATTCCGAAGCGAAGGTGTTGCTACCGCTTCGCCCGGCGAAGGATTCAGCCGGTGTGGCGCAGGCCTTGCGGGCGCTGGAGCCCGGCGGCGGCACCGCCATCTATCCCGGGCTGGTGGAGGCGCTGCAACAGCTTCAAGGCATCGAGGCGATGGCGAAGCACATCGTCGTGATGTCCGACGGGCTGACCCAGCCGGGCGACTTTCCCGGCATACTGAAGGCGATTTCCGACCAGGGGATCTCGGTGTCCACAGTTGCCATCGGGGACGGCGCGGACCCGGTTCGGCTCGAGGAAATCGCCCGGATCGGCAAGGGCGCGTTTCATGCTACGCAAGACTTCAAGGCGCTGCCCAGCATTCTGTCCCAGGAGGCGCTCCTGTTGTCCGGAAAGCCGGTCGAAGAGCGGTCGGCAACGCCTCTCTGGGTCGGGCGGAACGCGGAATTCTTTGCCGGTGTGCCTGACAAGCTGCCGCCGCTCGGTGGCTACGTGTTGACGACCCGCAAACCGGCGGCCGATCTTCACCTCGTGGTTCCCGACGAAAAGCTGGAGCCCGTTCCGTTGCTCGCCTCATGGCGCTACGGCAACGGCCGCGTCGTCGCGTTGACGACCCAAGGCGCCGGGGCCTGGACCACGGAGTGGCAGGCCTTGGCGGAATATCCGCTCTTATGGTCGCAAATCGTGCGCCACATCCTTTCCGGCCCGGGCGAGGGGCTGTTTCCGCGGCTCGCACGGCACGGCGATGAAATCGAGGCCGATGTGGATGCGCTGAACCCGGAGGGTTTGCCGCGCGAAGGGCTCAAGATCGCGGCGTCGCTGGCTGGCCACGGGACGACGTCGGAGGCCGCAGCGCCGCTCTCGCTCGCCGAGGTGTCACCGGGACGATATCAAGGAAAGTTGACATTAGATCGGCCGGGCGAATTCAATCTGCGCGTGGCCGCCGATCAGATCAGCGCCGAGGCGCCGCTTTTCGTGGCCTACCCAGCGCTCTATGAATTCACACGTGCCGATCCTCGGCGCCTGGCAGCGCTCGCGGCGGCGACCGGCGGTCGGGTGCTTGCGTCCGAGGAGCAGATCTTTACGGGTGGCCAGTCACGATGGGTCGCGCGCGCCGTATGGCAGGTTTGGGTTTTGGCGGCGTTCGTCCTGTTCCTTGCCGACCTGATTGTCCGCTATGCTTCCGGGCTGATCGGCACGCGGCGGCGAATCGCGGCATGAAGAGGGCGGGATGTCGGTAAGGAGAACGTTGAGCGCCGATGCAACCGGGGCGATATCGTCAGCCAATGCAATGGACGCGGCGGCGCTGGAGCACCTGCTTGACGCCCTTTCGCGTGCGCGCGCCGAGATTGCAAAAGCCGTGGTGGGCCACCGCGCCGTCATCGACCAGTTGCTGATCGCCTTGATCTGCGAGGGTCATGTCTTGCTGGAGGGCACCCCGGGGATCGGTAAGACTCTTCTGGTGCGGACGCTCGGCGCCGTCACAGGCTTAAGCTTCGCACGGATCCAGTTCACGCCCGACCTGATGCCGGCGGACATCACCGGCGGGCTGGCGCTCGTGCCCGACGAGCAGGGACGAACGAGGGCGCAATACCAGGCCGGGCCGATCTTTACGCAGCTGCTGCTGGCGGATGAAATCAACCGGGCGACGCCCAAGACGCAATCCGCCCTCCTGGAGGCGATGCAGGAGCGCACCGTCACGGCAGCCGGCCGCAGCATGGACCTGCCGCGCCCGTTCTTTGTGCTGGCGACGCAGAACCCCATCGAGATGGAAGGCACCTTTCAACTGCCCGAAGCGCAGATCGACCGATTCCTGTTCAACAGCGTGATGGCATTCCCGAGCGAGGAGGAGCT
>WNFT01000824.1_pt1 | contig 26132 bp, 29 predicted proteins | sample 5400191 | NCBI WGS metagenome assembly WNFT01 (sample SAMN13153359, study PRJNA577476) | soil metagenome | isolation source: 80 cm saprolite under Madrone tree | place: USA:California | collected 2016-06-14 | reverse complement strand
AGGCGGCGGCGACCTCCGTCACGGCCGTGCACCTCGATACCGCGCAACCAGCACCAGGGCGTCATCGGTGCCTTTGCAGGCACTGGCCAGTATCCCCTCCGCCATCGACTCGATGTGGCCGTCCATGGAGACGCGCAGGGGACCCTCGGCAGTCACTCCGTCGGTCACCATCGTCAATATATCGCCGGATTGAACCACCAGTTCTCCCGCCCGAAGAATGGGCAGGTGAATGCCGACCACGCCGTTTCGGAGCAATAGCTTGTCGGACGGCAGCCCGGTATCTCGACGCAACAGAGTGCCCTCGACATTACCGACACCGATCCACGTGAGCATCGCGTTCTCGGTATCGAGCCCCGCGAGACTCATGGCCACACCGCGCGTTCCGCGCAGGGACTCGTGGCAACGGCGCAGCAATTCGATGAGCGGATCGCCCACGTGACGTTCCAGCGTCGCGATTGCGATGTCGGATGCCGCGGCCGCCGCTCGTCCGTGCCCCAAACCGTCTATGACCGCGAACATCATGCCGTCCGCAACGGCACCGGCCCAGTATCGATCGCCCGATTCCGCCTCGCCGGGCATCGTGGCGGTGGCCGTGCTCCATTCGATACCGCCCGCCTTCACTTGAGCCACTTCTTGACGGTGACGGTCGTGCCCCGTTTCAGTTCCGACTCGATGGCGAATTCGTCCATCAATCGCCTGACGCCCGGCAGTCCCAGGCCCAAGCCGCCGGACGTCGAGTAACCGTCGCGCAACACATCTTGAATGCTGCGAATTCCCGGTCCGTCGTCGCGGGCGACGATCAGGATGCCTCTGGAGTGGGCCGTTTCCACGCTGCGCATCATCACCTCGCCCTTCTGCGCGTACATGACGATATTTCGAGCCAACTCGGAAATTGCCGTGGCAATCAAGGTTGCGTCGGTCGCACCGAAGCCGATACTGCCCGCCATGGTCCTTCCTTGTTGTCGCGCCAAGACGATGTCTACGTCCGAGCCGATGCTCACTAGAATATCCTGTGGCAACAGCATGCGCTCTCAGGTTTTGCGGGCCGCTCGTTGTTGTAGGTGCGCCAGACCTTCCTCCAAATCGAGCGCCGTAGCCACGCCTTCCATGGTCAAGCCCAGCTGCACCATGGCAAACGCGACCTCCGGTTGAATGCCCACGATCACCGTATCCGCGCCGCGCAGACGTATCACATTGGTGATGTCGCGCAATGTCCGCGTGGCGAATGAATCCATCACGTCCAGTGCGGTGACGTCGACGATCACGCCATGCGAACGGAAATGAATGACCTTGTCGATCAACGCCCGGCGCAACTGCAGAAGGTCCGCATCCGACAGCGCAGCCTGAATGGTGGCTATCAGGAACCGCCCCTGTTTGAGGATTGGGACTTCCATCGTCCGCCCTATGACTGGACAGTATCCGCGACCGGGACGACCTTGTAGCCCAGCAGGCGCTCGGCTTGTTCGATGCCGCCTTGCAGATCGCCCACCGTATTCATTTTGCCGAGATCGACGCCGATCGTGACGATGGTCTGGGCAATTTCCGGAGACAGGCCGGTCACGATCACGGTGGCGCCCAGCAACCGCGAGGCTTCCACGGTTTGCACCAAGTGATTGGCGACGGTCGCATCCATCGCCGCCACGCCGGTGATGTCGATGACCACCACCTTGGCGCGGTTCGTGCGGATGCCCCGCAATAGTTGCTCCGTCAGCTGACGTGCCCGGTGGGGATCGATGACGCCGATGATGGGCAAAATCAGCAGGCGCTCGCGGACTTGCAATACGGGCGTGGACAGCTCGCGGATCGCTTCCTGCTGCTGGCGGATGACGCGCTCGCGCTCCTGCACGAAGCCGACGGCTACGGTATTGGCAATGCGATTGGCGGCCGGTTCATACGCGTCCAGGATGCGATTGAGCATGGTGAAATCGCCCTGATACTTCGCGAACAGTGAACGCGCCAATACGTCGCGCAGCAGCAGCACGATCCCCACGACCTCGTGGGTTTCCACGCCCCGGGGGATGATGCGCTCGGAGAGGTTGCGCGAATAGGACTGCAAGGCCTCGAAGGTCCCCGTCGCGAGCGTTTCCACGTAGTTGTCATACACGGACGTCGCTTCGGTGAATATTTCTTCCTTGGTCATCGCCGTCAGCAGTTGTGCCTCGGTGATGCGGTTGGCCCACTCCTCGCGCAACTGAGTGCGATTTTGCCGCAGGTGCGACACCAGCTCCTGCAGCAACTCGGTTGACTGCGAAACGGTTCGTTCCATGTGATTCGCAGATCGCTTGCTGGACGACATGAGTGGCTCCTGAGGCGTTATGTTTATAGGAAGGAGCCGCCTGCTCCCACGGGCAATTTCGCCTACTCTACAGGTATAGAGATGACTGCCTCATCGGGAAAATACCCTATCCCGTCGCTGCCCGGCGCAGGGCCTTGCGCCCGCGAGATGAGTCAGGCCGCGGCTGCCGAATCCGCCGAATGCACCACCGGCTGCGAGGCAGCGTCGACCGTCTTGAGCAGCACGGGCCGGCGCCACACCCGTTTGACGTACGCCAATACCTTGCACGTCCGCTCGGCATCGAGGCCGCGCCCATCGAGCTGGCTGTCGTGCTCCAGCACCAGGGTCCCGTCGCTGCGCACCTCCGTCACGGAAATGCGCGGGGCGCCGAAATTGAATTTGTCCTGCAACAGGCTCTCCTGGAGAGCCTCGATGTCCCCGGCGACGACTTTGACCTGGCCGCTCTGCTGTCGCTGAAAGCGGAACAACCCCATGTCCGTGGCTATTTCGCGGGTCAGGTGGTTGCGCAGGAAGCTGAAATCATCATCCTCGCGCATGATTTGCCGCGCCGCATCGATACTCGATTTCTTGACGATCTCCTCCCACAGGGTGAAGCCCAAATGGTAGGGGTTGACGCTGAGTGCGACCTGCTCTCCTGCCGCGATCGGCCGCACGACATCCGAATGGCATTTGATGGCATCCAGGTAGGCGGCCTGAGGAATGAAATCCGCTTCGCGCAGCAGGCGCGCATGCCAATAGGACGCCCAGCCCTCGTTCATGATCTGCGTGGCATACACGGGATAGAAATAGAACGATTCTTCGCGCACTGCCAGAAAGATGTCGCGTTCCCAGCTCTCCATTTCCGGCGCATAGGTGGCGATGAACCACAGCAGGTCGCGCTCCGGATGCGGCGGCAGCGGTGCGCGGATTTTGCGGGGCGAATGCGTGGTCACCGCGACGTCGGCGTCGAGCGCCGCAAAGCGGGCGCGAAACGCATCATCCGTGGGATGCGCCGCGGGAGGCAGGTATTCCGGATAGCGCTCACGGCGCAGCACCTGATCGACGTCAATGTATTGTTCCAACGACAGCGCCGCGTCGAGCACCTGCTCCACGGCATTCTTCCCATAGGACTCGATGTGCTGCTCGATCTGCCGTGCATGGCTCGCCGCATGTTCGACGATATGTTCGCTGCCCTGATCCTGGCAGCGGCGGAACAGCAAATTGTTGTTGGAGAAATCCGCATGGCCCAGCACGTGGGCGGTAACCAGAATATTGTCGGCCAGGCCATTGCTGGATGCGAGATAGGCGTGGCCGGGATTGCCGGGAAACACCACCTCGAACAATCGCGAATACCCCATGTGCCGCTGTACGAGCTGATAAATGTAGCGCGCACCGAATGACCAGTGGGGCATGCGCACCGGCAGGCCGTAAACGGCTATCTCGGTCATGAAGCTGTCGGGGACCGATTCGAATATGACCGGCGACCACTGCAGGCCGAACTTGCGCGCCAACTCCTCGATTTTCGGGATGTGGCTGCGCCACGCGTGTTTCATGGCACCGCTCCCGGCGCGCCGCCTTGGGTGGCCGTCTGCGACTCGGCTGTAAAGAAGTGGCGTACGGCCGCGGCTACGTCATCGGGGCCGGTAATCGAAAATTGGCCGCTCGGCAGGCCGGTGGCGGCAATCTCTTGAAACAGCCGGAACGTTTCACTCTGCGTGCCGCGCGTCGAGGCGGCTGATATCTCGACATACCCGGCATAGCGCGCCACCTTGGCGATGGCTTCGAGTTCGCTGCGGGCCGGGACCCGATCGTCCGCGGCATTGTCTCCATCCGACGCATAAAAGAGGTAGACATTGTAATTCGCGGGACTGAAGCGCGATTGCATGACCTCATGCACTTTGGCAAATCCGGTCGATGCGACGGTGCCGCCGCTGCCGGTGACTTTGAAGAAGTCTTCTTCGTTGAATTCCCATGCTTCGGTCGTATGTGCAACGAAGACGATGTCCAGTGAGCGGTATTGGCGCCGCAGCCCCGCCGCCACCCAGAAGAAAAACGTCTTTGATACCTGGCGATCGCGTTCCGTCATGCTGCCCGACACGTCGAGCAGGAAGAACACGGCGGCGCGCATCGCCGGCTGGCGCTTGCGCGTCAGTTGCCGGAAGCGCAGATCTTCGTCGGTAAACGCCGGCGATGAAGAATCTGCGCTTCCGGCAACTTTCGTCGCTCTGCGCTTGACCGATTCCTTGAACGAGCGGCGGCGGTCGAGCCGCGAACGCGCACCGCGCTTATCCCAGCCCTCGCGTTTCCACTCCGTGTCTTCCGACGGACCGACGCGCGGCTGTAGATTGGGCAGTTTCAGATCTTCCCACAGCCAATCGATGACATCGTCAACCTTGAACTCGAGCAGCAGTTCCGTGCCGCCGCGTTCCTTGCCCCCGGCACCCTTCTGCCCCGGACCGCTCTGCGGGTTGCCTTGGCCAAGCACGTCGCCCGGCTTGGCCTTGCCCTGCCCGACTCCCTCCCCCTCGCCGCTGTCCCGCAGCCGAAACCGATAGTGCTCGAGCATGCGCACCGGCACCCGTACCGTGCGCGCGCCATGGTTGATGATGTCGGATCCCGACACGATCTGCGGCAGGTGTTCGCGCACGGCCTCGCGTATCTTTTCACTATGCCGCAGCCAGTCACGCGAGCCGCGCGAAAAGAGTTCATACCAGCCGTTCAAGGGCGGGCGCTCAGTTCCCGAGTCCTTACTCATGGTGACACCGATTTTAACACAGGCGCCATGGCGCTGAGCCTACTCCTGCGACAAGAGTGTTGTAACGTAATTCAGCGCCTCCTGGGCGCTATGTTCGTCATAGCCGTATTCCTTGACGAGCCGCTCCTGCACGACGGATATCTTTTGCCGTGCCTCCTCGTCGGGCCTGTTCGTGGACGTCACCAGCCGCAGCACATCGCGCCGCTCTTCGAAGAGATACTGCTCGATCGCTTCGCGCACCCGCGCATGGCTCCCGAGACGGAACTTCTCTCCGGCCTTGAATGCGACCATGGCCTTGCGCACCACTTCCTGGCGGAATGACTGCTTGCCCGATTCGGAAACCTTGATCTTCTCCTCGACCGAGCGCAGGAATCGCTCGTCCGGCGCCCGATTCTCGCCGGTCATGGGATCGGTCACCTGCCGCTGATCGAGCGACGCTTCGATCTCGTCCAGGTATTTCTCCAAAAGCTGCTGGCCCTCATCTTCGAAGGACGCGAACAGGGCGCGATGCACATCCTCTTTCACCCAGCGGTTGTAGAATTCCTTGCGGGCCGTCACCAGGTGATCGAACCACTGCTTCTTCTGCTTGGCATCGATGCGCGCATCGCTGTCGATGGCGTCCTTCAGCGCAAGCAGCAATTCCATGCTGGTGAGGCTGCGCGCGTTGCCGCGCGTGATCGCGTTCGATATGGCGTTGATCACGAACCGCGGACTGACGCCGGCGAGCCCTTCGTCGGGGGCTTCGGCCTTCAGCCGCACGATCTCCGTCTCGGAGAAGCCTTCGACCGCCTCGCCGGCGAAAATCCGCACCTTCTTCGGCAGATCGAGCCCTTCGCGCTCCGGTTTGCTGTGACGCGTGAGACTCGCGAACACGGCGGCAAGATGCAGCACGTGCGGATCCAGGTGCGTGTTGCGGAATGCCGGCGCGCCCTGGACCAGCTTTTGGTAGATACGCGCCTCGTCGCGGTACGAGAGCGCGTAAGGAACCTTGATGATCACCATGCGGTCGAGCAGCGCCTCGTTCTCCTTCTCCTGCAGGAACCGGTTGAATTCCGCGAGATTGGTGTGCGCGAGAATCGTCTCGTCGAGATAGATCAGGGGAAAACGCGCAACCTTGACGTTCTTTTCCTGAGTCATCGTCAGCAGCAGATAGAGAAACTCGCGCTTGACCTTGAGAATTTCGATCATCTCGAGCACGCCGCGGCTCGCGGCGTACACCGCGCCGGACCACGACCATGCGCGCGGATCCCCTTCGTCGCCCACCTGCGCGACCTTGGACAGATCGACGGATCCGACCAGATCCGCGATGTCCGCGGTGGAGGGATCGTGCGGCGCGTAGGTGCCTATGCCGCAGCGCGCCGCCTCGGAGAGAAAAATGCGCTCGACCGGCACGCGCAGGTAGTCGCCTTCGCATTCGCGATCCACGTAGTCGCGGGCCCACGGGCTTGGCTCACCGCTGATATCGACCCCGTAGGTCTCGCGAAACCCCGCGCGGAGGCTGACCGGTATGAGATTGAGCGGTGACTCGCGCAGCGGCGAGCCTTTCACGGCATAGATTGCGCCCTCGTCCGTGCGGCTGTATTCCTCCAGCCCTCGCTTCAGGAGAATGGCCATGGTGGACTTGCCTCCCGACGGAGGCCCGAGCAACAGCAGCAAGCGGCGTCCCACGTCGGAACCCGCGGCGGCCGCCTTGAAGTAGTCGACCACGCGCCCGAGCGGCTCATCGACGCCGAACAATTCACGTTTGAAGAGCTCCCGCGCTTTGAGGGAGTCGCTGGCCGACGATGCGCGGCCATGCCAGAGAAGCATGTCCCAGATATATTCGTGGCTGGTGCGCACCAGCGCCACCGGGTTGGCCGGCACGACCTTGGTCAGGAAATCTCCGAGAGTTCCCTCCCAACGCTGGGCGCGATGCTGTTTGCTGAAGGCACTCAGCGACTCGAGGAACTCCTCGGGCTTGGATTCTGGATTAAATTGTGATGCTCCCATCGTCGTCGGACCTCCGTTCAGGACTTGGAGACAACTCTACTCAGGCAAATCACAACTCCCGGTCAAAGTTAAAAGCAAGTCGCCTGAGCATAGCGTGACCGCGTTCAACTCACGACAATGTATTATGTTAGATAGGTCACAACTTCAAATTGTTCCTCTCGGGCGCACTTACCTCGCTGTGGCGCCGAAACCTCCTCGCACGACCCCATCTGCCGCGCCGAGACCGCCCCCGCTTCGCCGGGTGCGCGGAAACGACGATATGGGCCACCGCCGTTACTCCAAGGCACTGTATTATAAGCGTGATAGCGGCGACGACTCTCGTTATACTGCCGCATTCGACCTTCGACGTGAAGCGGGGTCGGCTCCAAAGAGCGGTTGTTCCTCTGGTTGGCGGAGCGGCGTCAATGAGGGATTCCCGTACCTCGGGTCCTACGGGATGCTGCCGGTCGGCATCGGAGCATTGCTCATCGCGATTACGCACCTCCTCAGCCTATAACGATTTGTACCTCTGAGGGGAATAAAGTCCATCTGCGGCGAGTCTTAATCTTGAGTAACAGCCGGTGGAGTAGTGTGAGAGAAGCGTTCGGTCGCATCCATGGATGAGAGACGCGCTCGATTCGAAGCGGAGGTGCTGCCGCATTTGGACGCCGCGTACAGGTTTGCCCGATGGTTGTCGTATACGCCCGGCGATGCGGACGACGTCGTGCAAGAGGCGATCCTGCGCGCCTTTCGCGCGTTTGACACCCTGCGCGGCTCGGATGCGAAGTCGTGGCTCCTGGCCATCGTCCGAAATTGCCACTGGACGGCGGTCAAACAACAGCAACGCCGCGCCTTCGTGCCGCTACCGGAGGAAAACGATGCACAAGATGGCTACGCCATGACCGCCACCACACCCGATCCGGAAGATGCCTCGATCCACCGGGACGAGCAGCGCACTCTCGAACGGTTGATTGCGGCATTGCCCGAAGAGCACCGCACCGTGTTGATGCTGCGGGAAATAGAGGAAATGGACTATCGCCAAATAGCGGAGGTCACGAAGGTGCCGATCGGCACGGTGATGTCGCGGCTGGCGCGCTCGCGGGCCGCGCTGAAGGCAAGATGGCTGCGGGAAGCCGAGGGAGAGCCGAGTGCGGTGCGCTGAATCCCTGCGCGTGCAGGCTTATTTCGACGCCGAGGTTGACGCGGTGTCCGCTGCGGACATCGAACGTCACCTCGAACATTGCGCCGAGTGCCGCGCGCTGCTACAGGACCTCGAGCAGGTGCGCACGGTGCTGCGTCGAGACTCGGCTTACGTGCGTACCCCACCCCTGCTTCGCGCCAAGATCATGAGCGCCCTGGATCAAGAGAACGCGGCCGAGACTCCCGTGGCGGAAGGAACTCCCGCCGCAGAAGGGACTGGGGCCCAACAAGGAGCCCCGCCCTTAGAGGGAACTTCGGCCTTGGAAGGACTGCTGGCGTTAGTGGGAACCCCGCGGCAACGTGAGCGGGTCTCGCCGAAGGGGCGCATACGGCCGTTCTGGGTGGGGGCCCTCAGTGGTGCGGGGGGTGCAGCCATTGCCGCGACTTTCGCATTCCTTCTCCTCGTGCCGCGGTTCACCAATCCATTGCTCGACGAACTGGTGAGCGCGCATGTGCGCTCGCTGATGCCGTCCCATCTCATCGACGTGGTATCCACCGATAAGCACACGGTGAAACCCTGGTTTGCGGGTCATGCCGACGTCTCGCCGGTGGTCGCCGATTTCGAGCCGCAGGGATACCGGCTCGTCGGCGGCCGAGTGGATTATCTGGAACACCAACGTTCCGCCGTGGTGGTATACCAACATGGCGCGCACGTCATCAATGTGTTCAGTTGGGGCGGGCAAGGACGCGCATTGCCGGCCGACGTGACCCGCAGCGGCTATCACCTCGCCTTCTGGAAGGCGGGGGACTTGGAGTATTGCGCCGTCTCGGATACCGGTTGGGACGAGCTTTTGGGTTTGGTCCGGCTCCTCAAGGAATAAAATCCATCGATCCGAAGTCTTCTCTCCTGAACCCCAACAAGGAGATGAACGTGTCGGATGATAGCTCGCTGCAATCGCGCCGCAATGCTCTGAAATGCCTGGCCTACGGCGGGGCCGGCACCCTGTTCGCGCTGTCGGGCGGCGTATTCACCCCCATCGATCTGGCGATGGCAGGGACGGACAAACAGGGCGTGGCCCGATTGGGGAAACCGTTGTTCGTCCAGATCAGCGACACCCATATAGGCTTCAATAAAGAAGCGAATCCCGACGTCAACGGGACGCTTACACAAACCATCGACATCGTGAACGGGATGGCCGAGCAGCCCGCGCTCATCATCCACACGGGCGATATCACGCACCTGTCCAAGCCGGCCGAATTCGATCTGGCCCAGCAGATGTTCACTCGCTTACGCACCACGGAGATGCATACGGTGCCGGGCGAACACGACACGACCGACCCCACGGTGACGGAATACTTCAATCGATTCGGCAAGGCCTCCGACAATAGGGGGTACTACAGCTTCGATCACGGCGGCGTGCATTTTATCGGGCTGATCAACGTATTGCAGTTCAAGCCGGGCGGCCTCGGCACGCTGGGCGCGGATCAAATCGCCTGGCTGACCGCGGACCTGAAAGGCAAATCCGCCAGTACGCCCATCGTCGTCTTCGCCCACATGCCGCTGTGGACGATTTATGAACCCTGGGGCTGGGGAACCGGCGACGCGGAACTGCTCATGGACCGCTTGCGCCGCTTCGGCTCGGTCACGGTGTTGAACGGCCATATTCATCAGATCGTGCAGAAAGTCGAAGGCAACATGACCTTTCATACGGCACGCGCGACATCCTATCCGCAACCCGCCGCCGGCGAAGGTCCGGGACCCGGCCCTCTCAAGGTGCCGGCGGATCAGCTTCCCAAGATGCTCGGAATCACCAGTGTGTCCGAAGTGAAGCACCCTCGCTCGCTGTCGCTCAGCGACACGACGATCGCTTAGGTCTCGATCATGCCGAATCAGGAGAAAACGCACATGACTCTAGGGCGATGCCGATCATGGTTGACGGCTGCCGGCGTGGCGGCGCTGTGGGGGATTGCGCTGTGCGCTCCGTCAACCGCGGAAACGCCGGATCCGAATCGGATCCTGGTCAAGGAGTTCATGTTCATGCCGAATACATTGACGGTCAAGGCCGGCTCTACCGTGACCTGGGCCAACATGGATGATGAGCCGCACACCGTGGTCAGCAACACAGGGCTGTTCCGTTCCGGCGCCATGGATACGGACGAGAGCTTCTCCTTCAAGTTCGACACGCCCGGCACGTATCACTTCACCTGTTCGATTCACCCGCGCATGGTTGGGACGATCGTTGTCCAGTGAATCCTATGACGGGCAAAAGAAAATTTGGCATGAGTATTGCCGCCATCCTCGCGGCATTCGCGACCGGCGGCGCTCTATTCATCGAGTCGGGGTATTACGACATCGGCGCCGACGATCACCACACGAAGGCGGTGTTGGCGCTGATCGAGCAATTGCGCGACCGGTCCATCGAGGTCCGCGCGCGCACGATTGACGTGCACTATGTCATGGATCCCGCCAGGATCGCCGCCGGCGCCCGGCGCTATGCGGCCCTCTGTGCCGGTTGTCACTTGGCGCCGGGAGTGACGAAATCCGACATTCGTGCAGGGCTCTATCCGCATCCGCCGAATCTTGCCCAGAAAGAAATGCAGCCGGCCCAGCGCGCGTTCTGGATCGTCAAACACGGCATCAAAATGAGTGCAATGCCTGCGTGGGGCAAGATGCTCGACGACGCGGAGATTTGGGAAATCGTCGCCTTCGTGCGAAAGATGCCTGCGATGACGCCGGAGATATACCAGGAGCTCTCCCATCCGCACGTTGAGTAGACCCGGCCGGCGAGAGCTCCCCGCCGGTCTTTTGCTCAGTCTCGAAAATTGTTGAATTGCAGCGGGACCCCGAGTTCCGCCTTGCGCAGGAACGCAATGGCTTCCTGCAAGTCGTCGCGCTTTTTGCCGGTGACCCGCACCTTCTCGCCCTGGATCTGCGCCTGTACCTTGAGCTTCGAGTCCTTGAGCAGCCGCGACACCTTCCTGCCGGTTTCGGCGTCGATCCCGTGCTTGAGTATCGCGAGCTGCTTGGCTCGGGCGAGGTTGATCTCCGGGTCCTTCACCTCGAGGCAGGCGACATCGATGCCGCGCTTGGCAATCTTGAGCTTCAGGATTTCCAGCATTTGCTTGAGCTGAAAGTCGGCCGGCGCAATCAGGGTCACCGTCGTCTCTTCCAGCTCGAACCTGGCGTCCGTGCCCTTGAAATCGAAACGCTGCCCGAGCTCGCGGACCGCTTGATCGACTGCATTCGTCAATTCATGGGTATCGATTTCGGATACGACGTCGAAGGAGGGCATTTCAAGTCTCCGCGAGCAGCTGGCCCAAGGGCAGTGACCCTCAACGATACCCGCGAGCCTGCAAGGTGAACAGCTTCGCGTAGCGGCCGTCGGCCGCCATCAGCGATTCATGGCTGCCGCGTTCGACGATACGGCCTTCCTCGAGCACCAATATTTGGTCCGCCATGCGCACCGTCGAGAATCGATGTGAAATGACGATGGCTATGCGGTTTCGCGTCAGCTCGCGGAAGTGCTCGAACACCTCGGCCTCGGCCCCCGCGTCGATGGCGGCGGTCGGCTCGTCCAGCACGAGAATGTCCGCCTCATTGCGCATGAACGCGCGGGCCAGGGCGATTTTCTGCCATTGGCCGCCCGATAGCTCACGGCCGTCCTTGAACCATTTGCCCAATTGGGTGTGATAACCCGCCGGCAGCGCGTCGACGAATTCCGCGGCCAAGCCCTGGGCTGCGGCGCTCCGCCAGCGGCTCTCATCGTCGAAGGCGCGCACGTCGCCCGCACCGATATTCTCGCCGACCAGCATTTGGTACCGGGCAAAGTCCTGGAAGATGACGCCGATTCGCTGGCGCAACGTGGTCTCGTCCCATTCCTTAAGGTCGAGTCCATCCAGGAGGATTCGCCCCTGAGTGGGTTGGTAGAGCCGCGTCAGCAGCTTGATCAATGTGGTTTTGCCCGAGCCGTTTTGCCCGACCAGGGCCAGACTCTCTCCCGGCCGAACCTGCAGATCGATTCCCGATAAGGCGGGGGTGGCGGCGCCGGGATAGATGAACTCGACGTTCTCGAAGCGGATGCCGTCGCCGGGACTCGGACCGCGCTTGGCCTCGCCGCCGGAGCGGCCGTTAGGCTGCTCCAAGTACTCGTAGAGATTCGACAAATAGAGGTTGTCCTCGTACAAGCCGCTGACCGCGGAGAGAGCGGCGCTCACGGCTGTCTGCCCCTGGCGAAACAGCATGAGATACATGGTCATTTGGCCCACAGTCATGGCGCCCAACACCGTCTCCGCGGCGATCCACGCGTATCCGCCATAGAGCGTTGCCGTGCCCAACAGTCCCAAGCCGAAGCCCCAGGCATCGCGGCGCAGAGTCAGGTCGCGGTCCTCGCGGTACAGGCGCGTGAAGATATCGCGGTAGCGATCCAGCAGGCGCGGTCCGAGCTCGAACAGTTTGACTTCTTTCGCGTTATCTTCGCGCGCCAGCACCGATTCCAAATAGATCTGCATACGCGCTTCAGGGGCGCGCCAGCGGAACAGGCGAAACGCCTCGCCGGAGAATTTCGCCTCCGCGACGAATGCCGGCAGTCCGGCGAGGACCAACAGCACCACGGCCCAGGGCGAGAAGCGGATGAGCAGGCCGCCGAAGGACACCAGCGAGATTGCATTCTGCAGGAGCCCGAATGTGCGCATCACCAGGCTCAGGGGACGGCTCGAGGCTTCGCGGCGGGCACGCGTCAACTTGTCGTAGAACTCGGAATCCTCGAATTGCGTCAAATCCAAGGTCAACGCCTTTTCCAAAATCATGACATTGACGCGCTGGCCCAATTGCGCGCGCAGCAACGACTGCGCGAGCGAGATCCCGCGTTGTGCCATGGACGTGGCGGCGACCAACAAGGCCTCGAGTCCCACATACTTCACCACGGGGGTGAGCAGCGTCGTGCCGGTGTGCCGATGCACATCGGCGGCATGGATGACCGCATCGACGATTTGCGCGCCGACGTAGGCGATCGCTGCCGGCAGCACTCCGGCGACCAGCGTGAGCAGGGCCAGCATGACGCTGAGCGCTCTGTTGGTGGTCCAGACGAGCGCCAGCGCGCGGCTGCTGTAGGCGAACACACCGAACAAGCCGCGTTGCGAGCCGCTTTGATCGCCCGGAGCGGCTTGGCCCAGGGGCGGCGAGCCGGCGTGATGGGGTGAAGGGTGTGCCGCCAAAATCTTGCTACTTCACCAAGCGCCAGGAGAACGGATAGCGGTACGGCGTGCCGTCGCTCACCCGGATCGCGGCGATGACGACCAACATGAGGTTCACCAGCCCCAAAATCCAAAGCAACACGAAGCCGATGAGCACGATGGCCAACAGGGCGAAGGCCATCCCCAACAGCCACACGGTGATCTGAAAATTCAAGGACTCCTTGGCTTGGGCGGCCACGAAGGGCATGGTGCCCCCCTTCGACCACAGGATGATCAAGGGACCCAAGATGGTGAACAGCACCAGGCTCCCGAACGGCAGAAAAATCAAACCGCCGCCGCCCAATACCCAGAGCAAACCGCAGAGATGCGCCGCCATCGCCCAGCCCCGTTCCTCACTGCTCACTACTTCGTTCATGTCGATTCCCTTATTGCAAGGAATGTGATCGGGCGCCGGTTAGTCTCCGCCTGCGGTCTATAATGCCCACATCCTGAGTGTCCGGTATGGCGGAGTAGTCGTGAAATTCAAGCCCTTGCTCGATCGTTGGAAGAAGGAGACGGCGCCGGCGCGAACGGCGAAGGAGTACGCGATTCGCCTGGAGCTGGACGATGCCTCGCGCCTGCATGCCCTGGCTGAGTTGTTTCCGGGGCAGCCGCTCGAAGTGATCATTACCGACCTGCTGCATGCCGGTCTGGACGAAATTGCCGCCGCCATGCCGTATGAGCGGGGCCCCAAGGTCATTTCGCGCGACGATCAGGGCGATCCGCTCTACGAGGATATTGGCCTGACGCCGCGATTCGTCGAGCTCACCCGCCAGCTCAAGAAGAAACTCGAGGCGGAGGCGGGAAAATAGCGCGATGTGGGGCTCCGCTTGACGCTGCTCGCCCGGGAAGGCGATACTTCATTCATGTCGACCGCGCGCATCGTTCGCAAGGCTTGGTGGTGGCGCACTCCTTGAGGAGTGGGCGCTGGTCGGTCATTTAGTCTTTCGTCGGTATCCAGAACCCATCTCCGCTCGAAACCGGTGGTGGGTTTTTTATTGTCCGTGAGATCTGCAGTTAAATGAAGCCTCCTTTTGACATCGCGGCCGATCTCGATACGCCGGTGTCGGCCTATCTGAAGCTGGCGCCCTTTCGCCCGCGATTCTTGCTGGAAAGCGTCGAGGGGGGAGAGCGGCTGGCGCGTTATTCCTTCATCGGATTCGGCGATTGTCTGGAAGTGCGCCTCGACGCCGCCGGACTCAACATCGGCGGCGTGCATTCCCGCAGACCCGGATCCAGGCACGAGTTGTTGGATGCATTGCGCGGTGCCCTCACTCGAGCGCCGCGGCCGCAGCCCGAGATACCAGGGGTGCCGTTGCTCGGCGGGTTGGTCGGCTACACCGCCTACGATGCGGTGCGCTACTTCGAACGCGTTCCGGGACGCAATCTCGACGCGACCCCGACTCCGCACGCGCATTATGTTGCCCCAGAGTCCCTGCTGGTGTTCGATCACTTGACCCGCACGGTGGCGCTGCTGCATGACGGCAGCGAAGCCGAACGGCAAAGCCTGCGCCGCGACGTGGTGCAGGCCTTGCGCGGCGCCGTGCCGGCCATACTCGCTCCGGGGCGATTTTCGCCGGCCAGTCCCTCGTTGACGGAAGCGGCGCACGCGGCCCGGGTGCGGCGTGCGCAAGAGTACATCGCCGCCGGCGACGTCTATCAGCTGGTGCTCGCATCCCGGTTCGAGGGGCGCCAGCAGCTCGCGCCCTTCGAAGTGTATCGAGCGTTGCGGCTGCTCAATCCCTCGCCGTATATGTATTTTTGCGAGCTGGGCGACATCACGGTGGTGGGCTCCTCGCCCGAAGCGCTGGTCAAGTGCCACGATGGGTACGCGCAATTGCGGCCGATCGCAGGCTCCCGCCCGCGCGGCGCCGATGCCGTGCGCGACGCCGCGCTGGAAGCGGAGCTGCTGGCGGATCCCAAGGAAAATGCCGAGCACGTGATGTTGGTCGATTTGGCGCGCAACGACCTGGGAAGGGTCGCCACGGCGGGCTCGGTGGTGGTGGATCCCTACCGCGTGATCGAGCGCTATAGTCACATCATGCACATCGTCAGCGGCGTCAACGGCCGCCTGCGGCCGGGACAGGATGCCTTCGACCTGTTTGCCGCGACCTTTCCCGCCGGTACCTTGGTGGGAGCTCCGAAGGTGCGTGCGATGGAAATCATCGACGAGCTCGAACCGGTGGGCCGGCAGCTCTACGGCGGGACGGTCGGCTACTTCGGCCGGCACGGCGACATGGATCAAGCGATCACGATCCGCACCCTGGTATTTCGAGGCGACTCCTACAGTTACCAAGCCGGGGGCGGTATCGTCGCCGACAGTTCCCCGCAAGCCGAATACGCCGAGCTGATGGCGAAGAGCGCCGTGCTGCGGCGTGCGCTCGAGCTCGCGGCGGAAGGTCTGTAGGACACTGACATGCGGCCCAAGATCCTGCTCATCGATAACTACGATTCTTTCACCTACAACCTGGTGCAGGCATTCTTGGTGCTGGGGGCCGTGGTCGAGGTCCATCGAAACGATGCGATCACCACCGACGAGGCACTCGAGCTAAACCCTTCTCACCTGGTCATTTCGCCCGGTCCGGGCACGCCCCGGGACGCCGGGGTCTCCATGCCGATGATTCGGGCGTTCGCCGGGCGCATACCGATCTTCGGCGTTTGTCTGGGCCATCAGTCGCTGGTGGAGGTATTCGGCGGCAAGGTCGTACGCGCGGCGCGGCTGATGCACGGCAAGGTGTCGCCCGTCATGCATGACGGCAAGGGGCTGTACGTCGGCATGCCGCGCGAATTCGAGGCAGGCCGCTATCACTCGCTGATCGCGGCCGCCGACAGCATTCCGCCGGAGCTCGACATCACGGCGCGAACCGCGGAAGGCGAGATCATGGGCGTTCGCCACAAGTCGCTGCCGATCGAAGGCGTGCAATTCCACCCGGAAAGCGTGCTCACGCCGGATGGTCCGATTCTCATGGGCAATTTTCTGAAGACTTGAAAATGGCGACCAGCCCGCACCACACGCTCGACATCCTGGTGCAGGGGCGCGACCTTGCCGAGACCGAAGCCGCGGCGCTCCTGACTTTATTGACGACGCCCGAAGTCGCGCCCGCGATGGCCGGCGCGCTCCTGACTGCACTGCGCGCAAAGGGCGTCACGGCGGCTGAGGTACGCGGCTTTGCGGGTGCCATGCGCTCGCTTGCGCGAAAACCGGCGCTGCCGGAGGCGCTCGATGCCATCGACATCGTCGGCACCGGCGGCGACGCCTCGGGCAGTCTCAACCTGTCGACGGGCGCGGCGCTGCTGGCGGCCGCCTGCGGCCTGCCCGTGGTCAAGCATGGCAATCGCTCCATTTCAAGCCGCAGCGGCAGCGCGGATTTGATGGAGCGGCTGGGATTTACGCTGCCCCTGGACGAGACCCAGGCGGCGCGGTGTTTTTCGGCCACCGGGTTCACGTTCTTGTTCGCGCCGTATTTTCATCCGGCGATGAAGGCTCTGGCGCCGATCCGCGCCGCGCTCGGCATTCGCACGGTATTCAATTTGCTGGGGCCGTTGACCAATCCGGCCGCGCCGCGCTTTCGCTTGATCGGCGCCTATGATGCGGCGACCGCGGAGCTGATGGCCGGCACGTTGGCGGGGATGGACATCGAACGAGCTTGGGTAGTGCACGGCGCGGCGGGTTGGGATGAAGCCACGCCCATCGGTCCCTTCCTGGCGTTCGACGTTACGCGCGGTGCGATCCGTCGGTGCGAAATCGATCCGCGCGACTTCGGCCTCGCGATCTGTAAGGCCGGCGATCTGGCCGGCGGCGATGCGGACGCGAACCTCGCGGCATTGCTCGAGGTATTCGCAGGCCGTGACCGCGGTGCGCATTTGTCGGCGCTGGCGCTGCAGTGCGGTCTCGCCTTGTTCATTGCCGGCCGCGCAGCGTCCATTCAGACAGGCATCGACATGGCGCGATCGGCCGTGGACAGCGGCCGGGCGGATGAATGGCTGCGGCGGCTGCGGCAATTCGCGGCGGACAGCCAATGATGAGGAGAATGTGTTGAACGGAGGAACGCCATGAGCGGGTTTTTGGACGACATGGCCCGCTCGAGCGCGGCGCGCGTGGCGGAGGCGATTCGGCATGAGTCTGCGAGCGCCTTGGAGCGCCGTGCGCGGCGGGCGGCGCCGAGCAACCCCTTGCGTTTGTCGGCGTCAGGGTTCGACGTCATCGCGGAGCTCAAGCTGCGCTCCCCGGCCGCCGGCCGGTTGGGGGGCGAGAGCGAGGATTGGCTGGGCCGCGTCGCCGCCTATGCACGCGGCGGCGCCGCGGCCGTGTCGGTTCTGACCGAACCTTCTCGTTTCGATGGATCGCTCGAGCATTTGCGCCAAGCCTCGGCGGCGCTGGCGCCTCTCGGCGTGCCGGCGATGCGCAAGGATTTCATTGTCGATCCCTACCAGGTCTTGGAAGCGCGCGCCGCCGGAGCGGGCGGCGTCTTGGTCATCCTGCGAATGTTGACGCGTCCCAGAATTGAAGAGCTGCTGGATGTTGCGGCCGAGCATGGCATGTTCGTGCTGCTCGAAGCCTTCGACGACGTCGATCTGGCCATGGCGCACGATCTCAAGACAGCGCGCTCGGCGCGGAGCGCGAGCCACGGTGCCGGCGGCGCGGAACCGGTGGGCGGCGTCCAGTCGATATTGATCGGCGTCAACTGTCGCGACTTACAGACCTTGACGGTCGTTCAGGAGCGTTTCGCGGAGCTTGCGCCTCTGCTGCCGGCCGGCTGGCCGGCGGTCGCCGAGAGCGGCGTCGCCTCGGGTGAGGATGCGCGGCGGATGCAGCAGCTGGGATATCGTCTGGCGTTGATCGGTACCGCTCTGATGGCGAGCGGCGACCCGTCGCAGCTGCTGCGCCATATATTCGATGCGACACGGACAGTGCAACCTTAAATGGCTACACTCGGCGCCATGTGGATCAAGATCTGCGGCATCACCAGTGCGGACGCAGTGGCTGCGGCCGCAGAGGCCAATGTCGACGCCATCGGTTTCGTGTTCGCGCCCAGTCCGCGGCAAGTGACGCCCGGCCAGGCGGCGCAGCTGGCCGCGCTGGCGCCGCCCGGCATATTGCGGATCGCGGTGGCGCAGCACCCCTTGCAAATGAAGGTCGACGAAATCTGTCGAATACTCAAACCGGATTATTTTCAAACGGATGTCGAAGATCTGCGCGAATTGAAAATCCCGGCGCACATCAAAGTGCTTCCCGTCGTGCGCTTCGGTCGTAAGACTCCGAGCCCGTTGCCGGCGCGCATGCTGTTCGAAGGCCCGACGAGCGGCATCGGCGAGCTCGCCGATTGGGGACGGGCGGCCGAGCTCGCGCGGCAAACTGAATTGATTCTCGCCGGCGGCCTGTCGCCGCAGAATGTGACCGAGGCCATCCAGGCGGTGCGCCCGTTCGGGGTGGACGTGAGCAGCGGCGTCGAGGAAGTACCGGGAATCAAAGACCCGGCAAAGATTCATGAATTCGTCCGCGCGGCGCGCGCCGCAGCGGCAAGCCTGGAGAGCGATTCTTGACGGTAATTCAATATAAGGAGGGGCACTTCCTACCCGGCGCAAAGACCCGGGTTTCCGTGCCAAATACACGATGAATTCAGTATTGCGCAGCGATCCGGTAATGTCCGGCGTTCCCGACGCCCGCGGCCGCTACGGCGCCTTTGGCGGGCGCTACGTTCCTGAAACCCTGGTGCCCGCGCTCGATCGGCTGCAAACGGGTGTCGAGCGGTATTTGCACGACGCCGAATTTCTGGCCGAGTTCAATCATGAGCTCAAAAGTTGGGTGGGCCGCCCAACCGCGCTCTCCCATGCACCCACCTTGAGCAAGCGCTGGGGAGCCCAAGTCTGGCTCAAACGCGAAGATCTTGCGCACACGGGCGCCCATAAGATCAATAACGCCGTGGGCCAAATTCTGTTGGCGAGGCGCTTGGGCGCCAAGCGCGTCATCGCGGAAACCGGTGCGGGCCAGCACGGTGTCGCGAGCGCCGCCGCGGCCGCACGGCTGGGAATGCCCTGCGTGGTCTACATGGGCGCGGTCGACGTGGAGCGGCAATCGCCCAACGTCGGACGCATGCAGCTCCTCGGGGCCACCGTGGTGCCGGTGACGGGCGGCGAGGCGACCTTGCGCGCCGCCATCGACGAGGCGTTGCGCGATTGGGTGTCCGACCCCAACGGCACGTATTACTGCCTGGGCTCGGCGGTGGGGCCGCACCCGTATCCTTACCTCGTGCGCGAACTCCAGGCTGTGATCGGCCGCGAGGCACGGGCGCAGATGCTGGAGCGGGCAGGCGGCCTGCCTGACGTGGCGGTGGCATGCGTGGGCGGCGGTTCGAACGCCATCGGCTTGTTTCATCCCTTCCTGGGCGACACGGGAGTGAAACTGATCGGCGTGGAGGCCGGCGGCCGCGGCCCGGGGCTCGGGGATAACGCGGCCTCTCTGACCTTTGGAACTCCCGGCGTTCTACAGGGGAGCTATACGCTGATTTTGCAGGACGCCTTTGGCCAGGTGCGCGAAACGCATTCCGTGTCCGCCGGCCTCGATTACTCCGGTGTCGGCCCGGAGCACGCCTACTTGATGAAGAGCGGGCGAGTCGCTTACGAGTCGGCAACGGACGACGAAGCCCTGGATGCGCTTGCCGAATGCGCCAAGTTCGAGGGCATACTGCCCGCAATCGAAAGTGCGCATGCGTTTTTCGGCGCGCGGCGTTACGCCCAAACACACCCCGGCACGCGAATTCTCATCGGCTGCTCCGGTAGAGGCGACAAGGACATGCCCATCCTGCAGCGCACTCTGTTGAAGGATTTTTAAGTGTGAGGGACGCGCCGATCATGGCACCGCGTGACACCGTCTCCGCGGCCATCCACGCGGCGGCCCGGCAGGGCCGGCCGGCGTTGGTCGGTTTTCTCACGGCCGGATTTCCGACTCGACAGGGGTTCAAGGCCAATCTCACTGCCGTCGCCGGCGTCTGCGACGTGGTTGAAATCGGGGTGCCGTTCACCGATCCGATGGCGGACGGAACCACCATTCAGCGGGCGAGCTACGTCGCTCTGGCCAACGGCGTCACGCTGCCGTGGATATTGGAGGAACTCGGGGCCATGGAGGGGCACGGGAAGCCCGTTCTGCTGATGAGCTATTTGAACCCTCTGCTAAGCCTTGGGCTGGATGCGCTGCCACGCGCGGCGGCGGCGGCCGGGGTGGCCGGCTTCATCGTTCCTGATCTACCCTTCGAGGAAAGCGGCGATCTCAAACGTGCGCTCGGTCTCGAAGGCCTGGCGCTGGTGCAGATGGTGACGCCGGTGACGCCTCCCGACCGGCTGGAGATGCTGTGCCGGGACGCACAAGGCTTCGTGTATGCGGTGACCATGACCGGCACGACCGGGTCGCCCAAAGCCACCGAAGTGCCGCTCGAGGTGCTGGAGTACGTGGACAGGGTCAAACGTTGCTCCAACATTCCGGTGTGTGCCGGCTTCGGCATCCGTTCCCCAGAGCAGGTTGCGCGCTTCGCCGGCCACGTGGACGGCGTGGTGGTTGGCTCCGCCTTGGTGGAGGTCTTGGAGCGGGGCGAGGATGTCGGCGCCTTCCTGAGGTCCCTGCGTCGGGCTTGAGCATGACGCCCAGCACGAGGCATGCGGGTCGATGAAGCGAGTGTTCCGTGCCGCGTCGCTCATCCAGGTGGCACATGCGCGCAATGTGCTGCTGACCGCCGGGATCCAAAGCGAATTGCGCAATCAATATCTGGCGGGTGCCCTCGGCGATTTGCCGATGCTGGAAACCTGGCCGCAGCTCTATGTCGAGGACGATGATGTTGAGGCCGCCCTGCGCGCCCTGGCCCGCGCCGCAGCCGCGCCGACCGGCGTTTCCTGGACCTGCGAACACTGCGGCGAGGTGCTCGAACCGCAGTTCACCAGCTGCTGGCGGTGCGGATCGAATGCATCGTATGTGCCATAGATTCATGGCAAATGTTTGAAGTGCGTGTCGGACAAACACTGACATAAAATCGCGCGAATTCTGAGCCGAGGTTCAGCGCCTATCCATGGCTACCTCGGTCGGCACAGGTTACAAATCCGGCAGTGTTCGATGTAACGATTACACGAGCGCGACCAGGAGGAGATGGTAATGAACAGTGTCAGCTATGATCTTTCCGAGCAGCGGATTCCGGAGCAACGGGCTCCCTCGACGGCGGTAGGTTCCCTATTGGGCGCATCCCCGGCGATGCAAGAGGTGTTTCGGCTCGTCGAGCGGGTCGGACCCACCGAGGCCAACGTGCTCTTGACCGGTGAAAGCGGTTCCGGAAAGGAGTTGGCGGCTCAGTCGATTCACGAGCGCAGCGCGCGCCGCGACGGCCCCTTCATTGCCATCAACTGCGGCGCCATACCGGCCGGGCTCATCGAGGCTGAATTGTTCGGTTACGAGAAGGGAAGCTTCACCGGGGCGGTGCGCGCACACGCCGGGGTGTTCGAACGTGCCCAAGGGGGGACGCTGCTGCTCGACGAAGTGACGGAAATGCCGCTCGACATGCAGACGCGGCTGCTGCGCGTCCTGGAGATGCGCAAGTTCTATCGCGTCGGTGCGAGCACCGAGTTCGCCACCGATGTGCGCATCATCGCGTCGACCAACCGCTGCCCGTTGCAGGCGGTTCAGAACGGTCTGCTGCGCGAGGATTTGCTGTACCGACTGGCGGTGTTTCCGGTCCACATGCCGGCGCTGCGTGAGCGAGGCGGCGACGTGGAACTGCTGGCGGAGCATTTCCTGGCTGAGTTGAACGCGCAGGGGGGCACGCAAAAGCGGCTCTCGGCGCTGGCCCGAATGATGCTGAAGCAGCATACGTGGCCGGGCAATGTCCGTGAGCTCAAGAATTGCATCGAGCGCGCCTACATTCTCTGCGACGCCGTTCTCGAATTGGCCCCGCTGATCCCCGGGGGCGCCGCCCGCGACGGCGAACCCAACGGCGACCGCGAGCGCTTGAATATTCGCGTGGGATCACGCATTCACGACATGGAGCGCTCGTTGATCGAGGCGACCCTGGATTACTTCAAGGGCAACAAGCGGCGCGCGGCCGACGCGCTGGGCTGCAGCCTGAAGACGCTGTATAACAAGCTCAACGGATACTCACAGAACCAAGAGTGCGCGAATTCTTGAGCGGGGGGTGCAAGAGCACTCGAGCGTGCCGCCGAGTAGTTCAACGGAGACTAGAACGTGTCAAGAGTACTGATCGCGGATGATCATGCGGTGGTCCGAGCGGGATTCAAGCAATTCCTCGAAGCCGACGCGAGCATCAATGCCGTGGGGGAGGCTGCCAGCGGCAACGAGACCCTGGACTTGCTGCGGGAACAAGATTGGGATCTGGTGCTGCTCGACATTCACATGCCGGATCGCAGCGGCCTGGATATTTTGCGGCATATTCAAACCGGCCACCCCGGCGTGCGAGTGCTGGTGATGAGCGGGCTGCCGGAGCAGCAATACGCGGTAAATGTCCTGCGCGCCGGCGCGAGCGGCTATCTATCCAAGGACAGCGCGCCCGAGGAGTTGATGAAAGCCGTGCGCACCGTACTGGCGGGCCGGCGTTATGTCAGCGCGGCGCTGGCGGAAATATTGGTGGCGGATCTGGACGGGGACCCGGACAAACCGCTGCATGCGCGCCTTTCGACCCGTGAGTTTCAGATATTCTGCAAATTGGCGGCAGGGCGCGGCGTTTCCGATATCGCCAATGAGCTCAGTCTCAGCGTAAAGACGGTGAGCACGTATCGGAGCCGTATCTTGGAAAAGATGAGTTTTACCGCGAATGCCGACATTACGTCCTATGCATTGCGCAACGGGCTCATTCAATAAGCGACGCGTGTGAGAATCTTCCTACATCAGAACCTGCGAAGCCGGTCTGGCCGGCATACTGCGCATGACGCTAAACTGCGACAAGCATGTACACCACCAATACTATGGGCGCGATGTCAATGGCTCAGCATTTGAGAGTCTTATTGGTCGAAGACTCCAAGGTGCTGACGGAGCGATTGACGGAAGCGATTCGCCAAATCCCTCAGGTGGAGTTGATCGGCACCGCGGACACCGAGGCGACGGCGGTGGCGTCCGCGCAGCGCGACTCGATCGACGTGATCATTCTTGATCTGCATCTGAAGCAGGGCACGGGCTTCGGTGTCATGCGCGCGCTGGCCACGGCTCATTTGAAGCCGCGAATCATCGTATTGACGAACTACGACCTGCCCGAATACAAGAATGCCGCGATCGCCCTCGGCGCCTCGCATTTCTTGGATAAGGCGCGCGACTACGGCAGGCTGCCGGAAGTCCTGCACGAGATCTGCGAAGCCCATCTCGCGAAACACTGAATCGCCTCGAAGCGCCCGCGCTTCACATCCGCGCATCACGCGGGCTCGCCCCCAGCATTCTCGGCAACGGAATGACCGCGGTCACGATCGTGCCGCCGGAACTCGGACTGCGCACGTCCCAGCTGCCGCCGAGCGCGGTGATCCGGTGGCGCATGGATGCGAGGCCGTGGGATGTAATGGTCTGGAGCCGATTCGGCGGGATTCCTTTGCCGTCGTCCGAGACGCGCAGGACAAAGGTATCGCGATCGATGCCGATGACCAGGTCCGCGGACTTGGCCTCCGCATGCTTGAGGATGTTCGTCAAGGCTTCCTGGGCGATACGGAAGACGCCGATGGCGGCATCTGGATTGAATTCGGGCTCGGAATCGGGAATCGTTTCCGTGCACCTGAGTCCGGCGCGGCGGCAGGTCTCTTTGAATTGCCAGCGCAGCGCCGTGAACAAGCCCATGTTGTCGAGCAAGGTGGGCCTGAGCTCCTCGACGACGCGGCGCTTCAAATCCACTCCCGAACTCAACGATTCGTGGATGCGCTTGAAGCGCTGTTCGATGGCCGGATCGCTGGTGGGCAGCCGCTGCTGAAGCCAGGATAAATCCATCCGGGCCGCCACCAGCAGGCCGCCGAGTTCGTCGTGCAATTCGCGCGACAGGGCGGATTTCTCCTGTTCCGACACCCCCTGCAGGTGGGTGGAGAGCGCGGTCAGCTCCCGGGTCCGCTCGTCGACCTCACGTTCCAGTTCCTGCTTCTGATCGCGCAGATTGATGGCCTGCCGCGCGCGCCGGCGCATATCCCCATAGACGAGACGCGTCGCGAGCAGAACCAGTCCGATATTGAGGATGACCCCCGCGGCCGATACCCAGCGCGACACTTGAAAATCCCCCTGCCACTGCTCCGTGGCCGCGGCAAGCTCGTGCGCCTCCGCGAGGCGCATGTCGCCGACGATCCGCAATATTTCATCCATGGTGCGTTTGCCCACGTCGGTGCGCACCACGTTCACCGCGGGCGTGGTGCCTCTTTTTTTGAATAGCGCCAGGGTATCCTCGAGCTCGCCGAGTTTTTTCCCGGTCAGGATTCGCAGCTCCTGGAACTCGCGGCTGTCGTCGTTGCCGCCGTAGGCCTCGTGCACGCGATCCAGCGCGGCCTCGACCTTCGCCACCGCTTCGGTGTAGGGCTGCAGATAGGAGCTTTCGCCGGTCAAGAGGTAGCCGCGCTGGCCGGACTCGGCATCGCTTATCAGCGCGATGAATTCACTCAGGGCTTGCTGCCGCAACTGCGAGTCGTGCACCCGCTCATTGGCGGTATTGAGCCGCGATTGCCCGGCCGCAGCCAGGAAAAATAGACCGATCAAGAAGCCGATCAGCAGCAGCGGCGGCAAGGCGATGTACCATCGACCGATTTCGCCCAATTCCTCGCCCAAGATTTTCATGTGATCTTCCGCGCTATAACCCCAAAGTTTAGCATGTGGGGCGATTCCTACAGGAAGGGCCAAGCGCAACCGATGGCGCAGCTCCTCGGCCGCCGCGACGATACCTGTGATACTGTCTCTGTGTTCTCTAGGAGATAACAAATGGAAACTACATTCGACGGAACCACCGAGCAGGCTCGTGCGAGCGGGCGTCGCCTTAGGAACGATGTGAGCGAAGGCGTAAAGGACGTCAAGGCCGCTGCTTCGAGCGAGATCAAGAACTTGATCGCGGACGTTGAAGAGCTGATGGTGCGGATCGCGGATTTGAAAGACGCGGACGTGGTGCGGGTGCGAGGCAAAGTTCAGCGCGCGGTTGATGCGACGAAGCAAAGCCTGGCGGACGGGGCCGAGACCATACGGCAGCACGCGCAAGACGTCGCCAGCACGGCTGACGACTATGTTCGCGATAGCCCGTGGCAAGCGGTTGGCATTGCCGCTCTGGTCGGCGCCGTCGTGGGGATTTTAGCGACCCGCCGTTCTTAAGGTCTCGAGACGGTGAGACTGCTGCTGTGGTCACTGGCGAAAGCGACGCCGGCGCTGCTGCGGCATCTCGTGGCGTATGTCGACCTCGCGAGCTTGGATTTAGCCAGGGCGTCGCGCGAAATGGCGGCGGAGTTCCTGGCGTCCGCTATCGCAGCCATCTGCGGCCTGTTTGCTGTTTTCATGGGTTGCCTCGTCGTGGTGGCCTGCACCTGGGACACGCCCCATCGAGTGAGCGCCATCGCCTGGATGGGCGGCGGGTTTTTGGCCCTGGCCATCGCCGCCGCCGCGTACCGGGCGAATGCCGTGCGGGCGAAAGCGCAGTTACTTGCCTCCGTGCGCCGGGAATGGCAGGAGGATCGTGTGATCCTCGAACGCATATTGTCGTCGGATCAGGATTGATCCGCCCATGACCGACCGAGAGGACGCAGCTCGAGCCTTGATTCTCGCGAGGCTAG
>WNFT01000822.1_pt1 | contig 26140 bp, 28 predicted proteins | sample 5400191 | NCBI WGS metagenome assembly WNFT01 (sample SAMN13153359, study PRJNA577476) | soil metagenome | isolation source: 80 cm saprolite under Madrone tree | place: USA:California | collected 2016-06-14 | reverse complement strand
ACAATCTTGTTTTCTTCCGTGGCCGTTGGCCGCTCTCGCGTGCCAAACATCAGCGAAATACTCGGGCCGTAAATGTCGCAATCGCACAAGCCCACGCGCGCGCCAGTTTGCTCCAGCGCCACAGCAAGATTTGCTGCAACCGTCGATTTACCCACCCCGCCTTTACCGCTTGCCACCGCAATCACGTGCCTGACACCCGGAATCTGCGTCGTGGCCATGCCGGCTCCTGCACCGCCGGGTGGCGCATGGATATCGATCAAAACTTTCGCGGTGCGCACTCCTTCGATGCCGAGCAATGCGCGTTCCGCATCTTTCTTAATCGCTGCTGGAACATTTGGATCGTTTGTCGCCAACGCGAGCTGCACCTTTACCTCGCCATTATCGATATGGATGGACTTTACCACTCCGAAGGAAACGATATCGCGAGTGAAGCCAGGATATTTCACAGATTTCAACGCGGTCTTCACCTGCTCCTCTGAGATCGACATATCTGAACCTTACCTGCGCCGCGCCAAACGTAAACGGGGCGAGGCGCCTTATCGGTCCTGATAGTCCAGTTTGTAGCGAATCTGATAATCGCTTCCGCCAGAGGGGCGAGTAGGCTGGTCGCCGCCTTTGGCCACGAAGTTCGGATTTTGCCACTCAGACCAGGCGCGGTATTTCGGTTTCATAGGATTCGCTGGCAAATGGAGCTGGAAGATTCGATCTTCACGGCCGGGAAATTTCAGGACGAACAGCCGCTTCGACGTGCGAAAATAAAGTTCGACGTAGCCAGCTCGCACATTCGGGTTTTCAGTCGAATCTGTGTGCCAGTAACCCGGCATCGCGTTGCGATCCGTGTCTAGCTCCGGCTCAACTTCGCGAAGACTGTCGAGGGACTGGCCGGCTGGCGGCTTCACTTCAAATTCGAGCAGCGGCGTCGGCCCGTTGATGTTCAAAACGTGCGGTTGGGCCGCGTACCAGATTCCGAAGCCAGATGCTCCGATCGCTGCGATCGAGACACAAACGATGACCAACCCGATGAACAGCCAAATGCTCCTCACGCCGCGCCAGTAAAGCGCTAGGAGAATCGAGACTGGCGTGACGATGAACGTTACGAGGAGCGCAATCGCAACGGCAAAATAACCGGCCTCGCCCTCGAAGCTAGAGACGTGAAGTGCGGCGGCGAGGGCCGCGCCAAGAGCGAAGCCAAGAAAGAGTCCAGCCCCGATGCCGATAATTCCGCCGAGAATTGCCAACAGAATTGCGCTGACAGACAGATTTTTTATTGCGGGTTGCAAGCGAATGGTCAGGGCGGATTTGCTGGTATTGAGCTGTGGAGGAGATCGATGCGTTGATGCGTTTCTGCGATTTCCATGACTAGTCCCGAATAGTTCCACCGGCCAAGCGACTTCGTTGCCGCTGCGTAAATTGTTCCTTTTCCCTTCGGACCGGAGATGGGAATGGAGAGGTTCGCTTCGCCAGATGCGCCGTTGACGTTTGTGTTTCCTGATACAAGAAATCCCTCTGTGATAGGGGAACCAAGGGCGTCGATGACAGCAGGGTGCGCCTTGGCCCGGGCTAAAGCATCTTTATAAACGTCGGTCGATTTCACCGCGCTAAATACGATCAAGACGACTGAGGCAGCAAAAGCGACGAACAGCAGCGCTATGCTCAGGCAGCCAGTTGGCACGAACCATTTCCAGTTCCGCTTCCACCAGTTTGGTTTTGGCATCGGAGCAACTGGTGGCGGTATCTGGTCCACGGAGTCTTTGTACGTCGAACGCGAAGCCGTTGGCAACCAATCTCTTGGCTGCGATCTGCGCTTGACGGGTCACGCTGTCGCAAGGCAGGATGCCGGCCATGAAATTACAACACTCTCTTCGAATTGTTTTCGCATGCACTTTGATAGTGCTGATGGGCGCGTGTGCGACCGCTCCCACATCCGGCCCGGCTGCTCTCGCCGGCACATGGACGAACTCGCTTGGCACCGTCTGGACAATCAATCCTGACGGTACATTTCACGTCATGGCTACAACGCCAAAGGCAGAGATCTGGGGCAACTATACCGTCGCAGGTGATACCGTCACAGTTCAAGAAACCCGCCGGGTAGGGCCGATCCCAAAATCCTGCAGAGGCCCTGGCGTGTATAAGTTTAGCCGACCGGATGGAAACACTCTGGCGTTTGTTTTGGTCAGCGATAAGTGCAAGCCGCGGATCCAAAACGTGACGCAGCCGTGGCATCGGAAGTAATCCGGGTGGGGGAACCAGGTACAAACGGCTCATCGAACTGCGGAGACGACTGAGCTCAGTCGCCTGTCCCGATTGTTCGCAGATAAATGTCTTCGAGTCGCTGCGCTTGCACGTGGAGATCGAAGTTTCTTCGAACGATCTCACCGGCGCTACGCGCGATCCGCGAAAGGAAACTTTGATCTTGCGCCGCATTCAGTAGCGCGCGTGCCAGCTCTTCATGATTGTTCTCAGGCACGAGGACACCGCTTATACCGTTTTCGATTGCTTCGGGAATGCCGCCGTGCTCTGTCGCAAACGCCGGCAGACCGCTGGCCATTGCTTCGAGCATCGAATTTGGAATGCCTTCCTGGTTTCCGTCACGGCCAGTCTGGCTCGGATGTAGGAAAATGTGCGACCGATAATAGATCTCGCGCAATTGCTCCTGCGAAATGAACCCGGCGAATGAAACGCGCTCTTGGATGTTTAGTTCGTGTGCCAGCTTCTGGACTTGGCCGAGCAAGGGTCCTTCCCCGGCAATCGTTAGTGTCGCATTTGGATATTGGTTCTGAAAAATTGCGAACGCGCGAAGTGTAACCGGCAGACCTTTTTTCTCAATCAACCGGCCAGCTTGCACGAATCGCCATTCGCCGTTTTGCGGAAAGCTTCTTTCGCGAAAAGGAAATTCCTCCAACGGAATCCCGGTGCGTTGGACTTCGATCTTTTTTGGGTCGCAACCAAGATTGGCCACTGCGCGCCGCAGCGATTCCGAGCGGACCAAAACCAGCTTCACCACATCCAGCATCTGCCGCGTGGCGTCTCGATAGCCCCGCTTGTTCATGTCCACCGTGACATCCGCGCCGTGAAATGAAACGATCGACGGGTTTTTCCACGTGCGAATCAGCGGCAGGAGATGCACGGCGATTTGGCCGAAGTAAATGTGCAAAAGGCGAGCGTCGATTCTACTCAAGACCTGCAGCAATCCGCTTAGTTCTGCGTCCGAAATCTGCCACGGCATGTCTCGCACTTGCCTGAACCAGAAGCGCCGCAAGAAATGTGTTGCCGGTTTGGGAACAATTTCGACCGCCTCAAATGGGAAGCGGTCGGTTTGTTCGCGTTTCTGCGCAATCACGACCGGAGCGCATCGTCTTAGCGCGGTGATCTGACGGTAGACATGGAACATCTCCGGTTTCAGAAACGTCGCGCAATAACAAGCGATGATCGGGCGGGACTCGGGAAGCGTGCTCAATGCCGAAGGTTAGGCGTTCGATCTTCAACGTCCAATCGCGAAAGCATTCACGAGGAGATCGCCGAAGGCGCGAAGTCTTTCGTCGCTCAGGTGGAAAACTGTACGCGCACTTCCGCTGGCACGCGCATCGGCCGGCCGGTTTGCGCATTGATCGGGCACCACAGGGTCCGAGCCTTTGACAAGAGCTGTCCGTCAAAGTTACGCCTGATTTCCGTGAAACGTTCGAATGTAAGTCGAGTGGCTTTGCCGACCCACGTGCGCAACACGATTTTGTCGTCAAGCGCGGCGGGAATTTTGTAGTCGATTTCATGTCGCAGAACGACCCAGCCGATCGTCTTCTGTGCTTCCGAGCTGGCAACCGCCAGCCAATGCGCAGTGGCAACATCCTGGACCCACCGCAGGTATACGGTGTTGTTCACGTGATTTTGCTCGTCGATATCACCGGGCAAAACTGAAACGGTCATTTCGAAAGGAGTGCAGGACATCGACGAACCGGAAACTAGAAGGAAGCTCTCTAAAGCATGAGCAAACAGGCACGTCAGCTAATGTTAAAGCGTCGCATTAATTCTTGCCGCGCTTCCATAGCGTGTTCCGGGTTCATGCGACTAAGCACTTTTTCCCGGCGTTCCGGATCCATCGCTGCCAGTTCGCGCACCAACTTGTTGCGCGTTTTCCATTTCGCGTACTTGCTCCCGCCGATTCCGATCGCGAGCAGCGCGGAGATGATCCAAACGGTAATGTCCGTCGAGGTCACAAGAAGAATAAAGAAGCGAAAACCGTTAGAGACAACCGACGAAAAATGAGTCTTCCTTTGTCCGCACAAAGTTCAAGCCACGACGTTAGAAAGACGCGCTGGTTGACGCCGCCGATGTGGAGAGGAGATTTTCCAATGCACGTTGACCGAGGAATTTTCGCCGTTGTATGCAGTGGCATTGTCCTCTCTAGCGCCCCCTTTGCGTGGCCTCAGGAAGCGACTTCGGCAAATCTCCCGGACCATGTAGAGACCGGCGAGGCGACACCAACGCCCAAGCTGAAAAAGAAAAAGGCGAAGCCAAGCCGGGAAGTTGCAGCCAGCGGATCGAGTGAAAAGCCAGCATCTGTGATCGAGCAGACCCCCACTCCGGAAGAAACAGCAACGCCAGTCGCGCCGGTAGAAAAGAAACATCGTGTCAAAAGGCGAACGGCTTCGGTTGTGCAACCTCAGGAACCCACCTTCTCGACTCCCACCTCCTTGTCGTTATCGGCTGCCCAAGCTATGGCGGTGAGCGCTCCTTTGCCCGAGTACCCATACCAGGCAAAGCATGCCAATATTACTGGAAACGGTATTTGCGTCATGATTGTCGATACTGCGAGCGGGAGAGTGACCAATGCGATGATGGCGCAAAGCACCGGCAACGCGATCCTCGATAAAGTGACCACGGAGACCTTTCGAAGATGGCGGTTCAAACCCGGAAGTGTGTCGCAACTCCGAGTGCCGATCACTTATGAATGAAATCGCGTTCGTTCCTTCCGGGAGGAGAATAGCAAATTTCCCGGTGATCACTGCTCGGACTTGCGGCAGTGGCCGCATCGTGTGATCACGAAGAATGTATGCGGTTGAGCTTGATCGATCGAAACGGCTCCTGGTGATCAGCGCTCTGCAACGGGTCACAGCCGAGCACGCGAAGCTGGCTGCGCAACGCGTCCGGGAGCTTTTGCAGGATGTTGCGCCTGGGTTCCGTGTTCTCGCTGATTATCGCTGGTTGGATACAATCGATCCGGCAGCGGCGCGTTACATTGCCGAAATCATGGACGCGTGTGCCGAAAAAGGCGTCGCCTCCGTGACGCGAGTGATGCCCGATCCGCACAAGGATATTGGTCTCAATATCCTGTCGCAATTCCATTACGGACCCGAAATCCGAATCGAGACGTTCGAGACGCTGGCTGATGCGATGCAGAGTATCGCAATGCGGCCTTGATTGTGGGTCGATCTACTCGTGCCCCCTTGCGGCTTTATTCCCTTCTTTGATCGCTTCGGCTTCAGTCATGTATTTACCCTTCTTGGTCGTGCCATAAAATCGCGACCCTTCTTTGTGGTAAACATGCGTCTCTGGGTTGACCCAAACCAGACCGTGGCCGCCGCCCGGTGCAGGCGACTTCGTTGCTGTCGCATGGCTCGCGCCTTTCGCGGGGGCTGGACTCGCTGCCGCGGGACTGGCTGCTGCCCCAGAAGTTTTCGGTTTGAACAAATCGCCCAGATTGAATTTAGCGGGCGACGCTGATGCGGCTGGACTGGCCGCTGCCGCCGCTTTTTTGGAGCCGCGCTTCGCTTTGGGCGACGTGGCAGGGGACGCAACTGGTGACGCTGTCGCCTGGGCTTTCGTGCTGGCGCGATGCTTTGCAGGCGTGGGTGATTGAGCGGGTGATTCCGCCGGACTAGGCGACTGAGCTTGCGCAATACAAACTCCGGCAAATCCAATTACGGTGACGAGAGTGAAAAATTTGGTAGTCATAGCCGGCGAGCGTAAACAACCCGCAGGATTGCAGTCAATCCATTTCGGACGGATGAATCGGCCTGCATAGGCGGGGATGTCTTACGCCTGTCCTGCCACAAATGACGCATGGCGCGAGTCCCGCTTGAGCGTCGCTTTTGGCTGCGCTAACTTCTGCCGGGATGATTGAGACAATCTTGGGATGCCTCAAATGGGCCGCTGTCGGTTTCGTCGTGGCTTTTGCTCTGATGAAACTATTCGAGGCGAGTCACATTCATGATGATATTCCCAAGCCTGCTTTCAAAATACGCCAGACGAAGCGTGCCACGTTCGTGTTATCGACATTCGCAGCGATGCTTTCGGCTTTGGTCTGGTTGTTGGTGCAGAAGTTGGACTGAGCGTGCTGGCTTTCTGCCGCGACGTCTCAGCCCATGTAGAATCCGCCGTTAACGTTCAAGACGTGGCCGGTGATATATGAAGCCATTGGGGAGGCGAGGAAGAGCGCTGCACTTACAATGTCACTTGCATCACCAAGGCGACCGAGCGGAATTTGTTTGATGAAGCTTTCCGCCACTTCTTCCGGCATGCCTTTGCTCATCCCCACATCAATAAATCCAGGCGCGATGGCGTTCACGGTGATGTTTTGACGGGCAAACTCGCGCGCGGAAACCTTGGTGAGCGCGATAATGCCCGCTTTACTCGATGAATAATTCGCTTGGCCGAACAATCCCATCTGCCCGCTCACTGATGACAAGTTGATGATTCGCCCGCCACTACGCAAAAGAGCAGTAGCTTTTTGTGTAACGATAAATGTGCCGGTGAGATTGACCCGAATCACGCTGTCGAATTCGTCGACCGACATTTTCTTGATGGTGCGATCGCTGATGATTCCGGAATTGTTCACCAGAATGTCGAACCCGCCGTGTCGATCTTGTATCTGCTTCATCATCGCCTCGACCTCTGCCGGCTGCGTCACGTCGCACTCAATCACCAGTGGCTCAATCAACTGCTTCGCCACGTTCATCGCATCGGTTTTGTTTTGCCCCTCCGAATCGGCGATGTAATTCACCACGGATTGCGCGCCGCGTGCGCCGAAAGCCTTGATCATTTCCGCGCCGATCCCGCGGGAGCTACCAGTGACGAGCACAATTTTGCCACCGAAATCGAGCGGGTCGCTCATCATGTTTGCTCCGTCAGTTGAGAGTATCGGCGCACGATGAATGCGGTCGGCCAGCCGATCAAACAAATATGAATGGCAATGGCAAGCAGTTCGTTCCAGAGCCGGTGTCGAAACGTTGGAAATGCCGTCGGCAACACGAACCAGTACATCACAATGTAAACGCCGATGCCGTAAAACGCGCCAGAAACAAGCGGCTGTTTCATCAGGAACGGGATCTTCCGACTCGCGAGGTAAAAGACCGATACCACCACGAACGCAACGAAAAAGTGCAGGGCAAGACCAAGGCCAGCCGTTGCCATTCCGCCTTCGTGCGAGTTCCCGCCTAGCAATCCAGCGGCGATTCCCTGTAACCCTCGCTGCAGTGCTACGCCGCGTTGCCACCAAATCACAAACGCCGATGAAATGTCCAAAACACCAACGACCAGACCGGCGGCCACGATTGCGCGAAGCGCTCCGAAGTTTTTCATGCGGCTTCGCTACTAGGCTAGAATGCCATTGCCCGTCAAATCATAGCCGTTAGACTTTTTGCCTGATGCCGGCGCCGATCCGCATTCTCACTGCCGTTCCGATTTGCGACGGGCACGATAGCGCGATCAATACAATCAATCTGGAATTCATCCGGCACGGCGTCGAAGTGATTTATCTCGGCTATCACCGTTCGGTGGGCGACATCGTGCGCGCGGCGATCCAGGAGGACGTACGCGCCGTCGGCATCTCAAGTTATAACGGCGGTCACATCGAGTTCTTTGCAGCTGTTGTCGATCTTCTACGCAGAAAAGGCGCAGACGACATCAAGGTGTTCGGCGGCGGCGGCGGCACGATCACACACGACGACGCCGCAATCATGAAACGCAAAGGCGTGGACGAAGTTTTTTTCGCCGGCACCTCGCTCGAAGAGATGGTGAAGTTTGTCCATCAACGCTATGGCAAACCTCGCGGGAAGAGATTGGGCGCCAAATCGATAGACCAGGAGTTCGCGCACCGACTGACTGAAATCGAGGACGCGTACGCGGCCGGAAAACGACGCCAGACATCGAAAACCAAAATCCGCAATCCGCAATCCGCAATCCGCAATCCGAAAGTGATTGGATTCACCGGCCCCGGTGGCGCGGGCAAAACGACGTTAATCGATGAGCTGGTGCTGCGTTTTCTGAATCGGAATCCGAAGGGAAGAATAGCAATTTTGTCGCACGATCCGAGCGTAATCGGCGAAGGAGCGTTGCTGGGGGATCGGGCCACCATGATCAACTCCCAGGACGATCGCGTCTTCATGCGCAGCATGGCCACGCGCGGGCAAGCCGGCGGACTTTCCCCCGCAACGCATGATTGCCTTGCGCTGCTTGCCCAGTCGAATTTCGACTACGTCATTATTGAGACGGTAGGCACTGGCCAGGAGGCAATGCCATTTCAGAAGAACGGAACCGTCAATCTAACGGTGCTGGTGATGAATCCGGATTACGGCAGCCGGTTGCAGTTACAAAAAATCGTGATGCTTGATCTGGCCGATATTGTGGTAGTGAACAAAAGCGATCTTCAGCGTGCTCGTACGGCCCACACGGAAATCGAGCAACGTCTTGAGCAAAACCGGCGATCACAGCAACTCATCGACACTGTGGCAAAACGCCATCGCGACGCTGGCGTTGATCGACTGTTCGATCTAATTTCTAACCGCGGCTAACAAGTCTGTCATGTCAAGCGAAGTCGAGACATCTCTTGATATTTTCAAGGCAGGGAAATAATTAGAGATTCCTCGACTCCGCTCGGAATGACAGGAATGTAAGCCCCCGAATGTATGAGCAAGCTCGGACAGGTCGTTGAGTCGGTCGAGAAGTACAACAAATTCGTTCTCGACCAAGTTAAACGCGCGCGCAGCGATGAAAAATTCGGGCGTGAATTGCTGGGACGCTGGAACGACGTCAAAGCGAAGATTCCGGTCACGCGTACGCCGACTGGATTGCCATTGCCGCGGCTTGCGTTGCCGGAAATCGATGAGCCGGGCGAGATTGCGCGTTATCTCTTTGGTGAAGGATTGCCGGGGGAGTTTCCGTATCTGAACGCAGCCTACCGCGAGATGTACCTCGAGCCGGTTCGCGAGATTGAAAGCTTTGAGAAGAACACCGGTAAGATCGATAGAAAAATTCCGCAGGCGGAAGAGCCTACGCGTTTGTTCTCCGGTTTGATGCTGGCTGAGGACACGAATGAGCGTTTTCATTATCTCACACGTCACCAACGCACCCATCGGCTCAGCACAGCGTTCGATGGGCCGACCCTCTACGGCATCGATAGCGACGCGGATGGCGTCTTCGGAAAAATCGGCGAAGGCGGCGTGGCGATCGACACGGTCGAAGACATGGTCCGGCTTTACGATGGATTCGATCTTGGCTCGCCGAATTTCTCCGCGTCGATGACGATCAGCGGGCCGGCGCCGATCATAATGGCCATGTACATCGCTGCGGCGAAGCGGCGGTTCAGTCCGAAAGTTGTTCCGAAATTGCGCGGCACAATTCAGGCTGACATTTTCAAGGAAGTCCAGGCGCAGAACGAAACAATCTTCCCGATCGAGCCATCGCTGCGTTTTCTCAGCGACATGGTCGAGTTCACCACGCGCGAAATGCCGCGCTGGTATCCGATTTCGATCAGCGGCTATCACATCGGCGAAGCGGGCTCCACGCCGGTGCAGCAAGCCGCTTATACGCTCTCGAACGGATTTGCTTACGCAGAGATGTTCGCTGCGCGCGGCATCTCGGTCGATCAATTCGGACCGCGGCTTTCATTCTTTCTCGATTGCGGTCTGGACGCTGAATACATCGCCCTCGCGCGTGTATCGCGCCGCATCTGGGCGATCGGGATGCGCGACGTGTTCGGCGCCGGACCGAAAGCGCAACTTTTCAAATTGCACACGCAAACAAGCGGACGCTCGCTAATTGCTGCGGAGTTCAAAAACAATCTCACACGCACGGCGGCGGAATTAGTGCTGGCTTACATGAATGCCACAAATTCATGTCATTCGAACAGCGCAGACGAGCCATTCACTACGCCGAGCGAGGAATGGATCCGTCTCGCCGCGCACGGCCAGGCGATCCTCCTGGAGGAGTCGGGAATATTCAAGCACACCATGAACATGTTGAGCGGATCGCCCGGGATGAAAGCAGTCGAGCGCGCAGTAGAAACAGCCATTCTCGATGAATTCCGCGAGATCGAGCGGCTCGGAGGAGTCTTGGCCGCGGTGGAAGAACGTTATCAGCGCAGCCAGATTCAAAATGCAGCGCATCGGTACGAACAGCAAATTTACGATGGCACTCGTCCAATCATCGGCTTGAATCGCTACCGCGACGGTGACGACGAAATTCCGGACGTGAAACTTGCGCGCACGCCGCGCAGCAAACAGCAGTTGCAGGTCGATCGGCTTACGAAATTCAAAAAGAAGAACGCGGAGAAAGCCAAACGTGCACTGGACAAACTCGCGGACGTGGTCGAACGCGGTGAAAACTTTTTCCCGACGTTGCTGGAAGCGGTGGAGGTCTGCTCGTTGGGCCAGATCACCGGGCGTTTGCAGGAAGTCGTCGGTCGTTTTCGCCCGATGGTGTAGGGCACATTGTAGCACAGCCATCCTGGCTGGCGGGCGTCTCGCCTGCCGGATCGGCTTCATGGTTTGAATCGCTGTGAGAGTTCGGCGAAAACTTGGTCGCGATTGTCTAGGCGAACCTCGACCAGCGTCACGTCAGGCCGCTTTTTGATCGCGTCAGTAAAGGGTAACGATCGCGCGGTGATCGTAGCAAGGATCCCCGACGGTTCGGGGCTATCGAGCACGTCGTTCACGACATCGCGAAAAACGGCCGACCGGATTTCCATCGGCCCGATCTCGTCAATCACAACAAGTTGCCGGGCACGCACGGCGCGGCGGAGCGCTTCAATACCAACGGTCTCCAGCGCGGAAAGATCGAGCCCATATTTTCCCAGACGCTGCCGCGTCTTGAAATTAACATGCGCAAGCACAGCCTCTTTGCCGTCGAGCGTCGCCAGCTTGAACCCGACGCGCCCCCCGTGTTCGCGGATTTCCTCCGTGTAAAAACCGCCGGCTGGCACCGCCAGCTCGTTCACGACGCGCATGACCAGCGTCGTCTTCCCGCACCCCGGTCGACCGGTCAGCAAAACTTTTCCGATCACCTCACGACGTTCTCCTCTGACAATGCGTGCAAAACCAAGCGGTGCGGCCGCCGATCGTCGCTGATTTCAATTCGCGTCCGCACCGCGGGCACTTGCCGCCTTTTCCACGATGCGGCAGCAGCCATGATTTGGGCATAAAATTCACATCGGCTTTAGCTTTGATCGCCTTTTTCAAAATGTCGCGCGCGGCGCGGAAGAGTTTCGCAACTGTTTTCTCTTTGAGAGGCGAAACTTGCGTCGCCGGGTGGATCCGTGCGCGGAAGAGAATTTCGTCGGCATAGATGTTCCCGATGCCCGCGATCAACTTCTGGTTGAGCAAAATCGTTTTCACCGCGCCACGATGTTTTCCAAAGATCTCTTTGAATTGCGGGAGACTGATGTCGAGCGCGTCCGGACCCAATTCGCGCTTTTTCAAGAATTCATCGACATCTTTCAGCAATCCGACCTCGCCAAACTTCCGTTGATCTTCGAATGCGAGGCGGTGGGTATTGGCGAAAACAAAGAGCACTCGCGCATGGTTCGGCGACTGCTCCTCATGCTTGAAATATCGAAGCGAGCCGGTCATGCCGAAATGCAATCGCAGCCAAAGATCTGCATCGGCGCGCACGAACAGATGTTTGCCGTGCCGGCGACTAGATTCGAAAGAGCGTCCTTTCAATCGGCGCGCCAGCTCACGCGCGGAGACGCCTTTCAACACGTATGCGCTCCGCACATCGACACTGCTGATCCGCTGGTGCAACGACGTGGCATCCAGGTAACGCTTGAATGTTTCGACATCAGGCAGCTCTGGCATCGCGTTTACGTCACTTGTTGCATGGAGGATTGCCTGGGTCACATCCTTGTTGAAGCTTAACCGGAGCGATGTCCTCCAAAGAGATCGATGAGTTTCTGCGGTTGTTAAAAGGATCGCCGTCCCACGCCGTGTTTAATCCGTGGTGGGAAGTCGATGAACAAAATGACATCGGCCGGAACGCGCCGGCCATACGGCGGCGCCAGCTACGGGCTTATCTGCAAAAACGGGTTGGGAAGGCAAACGTCGCAGTGATCGGCGAAGCGGTTGGTTATCGCGGCGGTCACTTCAGCGGAATCCCAATGACCTCTGAGCGGTTGCTGCTCGGACGAAACGAAGAATTCCAGCTAAAACCGGGCGATTTCTTCGGCATCAATCCGCGGCGCACGAGCAAACCCGAGAAATATCCAGACGGGTTTTCCGAACCGACGGCAACGATTGTCTGGGGCACTCTCCTGCGGCTTGGCATGAAGCCAGAGCAATTCGTCCTTTGGAATGCATTCCCGTGGCATTCATTCGATTCGCGCCGCGGCATGTTGAGCAATCGTATGCCTAACAAGTCCGAGCGAGCCGCCGGCCTGCCGGTGCTCAAAGCTTTTCTCGAATTATTTTCGCGCGATCAAGTCGTCGCGCTGGGAAAAATCGCCGCCGCTCAGCTGGAAGAACTTAACGTGGACGCGCACTGCATCCGCCATCCAGCGTCCGGCGGCGCTAGGCTTTTTCGCCAGCAAATCGCCAAGGTCGTGCAGGAGTTATGGTAAGCGCGATGCTCCCACAATTGCGCGGTGTGATATAAAGATTGCGATGCCCGGAACGAGGCTTGCGGATCAAAATCATCGAAACCAAAAATGAAGATCGATGAAGTTGGTTACTGGTCAGAGCTTAAGCTGGAAATCATAAAGAAGTATGCAGCTGCCTATTCCCAAATACTTGCTGCACAAAAACCTTCGCTTGAACACCACTACATCGACGCATTTGCGGGGGCGGGCATACATCTCGCCAAGCGCACGGGGGAATTCATCCTTGGAAGCCCGTTAAACGCGCTCAATATCCATCCTTCCTTCAAATATCACCATCTGATCGACTTGGATGGAGAGCGCGTCGATTATCTCCGAAAGATTACCAAAGATCGCCAAGATGTGACGGTATATGAGGGCGACTGCAACACGGTGTTGCTCGAGGATGTCTTTCCAAAGGTCCGATATGAGGACTATCGACGTGCGCTCTGCATTCTCGACCCATATAGATTGAATCCAGATTGGAGACTTGTCGCGAAGGCCGGCAAGATGAAATCCGTAGAAATATTCCTGAACTTCATGGTAATGGACATGAACATGAATGTCCTCTGGAAGAATCCGAGCGGTGTTGCGCCGGCGCAGATCGAGCGAATGAATCGTTTCTGGGGTGATGAGTCCTGGCGCGACGCAGCTTATCGCCGGGAGGATGGTCTGTTCGGCCCTTTTGAAGAAAAAACGGCTAACGAGGACGTCGCAGAGGCTTATCGACAGCGGCTGAAGAATGTCGCTGGCTTTAAATACATGCCTCGACCATTGCCGATGCGAAACTCTGGCGGCGCAATCATCTATTACCTTTTTTTTGCGTCACCGAACGCGACTGGCGCTCGCATCCTCGAAGATCTTTTCGAGCGCTACCGGCATCGAGGTGTCCGCTAATGGCTGCGAACTCTCACATAGAATGGACGGAGGCGACGTGGAATCCGGTTACGGGTTGCACAAAGGTGAGCGCCGGATGCAAAAATTGCTACGCAGAGCGCCTGGCGTTTCGGCTGCAAGCGATGAGTAATCCCAGATATCGAAACGGCTTTATGGTCACGCTCCACGAAGATCTGATCGAGCTGCCAAAGCGCTGGCGTGAGCCGCGACTGATTTTTGTCAATTCGATGAGCGATTTGTTTCATGAGCAAGTACCGCTCGAATTCATTCAGCGTGTGTTTGCGACGATGAGTGCATGCTCTCAGCACACCTTCCAAATTCTAACTAAGCGAACCGGTCGATTGAAGAGCCTCGCTCCGAAAATCGACTGGCCAGCCAACGTGTGGATGGGGGTAAGCGTTGAGGATTCACGCGTATTGTCACGCGTCGATGATTTGAGGAGAGTTCCGGCCGCCATTCGCTTTCTTTCGTGCGAACCTCTTATCGGTTCGCTCGCGGCCATCGATTTGACGGATATTCACTGGGTGATTGTTGGTGGGGAATCCGGGTGGGGCGCTCGACCGATGAACATCGAATGGATTCGAGAAATCTTTAAGGCGTGTCGAAAGCAAAACGTTCCATTTTTCTTTAAACAGTGGGGCGGAGTCCGCAAAGACCTGACCGGTCGTTTACTTCGTGGGAGAACTTACGACGAGATGCCAGTCAGAGTGGCGGCATGAGGTTCACTCCTTGGGCGGTTCGCTCTTTTTGATCAATGCCGACAGGAGGTCGATCGGAAGGGGGAAAAACGTCGTGGTGTTATGTTCGCTGGAAATTTCGCGCATCGTTTGCAGGAAACGCAGTTGCAGCGCAATCGGTTCCTTGCTCATCATCGCGGCGGCCTGCACCATTTTTTCAGCCGCCTGAAATTCGCCCTCGGCATTCACGATCTTGGCGCGGCGCTCGCGCTCGGCTTCGGCCTGCTTGGCCATGGCGCGTTTCATGGTGTCGGGCAACGCCACGTCCTTGACCTCGACTGCCGTGACTTTGACGCCCCACGGTTCGGTTTGCCGGTAGATGATCTCCTGCAACTTCTGGTTGATCGACTCGCGCTGCGAAAGCAGGTCATCCAAGGGGGCCTGGCCGAGCACGCTGCGCAGCGTCGTCTGCGACATCAGCGAGGTGGCTTTGAGAAAGTTCTCCACTTTCACGACGGCGGCTTGCGGATCGACGACGCGGAAATAAACAACCGCATCGACCGTCACCGGGACGTTGTCACGCGTCATGACCTCCTGCTTCTCGACACTGATGGTGACGACTCGCAAATCCATTCGCACCATCCGATCGACAATCGGGATGAGAAAAATCAATCCCGGCCCTTTCGCGCCGAGTAATTTTCCAAGACGAAAAATCACGCCGCGTTCATACTCCCGCAGGATACGAATCGCCTGCGGCAGGATGATTACGGCGAGGATGATGATGGGGATGGTCCAACCGATTAATCTTGGTAGCGCTTCGAGTAATGGCATGAGTTTATTTTTCCTTAGGTTTCAGTTTTACAGTCAACCCTTGCACGGCTGCAATCTCAGCCGGTGCGTCTTTCTCAATAGGAGCGTCACTAATGGCGTTCCAATATTCGCCCTCGACGAAGATCCGCCCGGTGCGCGAGTCGATTGGAGTCAATGCAGTCACTGTTTTTCCAATGAGGGTCTCCGCTCCCACCTTCACCGGCAAACGCTGGGCGCGAAGGCCTTTGCCGATGACGAAAACAAAGAACGCCGCGGTAACGAGTGTCGCAGGAATGATGTAGTTGAGCGATAAGCGAAACAGCGGATCGGCCCGATTGAAGAGCATGAGCGAACCGATCAGAAACGCAATGATTCCGCCGACCGTCAACACGCCGTGCGTGGTGGCGTAAACATCAAAGACAAAGAGGAGCAACGCGAGGGCGATCAAAGCGAGGCCGGTGACGTTGACCGGCAAAATGGCCGCCAGATAAAGCACGAGCACCAACGCGATGGCCCCCACAACTCCGGGAAGAATCGCGCCCGGCGTGGTCAGTTCACCAATGATCCCATAGATCGCGATGAGCATGAGAATGAACATTACTTCTGGCCGCCAGAGTTTTTGAAACACGTGTTCGGAGGGCGACATCTTGATCTCTGAAACTTCGGCGCCTGCGGTCTTGAGCGTTTTCCCATCCACCAAGCGGCCGTTCAATTTTTGTAACAGATCGGTGATATCGCTGGCGATGAGATCGATGACTTTTAATTGCAACGCCTTCTCAGCGGTGATCGATGCGCTCTCCTTTACTGCTGACTTGGCCCATTCGACGTTACGCTGGCGCTTGCCCGCGATTGTCTCGATGTAGCTCACCGAAAAATTCTCCAATTTCTGCTTCATCGTTTCGTCGGGCTTTTCCTCTCCGCCGCTGGGAAAACCGCCTATCGAGACGGGATGCGCTGCGCCAATAGTGGTGGCGGGCGCCATTGCCGCAACGCTCGCCGCGATCGTAATGAAACAGCCCGCGCTGGTCGCGGTCGCGCCGGTTGGGGCGACATAGACTACTATCGGCACGGGAGATCCCAGAAAACTTTGGACAATCTTCTGTGTCGAATCGAGCAGACCGCCCGGTGTGTTGAGCTGGATCACCAGACACTGTGCATTTTGCGACCGGGCTTCTTCGATGCTGCGCGAAATGTAGCTGGCCGTCGCCGGCCCAATCGCTCCGTCGATGTTGATGAGAGAAACTTTTTCAGCCGCAAAACCCGCCGGCGCTATGGCTAACGCGAGCCACAGAACAAGACTTATTAACGCACTCTTCATGCGTCTATCCGCGCGCCTTGCGCCATGTTGCCAAGGGTCACGCTCCTTTCATCGGCTGAAGCTTGATCGCCAAATCTTTCACTTCTGGCTTCACGATTTTCTCATAATCACGATAGCTCATTTTGATCGCGTCCGTGTGCGTGCCTGCTTCAAAGACGATGTAGTCTTGCTCTGCCAAGTGCTCATCCACATACGTTGGCAAACCATAGAGATTGCCAAAGGGCGGCATGGCTCCAATCGCGCAGTCGGGGAACAGCGACTTGAATTCCTGTTCGTTATCCAGCGAGACGGCTTTGCCGATTGCTTTCTCGATCTTCTCCAGATCGATCTGGTGATCCGCTGGCAGCACCATCATGAAATGCTGCTCCCCAGATTTTATCATCACAACCTTGGCGTGATGCCGGCCTTTCACGTGCTCCGCCTGCGCGATTCGTTGGGCAGTTACGGCCTCAGGATGATGCAGAATTTCGTAGTGCATCTTGTTCTCATTCAAACAATCGATCAGTCGTTTTGGTATTTCCATAACCGCCTCTGAGGCAAACTATCACTTTCCTGATGCATCTCTACTTTCCGAATAGGCTGTACTTGTAGGGGGAAGCTGCCAGCTTCCTCTACACCTCGTAAATTAGGAAGACACCGCCGAGACGCCCACGGCGCGCGAAAGATTTGTGTATGGCTACATGCGAAGTTTGCGAGAATGAATATGACAAGGCGTTTGAAGTAGTCGTTGGAGGGAAACATCACACCTTCGACAGCTTCGAGTGCGCAATCCACGCGCTGGCGCCGGTTTGCCCGCATTGCAACTGCCGAATCGTCGGACACGGCGTTGAAGCAAACGGACAAATCTTCTGCTGCGTCCACTGCGCGCGCACGGCCGGCAAGACGCAACTGAAAGACCGCGTCTAGGTTGCACGCGTCAGGGAGTGTCAGTTGCTATCGGTCCTCTCGTGCAACACAGGCAATGGTGACCTGTTAGGTTTGCCTGCCCACTGGCCGTGCGGTGGTCGGAACTACTCGAAGATTGAGCTGATGCGGCTGGACTTCTCGAGGATTGCGAAATAGAGATTAGTATGAATCCGTTTCGAGGTTTGCTAATTGTACTGATATTTTTATCCTTCTTGGGTTCCGTCGCACAGGCGCAGCCGGAGGAGAAACCATCCGCTCCTTTAAAGGCGATTGCGGTGCTTCATCCCACCGCGGGCAACAAGGTAAGCGGCACCGTAACCTTTACTGAAGTTGCCGATGGCGTGCAGGTCCATGCAGACCTAACGGGGCTAACTCCCGGCAACCATGGCTTTCACGTGCATGAATTCGGCGATTGCAGCGCGGCAGATGCGAGTTCGGCCGGCGCGCATTTTAATCCAACCAACAAACCGCACGCTGGGCCAGACGCGACCGAGCGGCATGTGGGCGACATGGGAAATGTGGAGGCAGACGCTTCTGGCAAGGCGACCCTGGAGTACGTGGATCATCAAATCTCGCTCACAAATGACCAACAGTCAGGAATCGGGCGCTCCGTGGTGGTGCATGCGAAGGCCGACGATTTGAAGTCTCAGCCGGCAGGTGACTCGGGCGCGCGAATTGCTTGTGGCGTGATCGGGCGGGCAAAAAGCCAGTAATTGCAAGTCTGTCACCGAGCTCAATCATCCGGACGGCTAGATGAATTCCGCCCTGGCAATCGCTCATCAAAATCTCTTGCTCGACAGGCCGCTTTTCATCTGTTCAAATGGGGAAGAACCCGCCGCTTATGAGACAAATACCGAAAACTGAATTGTCGCCGGACAACGGCTGTATCATTGATATGAAGTGGAAACTCGGTCCGCTGAGCTATCACGCTTCCGCGGCTGGGAAAGAGCCGGTGCCGCTGGTCACAGAAATAATCCGCCTCCCGGAGCTGGTGCTTTACGATCATACCGGTTTCAAGGGGGCATTCGCGCGCACTAACCTGAGTTTCAATTACGTGGGAGATTACTGGAACGACCGGATCAGTTGTCTCATCGTCGTGAACGGCGTCTGGCGATTTTACCGCGACGATTACTACAAGGGACCTTATTGGGATCTCGGTCCCGGTTATTACGAAAGCTTCTTTGCTGAAAAAGGCCCGGACGACGTCGTAAGTTCATTCCAGTGCATTGCGCTGACGTAGTCGTCGTGCGCCCGCTTCCCAAATCTGCCGGCGCTTGACACAAGCGCCGCTACAACGTCGCGAGATCGACTACTTCACGCGCGCATCCCCATGAGAGCGTGAACCCGGCGCCGCCGTGGCCGTAGTTGTGAATGACGGTGCGGCCATCGCGCAATTGATCGCGTTGGAGCCGGACCCCTGATTTCCGAAATGGGCGTAGTCCGACGCGCTCGGCGAGAACATTCGGTTTCTCGATGTTCAGTACACGGCTGCATTCAGCTACAATTCGATCTGTTGTCCCGGGATCGGCGGCGAAATCGCTGCTCAGATCGTTTGTTCCGCCGAAAACGCAATCGTTCCGGCGCGGGATCGCGTACATGAGCGGCGCGTCATCACAAACAATCGCGTAGGAAAAACCTTCGATTCTCGGCACGATCGCGACCTGACCGCGATGCGGCTCGAGATCTAGATCCTGCACAAGTTTGCCCGCCCCAATTCCCGCGCAGTTGATCACGAGATCGAATTTCCGATCGACGTCTTCGAGTTTTTCAAAGCAAACATTCGCATTAATTTCGCCGTCCGTTTTCAGAAAACGCGCAGCCAGATAATCGAGGTAAATCGTTGTATCCATCAGCGGCACGCGCAGCGAGAAACCGCTTTTGAAGAACGAAGAATTGACAGCGAGAGATGTCTCGATTTCGCTCGACATGACAGAAGGGAAGCTCGGGGCGAGAGCTTGCGCGCCGAGCGGTACCGCCCAATCCGGAATTTGAATTTCGCCAACGCGCGAAAATTGGCGCAGCTCGATAATTGAAACGCCGGAGCGCGAGTCGCGGCTCAGATCGACAAGTGTCTTGTAGCTATCGACCGCCCACGGAATCACTCGTTCGGCTGGTTCGGCATCATAGGGAAACCAAAGCGCCGCGGCCGCGCCGGACGTTGTTTGCTGTCCGGTTTCTTTCGCAAAGATCGCGGTGCGGTACCCGTGCTCGGCCAGCACGATCCCGCATGTCAATCCAGAAACGCCTGCGCCGATGATTGCGACCATTCGACTCATTTCTAAATGGTAGGGACCGATCGCCGAGCCGTCCGCAAAATTCTTCGGCGCTCCCTACCACAAACGAACGTACGTGCGAACTCCGCTAGCAGCGTCTAAGATTGGGTCGACATGGTTTCAGTAAATCGAGAGGCGCTGACGGAAAGAATTCTCGCGGGCGAACGGATTTCGACAGACGACGCGCTCGAATTGTACCGGTGGCCGCTGGAAGAGCTGGGCGCGCTTGCTAATGCGAGACGGGATTTGGCAAAGGCGAAAAGTTATGGCGGACGTGGACGCGAGATCGTGACTTACATCGTCGATCGAAACATCAACTACACAAACGTCTGCAACGTTTACTGCAAATTTTGCGCATTTTATCGGACGGAACGCGACGAAGATCATTACGTGCTGTCGTTCGAGCAGATCGATGAGAAACTCGACGAACTCTCGGCAGCGGGCGGAGTGCAGATTCTGATGCAGGGTGGGCATCATCCAAAATTGCCGTTCCAATGGTACATCGATCTTTTGCAGCACATCCGGCAAAAATATCCGCACATTAATATCCACGGATTCAGCCCGCCGGAGTTTCAACATTTCGCGGAGACCTTCGGGATGCCTCTGCGAGACGTGATCTCGGAATTTAAAAAGGCCGGGCTCGGCTCAATCCCTGGCGGCGGCGGTGAAATTTTGGTGGATCGAGTGCGGACGAAGATTTCGCCGTTAAAAATTAACAGCGATCAATGGTTAGACGTGATGCAGGTTGCACACGAGCTTGGATTAAAATCGAGCGCGACGATGATGTTCGGCCACGTGGAGACAATCGCAGATCGCGTTGAGCATTTGCGGCGCATTCGTGATCAACAGGACCGGAGCGGCGGATTTACTGCGTTCATTTGCTGGACTTTTCAACCGCAGCATACCGTGCTGAAGGTGAAGCAGCCTACGGGGGTGTCTGAATATTTGCGGACACAAGCGCTGGCCCGGATTTTCCTCGACAACATCGACAACGTGCAAAGCTCCTGGGTCACCCAAGGCCCTGGGATCGGCCAGATCGCGCTCAGATATGGCGCAAACGATTTCGGCTCCGTGATGATGGAAGAGAACGTTGTAAGCAGCGCCGGGACAACCTTTCGGTTAAATGCCGCGGAAATTGAATCGCTCATTTGCGACGCCGGCTACGAACCGCGACGGCGAAACAATTGGTACAAACTTTTGAACTAAAAAGTTCAAGCCAGCGCTTGGACAAACAGCCTGATTCTGTGAAAATCTCGTCTTGACGATCCCCATCTTCTTCCCGATATAGCTCGCCTGTCCTGCGTGGGTTCGTTGCGCGGGGCTGCGCTTCTTAACCTATGAGACATTTTTCTGGATGGATGCGCCCCCCGCCGTCTGCAATTTGGGTCGCCTCCATCTGTGCGTTGTTGGCTGGCCTCATAATCGTTCGGGCACAAGCTCCGCAAGCGGCGCCGGGCCCTCCCATCATCCGTTCCATCGAAGTGAATTACACCGGGCCCCAAACGGTCAGCAAGCAACGGATTCTGGCGCAAATGCGCATAAAGGTGGGCCAGCCCTATTCCAACCAGGTGGTCGAGCAGGATATCGAGGCGCTTTACAAGACTGGTGCCATTCAGAACGTTCGTATTTTTGCTCAGCCGGAAGGCGATGGCGTCAAGGTGATCGTGGCGGTGCAAACGCGTGCCATCATGCGCGAGATCGAAATCACCGGAGCCGAACGAATCAAAGCAAAAAGGTTGCGCAAAGAAATCAAATTGAGACTCAACCAGTCGGTTAACGAACAGCAACTGGAAGAAGCACGCCAAAAAATCATCGAAGTCTATCAGGGCCGGGGATTCAATGATGTCAGCGTTCAATTTCGCGTCGATCCAATTGACGAGAAGCGCGGCACGGCGCGCGTTGTTTTCACAGTTAACGAAGGCGTGAAAGGAGCGGTGAGCAAAATTCATTTCGAGGGAAATGCCCACTTCAGCGAAAGGGTATTGCGCAAACAAATGAAAACGCGCGGCAGGACGCCCATTTACTTCATGGATAAATCGGGGCGCCTGGACGAGGTGCAGCTGGAACAGGACCTGGACAAACTGCGCGAGTTTTACCAAGACCACGGCTACATTGATGTGGAAATCAAAGAAGCCCGCAGGGAACGCACCGAGAAGGGTCCGATGATCATTACGATCGTGATTGCCGAAGGCCCACAATATCACGTGCGCAAGCTGACCGTTTCCGGGTACCAGGTGGCCAAAGAAGACAGAATTCGTGCGCTGCTAAAAATGAAGGAAGGCAGTGTCTATTCGCCAAAACAACTGCGCGATGATGCCAAGGCAGTGGCCGACGCCTACGGCAGCGGCGGTTATGTTGACCTCGTGATCTTGCCGGAAGGGACGCCTGCGGGTCCTGCACAGATCGATGTGCGCTATAACATCGAGGAGGGCACCCGCTCTTTCGTCAACCGCATCAACATTCAGGGCAATACGCGCACCAAAGACAAGGTGATCCGTCGAGAAGTGCTCGTTGCGCCGGGAGATGTCTTTAACACGGTTCGCGTGGACATAACCAAGAAACGGCTGGAGAACCTGGGCTACTTCGCAAAAGTCGAGACTTATCCGGAAGAGACGGACATACCTGGCCGCAAAGATCTGGACATTCTGGTGCAGGAAAAACGGACCGGGTCGCTCAGCTTCGGCGGCGGGTTCAGCACCGTCGATCAGCTGGTGGGATTCGCGGAACTCACCCAGGGCAATTTCGATCTTTTCAACTGGCCGTCATTTACCGGGGGAGGCCAAAAATTCCGGCTGCGCATCCAGTACGGCACGCAGCGGAGAGATTTTATTCTGACCTTGACCGAACCGTACTTCCTCGACCGACGCCTCGCACTCACTGGGCAGCTTTTCTATACTGAGGCGAATTATTTGAGCGCCCTGTATGACCAGCGCAATTACGGGTTCATGACCGAGCTGCGGAAGCCGATCAATGCTTATGTCTACGCGACGTTGGGATATATGCTGCAGGACATCGATATTTTTAATGTGGCGGGTAGCGCACCCGATTTTATCCAGTCACAAAAAGGATCGTTTGTCGAGAGCAAGATCTTTAGCAGCGTTGTGTTTGATTCACGCGACAATCCCTTGCTCTCGCACAAAGGACAACGCATCACCTTATCACCCTTTATTAGCGGGGGTTTTCTCGGGGGCGATACCCAGGTTTATGCATTGGACCTGGAGGGATCGCAATATTTTCATCTGCCCAAGGACCTCATCCTGCTCATTAACGGCGAAATCGCGACCGTGAACCAATGGGGGAACGGAACTGAAGTGCCAATTTTCGAGCGGCTCTTTCTCGGGGGCTCAAATAATCTCCGCGGCTTCCCATTTCGCGAGGTCGGTCCGCAGCAGAACGGCGAGCCGATCGGCGGCCAATCAATGGCGCGCGCCACTGTGGAACTTACTTTTCCGATCATCGAAAAAGCGCGCGGAGCAGTCTTTTATGACACTGGCTTTGTGAACAGCAGCGCCTGGTCCTTTGGGTTTAATCATATCGCTTCCGATATCGGTGTGGGGATTCGGCTTGATTTGCCAATTGGTCCGCTGCGCCTCGATTATGGGTACCCCTTGCAGCGCGACGGATATAACGGCGGAGGTCATTTCAACTTCAACGTGGGCTATCAATTTTGAACGAATATATGTGGTTGCAGTCTAACGCGATTCCGCTCACCGTATCGTCTGTTTTATGAAAAAATCTCTGTCTATACTGGTTGCGCTGATGCTGGGCTTTCCGTTCGCGGCGTTCGCACAGGGCACACTAAAAGTCGGAACTGTCGATATGCAGCGCGCATTTAAGGAATACAACAAGACCAAGGATGCCGAAGCAAAAATCAACGACGCCAAAAATGCCGCCAGGAAAGAATATGACGACCGGGCGGAAGATTACAAAAAATCGCTCGACGAAATCAATAATCTGAACAAGCAGCTCGAGTCCCCGGCCCTAAGCGCGGATAAGAAGACGCAAACGGCAAAGGACCGTGATGACAAGATTGCAAAAATCAAGAACATGGAGCGGGAGATCAGCGATTTCCGTCAAACGCGCGAACGGCAACTGCAAGACCAGTTGATGCGCATGCGCGAGGGAATCGTAAAGGAAATCACGGATGTCGTAATGGAGAAGGTGAAAGCCAATAATCTCGACCTGGTATTCGATAAATCAGGCATGAGCATCAATGGCGTGCCCGTTTTGATGTACTCGCACGAAAACGTCGATTTTACCAACGACGTGATCGCCGTGCTCAACAAGCCTGGCCGTGCCACAGCTTCGACTGTAAAGACCTCGACCACTGCCTCTGCCACGCCGGCAAGAGCTTCGAAACCTTAACTGACATTCGAGATTCCAAACGATACACGCGAGCTAAACTCGCGTGTATTTTTGCGTACAGGTACAAGCAAGTGCCTGCATCATGATTTGTGAGCGACGGCAAACTGCGACAATGCTCGTTCAAACCAGATTTCGACCAACGCAATGCGTGATCACGATTTTGCTCGCGTTTTGCACCGGTTCGCTGGCGGCAAATTGGCAAGCGACGCTCAGTAAGGACCCACCTGGAAGTTTCCCCGAGCTGCGCCCACTGAATGCCTCGTATCGGTTCGGTTGGTCTGGATTTACCGCGGCCACCGGGGACGTTCACTTTACCAAGCCGTTCGGCGATAAATTTCAGTTCGATGGGATGGGCCGAACCATTGGTTTGGTTCGGGCGCTATGGAGATTGGATGTGAACCATCGCGCGGTTGCCAACGCGGAAACGCTCCACCCGATCGAAACTCAGCAAACAGAGAATTATCGATCAAAAAAAATCGTTACCAATCTCACTTTTACCAACAGCGGAGTAACTCGGGCGAGAACAGAAGGCGAAGGGAGTGCTGCGGGAACAAAGACTCACCAGTTTAGTTTTCCTAATCTGTTCGATCTCCACTCGGCGGCGCTTTATTTGCGCAGTCAGCCGCTGAGAGATCGCAGTGTTTATCGCATTGTGGTTTACCCGACGACCAATGCTTATCTTGCTACCGTGACAGTCGTCGGGCGGGAGAAAATCTCCATACGCGCCGGCACTTACAAGGCGATCAAACTTGATTTGAAATTAAAGCGCATCAACAAGCGCCTCGAATTGGAGCCGCACCGGAAATTTCGTGGCGCGACAATCTGGGTGTCGGATGATACCGAGCGACTTTTGCTTCGGATTGAAGCGCAAATTTATGTCGGCACTGTCTTCGCCGAACTACAATCTGTGCATTTCGATGCTCCGCGGTCGTGATGGATCTGACGACTGAATTTTCCGAGCAAGATCAGCTAGTATTCAGGAACCCATTCACCGCGAACTGGTGGCCGAGGACGTCCGCGGTGCGACGGAGGAAAAAGCGGCCCACGTGCACCGGGCAACAACTGGAGCGCCGCAAGTGTTTCCAAATCCAGCCGGCCGGTTACCGGAAGTCTGGTTCGCGCTTGATAGGCGCGCAGGGAAAATTCCATTGCCGGCGCATAGACTCCATTAATCTCTTCGTGATAAAGGCCGCGACGAGCCAGTGCTATCTGGGCCGAGAGCACGACATTGCGTTGCACGGTGGGAGGGGCGGCCTCGAATGGTGTGCCAGCGAGCACGCCTCCTGGTGAAGTGCCCGGCGTCACGGGCTTGGACGGGTAGATTTGTTGGTCTTGCGGCGGGTTGCCGAACGGTTGAACCGGTGGCGGAGGATTCACGTTTGCGGTCTCGTTGGGAGACGTTTCGCCGGACTTTGCAGGCGCAGTAGGGGCGGGCGATACCGGTTTCGTTGCCGGTCGCGCTGAAGCTGAAGAGTCAATTCCAAGCGACTGAAGCGTCTCGCTATTGAGCTCGCCGCTAACCTGCAGTCCATTGCGAATTTGGTAGCGGCGAATGGCGGCGGTCACATTCGCATTCATTTCACCGGTGACTTCGCCATAGTAGAAACCCTGATCCTTCAAGGCCTGCTGCACACGTTGAACCAACTGATCAGCGTGCAGCAGCATGATGGATCCAATAAAGATCAGTGCAGCGATCCTGATTTTCATTCCCCGATGCTAATTTGACGCCTTGCTTTCCCGCCTATTCAGGGCTTTCCCGCACCTGTCGCCGCCAAGGTTGACTTCCGTTGGCTCGCCGCGTCACGATAACGCAAAATGCCGTCCGCGACGGCTGCGGCGATCTGATCGCGATAATCTTCGCTCGCTAGTTTGGAAATGTCCTCCTTGTTTGTGAGAAACCCTCCCTCAATCAACACCGCAGGGGCAGTCACGTTTGCGATCACGAAAAATTGTCTGGCTTGTGTGCCGCGATCGATGGATCGGGTGCGTGCAACCAATGCTTCCTGGATAAGCCCTGCAAGATTTTGGCTTTCGGGATTCGGTGAATCGGAAA
>WNFT01001274.1_pt1 | contig 26158 bp, 23 predicted proteins | sample 5400191 | NCBI WGS metagenome assembly WNFT01 (sample SAMN13153359, study PRJNA577476) | soil metagenome | isolation source: 80 cm saprolite under Madrone tree | place: USA:California | collected 2016-06-14 | reverse complement strand
CATCAACTCGCCAAGAAACTCCAGGGAACAGGAGTAACAGTCAACGCAGTACACCCGGGAACAGTCGCGACCAACATCTGGAGTAGACCTCTAGGTCCAGTAGGTTTCATCATGGCCCTGCCGAAATTGTTCATGACAAGTCCCGAGAAAGGCGCGGAGACAATCGTGTATCTCGCTTCCTCACCCGATGCAAAGAGTCTCAGTGGAGAATATCTTGAGAAGTTGAAAGTGAAGAAATCGTCAGACGAATCCTATAATGAGGAGATCGCCCAGAGACTTTGGGATGTCAGCGCAAAACTAACCCGTCTCTCCTAGTTTCTTCCACAATGGAAAGGAAATTCGAGATGAACGGTATGCATCCAGTTGAAATGGATCTCGCGAGTCAGCGAGATGTAATCACATTATGTGACTACGAGACGTGCCCGACCATTAAAAGCAACAACGAGACCAATACGGTAATCGTGGTGAAATCTGATGGAAACTCACACTCGATCGAAGCCGGAAGCAATCGCGGCGACCGTAATTATTACAAGTCTCTTGAGAATCGCTCGGTAGGAGATGCTCTTCAATGAGCATCGGCCAGCCGGCACCTTTCCCAGGGCAGTCTGACAAGATTGTTCAGGTAGAGAACCTCTCCAAGAAATACGGCGAGAACGTAGCCGTCAACAGCATATCGTTCAGCCTTACAAAAGGCGAGGTTTTCGCCTTCCTAGGCCCAAACGGCGCGGGAAAAACCACCACGGTCGAGATTCTAGAATGTCTCCGAAACCCAACGGGGGGTCAAGCGAAAGTCCTTGGTTACGATGTTAGCAATCGCTCGGACCAGGCGGAGATCCGGAAACGTATCGGCGTCCTGCCCCAAGATTTCAATGCCATCGATCGTCTTACCGTCCGTGAGAATATCAACTACTTTGGAGCCATGTTCAAACACCAGCTCGACGCGGACAAGCTCATCGAACTAGTCGATCTCAAGGACAAACGGGACGAGCAGTTCAAGAAGCTATCAGGTGGTCTCAAGCAGAGAGTAGGCCTTGCGGTTTCCCTTGTAAACGACCCTGATGTCGTGTTTCTTGACGAGCCCACTACGGGCCTTGATCCTAGAGCTCGTAGGGATGTCTGGGGGGTCGTCGAGCGGCTGAAGAGCCAGGGAAAGACAGTCTTCCTCACAACACATTACATGGACGAGGCAGAATACCTCGCCGATATCGTCTCGATAATCGATCACGGACAGATAATCGCGTCCGGGACACCGGACCAGCTGATAGATGCTCACGGTGGAAAGAAGACACTAATCATCAGAGAAGCCGGCGAGGAGGGACTCACACAACTACCGGCGGGCATACCTAAAGCCGAGCTTAGAAACGCCGGAGACATCGCCGTTCCCCTAAACAACGGAGAACTCACAAACATCCTCATGAGCTTGGGAGCGACCCCATTGCACGACAAGGAGATAGAGGTTAGACGTCCCACTCTAGACGACGTATTTCTCAACCTTACCGGGCGTAGAGTCTCGGAGGAGGGAAATTAGCCATGAGGAGCCGAATCTACACTATCATCAGTGGACACTTCAAGAGCTGGTACCGCAGCAAGAGCAACATATTCTGGACCATCGCCTTCCCACTACTCCTCATCGTCCTCTTCGGAGCAATCTTCGGCAACGGAAGCACTAAGTTCGATCTTTACCTCCAGAACCAGGACCTTAATGCAAATACGCCGACAATGTACTCTCAAGGATACATCAGCGTTCTAAACAACACGGAAGCATTCAACCTCCATACGGTCGCCGCTGGACAAACAGTTCAACAAGCTCTAGACTACGTCAAGAGTGATGCTCAGGATCACAATCGAGGCCAGAGACTGCTCGTCATACCGTCAGGTTTCAACGCCACTCTCAAGAGTGGAAACAACGCGACCATTCAACTCTACATGGATCAGAGCGACCAGGCCTCCGCATCGCTTGCGGGAATAGTGCGCTCAGTCACTATCTCATATGCAGCTTCCATTGCCGGTGCGCCTGACCATCTGAATCTTCAACAAGTTGGTATTGTAACCCGGAACATTCGCTACATCGACTTCTTCATCCCCGGAGTCATCGGCATGACCCTCCTCACCACAGGCGTTTTTGGTGCTGTGAATACTAACGGACGCTATCGCGAGCTGAAGATCATCAAGAAACTCGCAACCACCCCGCTCAGCAAGATCGAATGGATCCTGGGAATGGTTGGCTACCAGATGATTCTAGCCACTATTTCGCTCGTCGTAATCCTCTTCTTCGGCTACGCCATCTTCGGGGTCACAGCGACTATCGACATCTACACGGTGGGATTGGTGGTTGCCGCAGCACTCCTCTTCCCAGGCATCGGCATGGTGCTCGCAAACTTCGTAAAGGAAGCGGAGAGCGCGGATGCGGCTGCCAACGCGATAACCTTCCCAATGATGTTCCTGGCCGGAACCTTCTGGCCGCGCGAGACGCTACCTCCCATCATGAAGATCATAGCCAACTTCATGCCGCTGACATACGTGAACGACGGGCTAAGAGATGCGCTGATCTACGCGGAACCCACCCGAGCTTTGACAAACACCATAATCGCACTCGGCCTTGCAGCATTCTTCATCGTCCTAGGCTCTAGGCTGATGAACTGGAAGGAAGAGTAGAGCGTATCGCGGACTACCTTTACTGTGTCGGTCTTACCAAAATACTGCCACTTTCAACCTTAACGTCATAGACGGGCTCTGGCCTCGTGGCGGGACCTCTCTTCACCTGGCCATTGGTGACATCAAAATGGGACCTGTGCAAAGGACACTCTACCTCATGACCTTCGAGGATACCCTTGTCCAAGGGTCCACCCAGGTGGGTGCAGACATTTCCAATAGCATAGTACTTGCCCTTCACGTTGGCAACTAGAACCTGTTGACTACCGACGATGACCTTTCTCATCTTTCCTTCATGAATCTCGCTGGTAGAAGCAACGCGGACGAAATCAGCCACAGTCTCCGCCACGGCTCTGGCAGTAGTTTCCGATCAGTTTTAGCTCTTGCTAGAGAGGAAACGCCCCTTATCCCTCGGGTTTCTTACTCGTAGAAATCTCCGAGGAACGGCTCACCGGCTCGAGGTCCTAGTCGTAATCCTTCAAGGTTTTTAGGCAGTTAGAAGTCGAGGGGCCTGGTCGCTTTCATGAGTCCGTTCAGTAATCCCGTTGTCCTAGATATTCTTGCCAGATACAGGTCAGTCGCGGCTATGGCCCATGCTTCGTCCCTATTGGGCTGGGATCTTGAGATCAACATGCCCGAGGCCGGGGCCAGCGCTAGAGGCCAAGCGCAATCAGAAATCGAGTTGCTCCGCCAGAAAATGACCATCGACCTGACGGGTCCTGTTGAGAAAGCTGAGAGGCTGAAGGCGCTCAACGATGCCGAAAAGGGCGTTGTCCGAGTTGTTAAGAGGGAACTCAACTATTACCAGAAAGTCCCGCCGAAACTGGTTGAGGAATTACAAAAGGCTACAATCGATGCGAACATTCCGTGGAGAGAGGCTAGAAAGAAATCTGATTTCAACATATTCAAGCCGCATCTTGAGAAAATAACTGAGCTGAAACGGGAAGAAGCAAACTACCTCGACCCGTCAGGAAACCCGTACAATGCGCTTCTGGATCTGTCCGAGGAAAGACTGACAACAACTGATCTTGACAAGATTTTTTCCGAGCTTATCCCGCAGCTCAAGAAGATTCTGACTAAGACTCTCTCCCAAGGCGTCTTTCCTGAGAAACATGCTTTGGAGGATGCAGATTATGATGTTAATTCGTTGAAGCAGGTGAATGAGAGGATTCTTCGGCTGCTCGGCATGCCTGAGAAGAGGTTCCGGCAGGATGTTTCTACTCATCCCTTCGCGGTCAGGATCGGGAGCGATGATGTGAGAATAACGACGAGGTATGAGCCTAAAGATTTCAAGGCATCAATGTTCGGACTAATGCACGAGTGCGGCCATGCTCTCTACGAGCTTCAAGTAGACCACGAGCTACAGTTCACACCAACCGCCTCAGGCGTATCTGCGGGCGTTCATGAGTCGCAATCCAGATTCTGGGAGAATATCGTTGGAAGGAGCAAAGAGTTCGTCCCGCTGCTCTACCCTCTCCTGAAGGCTAACCTGAGCTTTGTAACCCGTTATGACCAGAAGCAACTCTACTCGTACTTCAACACTGTAACACCAAGCCTCATCCGAGTAGAAGCCGACGAGCTCACCTACAACTTCCATATCGCAATGAGGTACGAGCTCGAAAAGAAACTCCTACAGGGAAAGATCAAAGTCTCAGAGCTCCCATCTGTATGGGATGACATGATAGAGGACTATCTCGGCAAGAGGCCTGAGAAGGACGCGGATGGAGTTCTTCAGGATATACACTGGAGCTGGGGACAGTTCGCCACCTTCCCTGGATACTCTCTCGGAAACATCATCGCGGGGATGCTGTGGAGCGCTCTGACAAAGAAGGGATTGCTTCCGATCAAGGGAGACAAGAGCATAGTTCTTCTAAAGAGCTGGCTAGCGGAAAACATTCACAAACCGGGGTCAACATATTCGCCGAAGGAGCTGCTTAACCGGGTCTTCGGCAAAGGATACGATCCCTCAGGACTCGTCGGCTATCTCGAGGCCAAATACCTCGCAATGAACTGACCCGTGTCAGCCCAGGTCAATGCCAAAATGCCCACGCAGTAGTTCAACAAATTCCTCGTGGTTCTTGACCGGTCGCTCACTCCTCCTACCGCCTCGGGTCACAATGAACTTCGTGTCAATAAGAGTCAGTCTTCCGTTGGAAGTGAGGCGAGTACATACGCGGCCCTTTCTGAAATGCGACCTTGGAGAGGTTTGTTGCCAGTGGCATCTCGGATTGTAATCTTTTAGCTTTCGTGGCTGCAAGTTAAACATGTATTGCGGCTCCCAAACACCCTTTCCTTTCGGCCTCCGAGAAAGCAGGGTCCAGCCATCTCTTCGAGTGAAACGGTACTGTTTCCCGCGGTCAGCTTGTGGACCTGACATGTCGAGCCGTTTTGGTTCTGTGAAAGAGTCGCCGAATCCCACATCGACGAGCCACGGATGTTCGAGTTGCACAAGCAAGACCATATGATCGAAGTCTGGACTGAATCCTCCACCCTTCTGGGCGACTCGCGCAGAAAGCATCGACACTTTGTAACCCAATTCGCTTAGTAAACTAGCAAACGAACTGTTCAGCTCGTAGCAGAATCCTCCGCGGTGATGCTTGATGATCTTGTCATAGATCGCTTCCTCGCTGAGGATTATTGGCCTGCCGAGGTGAATGTCGAGATTCTCAAAGGGGATCGAGAGCAAATGTTTGCGGTGCAGTCTGTGCAGAACGTCAGGGTTGGGTCGAATTCGCCCCCGGTACCCGATTCGTTCCAAGTAGGCCTTAGGGTCCATTAGCGTCTCGCAGCTCGTACCAACTTTAATCTCATTAGGTCGGTAAGGCTGGAGCATCTTGGAACTTGGACTCAAGGACAAGGTAGCTCTGGTCCCGGCTTCGAGCAAAGGAATAGGGCTCGGCGTGGCCAAAGTTCTCGCCGCAGAAGGCTGCAAGGTAATAGTCTCTTCAAGGAATCAAGACTCGATCTCAAAGGCCCGGGACACGATCGCGAAGGAAACTGGAAACAAGAACGTGTTTTCGGTCAAGGCCGATCTGGCCGTCAAGAAGGACGTTGACATTCTCGTAGATCAAGCAACAAGCAAGTTCGGGACCATAGATATTCTCGCTTACAACACCGGCCCTCCGAAACCCGGGACGTTCGCAGATCTCAACGATGCCGACTGGGAGCAAGGAGTGAAACTACTTCTGATGAGTGCCGTCTGGCTCACTAAACGGGTTGTCCCCGGGATGGTTCAGAGGAAGTGGGGGAGGCTGATCTACATCACATCCTCCACGCTGCGACAGCCGGTTCCGAATCTGGTCTTGTCCAACACGGTCAGGTTGAGTCTTGCCGGATTGTCGAAATCTCTCGCACTGGAGTATGGCTTGAAAGGAATAACCTCGAACGGAATCATGCAGGGACACATACTCACCGATAGACAGAGACAAGTCGCCAAGGATATTTCCTCGAGATCCGGGAAGAGCGTAGATGAGGCGATGAAACAGATGCTCCAAGATGTGCCTGCTGGAAGATATGGATCGTCGGAGGAAGTTGGCTATCTCGTAGCGTTTCTCGCCAGCGAGAAAGCGGGCTACATCAACGGAACAATGCTCACAATCGACGGGGGACTGATTAGATCAGTCTTCTAATGCCCTAGGTTGACGGTTCAAGCAATCCCAATCGTTTCAAGACGAGAAACGCTTGGAGCGTCACCCATTTGCTGGGCTTGCCTGCCTCTTCCAGTTGCAAAGTCTGATCCTTTCCCCACCCTTCCGTAACTAGTTCTCGTTCCTCAGGTCTTGACACTGTTTCCGTTCCATGCATTGGGTGAGAGTGACGCCAGCCTCGATACACCGCTTCCAGTGGCCATCGTCCATCTACCAGTTGCTTGGCGCGCAACATCCTCAGCGCATCATCCATTCTCTCATCTCTTGGGACCCCTAGCTCTGATAGGATCCGTAACCCATGAAGGAAGTCATAGCAGTAGTGTGTGGGATAGTGTATCTTCAGAAAGTCGAACAAGACGACTGAATCATTCCTGTCGGATTTGTAGATCTTGTGTTTGAGAACAAATTCAGAGGAGCTGGCTGCGGCTTCTTTCCATTCCGCCCTGGGCTCGTGCGAGATCATCTCAGACAGCGCCCACATAGGCTCAACTGTTGCCATGAAGGACCCGTGTTTCCCGGATGGAGAGCAGTTCCAAGCGGAGTCAGACAGCTGCTTGGAGAGCAGCCAATTCATCGCCTTCTGGACTCTGTCATCTTCTGAATATCCTGCCTTTGCGAGGGCCCTGACCATGTTGCCGGTGTTGCAAACATGGGGATGGAACTGTTCCTCACCCTTGGAGCGTAGAGAGAATCCCCCGCTCTCAACATTGTGAAGCTCGAAAAAATGCTCGGCCGCATTCGCAAATCTAGGGTCCTCTGATGAAACTCCGAGGTCCGCCAAGACCGCCAGTTGCCATCCTGTAGAGGTAAACTTTGGAACGTAACATGACTCTTTGTTCTCCCAGTACGTGTGATCTTTCTGTTTCGCGAAGATCTTCGCGGCCCATCCTTCTCGCCCAATCCTCTCTCTAGCCTTTCGAACAGAAGTGTCCTGTTTGTCCCGTCCCATCAGCTCAGTAAGCGTGAAGTATTGACTGGAGGGTTCGTTTTCTTCAAGCAACCATCTCGAGACGGTCGGTGAAAGGAGGCTTTCTTTCTGAAGCTGTTCCAATCGGGCTCACGAATGTTACACATGCTCGTCTAAAGAGTCTTTTCGCAATCGGAAAACCACCAAAGGCGATCCGCCAGGAATCGAATTCCATAATGTTCTTGAGTCTGGCGTCGGTGAACGAATTTGTCTATCCTTGAGCTCTTGGGAGGACGCCTACAAGACCGTACCACCATGGGATGTAGGCCGGCCGCAACCAGCCTTTGTAGAGCTCGTGCGGGCCGGAGAACTGAGTAAGGGCAGAGTTCTCGATGTCGGGTGCGGAACAGGTGAGAACGCGCTCTATCTCGCGGAGAACGGGTTCTCTGTTACCGGAGTCGATCTGTCAAGCCGAGCGGTTGCCGTGGCAAGGGCGAAGACCGCTGAGAAAAGGTTGAAAGTTGATTTCCGAGCTGGAAACGTTCTTTCACTGGGCTTCAAGGACGGTCTCTTCGACAACATTATTGATTCGGGACTCTTCCACATATTTCCCGATAACGACCGGCCAGTTTACACGTACGAGATCTCTAGAGTTCTAGTTGCTAATGGGAAGTACTTCATGCTGTGTTTCAGCGAGAAAGAGCCCACTGGCTGGGGTGGACCACGAAGAGTTACGAGAGGGGAGATCGAGGCGGCGTTCTCGCAGCTCTTCAAGATCAACTACATCAGGGATGCATTGTTCGCCACGCGATTCCACAATGATGGTGGGAGAGCATACCTAACGTCCGCGACCAGAAGATCCGTTTAGATTATTCTCCGGCGGGATGATAACGAAGTAGAACAACTCCCGAGCTGAACATTCTTGTTTCTACGGGTAATTCCCTAGACCGATTCTGTTTTCAGATAAGAGGATTTGACTTGCATGATTCCCTTCTGTCGCTTCAGCTCACCCTCCAATCTCGTGATATCTTGGGCTTTGCCGCGGACTAGGAGAGCGCAAAGGCAGTGTGCGGCGTCGATGTGGGCGTGCAGTGATGAGAGAATGGATTGTCTGTGGTGGTGAGATGTTTCTGTGATACCCTCATCGGCGCCGTGAGTCTCATGGTTGTAGACCATGACGATGGACCCGACAACATGGCCTCCTCTGACACCTGTCTCAAAATCCGATATGAAAGATCGCATCGCCGCTTGCAGAGCCTTGGATCTATCTCTGTAGCCGCTGTGCTCGGAAGCCCTGTCGAAGGCTTCAAGAAGCTCAGGTGAAAGAGACATGCTTATTCTGGTAACTCCCTCATCACTCAACGTCAAATTCATCGCCTCACAGTATTACTCAGCGTGGCCGAGTCGGCTAAAAGTATTACCAACTTAAGACTTTATATTACCACATAGACGAGTCAGATCGAGACAACCTGTCAATATGCGCCGGGAGCCATAAAGGCTCTTGGAGAGGGCGTCTTCCGAATTGACTGAACTCCAATTAGATCACTCAAAGCTCGGACTCTCAACAGCCGAGAAACTCAGAATCTCAATCATATACTCAGCCCTGGGCATCGCCACCCTCGCTGGCCTCGCAGCCTCAATCATCATAGGACAGTTGTCCGCCCTGCTCGCGGGATTGGGGGTCCTCGCCTTCACTTTCGGCCTGCGTCACGGGGTTGACGCCGACCATATTGTCGCGATTGACAACACGACGAGGAAACTCCTCCAGGAAGGCAAGCGCCCCCTTACCGTTGGTATGTGGTTCTCCCTAGGCCATTCGACGGTCGTCGTCGGCCTTATCGTCTCCCTCATTCTCGCCACCAACGCGGTAAGAGATCAGATTCCTGCTCTTCGAAGCAGCGGCGCGATAATAGGGACAACTGTCTCTGGAGTCTTCCTGTTTATCATCGGGCTCATCAACGTCATCATCGTCCTGGGAATCTATCGAGTGTTCACGACCCTCAAACAGGGAAAGATGAACGAGTCGGAACTGGATAGTCTCCTGGAAAACAGGGGATTCCTAAACCGCTACTTCAAAGGACTCTTCAAAATCGTCCGAGAGCCCTGGCAGATCTATCCTATCGGAGTCTTGTTCGGACTCGGCTTCGACACCGCCAGCGAGATCGCCCTGATAGCTATCACAGTGGGAGTCGGAGTTTCATCGGCAGTTCCTCTATGGATGATCCTCGTTCTCCCTTTCATGTTCACTTGTGGAATGGTCCTGGTCGATATGACTGATGGGATTACTATGCTGACTGCGTATGGCTGGGCGTTTCTGAGGCCAATTCGAAAAATATACTATAATCTTACTGTGACGATCATATCAGTCGCGGTTGCTTTTGCGATCGGCGGAGTCGAACTTCTCCAAGTCCTGTCTAACGAGCTGAAGCTGACCGGTCCATTCTGGAAGTGGCTTGGGACCCTCGATTTCGAGACGATGGGTTTCGGAATAATCGGCATATTCGTGGTATCATGGCTTGCTTCCATGGCTTACTGGAAGTACAAGCGATATGACGAACTCTACAACTGAACAGATCCGATAGTCCTTATTAGCGAACCGGTTCTTCGGATGATCAGAAAGATCCGATGCCCTCGCAGAAAAAACCAGTATCGAAACCGGCCAAGAGGATTCGTATTCTTGTGGCGAAGCCTGGACTAGACGGCCACGATAGAGGCGCGCTGATTTTGACTCGGGCTTTCCGGGACGCGGGCATGGAGGTAATCTACACCGGTTTTCTAGCGACTCCCGAACAGGTTGCGCAGATGGCCATCGATGAGGATGTGGATGTTGTTGCGATGAGTCTCCTAAACGGTGCTCACATGACCGCCTTCCCAAAGGTTGCAAAGCTCATCCGGGAGAAAGGTGGGGGCGATATTCTGTTGGTGGGTGGAGGGATTATTCCAGATGAGGATAAGCCGCTCTTGGAAAAACAGGGTATCACGGGCAATTTTGGGCCTGGGACGCCTCTCAAGACGATCATCGAACATGTCGAGAGCGTTGTAAGCGAGAGAGATTCCAAAAAGAAACAGTAAAGCCAAGTCCTTTCAAAAGAAGTAGATTCCGTAAGGTCGAAAGAAACATGGGCTTTCTCTCTATTATGGGCAAGATCATCATCGGAATTGCCGTCATCGCACCTGTCGTCGCTGTATATTTTGCAATGACATCCAGCGACGCACTAGGTCTGACCGGCGTTGTAGGATTGTTAGCGGGAAGCGGCATATTTTGCGTCGGCGGGCTATACGCCGGGCTCTTGGGGCTTAAGATTGAAAAGCTGTCCGCGAGATTGGACCCAGTTTCGAGGCAGAGGCCTAGAACCAAGGCGAAGAACCTGATCAAAGCAGAGTGTCCTATCGATCATCGGGAAGGAGTGTTTGTGCATGTGAGCCCATTCCGAAGCGATGCCGTACCGGACGGGCTGGACGTCTTCTTGGGCTCATGCGGGCACGAGGTCCACCGCGGAGAAATCGAAGCCGAAGCCTAGCTCCCCAAGCCCAAAGGGGCCCCGGATTCAAGATCAGAAGGTGATTCAGCTTAATCCTTCCACGGAGCGTCGCTTCTTAGAATCGATGCTTCATCCAGTATTCCTCCAGCTTAGTCTTCTCCACCTGCCATTTCTTGCGAGGCGGGTGAAACTCCAGCCGCGGAGGATTTGAGAGAAACTCGCCCCTGAGCATGGCGCTTTCTCCCCTGTTAACTTCGAGAAAACAAGATCCGGTCCCATCCCAAATCTTTCGTTCCCCCTTTCCCGTGATAGACATTGCAATATTGTTTGATACAACTTCAGCCTGGCCGAGGGCGAACGACCCCGACTTCGGCAGAAACGGAACGTGCGCATGAGGCGTCTCGATTGCAGTGACATCTCCAATCGCGTAGACTCTTTCAAACCTCGTGGCCAAGGTCTGCGGACTGACTGGAACCCAACCGGACGAATCGGTTAACCCAGCATCGACGACGGCGCTTGGACACTTGTGAGGCGGAACAACGATTAGCAGATCGTATGGGAGCTCTGTCTTCCCCTCAAACACCACTCTTTCTTTTGCTACTTTTGAAAGCTTGACCTTCGGGAGAAACGCTATTCCCTTGGCTGCCAAGAGCCTCTCTACCTGTTTACCGATTACGGGCCCTGCAGCTGGAGCTGGGTGAGGCTCCGGAGTGAAAAACTCCATTGTAATCTTTTTCTTCGCCTTGGCAAAGTGATCCTGCAAGAGCAGCGCCAGACCATAAGGCGCGACAGGACACTTGATAGGCAATCGAGATATTCCGATTACCAACCTTGCATTTTCAAGACCTTCTAGCGCGTCGCGCAATTTCATCGCCGACTCGAAATCGTAAAACTGGTGAGCATACTTCTCCAGTCCTGGAACCTCGCCAAGCGAGTAGTCGACGCCCATCGAAATGACTAGATGATCATAGTGCAACTCTTCCGATTCAGTCTTAACCGTCTTAGAAGATGTCTGAATCGACCGGACCCGATCATTGATCAGTCGGACCCTCCGTTTCTTCGGAACCGAGAGGGTGCGTCGGACTTTTCTAGGTTCGCGGCGACCAATTACCAGCAAAGGGAAGGAGGGCGGGAACTCGAAAATCTTCTTTTGTTCGACGATCGTGATCGATGCTGACGGTGCACGCTCGGCCAAGAGGCTTGACGTTGCCAGACCTCCCATCCCGCAACCGAGGATAACGACTCTATCGTTCGATGGCAACGTTAAGTGGTCAAAGGTTGAGGATGCGAAGGGCAATAACCCTTTGCGAATGATGGGACGAAGGCCCCCAGTCAGAAGCTACGCTGGTGCAAGCGCGCGAGTTTGCTGTTTCGAAGAGGTCGTTACTTCAGTTACGATGCTGCTTCTAGGGGGTAGTCTCCCCGGTTTCGGACGATCCGGAGGAGGCGGAGTTGTTTCCTTGCTTCCTCGTAGCAGAAATCGCACAACCGTACTGATTTCTCGCCTGGTTCAGCCATGAACCAAGTCGTCTCTGAAGCCGGCTTTGAATCCTTGCAGTAAGCGCACTCGATTTCTTCCCTCTCCAAGAGACTTGTAGCGCTCATATCGTGCTGGAATTAGGGTTCTACCAGAAGATAAGCCTAGCTGAATCTCCACGCGCTTGGCTTTCTCAAGCCGGAGTCATACTCTAAAGCCAGCGCACAAGACCGGCTGATCCAAAGGCGAGAAAAATCGGCTCCCAGAACGGGAATCTTGGCAACAGTTCTCTCCGGGATACTATTCGGTACAAGCGTGCCGATAATCAAGCTCGGACTGAATCTCCTTCCCGCAGACCTATTCGTGGCTTTTCGATTTTCACTAGCCTCTGTTCTGGTTCTCTTGTTTCTTCGTCGAAACGGATGGGTTGACTGGACCCTTCTCCGGACAAGACCCATCTGGGTGGTGGGATTCGTCAATGCCCTAGGATACGTGCTGCAGTTTCAGGGACAGAGGTTCACAACTTCCTCGGATGCAGCCCTGATCATAGGCACAGCGGCCTTGATGATTCCGATTCTATCCTGGGCTCGTGGAAGCGAAATGATAGGGGCGAAGAAAGGCCTCGGAGTATTGTCAGGGTTTCTCGGAGCGAGCATGGTAGTTACTCGGGGTCAGTTCGTGAGCTTGGGTCAGGCCCAGTTTCTGGGCGACGTGTTGATACTTGGAACAGCGGTCACCATAGCTTTGGTTTTCATCTATTCCAAGGACATCGTTGTCCAGAAGGGAGGACGAGCGGTCACTGGAGGTATGATTCTCATCACAAGTGTTCTTCTTGTCCTAGCCATTCCATTGGACGAGGGTGCATCTGTCAACTTAGGCTGGGAAGCGGCCTTCTACACCGCTTTCCTAGCGGTGGTTGCGACGGTGGGAGCTTACTATTTCCTAATGAAAGGATTAGAAACCGTGTCGTCTACGGTGTCCTCGATCATTCTTCCGATAGAGGTGATCGTCGCCGTCGCGCTATCAGTGATAATATTCGATGACCCGTTCAACATATCCTCAGGAACAGGCGCTGTACTGATTGTCGCTGGTGTCCTGCTAGTATCGTCCTCGTCCTAGAAAGAAGGAGAGACCCGTCTACTGGTGGGCGCCGCAAGTAGGACAATTGGGCGCATTCGCGTCCATCAGTCCCGTGCAGTACTTACACCGGACCTTAACTGACGGCGCTTGCTGTTGTGGCGGTGGAACACCGTATCCAGGCTGACCATAGCCTTGGTAGCCTTGATAGCCCTGGTTCATGGGTGGCATCCCATAGCTAGGATTTTGCTGATAACCAGGATTTTGTCCATAGCCGGCGGGCATCGGTCCCGGGCCATATCCGACATTCATCGGCATGGAACCGTAGGCCCCCGCTTGAACAAACGCGATTTGAGTCTCGTTGGTCATGTCGGGTCTTCCCTTGACCTGCAAGACCGCCTTCAATAAGTTCTGGACAGAAGATCCACCCCGTGTCGCTCTGCAGGGAGGAATACCCACACTGAACGGAAATTCTCGGGCTGGGCCTTTTCCGAAATCAGTAGCCCCGGCGACTTGTACATCGCGTTGGTAGAGATTGTTGGTCCGACGCTGGTTCTCCTGGATCCTCTGGTTGTTGGGGAGAGTGACCCAGACCATCTCGTTCCAGCTCTCAACAACCCTTGCTTCAACCTTCAATCCGATGGACGGAATGTACTCTTCTGCTTCCACATGGATCTTGCCCGCGACCGGCTCTCCCTCTTGGAAAGTCCCCTTGTCAAGAGCGATCCAAATCTTGCCTTTTGGATGGGTAAGATGACTCAATAGACCCAAACATGATCCTCCGAATGGATTCTATCACGTTCTATGTGCGCTATCAATCGATCGTAACCAAACCAGCCTCTTAGGAGAAACACAAGACGTCCTTTCCTGGAAGTTGACGAAAACCGGTTCGCGTTGGCATTGATTCGCCGTTATTGCTCCATATCATTGGTCGGCGTGTCAGAAGGTTTAATTTTTCCCTGACGCTCCAGATCGATTGTAGCTTAGCCTAATGGAATTCGGAGAGGGCAGAAGGGAGTGATTTTGGTGAGCGAGAAAAAGAGACATCTTGCAACTGAAACTGTAGAGGCGCAACCGCCTTCCAAGAAGCCCCTGGATGGCGAAGACCCTGAAACCACGTTGAAGGAGCTCAGTGCAGAGCTAGAGACAGAAAAGTCGAAATCGGAGGACTATCTGCGGCGTCTGCAGTACCTTCAGGCGGATTTCGAAAACTACAGAAAGAGAGTGGAGAAAGAGATGTCTGACATTAGACAGTTCGGAAACCAACGCCTCCTATCCGAGCTCATTGTGGTCAACGACGAGCTGGAACTCGCTCTCAGAGAGGCAGAGGAAAGTGGAGAGGACCCTACGATAGTGGAGGGAGTCGGAATGGTCCACAAACGGTTACAGAGCATCCTATCGAAAGAGGGCGTGGAGAAGATTCACAGCATAGGGTCAAAATTCAACCCTGACCTCCATGACGCGGCGCTTCGAGTTGTGTCAGATAAGGAGGAGGGAACCATCGTGGAAGAGATTCGCCAGGGATACACCTTGTGGGGGAAGGTCCTGCGACCCAGCATAGTCAAAGTAGCTGAGAATTCCGCTGAGCGTGAGTCTAAATCCGAGAAGTCACCTCTAGAGGAGATTGGGGACCATGAGTAAGCCAGAAACAGAGAAGATCATAGGAATAGACCTAGGAACGACGAATTCTGCTGCGGCGATAATGGAAGCCGGACGCCCGGTCGTCATCCCAAGTGCCGAGGGGCAGACTGCTGCCGGAAAGATGTTCCCATCGGTCATCGCATTCACCAAAGAGGGCCAGTTGATAGTCGGCGAACCTGCAAAGAGGCAGGCAGCAACAAACCCCGACGGGACCATCATAGAGATCAAGAGGAAGATGGGCACCGACTACAAGGTTCATATTGCCGGGAAAGACTACACTCCGCAGCAGCTCTCCGCGTTCATACTTCAAAAGATAAGACAAGACGCCGAAACGTTTCTTGGACGCGCGACCAAGAAAGCGGTAATAACAGTCCCAGCTCACTTCAACGATAACCAGCGACAAGCAACCAAGGACGCTGGAGAAATCGCGGGCTTCGAGGTTGCTAGAATAATCAACGAACCCACTGCCGCATGTCTCGCGTACGGGTTGGACAAGGCGGACAAGGAGATGAAGATCATGGTGTTCAGCTTCGGAGGCGGAACACATGACGTCACTCTAATGGATTTCGGCGGCGGAGTCTTCCAAGTCCTATCAACCAGTGGGGACACTCAGACAGGCGGTACAGATATTGACAACGCGATAGTCGAGTACTTGCTCACCGAGTTCCAGCGCCAGACGGGCATAAGTCTCCGAAACGACCGCATGGCCATGACCCGTCTCAAAGAAGCCGCGGAAAAGGCGAAGATCGAGCTTTCCACGCTTCTCACAACAGATGTCGATCTACCCTTCATCTCAGCAGACTCATCCCAGCCCAAACATCTCCACACGACCGTGACGAGGGCCAAGCTAGAAGAGCTCGCTAATCCTATAGTCCGAAAAGTTGAGACACCGATCAAGAGAGTTCTCGACGACGCCAAACTTACGCCCAAGGACGTAGACAGGATCATACTCATTGGCGGCCAGACCCGCATGCCACTCGTGCGAAAATTCGTCGAGGACATAATCGGCAAACAAGCTGAGCGAGGAGTCGACCCGATGGAATGTGTTGCTGTTGGAGCAGCGATTCAAGGCGCGGTTCTCGCGGGTGAGGTCAAGGACATCCTCCTGCTGGACGTCACGCCTTTGTCACTTGGCGTAGAAACACTGGGAGGTGTCGCTACAAAGATTATGGAGAGGAACACGACCATCCCGACAAAACGCAGCCAGATATTCTCGACAGCAGCCGACTCCCAGACCACTGTCACTATTCACGTCCTCCAGGGGGAGCGCGCCATGGCCACGGACAACATATCTCTTGGCATGTTCAACCTAACAGGTATCCCGCCTGCCCCTAGAGGGATTCCCCAGATTGAGGTGACCTTCGACATTGACGCAAATGGTATCCTAAATGTGTCTGCGAAGGACCTAGCAACATCGAAAGAGAACAAGATCACGATAGCCGCCTCGACCAAACTCTCGAAGGATCAAAAGGAGAAGATGGTCCACGAAGCCGAGCAATTCGCGGATCAAGATAAGAAACGAAAGGAAGAGGTGGAACTCAGGAACACCGCGGAAAGTATGCTCTACACCGCTGACAAGACAAAAGACGAGTTGAAAGACAAGATTACGAAAGAACAGGTTGAAGCCATCGACAAGGCAGCAGGTACCCTGCGAGCAGCTCTATCCGGGAAGGAGGCTGATAGGATAAAATCTGCAAGCGACGATCTCTCACGAATACTCCAGAAGATTGGGGCCGAAATCTACCAGAAGGTCGCTCAGAAGCCTGTCGAGCCCGCCCAGCAGCAGGCAACGGCGCCTGGAGCAAACCCGACCAAGGATGACAATGTCGTAGATGCGGAGTTCAGAGAAGTAAAGGACGAAGGCTCCCGGTAGAGCGAGATGAATAGGAAAGAATGGAGAAGCCAGACTATTATGACGTGCTCGGGGTTCCTCGAAACGCGTCCAAGGACGACATAAAGGGCTCCTATCGTAAACTCGCCTTACAGTATCACCCGGACAGGAACAAAGCGCCTGAGGCCACCGAGAAGTTCAAGGAAATCTCAGAAGCCTACGCGATATTGTCCGATGAAGAGAAGCGGAAACAGTACGACCAGTTCGGACGAGAGGGAATCTATCAGAAATATAATACTGAAGACATTTTCCGAGGCGCGGACTTCGACTCGATCTTCCGAGACATGGGATTCGGCGCATTCGGGGGCGGGTTCAGCAGCTTCGTAGAACGGATTCTCGGCGGATTCGGAGGCTTCCAGAACTTCGAAAGCCCAAGCGCTCCCTCCCGAGGCGAGGACTTACTTTACGATTTGCAGATTAGCTTCGACGAGGTCGCACAAGGAGCGACAAGAGAGATAGAAGTTCCTCGACTTGCAGAGTGTAAGGAATGCAACGGGACCGGGGCCCAGCCAGGGAGCTCTAGGAGGACCTGTGGCAATTGTCATGGCCGAGGCCAGGTCCAAACTGTCCGTCGAGCGGGGTTCGCCCAGCTCGTCCAGATAACCACCTGTCCAAAGTGTAGAGGGGAAGGAAGCATCATCGACAAGCCATGCAAGAACTGCAGCGGAAGCGGCGTTGCACGAACAAGGACCAAACTGCAAGTGAAAGTTCCCCCTGGAGCTGACGAAGGTCAGAGCCTTCGGATCAGGGGAGAGGGGAACGCTACTCAGGGCGGGCGCAGTGGAGACCTCTATGTCCGGATACGATTGAAGCCTCACGCCGACTTCAAACGCGACGGCGACAACATTCTGTACGAAACCAGAGTCAGTTTTCCCAAAGCCGCCCTTGGCGGAGACCTTCAAGTGCCTTCGATCGATGGTAAGGCTCAGCTGAAGATTCCACCGGGGACAAGACCCGGCACTGTTTTTCGCCTAGAAGGCAAGGGCTTCCCGAGAGTCGGAGGATGGGGCCGAGGAGATGAGCTTGTAAGAGTTGATGTTGAGATTCCTAGGGACCTCTCGCGTCGGCAGAGAGAACTGTTGACGGAGTTCGCCAAGGAACTAGGCGAGAAACCCTAAAAGAAATTATTTCTTCTCTTCCGTAGGCGGCGGAGGAGAAGCAGGGGAAATGGGGTTAAGGGTTGTTGTAGCCTCTAGAGCAGGTTGGGTTGTGACGACGGGAGCATTGCTAATTGATGGAATGACTGCCTGCGGTTCCATTGAGGGAAGACTTGCTAGCATTTGCTCAAGAGAACCTCTGATCTTCGGGGCAACGAATTCTAGTTTCAATTTGGCTTCTCTAAGTTTCTTGTATAGGCTCGCTGCGGCAGCCGTCCCCGCTAGGCCAATTCCAAGTCCCAGCGCGATTGTGTAGGTTGTGAATTGTTCTATGAAGACGCTGTTCACGTATATTCGGAAGTATACGTTGTAAACGTACTCGTTAGCTAGCCAGAACGAGAAGAAAGCGATGACAATCGCTTCGATGATCATGAGGGCTTTGACGGAATCTGGCGTAACGGACCTTTGGACGGTCCTGCTGGGAGACATCTCTTTGCGCCAGGCCCTTCTGCAAGAAGAGAGCGGACGCATGCGGGATTTGTAGAGATTGTATCTCAGACCCGGGAACAGGGGGTCTCGATCCAGAGACGTCCGGATGTCCTATGCCCGAATCCAGGCGCTTCCCACTAGATTGGCCTTAAGAATGGACATGGCCTCGTGAACCCCGAAAGCGGGGGTTCCCGAGACCACTATGGGATCCTGTCCTATAGGGGCGGGATTCAGGTCAAAGGGGCAGGACCGCTCCAATAGGGAGTGGTGCTTGACTTAAGATCCGGCTTCAGGAGAGATCCTGTGGCGTAGGCCTTCGTGGGTTCGAATCCCACCCCCCGCACCAACAGCAAACCTCCAGCATACTACCCCGCCAAATTTCACTACAAACTTCACCATTGCGAACCTGAATTTTTTCTGATCGGACGACAGTTTCCTAGTTCGATCCTATCTCAGAGGCCTTAACCGCCCCGAAGTCGACAGGGTTCGTGGGAATTGGAACTTGAAAGCTCTCTGGTAGGTCGCCCTTGCCAAGGCACCGGAATTCTACATGATGGCACTTCGGGCATTTGAGATCGGTACGTAATTGCCCCGGTTCGCCCTTGTCGTCTCGCCAGATCTTGTACCCGCACCCTGGGCGAGTGCATTCGTAAACGTAGGTTACATCCTCTTTCTTCGCAACAATCTTTCTCCTGGGATGAGAATTGTTCTTTAGAGTTGATTTGCGCGGACGCGAAGACTTACGAGAGCTTGTGGCCGTTTTGGATTTGGCCTTCTTCCGGGCTTTTCCATGGGTTGAAGGCATGACCAATCGTTAGTCTTGGGGGTTCGTCCGACTTAGAGTGTAGTGTTACTGTCGGTCGTCAATACGGGGGCACGGCGGAGGGTCTGTTCAGAAGCTTGGTTGCGCTACCCCACTTTGACGACCATTTCTTCCCGGTATCCCGTGATTACCCGAAGGTAGCCTCGTAACTGTTGATCTATCTCTTCGTTACCGGAGTCGGTAAGAAGACGTCGGGGATGCAGTGCTTCGATCTTACTTCTCGATCCAACCACGGTAATGTTCTCAACACCCACTCTGCGAATTACCTGGGGGCTGATCTGCTGGTTTCCACGTCCGAACAGGAAGCCTTGTCCACCAATCGGGGAAATAACAATCTTCGTTGAATTCTTCCGTGATGCTTTGCTCATCAAGGACATCAGGGTCTTCTCGTCAACATCCAGCCCCAATATCGTCCCATTTCCCCTGACAACATCCACTCCGAGAAGTGATTTCTTGACTCCCAAACGCTTCGCGATCCTTTCAACCGTTGATCCTGGACCAAGAACGTACGTGGTTCCCGGGTCGATCTCTTCGATAAAATATTCGGCGATCGCATCAAGTTCAGAATCCTCAGATACTCCCGTAGCTGATTTTGATGCTTGCATAAGTGGCCCCGAATCGGGAGTTGTAAGATAGCCGAACAGCTTGACTGACAAGCGATTCTTCCTAAACGCGATCTCATCCACATCGACAACTTCTCCCAACCTCGTGGGAACCTGACCTTCAAGAAACGCGACAGTAGACTCCGCAGCGGCTGCGGGATTGATGGCGAAGACTGACGAGTAGATCTTCACTCCGGCGGGGACACCAAGCACAGGGGCCTCGTAGCCAACTCCTGCCAACACATCTCTGGCGGTTCCGTCTCCTCCGCAAAAGATGATCAACTCTACTTTTTTTCGTCTCATTAGACGGGCGATCCTGAGGCTGTCATTAGAGGTGGTGGTCTTTCCAATTCGTCCAACCGATTCGTATTCAAGTTTCAATTGGTCAGCAACGCTCGCTCCCATGCTTCCTGGAGCCATCAGAAATTCGATGCCTTGGTGTCGTCTGTGAACCTCTTCCAAGAATCTCAGGCCTCGTTCGAGAGAGACTGGCTTCGCGCCTTTTCGAAGGGCATCGCGCAGTGTTTTCCTACCGTCTGTGCCCTTTAGCCCGACCGCCCCGCCCATTCCAGCGATTGGATTGACGAGGAAGCCTACTCTGTTCACATCGTCCAGACTCAATCGGTTAACATTGAGCGTTTTTCGACGAGAGCCCCATCTGAAACGTGCGACCTTCTATCTCCCAGTTCTCTTCCGCTTTCACTTTCGGTTTTTCTTGGTCGGGACGTAGAAGATGCAGTGTTTCTACCCTGACTTCTCCCATGAGGTAGTCTCGCTCATCTTCCAACCATTCCAGCTTCTGAGCGTCAGGAACTGTCACGTACGCTTCTACGAAAGCGTCCACTGGGAGGTCGAGGCGTTTCCTCATTTCCTGCAACCGCCTGACAATTTCTCGCACGAAGCCTTCTCTCACCAGCTCCTTTGGAATGGTCAGATCGATGTAGACGCGGCCATCGTCGAAGCTTCCCATTGCGAAGTTCTCTGGCATTTCTTCTTTGAATGAGACCATCTGACTGGTAATCTTGTAGTCCCGGTTATCCACCTTTAACGTGTAAGACAGGTCGCCTTGAAGGGCCTGGAAGAGCTGGCGTCCGTCTGCTGATCGTAGCGCTTCTGCTACTTTGTTGGCATCTCCCTTGAAGACGGGTCCGAGTCCCTTGAAGTTCGGTTCAGCTGTCAGTTTCTTCAGTTGCTCTTCTTCCGCGAGGCCGACGAGCCGGATGTCTTTCGAGTTTGTCTGTTGAAGGAATAGTGGTCGGAGGCTCTTGACCGCTCGTTTTACATTGTCGCTATCGGTTACGATTAGGACTCTGGCGACAGGTTGGCGTAATTTTACCTTCTTCGATTGTCTGGCAGAGAGGGCGGCGTATGAGGCTAGTTTGTCCTTGTTTTGTTTCTCTTGCCAGAATCTTCTTCTTACTAGGCGGATGTACCAGTGGCTCAAATCTTCTATCACGAAGGCTCTCAGTCTACGCAGCGCAAGATGCAGTTCGAGACCTTCTATGTGGCCCGTCACGTCTCTCAGCAAGCTCTCGCTCCGGGAGACAAGCCATTTGTCTTCGGGCCTCAGGTTGTTCCAGACTCTCTTAACCGACCAGGAGTCCGGCTTGAACTTGTCAAGGTTCATGTAGAGTGTGGCGAACGAGAAGACGTTCCACGCAATCTGGAGGTCCTTTGCTGCAACCTCAACCGCGTTCCATGAAAACTGGAAATCCTCCCAGAGGGTTGACTGAACGGTATAGAATCGAAGCGCATCACGACTGAACTTGACTACAATGTCATCAGGGGTGACGAAGTTTCCCTTCGACTTGCTCATCTTTTCTCCCAGCTCATCCAGGGTATGTCCATGCATCAGGACCCTTCGGTATGGGCTCCGGTTGAAGGCTAGGACGCTTGGAACGAGCTGGTTGTAGAACCAGCCTCTTGTCTGATCATGAGCTTCGAGGATAAGGTCCGCGGGCCACCATCGTTTCATTTCGACAAGTTTCTTTGGATAGCCAAGGCTGGCCCAAGACGCGGTGCCGGAGTCCATCCAGACGTCCAGAATGTCAGACTCTCTCTTTGCGTTTCCCCCGCATTTGCATTTGATCCGTATTTTGTCGACGCCATTTCTGTGGAGTTCAAACTCCTTGGGCGCGTGCAGAGCGAGTTTGACAAGTTCTGCCTTCGAGCCGATTACGGTATGTTCCCCGCACTTCTCGCAGGTCCACACTGGCAGCGGCACGCCCCAGTAGCGTTGGCGAGATATTACCCAATCTCTAGCGCCTTCCAGCCAGTCGTGGAACCTCTTGGACCCGGCCCATTCTGGCACCCATCGGACCTTCGCGTTTTCGCTCAGCATTTTTTTCTTGATCGAGGTGACTTTGACAAACCATTGGTCTGTGGCTCGAAGGATGAGGGCTGTTTTGCATCTCCAGCAGTGAGGGTACGAGTGCTCGATTGTCTCCTCTTTCCAAAGAAGATTCTTGGCCTTGAGATCCTCGATGATGACTCTGTTTGCGTCCCTAACCGATAGTCCCGCGTATTTTCCAGCTTCATTGGTGAAGCGACCTGACGGGTCTACTGGTGAGAAGGCGGGCAGTCCGTATTTCATGCCGACCTCGAAGTCTTCTTCTCCATGCCCTGGGGCCGTGTGGACAGCCCCCGTTCCCTCAGACATTGAAACGTGTTCAGCGCTGAGCAGAACTCGATGTCTGTCCGCCCCGGTACGGGCATGGGTCTCCTCTTGGAGTGGTGGGCGATACTGTGTGCCCTCCAGTTCTTGTCCTTGATACTCCTCTAGGATCTTGTAGGTTCGTCCTCCGAGGACTTGTTCAAGCCTCTCTTTGGCAAGTATGAGCTTGTCTCCATCAACCTCCACCAGGACGTATGACTTGTCTGGGTGTACCATCGCGCCGAGGTTTGCTGGTAGTGTCCAGGGGGTTGTCGTCCAAATGAGTATGAACTCTCCTGGTTTCTCGACCAGAGGGAGTTTTACGTAGATCGAGAAGTCTTGAACGGTTCTGTACTCATCTGTCACCTCGTACCCGGCGAGGGCTGTCTCGCAGCGGGGACACCAGTGGACTACCTTCAAAGCTTTGTAGAGAAGATGTTTCTCCTGGGCTCGCTTGATAGTCCACCAGACAGATTCGATGTAGCTGTCTTTGTATGTCAGGTAGGGATTATCCCAGTCCATCCAGATCCCGAGGTCTTTCAGAACCCTGGTCTGAGCTTGGACGTTTTCCTCTGCGAATTTCTTGCAGTCGGCGATAAATCGGTCCACTCCGACAACATTCTCAATATCCTTTTTCGAGCCAAGCTTCAACGACTTCTCTATCATTACTTCAATTGGAAGACCGTGGCAGTCATAGCCAGGCTGGTCGTGGACGTTGAAGCCTTTCATCCTGTAGTATCGGATCACGATGTCCTTCAGCGTCTTGTTCCAGGCAAGCCCCACATGGGGAGCGTTTGTTACGTATGGTGGACCGTCTAGGAAGTAGAACTTGGAACGTTTGAGGAGTTTCTTCTTTGTCTTTTGATACGTCCGGTTAGTACTCCACCAGGTGAGCGTCTCCTGCTCGGTCTGGTGAGGAGTATATTCTCTGGCGAGTTTTCCCACCATTCCAGGGGTCACTATTTGTCACCCAAACCAGTCGTCCTCGTGGAATCGAAGGTCTCTGACCTCTAACGCGTGCGATCCTATCATCATCTTAAAAACAATCGGATTCCGATTCGGTATGGTCTATCCTTGTCGCGTCTGCAGGCCGACTGCTGGATGTGCCAAGGTCTCTTCGAGCCCAAGAATCTTGTCTTCTACGAGTCTCGGGTGTCAGTTGCTAAACTGAATCCGGATCAAGCGTTTGAAGGGTACACTTTCCTGACGCTAAAATGGCACGAAGAGGAGCTCTACAGACTGGCTGACAAGGATCGCAAACAGTTTCTAGAGGACATGTCACTTGTTGCAAGTGCTCTGTCGAAGGCGTTCAATCCTGACAAGATGAATTATGAGCTGCTCGGGAATTCCATGCCACATCTTCACTGGCACTTGGTTCCCAGATACACCTCGGACCCAATGTGGGGACGCCCCATCTGGGCTGGCAATCGGCGTCGAAAGCGGTTGAACGCGGAAGGATACGAACTGCTAACGGGAAAGGTCGAAGCCGCGATTTCGAATCTCAAGAGAGGAGCCCGTGCGCGTCACAAGTCGAGTAACAATAGACCAAGCCGCTCAGTTACGTTATCTTGAAACCTTCGCTAACCGCCAAACACACTCTCACGAACACGCGCAGGACTAAGGGTAAACATGTCCACTCCCCTCTATCTAGACCTAGTTGCGATGGTCGCTCCAGCCCTTTCTTTGTGGCTGCTTATCACGCAGAAACCTTCGTTTGTCGGGATTGCACGACGTAACCTAATTCGGCTAAACATCTACTTCTTCCTAATTCTGGCGGCCGATATAGGTAGAATCATAGCCCAAAGCAGCATCGCCACCTACGTAATGCTTGTCGGCTTCTTCCTCGTCGCGATGAACTTTGGCCACGCGGCGGCAGTTGTTCAGTTCTGTCCCGAAGCGAGAACGTGGGGAGAATCTATGAAGATTATTCTCAAGAGAACTATGTTATTCCCCTTATTTCTCCTAATTCTTGGGATATGGCTTGCGGTTACACTCACCTTTGAACCAGTCACTTCTTCCCTAACGATGTACGGGAATGAGGCATACGTGCTGCCCGCATTTCCTACATGGTACATTGCGTTCACTGTTGCAGTTGCGGCTCCGATCGTCTTGTATCCTTCCCTGCTGCTTCTTTCTTCTCTGCGCCGCGCCCAGACCTCGTACACGAGAAACTCTCTCCTGTTGATGTTGTCCAGCTGGCTTTGTTTTCCAACAGTGGGGCTCCTAGTTTTCTTTCTCTTATCTCCGATGATTCCATTCTCCTACGAGCTGGGTTTGATTCTCAGTTCCGCGCTCTATTGCCTGCTAGCCAATTCCATTCGGACCCTTCCCGGAACAACTAGGTTCTTGAAAACCAGCCTCTTCCCTCAGAGTCTGATAAAATTCGGAAAACGATACCTAGTTCTACACGATACCAACACGCGATCAATATCGTTTCTATCCTCAGCTTTTCGAAGCACTATAGAAGCTGGTGCAAAAGTGGTTCTCAAGTCTCCGGCAACATGGCTCGTAGAGGGACTGTCACGCAACGATTCTCGATTCAAGGAGTGGGCAGAGAACGGAAAGTTTGTCATGTCCTCGGCGCGTTCTGATGACAAAAGGTCCGGGAAAGAAGGTCTCTCCGACAAGTTTGGTTTGAGCCAAACGGCAACCGTGTTCGTGAAGGAGCTGGAGCGGCAGGATCTTCAAGGCTCGATGGTGTCTATTGCGAGAGATTCAAAGAATGAACCGGAAGCAGAGGTGCTTCTGCTGGAGTCTATCCAGGCACCTCGGCCTCAGGTGGCTGATTTCCTCCGGAAGAACGGGGACGTTGAGCTCGTTAACCTCTCGGAGGCGTCTGACCCGTTTTCAACCCTTGTCAACTTGGACCATCCGAGAATCGAGGGCTCAAAGATTCTTCTTGAGTACTCCTCGAACTCGAGCTTTGAGGACTTGGTGAAAAAGTTCTTCGACGAGGGAATCGCCAATGCCGAGATGTGCACCCTCTTCACATCTAAGTCGAGCAAGCTCTACAGGGCGTTGAAGGGAAAGAGAATGGTGAGGATAGTCGCGGCCTCTTCTCTAGTCTCTGCCCCGGACGAAACTCCGGATGGAGAGATCCAGATCCCGGACAAGGAGCTGGGCCTGGTGACCTCGCTGGTGACGGATCTGTTTGAGAACAACAGGGCTGTCGCTTTGAGCATCGTCTTCGACAGTATCACTGAGCTGATTCGGGGTGAGAGGTGGGAGCAAGTCTACTCTGGCATCAAGCAATTGATCGAGCTGCTTAGCCCTTCAACTATCACAGCAATATTTCTCGTCAGTAAGGAGACGACTGAGGAGCGATTCTTAGGCGCGCTGAGAGGGTTGTTTTCTGTCCAGATGCGGCTTGACGACACTGAGGGTCAAGCCCTCAAAGTCGTGAAGGCAGAATTCTGATCAGGAAGAGCATACCCGTCTGTCGGTGGGTTTTTCCGCCGATTCTTGACACTATTTAAAATACGGGCCGATTCGTTAACAGCCACTCGTCGAAAGCAGGAAGCTGAATCGTAGTGGAACATCTCAGCCACGATGTCTTGATCATTGGGGGTGGCGCCGCTGGACTCCGAGCTGCCATTGCCGCGGCCGAGCTCAATCCCAAGCTGGACATCGCAGTCGTATCCAAGGTCTATCCTATGCGCAGCCACACTGTATCCGCCGAGGGGGGCATGGCCGCCGTCTTGAGGACGGACTATGACAATT
>WNFT01002342.1_pt1 | contig 26159 bp, 23 predicted proteins | sample 5400191 | NCBI WGS metagenome assembly WNFT01 (sample SAMN13153359, study PRJNA577476) | soil metagenome | isolation source: 80 cm saprolite under Madrone tree | place: USA:California | collected 2016-06-14 | reverse complement strand
CGTTCGGCTATGACGTCGAAATCTGCGGGCTCGCCAACAGCGCGCTTACGGACGGAGCATAGGACGTAACGTAGTGCGATACCGCCCTCTTCAGGATCGGAGAGGGCGGGTCGCGGCGTGCTGATTTAATCGGCACGTCTTTCCGGATGGATAACGTCAGCGCGCTAGGAAAAGCGCGACAGCTCAGTGCTTCAACAAGCAATTGCCTTTCATAAAAAGGGTCAGCTTGCCGAGGCGGCCACTCTTTATCGCAAGATACCCGCAGAGAACCCCAATAATGCCGACGCCCTGCATCTCCTCGGGGTGACGGAATTTCAAAGAGGAAACCCGTCGGCTGCAATCGCGTTGATCGAGCGAGCGATAAAACTCGCTCCAAACAATGCGGATCTCTTCTCCAACCTTGGCCTTGCGCTTCAGAATCTGAAGCGTCTCGATGACGCGCTTGCCAGTTATGATCGTGCCCTGGCGCTCAAGCCTGACGACGCTGTTGTACTTTCTAACCGTGGCAATGCGCTTCGCGAGCTGAAGCGTTTCGACGAAGCTCTCGCGAGTTATGATCGTGCACTCGAGATCAAGCCCGACTACGCCGAGGCGCTGAATAACCGTGGCAGTGTGCTTGGAGATCTAAAGCGTCGCGATGACGCTCTTGCCAGCTATGATCGTGCCCTGGCGATAAAGCCTGACTATGCCAGGGCATTCAACAACCGCGGCAATGTGCTGCGAGACTTGAAGCGCCTCGATGACGCTCTTGCCAGCTATGATCGTGCGCTCGCGATCAAGCCCGACTACGCTGAAGCGCTCAACGGCCGCGGTATTACGCTGCGAGAGCTCGCGCGCTTCGACGACGCGCTCGACAGCTATGACCGTGCCTTGGCGATCAAGCCTGACTATGCTGAAGCACTCAATAATCGCGGCAATGCTTTGCGGGATTTAAAGCGTCGCGATGACGCACTTGCCAGCTATGATCGTGCCCTGGCGATCAAGCCCGACTACGCTGAAGCCCTTGTCAACCGTGGCGCCACGCTCCAAGATTTGAAACGCTTCGACGACGCGCTCGGCAGCTATGACCGTGCGCTGGCGATCAAGCCCAACAATGCCGAAGCACTGAATAGGCGCGGCATCCTGCTCGCCAATGTAGGAAAATCGGGCGAAGCGGAAGCGCAATTTCGACAGGCGCTGGCGATCAAGCCGGATTATGTCGAGGCACGCTTGAACCTCGGATCGGCACTGCTGGAACAGGAAAGACTCGAGGAGGCGATTTCGGAGGCCGAGATTGCTGCGACATTCGATAGCCGAATGTCTTTTCCGCATTATCTGCTTGGCACGCTTTTGGCCCGGTGCGGCCGCAAGGAAGCGGCACGGAAGCAGTTCGAGATTTACCTGGAGCGCGAACCGGAGGATGGGCAAGGCGCGCGCATGTTCCTGGCCGGCTTGGGTTTCGAGCGGCTGCCGGAACGGGCACCGGATGCTCTGCTTAAGAAGACTTACGCCAGACGTGCGGCGTGGTGGGACCTGACCCCGAGCCAGACTCATCTCTACCGTGGCGCCGAATTGGTCGCAGAAGTCTTCGAAAAGTCGGTGGACGATTCCAGCCGCTTCAACGTCCTCGACGCAGGCTGCGGTACGGGTTCGGTCGGAAAATTGATCCATCGTCGCGTGCGTCGCTTGGCGGGAATCGACCTCTCGCCGGAAATGCTTGAACGGGCCAAGGAAAAGGGCGTCTATCACGAGCTCCACCAAGGCGATTTGGTCGCGTTTCTGGCCAATCATGCCGAACATTATGACGCCGTGACCAGTGCCGCGACACTGATCCATTTTTCCGACTTACGTCCGGTGTTTGAAGCCGCCGCGACGGCCTTGCGCGATGACGGCCTTTTCATCTTCACCCTCTTTCCCAATGAGCACGATGATGCTGCGGTAGCGGTTGGCTCGTTCGACGGTTTGGCGCAGGGCGGCTGTTACGCCCATGGCCGGGGTTACGTTGCCCATGTGGCCGCAGAAACCCAATTCAGGGTGGAAGTGCTCGCGAGCGCGATTCACGAATACACCAATAAGGGGAAACCAGTGACGGGCCTTGTCGTGGCGTTGCGGCGTCATGCGCGAAACCGGATGCCTATCGTCCTCGCTCGCGGGCCAGAACCGCTGTAAATTGTCCGCGCTCTTGACGAGAGAAAAAAGACTACCCGTTCGTCGGGGCAGTTGCGGACGGCGAGTCGTAGGCGCAAAATCCATCGCGGCCATGTGCCAACAACCGGGAGGAATGGGTCATGAGATTGGTTCGATCGGGAATGTTCGTTGCGGTAGCCGCCTTCGCGGTGGCCTTATCCTCCGTGGCGCCCGCGCAGGATTCGGCGGCGCGCAAGGAATTGCGGCGGGCCGATCTGTCGGGCGCACCCGCCATGGAAGTCATCAGCTCGATCACCGAGCTGAAGCCCGGCGACGAGTTTCCCCGCCACTTCCATCATGGAGTCGAGGCCGGGTATGTGGTTCAAGGCTCGATGATACAGGTGCCGGGACAGGCGCCCATGATGCTGGCGACGGGCTCGCCGATCTTCAATCTTCGCGATGCCGTGCATGCCGGATACAAGGTCGTGGGCCCGGGGAATCTGATCCTCTACACGACGCACGTCGTCGATAAGGGCAAGCCCTTATACGATTGGGTGAAGTAGCGAAACGAAAAAGGTCGCCGAACCAAAAGATTCGGCGACCTTTCTTGCAGCTCAAACGTTCGGATTGCCTACGGGGCCTTCCATACGACGTTGCGTGCCGGCGCGAAGCCGACCGGAATAACAGCGACTTCCTTCAGAGACGCAATATCGACAACCGAGACATTGTTCGTGTGTTCGTTGGCGATATAGGCCGTCTTGCTGTCGGGCGTGATCGTCAACCAGCCGGCGCCCTTGCCGCCGAGCGTGACAGCTCCGAGCGGCTTCAAGTCCGGCAGCGAGTACGCGTAAAGCGCGCTGTTCATCCTGCTGTTGACCAACAGCGTTTTTTGATCCGCGGTGACCATGATGCCGTGCGATGCAGAGGGCGGTCCGTAGGGGACCTGAGTTTGGCCCGTTATGTCGGGAAGCTTGACGCTATTGGTTATCTTGCGCGTTGCAAAATCGACGACTTGAAATCCATTATCCCTGCCATTTTGAGCGTAGATCGCCTTGGTGGAGCCGTCGGGATTTTTCGATACCGCCATCGGAGAGGGAGATGGATCCATGGGAATCGTCCACGCAACCTCGTTAGTCCGCGTGTCGACCACGCTCATAACATTCGCCTTCCCGCCTCTGGCGTTCCCGACAATCAGGTACTTTCCGTCCGGGGTGACATTGAGGTCGTGGACACCGCCCTTCATCGCGATGGTCTTGACCTTCTGAAGCGAGGCCGTGTCGATGACGTCGACGCCGCCGCTCGCATTGGCCTTGATCCGCGGAAACTCCGACAAGTCGTTATACGTAAGAGCGATGGCGACATAGATCTGCTTCCCATCCGGGGTGATATCGACGAGGTTGGGGTTCCCGCTTAGAGGAATCTTTTTGGTGATCTTCAGGGTCTTCCCGTCGATGACGGTGAGCGTGAAGTCCGCCTCTTCACTGAAGTAGATCCGGCTGCCGTCAGGGGCCACCGTAATCCCGTGGGCCGCTTCGATCCCCGGGATCTGTCCCACCACCTTATTCGTCGCGGGATCGATGATGTGGATGGTATCGCCTGCGAAGTTCGTTTGGATGATCCGCAGCTTCGATTGCTGCGCGGTCAGCGGGGAAAAGGACAGCGTGCACAGGGCGAGGCCTGCTAAAGCCGCGAGAGCCCCGCGAAATACTTGTTTGTTTCTCATCTTAGTCATCCTTCTTCGTTATCTGCATTTATCAGGAGACACGTCCGTGACCGGCCGCTTCACCCTTTCTGTCCCATCACAAAGGCTTTCAGTGTCTGCCACGCCGGGTCGTTCTGAGACTCGAACTGCTGGCCGCCACCGTGATGGGGATCGCCCCCGGCCTGTTCGGCGAGCGGATGATGGACGATTGGGCTGTCCAAGCTGCCGGGTATGGCCACCTTTTGGATCAGCTGAAAGTTCTGGCGCGACTGCTGCTCGTTCCAGCTCGTGCTGCCGGGCGCGAGCTGCACCAAATGGAACGGCGCGTTGTTGGTCGTATGGCAAACAACGCAGCGCGTATGGCCCGCGCGCTTGGTCAGGAAGACCGGCTGCACCTTGGTCTTGAAATACTCGTAATCCAGCGACCCCGATCCGGCGGACGGAGCAGCCGGCGCGCTTTCTGCCTGGCTCAATGACGCGGCCGCCGCCACGACCAGACACGCCGCGGCGACGATATAGGACGAGGTCCTCTTCATTTGGTACCTCCCAAAAATAATCTGGCTAGGATAGGGATTCTATGCTTCAGCGAAGCGGCTTGCAACTTCAGGCTGGAAACTTCCCGCCGGCCCCCACACGATCTCCGGATGTCTTGGCCTGGGAAGGACCGCGCACCCGCATGGGCATTTTCTTCGGCCCGCGCGCGAATCTTGGGTCGAATGTTGGTATAATTCGATATTGGCAACTCTGCGGAAGGGGAGAACCCGATGTCCAGACATGCAGGAAACGTTACGGCAGGGGTTCTGGCAGGCGCGCTTTATCTCGCCGGCGGCTTGAGCGGCTCTGCACTGGCCGCGGGCGCCTCGCCGCCCAACTTCACGCCCAATTCAAGCGCCGGCTGGTTCTCCTATACCCGCCAGTGGATCCCGCCGGAAAGCGGTCCTGGACCCGTGCGGGTCGACCCCGCCAATCGCGGCGTTTCCAACGACGAGTACCGCGTCACCGGCCGCCAGCCGACCTTTGGCATGGCCGATTCCAACAGTCCCATCCTTCAGCCCTGGGCGCGGGATGTCGTGCGCAAGCGCAACGAGCTCATCCTCTCCGGAAAGGCCGCCTACTCCCTGCACGCGAGTTGCTATCCGGTCGGCATCCCCTATTTCCTGCTGCTGCCGATGACGCGGCCGATGTACATCGTTCAGGGCCCGAAGGAAGTGGTGATGATCCTGGAAAGCTTCAGTGACGTTCGCCGCATCTATCTTACGGACAAGCATTCCGCCAATTTGAAACCGTCCTGGTACGGAGAATCCATCGGTCATTACGAAGGCGATACCCTCGTCGTCGACACGATCGGACTGAATGACAAGACGTTTGTGGACGGCTTTGACACGCCGCACACCACGCAGCTTCATGTGGTCGAGCGCTGGCACATGATCGACGGCGGTAGGACGCTGGAAGTGAACGTTCACGTCGAGGATCCGGGCGCCTTCACGACGCCCTGGAACGCCAGCCAGCGTTACCGGCGCTTCGAGCAGACTGTGGCCAGCGCCTCGGTCGCGAACCTTCCGATGTTGGCGACACCGGACGTAGGGCCCTTAAACGAGGCGATCTGTGCCGAGAATCCGAACTCGCTGATGGGACTGGGGACTCTGCCGGTACCGCAGACGACCAAGCCCGATTTCTGACGCTCTCGATTCAAGAACGAGGATCGCCATGGGCAAGCTCGCATCGCATTCTCCTTTCACACGCCGCTCCATCATGCTGAGCGCGGGAGGCGCCGGTCTATGCGCCGCTGCAAGCTCTGCGCTGTTCGCCGGACCTGCGAACGCCTCGAACTACCGCGGCGTTGTCGGCGACATCAAGCCGAGAGCCACCGACTCATCGCTGGTCGATATGATCCGGCTCCTGCCCGAAGGCATCGGCGTCATTCCCGTCTACCTCAATTTGAAGGAGGGTACGCGCGAGGAATATTCGAACGCCTTCGGCGTTTACGAGAAGCTCATCGCCTATCTCGCCGAGCAGAAATGCAACGTCATCAGCGTCGAGGGCGCGCCGCCGTTCATGATCTTGGGCCCCGCCGGTGAGGCCAAGATGGTCGACGGCTGGAAAGAGAAATACAAGACCGACATGTTCACCTCCTCGCAGAACCAGGTGAACGCGATGAGAGCCTTAAAGGTCAAAAAGATCTTGGGCATCACTTCGGGCTCGGGCGGACCCGATCTCAACAAAACCTACGCGAAATATTTCGAGGATAACGGCATCGGCGTCGTCGCCATGGAAGGGATGGGCCTCGAGTTCAAGTCCATCCCCGAAGTTCCTCAAGCCACGATCACCGCCTTCATCAGGAAGAAGTTCGCCGAGCACAAAGGCGCGGATGCGGTGTACATCCTAGGCTCGAGCTTGGAAGCGCTGCCCCTGATCGCGCCCTTAGAACGCGAGTTGAAGGTGCCGGTCGTGCAGGCGATCGCCGCGCGCATCTGGGAAATCCAGAAGCGCCTAAATGTCCATGAGCCGATCAAGGGCTACGGCCGATTGTTGGAAACCCTGCCGGCATGAGGCCAAGACCTTGGAAAACTGCACTTGCATTTTCCTCGCCGTGAAACGCAGGAGCCCGGTGCCACCTAACCGAAGGAGGTCGACATGGAGTCGATCATTTCCGATCTTGTATCCCGCTTCGAGAACGGCTCGCTAAACCGCAGAGATCTGGTTCGAGGTCTCGCCGTTCTGGCTGCGAGCGGAACGGCCGCCGCCGCGGCCGCTCAAGAAAATATCGATTTTAAAGCCGCGAATATCGACCACGTCAGCCTTCATGTCGCGGACCTGCAACGCTCCGTCGATTTTTATCGACGAATGTTCGGCTTCTCCGTGGTGAGCGAGGACCGGCCGCAGAGAATTGTTCGCCTCGGTAACGCCAAGGTGCTGGTCTCTCTCAACGATGGAAGCCCTGCCGGCATGATCGACCACTTCGCGATCGGAGTACCGCGTCTTACCAGCGAATCCGCTCGGCGCTATTTGACACAGCGTGGTGCGACTCCCTTGCAGGGCGACTATGCCGGATTGCACGTCAAGGATCCCGACGGGATCAGCGTGCAAATCTCTCAGACGTGACCAGCGGATTGGCGGAAGAGGGGAACCCGATGTCCGGACCTGCAGGAACCTTGACGGCAGGCGTTCTTGCCGGCGCTCTTTGCTCGAGCGTTTCGGCGCTGGCCGCGGGCGCCTCGCCGCCCGATTTCGCGTCCAATCCGGGTGTCGGGTGGTTCGCATATTCCCGCCAGTTCATCCCGCCGGCGAGCGGTCCTGGACCGGTGCGGCCGGACCCCGCGCATCCGCTCGTTTCCAACGACGAATTCCGCGTCACCGGCCGGCAGGCGACGTTTCCCATGGGCGATCCCAACAGTCCCATCCTTCAGCCGTGGGCGAGGGATGTCATCCGCAAGCGCAACGAGCGCGTCCTCTCCGGAAAGCCCGCCTACTCGCTGCACGCGAGTTGCTATCCGGTTGGCGTTACCCAGTTCCTGCTGCTGCCGATGACGATACCGATGTACATCGTTCAGGGGCCGAAGGAAGTGGTGATGATCCTGGAAGACTTTGCCGACGTTCGCCGCATCTATCTTACGGACAAGCATCCCGCGAACGTCAAACCATCCTGGTACGGCGACTCCATCGGCCATTACGAAGGCGACACGCTCGTCGTCGACACGATCGGATTTAATGACAAGACGTTTGTGGACCAATTCGACACGCCGCACACCACGCAGCTTCACGTGGTCGAGCGCTTCCACTTGATCGACGGCGGCAGGACGCTGGAAGCGAACGTTCACGTCGAGGATCCCGGCGCCTTCACGACGCCGTGGAACGCCATCCAGCGTTATCGCCGCTTCGAGCAGACCGTGGCCGGCAGCTCCGTCGCGAACCTTCCGATGCTGGCGACTCCGGAGGACGGGCCGCTGATAGAGGCGATCTGTGCCGAGAATCCGAACTCCTTGATGGGTCTGGAAGCTCTGCCGGTACCGCAGACGGTCAAGCCGGATTTCTGATCGCTCAGATTTTCGCGCCTGTGCCTCGCGTCTCGTGAAATAAATTAATCACTCTAACAACAATCAGAGTTTCGCCCGTTCGCGCGCCATAAAGTGCTCTTAATTAGGTAATTGGGGCGCGTGTGTTCGGTGGTCAACTGGCGCTCAGGGTTCTCCCCCGGGGCGGCAGCCGCCACTGACTTCTGGCCGGAAGCAAAACGCGCGCGTCCTGCCGCTATTGGGGAAAGTGCTCACGCGTGGGGACGCTTGAGCGATTGGGGTCTGCAAGGCCGATTACAAAAGTGCATCTCACTAAGCCCGGAATAGACGCGGGGCGCGCCTGGTTCCGATCAGCTGACTGGCACCAACAGGGGGAGAAACTCCGTGAACTTTGTCGCATCGCGTGAAAACGCGCTCAACGCCAGACTCGCAGCCCTGTTGGGATCGGCGTCGCTGCTGACGATGGCCAACGCGATCAGCGCTTACGCGCAAGGTCAGCAGGTTGCACAAGGGATGGAGGTCGCCCAGGCCGAAGAAATCCCCGAAACTGTCTTGATCACGGGATCCCTCATCCGCGGTACCGTGGCGGTCGGTGTTCCCGTCATCAATTTGTCGCCCCGGGATTTCAACGTGACCGGTGCGCTGACAACGACCGATCTGTTCCGGACGGTCCCCGCGGCCACCGTGCAGGCCGGTCCGGTTGCCACTGCCAACGCCGGCAACCTCGAAAAGGCCGTCAGAGTCCAAGTGCGTGGTTTGGACACCGGCACGTCGGAGCGCGAACTGCTGATGGTGGACGGCATGCGCGTGCCGCCGATGACCAACCAGGTCGCCGTTCTGGACGCCTCGATCATTCCATCGCTCGCGCTTGATCGCATCGACGTTTTGGTGGACGGCGCTTCGGCTACCTACGGTTCGGATGCCATCACCGGCGTGATCAACATGGTGTTGAAGCGCAACTACGACGGCGCGGTGACGCAATTTCGCTACACCTACGGGGACGGCGGCAAGAGACGTTCTCAGGCTTCGCAATTGTGGGGCCGGACCTGGGATGGCGGCGGCGTCACTCTCACCTACGAGTGGCACGATGAATCGCCGATGTACGGTAACTTCCATTCGCAGTTCACGGTGGACTTCACTCCGTGGGGTTTGGACAACCGCAGCCCGATCGGCTCATCCTTGCCCGGCACGATCTCGACCGGCGCGCCATCTCAGCCTGCCTCGCTCGGCCTGTTCACGGGGACGAGCGCAAGCTTCGGCACCGGTTGCACCAATTGCTATGCGATTCCCCACGCCACCGGCACGAACTTCAGCCCGATCAACGGTGGCCTTGGTCCGACGGCGCCTTTCAGCGGCTCGACGCTGAACTGGGCCACGTTCGCCACGACCGCCAATGGAGGCACAAACGGCACGCGCAACGTGTTCAACCCCTATACCATCGGCTGGTACGATTCGGCCGAGCAGACAAATCGCGCCGTCATGACGCTCGACCAGCGCCTGACCAAGGACATCTCCTTCTATGGCGAGGGCTATTACAGCGACCGCCGGTCGCAGTTCATCAGCCCGCCGAATTCAGATCCTACGTCGGACAATGTCTTGTCCATCGCTGTGCCCACCTGGAACCCGTATTATCCGACGGGGGGCGCCCCCACCAATTTGCGCGTCAGCTACACGACGGCTTTCGAAAAACCAGGCCTGGTCTCCGCCTGGCAGGTCGATACGCGATATCAATTTGGCCTGAATATCGCCTTGCCGGCAAACTGGGCGGGAAAGGTCTATTACTCGCGGACCACCACCCAGAGCCAGAATATAACCTACGGCGCCGTCAACAAGGCCGCCGTCTCGGCGGCGCTCGGCTGGACCATTGCCACGACGGCCGCGTCCGGAACCACGCCCGCCATAGCCACCTGGACCAAGCCCGGAGCCGTTCCCTATCTCAATCTGTTCTGCGATCCCTACGCCTTCCAGTGCAACTCTCCGGCCACGCTCGATTATATGAGCGGCGCCCGCCAGCAATGGACCAAGTACGCGGTCGATGAGAAGGGCGTCAATTTCGACGGTCCCTTGTTCGATCTGCCGGCCGGGACAGTGAAGGCGGCCCTTGGCGCCACCTACACCAGCTTTCATTTTCTGCAAACCTTCGCCGCGACCACGCAATCGCCGACACTGATCCTGCAGACCGTGGCCGATCCGCGCCAACAGCAGCTTTGGGCGGTTTTCACGCAGATCAACGTGCCGATCATCAGCAGCGCCAACGCCCTGCCCGGCGTGCGCCGAGTGGACCTGGAAGGATCCTGGCGCCACGATCAGTACAGCGACTTCGGCGGCACCAGCAACGCGAAAGCGGCCTTCAACTGGCTGGTGTCCGAGGATGCCGGCCTGACGCTCAGAGGCGCCTGGGGCCAGTCCTTCCGGGCGCCCGATTATGCCGAAACCTCGCCCACCGCGGGTTTCCGCATGCAGGGCTGGGGCATGCCGAGCGTGTTCACGAATACCGCTACGGTATCCATCATATGCGATTCCGGCGGCAACCCGACGCCCGGTTCGGCTGCCGAAAAGCTGAAGAACGCGGGCTTTGCCTGCAACACCACCGCGCCGGCCGGCGTCTCGCTCGGCGGCGGCTCGCTGGGAGCAATCGAGTCGGGCTTGCGCGATTCCGTCAATCTGGACCAGCGGAAACTCGAACCGGAGACCGCGGTGAACTGGAGCCTCGGCCTCGAGGTCGCGCCCCAGACCTTCCTTCGGGGTCTCGATATCCAGGCCACCTGGTTTCAGCTCAAGATCAACAGCATCCTGGACACCAATTTCCAGCTCAACAACACCGTATTCAACGATCCCGGACGCGCCAAACAGATCATCTTGCCGAGCGACTTAAGAGATCCCATCACCAATGCTCAACTTTGTCCGGGGATGGACACCACGCCTCTGGCGTGCCCGCAGTTCCAGGCCATGGTGAACCGGATGCTCACCAGTGCGAGGAGTCAGGTGTCTCCGCAAGCCCAGACGTTGACCTACTGGGTCGTCGATCTCGCCACTATGAACAGGGGCTGGCTGAGGACGGACGGCATCGACTATACGGCCAGCTACGATTGGGAATGGGGCAATGTCGGTGCGTTCAATACCGGCATCGCCGGCACCTATAATTTGCACCGGAACCTCGCTTTGGAGTCCGGCGGCGCTGTCGTAGATGCCTTCCACGCGACGCTCGCCCCCAATGGAGGGGTGCCACAGGCGGGCGTGGAAACGACCCCGCGCATGAAATACCGGGCGCGCCTGGGCTGGACCAACGGGCCGTACAGCGTCACCGGCTTCGTCGACTATCGCTCCCACTGGTTCCACAACAACGGTTCGCCGTTCAATGTCAACAATCAGTGCCAAACCGCGGGAGGCACGTCCGGCGGCGGCACCTTCCCCTGCAAAATCGACGCTTACACCAACATCGTCCCCTCGTTTTACTGGTTCGATCTGTCGCTCGGCTATGACACCAAAGACGTCCCTGCCAACGACTATCTGAAGAACATCCAGGTTCAGTTCATCGTTCAGAACATCATGGACAAGCATCCGGCGTTCAGCTTCCGAACCGGGCTCAGAACCTCAGCCTGGGATATCGGTCCGATGGGCAACGGCGACGTCTCCGGTGCAGGGCGAACGATATCGCTGATATTGACGAAGACCTGGTAAGAACGATTCGGGCCGCGGTCTAAAGCCCAGGCTCCCCCTTGCGTTGAAAGCACGCATCCGGTGAGCTGGCCACCGATGACGCGCGTCTAGAGCGCAATCCGGCGAAATGGAGACCGGTTCGCCGTAAGATTGCGCGGCAAACCAAGGAATCTAGAGCATGGTCCGATTCAATTTGATCGGACCATGCTCTAGACGGAAATCGCCAATTGCGAGCTCGTTCTTTTCGATGATCGAATTCCGCAGGCCGGCCAAGGTCGCACTTCCCGACGGTAGGCTGCTTTTCTCGGCCGTCTCCCAAATCGGAAACCGAATCATTCTCGTCAGCACGCATTATTTCGATCACCCGATTGATTTCGACTCGGTCACCCTGCGCCTGATTCCCTCAGGAAAGACTTTGACGAACGTCTGGCGCCATTTCCGCGCGGACTACGAACCGTGCGTCGTGCTTTCGGCAATGGTGGACGAAGCTCCGATCGCCCTTGAGCTCGAGTATGAGGGGCACAACTGGACCGTGCCGCTCGAGCCGCACGATCTGCCGCCCAGCAGCCGCAGCCTGATGACCTTGTTCAAGGAGGATTATCGGCGTCTGCCGGATTTCGTTCGCTATTACGCCGCTCTCGGCGTCGAACAGTTTTGCCTCTACTACAATGGACCGCTCGATGACGTCGACTGGAGCTTCCTCGAAACGCACGACGCGACGAGGAATGCCGGCATCTCTATCGTCCAATGGGATATTGAATATTGGTGGAAGCTGAGCAGGCCCACGGGGATTCGGAGGTACGACCAGCAGGGCTTCCAGCATCACGCTCAGACCATGGCGATGAACCACTATCTGCATTGCGCCAGGCGGTCCAACGGCTATGCCCTTTTTGTCGATCTGGACGAGTATGTCTTCACCCCCGCCTTTATTCTGGAAGAGTGTTCCCGCGCGGGGGCCAGCGTCGTATTCCAGTCCTGGTGGGCGGCGTTCGAGGACGGCTCTGCAATCGAGCCGTGCGCGCTTTTCGATCCGCAGACCAGGCTTCGCGTTCGTGCAACGGGGGGCGGAAAATACCGCACCAAATGCTTCGTCAAGCTTTCGGATGTGTCGCTGATGGGGATTCATTTTCCCCATCAGAACGCCTCAAGAAACGTCCGCTTCCTGGATGGCTTCTTCCATACGCGCGCCTTTCGGGGCACCGATCAGTATGACGAATTCGTGGATCAGTACCGCCCCTACACGGTCTCGGAGTTCATCGCCGAGCGATTCAATTCTCCCGGCAGCACGCCATGATCGTCAAAACCGACTTCTCGATGCGGGGCACAAGCTGCATTGCAAATCGCGTTCAATTCGGCGCCAGCGAAATCTGAGTGGCAGTTGTGCCCGCTGAAGGCTATGAATTTGGCATTGCAATCGGTTTCGTTCCATGCTACGAGTAATTCATTAATAGGACCGCTGGCCTTTCGAAGGCCGGCAACGAAAAGGCCTGCCCATGTCTGCTTCGCTGATGACAGCTCGCTTTGGAGAACTGCCGTTTGTTCGGTCTGAAAATCGAACGGCGCTGCACGCGCGCCTTCCCGACGCGTCGTTTGATAAATGTTCAGTTTTGGAAATCAAAAACTCCGCACTTTTCCTGGCAATCGCCGTTTCGGATATCAAAGATATCAAACGCGGCCAAACGTTCTCGGCGACGCTCGAAAGACCCGGACGGGACATCGAACGGCGGAGCGCACGTTTGATTATTGATTATTTTGGGAAATCAAAAACTCCGCGCCCTTCCTGGCAAACGTCGTTCCGGAAATCAAACAAATCAAACAAATCAAACACCGCCGAACGCTTTCGGCGGCGACCGCCGGAGGAGGCGGAGGAGGGCGATGTGGAGACCCGGACATGAAGTCGAATGGCTTTGATTTTTTTCAAACGGACTCCAGGAAAAGCGCGGAGTTTTTGATTTTCAATCAAAGTTTTTTATTCAAAGGAGAAAGCGAAAATGCCGAGAGGCGGTAGACGAAACGGAGCCGGCGAACTTGATTTTTATCAAGTTTTTGAATTCAAGATTCCGCGGAAATGCTGGGGATTTTTCAAGTTGGAAATCAAGAAATCAAGTTCGGTGCATCTTGCCGGTTTTGAGCACGATTGAGCCGATGACCGCGCCCGGCCAGGTAAAGCAATCTTTGGCGCGTTCCCGCCTACTGCTGTTGCTGCTGGTAATAGTTCTGCTCGGGCGAGGACGCCTTTTCGCTCGGGCTCATCGGTTTGGCGACGCGCAGGAATTCCTCGTGGCGCACCGGCGCCGAGGTGGGCTCGACCGTCACCGCGACGGCAAGCTCGCTTTCGGCATCGCCTTTCAGCGTGCCCCGCGTCGGCGGCACGTCGTCGTAATCGCGGCCGACCGCGACGCGAATGTGGCGTTCGCCGGCAATGATGGCGTTGGTCGGATCGAAGCCCACCCAGCCCATGGTCGGCAGATAGGCTTCCACCCAGGCGTGAGTGGCGTCGGAGGCGGAACGGTCCTTGTCCTGACGGCGGTGATAGAGATAGCCGGAGACATAGCGCGCCGGGACGCCCCAGCTGCGCGCCACCGCGATCATGATATGGGCGAAGTCCTGGCACACGCCGCGCTTCGCCTCCAAGGCCTGCGCGATGGGCGAATGGACCTGCGTCACGCCGGTTTCGTAGTCGAATTCGGCGTAGATGATGCCGTTCAAATGCTTCAGCGCGGTCAGGGGATCGCCGATGGGTCGCGCCAAATCATGCACCGCGATGAAGCTCTGGAGCTGCGGCGAGGTATGCGCGAACTGGGATTCTTCCAAGAGATCGTAATGCTCGCCCGTCAGGTTGAGCGAATTGAAACGTTGCCATTCGAGGCCGTCGGTGGCCCGGGGCAGCGGCGCCGTCTCCTTCACCTCGATCACCGATTGGGCCTCGATGCGAAGCTCGGTGTGCTCTCTGAGCACGTTGAAGTGATAGACGGCGTTGCCGAAATGATCCGTATACGCATAAAGTTGGGCGCGGGGATTGGTCGCGATCGAGAAGCTGCGCAGCGCCTGGGCGTCCTCGGAACGCGGCTGCATCCTGAGCTCCATGACGCTTTCGCGCACCGGCGCCGAATAGCGGAAGCGGGTGACGTGCCGGATCGAATAGAACATGGGCTCGCTGCTTTCCCCCTAAACCACGGTCTCGGCATCGTAGGCGATATAGGCGTCGTAGACGGCGTCGTGGATTTGCTCGCACTGATTGGCGATGTTGGCGAGAAAACCGTCGATCGTACCGCCGATCAGTTCATCGATCTGGCCGAAATCGACGCTCGCTTTCAGCCGGCCGGCGAGCCTCTCGCAGGCGGCGCGGCGCGAGGCCGGCGCGGCCGTCGCCACATGGCTCAGGGCCTGGGAAAGCCGCTCCACCGCAAAGCGCACCGAATGGGGGAACTCCGAATCGAAGAGCAGGAATTCCGCGATGCGGTCGCGCCTGATGTTCGCCGTGTACACTTTGCAATAGGCCTCGAAGGCGGTGCAGAATTTCAACAGCACGATCCAGTCGAGATGCGTCGGCATGGCGCCCGCGCGCGACGCGGCGCCGAAATGCAGATCGAGCAGCCGGCTCACCAATTGCGCGCGTTCGATGTAGCGGCCGAGCTGGATGAAATGCCAGCCCTCGCCGTGGCGCATCGTCGAATAGGTGACGCCTTCGAGCATGTTCAAATCCTCGACGGTCTCGCGAAAGACATGGGCCGGCGAGTCGCTCCAGATCGCCGGCATGCCGATCGGTGCGAGCCTGAGATAGAGCCGGTTCAAATGGTTCCACATCTCGGTCGAGATCTGTTCGCGTACCTGCCGGCCGTTGTCGCGCGCCAGGCGAAGCGATGCGATCAGCGACGAAGGGTTGAAGCGGTCGAAGGCGAGCGCGTGCGTGATCTCGAAAGCGTCGGTCATCGACGAGGGCACCGAAGCTTCGCCCGACAGCGCGGCCGCGACGCGGCGCCACGACGGCTCGGCGTCTTCTTTCGATTGCTCGAACATCGATTCGAGCTTGACGCTGAGCAGGCGGGAAGTGTGTTCGGCGCGCTCGAGATAGCGGCTCATCCAGTAGAGATTGTCGGCGACGCGGCTCAGCATCATCGGCTCAACACCCAGGTATCCTTGGAACCGCCGCCCTGACTCGAATTGACCACCAGGCTGCCGCGCTTGAGCGCGACCCGTGTGAGCGCGCCCGGCGCGACCACCGTGCGCTCGCCTTGCAGGATGAAAGGCCTGAGATCGACATGGCGCGGTTCGATCGCGCCGTCGACGAAGCAAGCGGCGGTGGAAAGCTGGATGGTCGGCTGGGCGATATAGTTTTGCGGGTTGGATTTCAGTTTCTCGGCGAAGGCTTCGCGCTCCTTCTTGGTGGCGTGCGGCCCGATCAGCATGCCGTAACCGCCCGATTCGCCGACCGCCTTCACGACCAGCGTGTCGAGATGGCCGAGCACATGGGCAAGCGCTTTCTCCTCGCGGCAGAGAAAGGTCTCGACGCTTTCGAGAATCGGTTCTTCGGCGAGGTAATAACGGATGAGGCGCGGCACATAGGCGTAGACCGCCTTGTCGTCGGCGACGCCGGTGCCGGGCGCATTGGCGATGACGACGTTGCCGGCGCGATAGGCGTTGAACACGCCCGGAACGCCGAGCGTCGAATCGGAGCGGAACGCCAGCGGATGATGTTGTCGTTGACGACGAGATCGCGGCCTTCGACCAACTCGACGCCCATCTGACGGGCAAGGAAGGCGTGCTCGAAATAGGCCGAGTTGAAGACGCCTGGCGAAAGCACCGCGAGCGAAACGTCCTCCTGCATCGGCGCCAGCGATTTCAGCGTCGAGAGCAGGTCCTGCGGATAATGTTCGATGGCGCGCACGCCGGCGCTGCGGAAAATCGCCGGGAAGGCGCGCCGCACGACGTCGCGATTGGCAAGCATGTAGGAGACGCCGGAGGGCACTCTGAGATTGTCTTCGAGCACGACAAAGACGCCGTCCTCGCGCCGCACCAAATCGGTGCCGCAGACATTGACATAGGCGCCGTGCGGCACGTGAAAGCCGCGCATCTCGCGCCGGTAATGCTTGGAGCCGTAAACCATGCTCCTTGGAACGAGGCCGTCCTTGAGCACGCGGCCGTCGGAATAGATGTCGCGCAGGAAAAGATTCAGCGCGGCGATGCGCTGGCGCAGTCCCGCTTCGATACGCGCCCATTCCGCCGCCGTGACGATGCGCGGCAGAAGATCGGTCGGGATGATGCGCTCGGTCGCCTGATTGTCGCCGTAGACGGTGAAGGTGATGCCCTGATGCAGAAAGGATTGCTCGCAGGCGTGCTGACGCCGGCGCATTTCATCGGGATCGAGCTCGGCAATTCGGCGATGCAACTCGGCGTAATGCGGCCGCACGGCACCGTCGCTTGCGAACATTTCGTCATAGGCGCGGCCAAGCCGGTATCCGGCGTACGCGCCTTCGAAGGGGGATGGCGGCGGGGCGGGCTTCGGCAGGACGACCGGGGGGCTTTCCCGTTTTTCCGCAGTTGCGAGACGTTCATGCTGCATGTGCGAAATGAGAAGCAGAGTCTATCGTTTCGTCAAGCGCTGAATCTGCCTGAGCGCCGGCGGGAGCCGGCGCCGGCTGGCGTCCGAGGCGCTAAGCATTTGATCACACGTGACTTCTTGAGGAATCGCTGCGATCGAAACTTGCACCTGTCGGAGCGAGACAGGATAGGCGCATCATCCTGCGTCGGCGAAGGGGCGGGGCGCTCGCCATGAATTACTTCCTGCAGCAGCTCATCAACGGCATCAGCCTGGGCGCGATCTACGGGCTGATCGCGATCGGCTACACCATGGTCTACGGGATCATCGGCATGATCAATTTCGCCCACGGCGACATCTATATGGTGGGCGCGTTCATCTCGCTGGTGTTTCTGATTCTGCTGGCGAGCTTCGGAATCACCTACGTCCCGCTGGCGATCGCACTCGTGCTTGTGCTCACGATCGGCTTCACCGCGCTCTACGGTTGGACGGTGGAGCGCGTGGCCTATCGTCCGCTGCGCGGCTCGGCAAGGCTCGCGCCTCTGATCTCGGCGATCGGCGTTTCCATTGTGCTGCAGAATTACGTCCAGCTCGCGCAGGGCGCGCGCGCCAAGGTGCTGCCGCCGCTGCTGACCGGCGCGCTCACGCTGTCGTCGTCCGCGGACTTCAACGTCACTATCAGCGTGCTGCAGATTCTCATCATCCTCGTCACCATCGCGCTGATGGCGGGGTTCACCTGGATGATCCACGCCACGCCGTTGGGCCGCGCGATGCGCGCGACCGAGCAGGACATGACCATGGCGGCGCTCTCGGGCGTTGACGTGGACAAGACGATTTCCATGACCTTCGTCATCGGCGCGGGATTGGCAGCTGTCGCGGGCCTGATGGTCGCGCTTTATTACGGCGTCGTCGACTTCTACATCGGTTTCGTCGCCGGGATTAAGGCGTTCACCGCGGCGGTCTTAGGCGGCATCGGTTCGCTGCCGGGCGCGATGCTAGGCGGCCTTCTGATCGGAGTCGTCGAAGCGCTGTGGTCGGGCTATTTCAGCATCGCCTACAAGGACGTTGCCGTCTTCGCGATTTTGATTCTCGTGCTGATCTTCCGGCCCAGCGGATTGATGGGCCATCCCGCCGTGGACAAGGTCTAAGATGGAATTGGCATCGCGCGAGTTCATCAGGAGCGCGGCGCTCGATGCTGCGAAAGCTGCGGGCGTTGCGGCGGCGCTGGCGTTTCCGCTGCTCGGATTTCGGCTTACTGATTCCGTGCAAGGCGCCGGCATCGAATACCGCTTGCTCTGGGTTGTCTATGCCGCTCTCGCCGTTTTCCTCGGCCGCCTCGTGCTCAATTACATAAAAGCCTGTCATGGCCCGCTGAGTTTACCCTCGGGCCGCGCGTTTGCGCGGACCCGGGGGCGGGCCACCCAGGCGATCGTGGGGTTATTTCGCCGCGTGGACACGCGGCTACTGGGTGGCCCGGTCAAGCCGGGCCATGACAAGTGGAGGAGTATCTTCGAATCCGCCGCATTTACCGCGATGGTGGTGTTCGCCATCGCGTTGCCGTTGCTTCCTTTCGCCGAGCGCAACCTGATCGATCGCGCGACGTTGATCCTGATCTATGTGCTGCTGGCGACGGGACTCAACATCACCGTCGGGCTCGCGGGGCTTCTTGATCTCGGCTACGTCGCGTTCTACGCGGTGGGCGCCTATTCCTACGCGCTGCTGACGCAGGATCTCGGCCTCTCGTTTTGGGCCGCGATGCCGGTCGCGGGACTGCTGGCGGCAAGCTTCGGCCTGATGCTGGGCTTTCCGGTGCTTCGCCTGCGCGGCGATTATCTCGCCATTGTCACGCTCGGCTTCGGCCAGATCGTCCACACGATCCTGGTCAATTGGACCGAGGTGACCGGCGGGCCCAATGGCATTTCCGGCATCGCGCGCCCGAGTTTCTTCGGACTGCCGTTTGCCCCCGCAACGGAAGGCGGCACCACCTTCGCCGGGTTTTTCGGCGTAGAGTTCTCGGCCCTGCAGCGGATTTATTTTCTCTATTATCTCATCCTTGCCGTCGTGCTCATCGCCGGCGCTTTGGTCTGGCGTATCCGACGGCTGCCCTTGGGGCGCGCCTTCGAAGCCTTGCGCGAAGACGAGACCGCCTGCATCAGCCTCGGACTCAATCCCACCACGATCAAGCTTTCCGCCTTTGCGCTCGGCGCGGGGATAGCCGGAATCGCAGGCTCGCTCTTCGCCACGCGCCAGGGCTTTATCAGCCCCGAAAGCTTCACCTTCGTCGAGACCGCGATCATTCTTTCCATCGTCGTGCTGGGGGGCATGGGGAGCCAGATCGGCATTGTGCTGGCCGCGATCCTGCTGGTCGGTCTGCCCGAATGGTTTCGCGATCTCGAGGATTACCGCATGGTCGCGTTCGGCCTCGCCATGGTGCTGATCATGCTGTGGCGCCCGCAAGGGCTGACGCGCACGCGCCGGCCGACGATTTTCATCGCGGCGGGAACGCCCCGATGAGCGCGATGAATTCGGCGCTGTTGGATGTCGAGCATCTCTCCATGCGATTCGGCGGCTTGACAGCGATCAACGACCTGACGTTTCGCGCGCGGCCTTCCGAAATCACCGCCATCATCGGACCGAACGGCGCGGGCAAGACCACTCTGTTCAATTGCCTGACCGGATTCTATCGCCCGTCGGTCGGGCGCATGCGTTTGTCGCGCGCCGGCGGCAAACACTTCCTGCTCGAGCGAATGGACGCATACCGCATCGCGCGGCAGGCCCGCGTCGTGCGCACGTTTCAGAACGTGCGGCTGTTTGCCGGCATGAGCGTGCTGGAAAATCTCATCGTCGCGCAGCACGTCGAGCTGACGGAGCAGTCGCCGAATCCGCTTGCCGCGTTGATCGGCTTGCGGCGCCATCGGCTGGTGCTGAAGAACGCCGTCGACTGGACACGCTATTGGCTCGATCGGGTTGGGCTCCTCGCCGTGGCCAACGATGCCGCAGGCGGGCTGCCCTATGGTTCGCAACGCCGGCTCGAAATCGCGCGCGCGATGTGTGCCAAGCCCGCGCTGCTGTGCCTGGACGAGCCCGCGGCGGGCCTCAATCCGCGCGAGAGTCACCAGCTGAATCAGCTGTTGATGGAGATCCGCCAGGACCACGGCATCTCGATTCTTTTGATCGAGCACGACATGAGCGTGGTGATGTCCATTTCCGATCATGTCATCGTGCTCGACCACGGCCTCTGCATCGCCGATGGCGCGCCGGGCCAAGTGCGCTCCGATCCCGCCGTAATCCGGGCCTATCTCGGCGCCGGCGAAGGCTCAGACGCGGTGCCGCGCGCGACCCCGTCATGATCGCGATCCGCAATCTGCATTCAGGGTACGGCGCCATCGAGGTGCTGCACGCCATCGATCTCGACGTCGAAGAGGGCCGCATTGCGACTGTCATTGGCGCCAATGGCGCAGGCAAGACCACGCTCCTCATGACGATATGCGGCCGCGTGCGCGCGAGCCGAGGCGAGATTCTCATCCAGGGTGAGGACGTCACGCGGCTTCCGACGTTCGAGCTGGTCAAGCGCGGCATCGCCCACGTGCCGGAAGGGCGGCGCATCTTTCCGCGCATGAGCGTGCTCGAAAATTTGCAAATGGGCGCGTTTGCCGCTGATCCCGCATGGTTTGCCGGCGATCTCGATTTCGTGCTGTCGCTGTTTCCCGGCTTGCACACGCGGCTCAAGCAATTGGGCGGCACGCTCTCGGGCGGCGAGCAGCAGATGCTGGCGATTGCGCGCGCATTGATGATCCGGCCGCAGGCTCTGCTGTTGGACGAACCCTCGCTTGGGCTGGCGCCGATGCTCGTGCGCCAAGTTTTCGAGATTATCGCCAACATCAATCGCGAGCGGCGCACCACGATTCTCTTGATCGAGCAGAACGCGTTTCAGGCCTTGCGGCTCGCCGATCAGGCTTACGTCATGGTCAACGGCCGTATCACCAAGCGCGGCGGCGGTGTCGAGCTGTTGCGCGACGCGGACGTCCAAAACGCCTATCTCGGAGTCGGTCTTGGCAGCGGCGCGCGCGGGGCCATTCCGCCATGAGCGAGAGAGTGATTCTGGGGACGACCTATCCCGTGTTCATCGGCGTCACGCTGATTTTCATGTGCGGCTGCGCGATCTTGATGGGGCGCACGCTCGCGGGCGGCTGGCGTCCGGCGCGCTATGCAGTGCCCTACGCGCTCCTGCTGGGGCTTGCCGATCGCTTCCTGATTTACGCGCTGTTCGACGGCGACTGGCGTTCGCTCACGGGATTCATCATCGACACCTATTTCATCCTGCTCGCCGCCTTGGTATCGCATCGGCTCACCCTGGCCGCGCAGATGGTGCGGCAATATCCCTGGCTCTACCGGCGCTTCCTCCTGTTCGGCTGGCGCAGGCGCTCTTCATGACGCTAGTATGAGCTCTGGCAATAGGGTGGATCGATGAGGTGGTTCAACGTTTCATTGTTCGCGGTTGCGCTGTCTTTGGCGCCGCTCACCGCTCGAGCCGATATCACGATCGGCGTTGCCGGGCCGATGACCGGAAGCAACGCCGCTTTCGGCGAGCAATTCAAGCGCGGCGCCGAAAAGGCGGTCGCGGACATCAATGCCAGGGGCGGTGTGCTCGGCCAAAGGCTTAGGCTCGTCATCGGCGACGATGCCTGCGACCCCAAACAGGCGGTCAGCGCCGCCAATGATCTGGCCGCCAAGGGCGCGGTGTTCGTGGCCGGCCATTATTGCTCGAGCTCGTCGATTCCCGCGTCCGACGTCTACGCCGAATCCGGCATCATCCAGATTTCGCCGGCCTCGACCGCGGTCGAGTTGACCGACCGCCGGCTGCCCAATGTCTTTCGCGTCTGCGGCCGCAACGACGCGCAGGCGCCGCTCGCCGCCGCTTATGTGGCTGAGCATTTCAAAGGCAAGCGCATCGCCATCGTCGACGACAAATCGACTTTCGGCAAAGGCGTGGCCGACGAATTCCGCCGCGCGCTGAACGCGAAGGGCATCAAGGAAACGATGAACGATGCCATCGTCGCCGGCGAGAAGGATTATTCGCCGCTCGTGACCAAGCTGAAGCAGGCGCAGGCCGATGTGCTTTATTTCGGTGGCTACCATCCGGAAGCGGGGTTGATCGTGCGCCAGATGCGGACGCAAAACGTCAAGACGATTCTGATCGGCGCGGATTCGCTCGTCACCGACGAATTTTGGGCGATCACCGGACAAGCAGGCGAGGGCACGCTCCTCACCTTCACGGCCGATCCGCGGCTCAATCCCGCGAATGCGCAATTGGTGCAGTATTTCCGCAGTCAGCGCTACGAACCGGAAGCCTATACGCTTTATACCTACGCGGCGATACAGGCCTGGTCGCAGGCAGCGACGAAAACGCGCTCGACCGCGATGGCGAAAGTGAGCGCGGCCTTGAAAGCAAACCAATTCGACACGGTGATGGGAAAGATCGGCTTCAACGCGAAGGGCGACGTTACCGCGCCAGGCTACGTCTTCTACGTCTGGAAGAACGGCAAATACGTCTACGCGCAGTAGCGCCAGGCGACCAGAGGAGCCCGAAGCCGCATGTTGCTTCTTTCGCTGTTGGCGGTTCTTGTCCTGGCCGCTCTGCGCATTTGGGTGGCGCCCGAGATTCTTGCCGCCTTGCCCGAACCCTACGACGCCGGTTTGGTGCATGCCATCGGCATAGCCCTTGTGATCGCCATCGCCTTCTCTATCGACCGCTTGATCCGTTATTTCTATTGGGACGGTTATCTCCGCCGCAAACGCAAGCGCGAAACGCCCGCGCTGATCGAAGACATGATGACCGTCGCGCTGATCGCGCTCGGCGCGTCCATCGGTCTCTCGATCGAAAACGGCGTCTCCTTCACCGGCGTGATCACGGCCTCGGGCGCGACCGCCATCGTGCTCGGCATTGCGCTCCAGGCGATCATCCAGGACCTCTTCAGCGGACTGTCGATCAATTTCGACGGCTCGTATGCGATCGGCGATTGGCTGACGATCTATTCCGAACAATTCAAGGAACCGGTTTACGGCCAGGTCACCGGCATCACTTGGCGCATCACCTACTTAAAGCTCGACGACGGGCGGCGCGTGATGATTCCAAACCGGTTGGTGACCTCGCACCCAGTGATGAATCACAGCCGTCCGCCGGGCCCCAAGCGATTGAGCTTTGACGTCGTCGTCGATGTGCGCTGCCCCGCCGAACGGGTGAAGGGAATCCTCCTGGATGAGACGGTCCGCGCCGTACGCCAGAAAGGTCTTTCGGCGACGCCCGATCCGGACGTCCTCATCACCAAGATCGCCTCCGATGCCGTCACCTATGAAGTGCGCTTCTATGCCGATCCCGACTTAATTCCGCCCAATCGCGCGCGCTCCCTCATCGCCAACGCGCTGCACGAGGCGATGTTGCGGCATGGTTTGCCGCTGCCGGTGACCCAGGTCCAGCAGGTGCACGATCAGGGAGCCCGGCCGAAAGCAGGCTAAAGCCCCGCCGCGCGCGCGAGCACGGCGAGGATGATCACGTATGTCAATTGATGCCCGAGCTGATCGGCACCGAAGAGAATCCAATACAGGCGATCGTCATAGCCGAGCGCGCGACGTTTGACGATCCAACCTTTGAACCAATCGAGATGATAATGCGCGACCGATTCGGCCGCGGCGATCGAAGCGATAAGGGCGGGAGAAGCGGTGAGCACAAAAATGGCGGGCAGCGAACCCAGCGCGTGTACGCCGGCATGGATGAGATCAATTCTGTTTCCATAGTTCCGTCTGGATTTCGAGTGGCGCCGCTTGAGAGCGAAATCGCAGGCGAAATGCTTGGCCTCGAAAAGCACGAGAGCCCAAAGAACGAGAGCTAGTTCAGGACTCATCCGCCAAGTCTTTACGCCATTTCGCGAACGAAATCCTATTCTAGTCTAGTGAATCGCATGCAAGGCATTTTGTCGCTGGTGAAGAGGGGTTCGATCGCGTTTCCCATCACCCAGGCCAGGGACGGCCAGTTGGCCAAGGCGGTGCGCGGAACGATCGCGTCGGTTTGACGCTGTCCTATGCAACTTCACAATCGCAATTTCTGTGTGTAAGCTCGATTCGTCTCCGCTGTCCTTTCGAGGGGAACTGCGATGGCGGGTCCGTACTGAGTGTCAGCGGAATGGCGGAGGCTTCGTAGCAAAACTGGTTTGGGACGTCGGGGCAGATTCGCTATCGTGCCAACGAGCGGCGTCGGAGGCGTGTGTCTTAATCGATGCGAAAGGAATGGCGGTGTGATGGGACCACATCCATCTTCCGTAAGAGGATATCCGGACGTGGCCACGCCGCGCGGCCCCGGCGGGTTGCTTGCGACGATCCTGCAAGGGCAATTTCTGCCGGCGCTCCTCGCGCGTCTTGGTGCCTGGCTGGCCGAGAGCTGGGGACGCCCGTTTACGCTGGGCGGCCGCGTGATCGCGGCTCGGCACGCCGATGTCGCAGAAGTCCTGGCTCGGGATTTGGATTTTCTGATTGCGCCGGTCAACGCGGCGCGAATCGATGCGGTAAATGGTTCCTTCGTCCTCGGAATGGACCGTAGCGCGACCCTAGCCATTGAGCGGCAGGCGCTCTACAGCGCACTCCGTCAGGTCGACATGGGAAAAATCCGTGCGCAGGTTGCGCGGGAGGCCGACGATGCAATTGCCGGCGCCGGAACCGGTTCGCTGGACGTCGTTGGGGATTATGCGCGCCCCATTGCGGCAAGCACCGCGCAAGCGCTGTTCGGAATTAAAGGCTCCGAAGATCAGCTGTTCAAGGATGTGGCCCGCGCAATCTTCGCGCATACCTTCCTCAATATAAGCGGCGACAAAAAGATCGAGGATCGTGCACTTAAAGCAGCGGTGCTAATGCGTGCCTGGTTTGAAGACGAGATTGCGCGCCGGAGGTCGAGCGGCGAGTTCGGCAATGACATGATGGGCGCCCTCATCCGCGATAGTGTGCTCGATGATGACGGTGTGAGGCGAACGCTTGGGGGAATGTTGGTCGGCAGCATAGATACGACCGCAACCGCGGTCGCCAAGATCGTCAAGACGATCGGTCGTGATCGGCAATTGCGCGAGCAGATGGAAGAGGACGCGAGTGATCCACTAAAACTTGGCGGGTGGTGCCGGGAGGCGTTACGCCGCTGGCCCCACAACCCCGCATTGCTGCGCAGCGCCGCGATCGACACGAATCTCGACGAGACGCGCATTAAGGCCGGTGCGACCGTGGTCGCTTGGACCCAGGCAGCGATGCATGATAGCAGGGTTTTCCCGGAACCCCAGCGGCTCAGACCGGATCGGCCGCCCACCGCCTATTTGCATTTCGGCGGCGGTCTACACCCCTGCGCGGGCCGGGCGGTCAATGAATTCCAAATTCCGCTGCTCGTGGGCCGGTTGGTCGCGCGCGGAATCGATCGCGTCGGGCGAGTGGGGTGGGCTGGGTCCTTCCCCGATCGGCTCGATGTCAGCTTCGGGAAGCGACTTTGATGACGCACGCTCTCGTCACGATCATCTCCAGAATCGACGCGAATGCCGTTGCGCCATTGGCAGAGGAGATCTCGAAGCTCGGCAATCCCGCGCGCCCCGATATTCGTGCGAAGCTCGACGCGCGGGACGGTGATTCCGGAACCCATTTCCTCAGCCTGCATGCAATCCCGGCGGGCAAGGGTAACCGCGGACATCTCGTTCTCGAATTTTCCGCCGATGGCAGCGAAGAAGAAGCGCTCGGGCGAATTGTCGGCGCCATAGGAACGGAATTGGAAGACATATTCAAACAATCGACCGATTGGGACGGCAGCGAGAAGCTATTGCCCTATCTCCGACGCCACCGCGTGCAAGTCGGCCATGGCTTTTTTGACAATCCGGGTGTCGCATTCACCGGCACGCCGGGAATGAGCGTCGGTCGCATTTGGAAGGAATGCCGTCTGGCGGCGCGAATCACCGAGATTCTCGCGGCCCAATTTAAGGCCGACGTACGCGCTATCGATCGCTTGGACCAAGTGCGAGCTGACCTGCGCAAGCAGCCGGAATTTGCCTGGGCTCTCGAGTCGCCGACCGCGCCTCCTTCCGCCCCAGCTCCGGTGCCGACGATTGCTCTCGTGTTG
>WNFT01003934.1_pt1 | contig 26168 bp, 23 predicted proteins | sample 5400191 | NCBI WGS metagenome assembly WNFT01 (sample SAMN13153359, study PRJNA577476) | soil metagenome | isolation source: 80 cm saprolite under Madrone tree | place: USA:California | collected 2016-06-14 | reverse complement strand
CTTCCGTGTGATTGCCAAGTGGATGCGCCTGGCTGGTGTTGATCATATCCACGCCGGGACGGTGGTTGGCAAGCTGGAAGGAGATCCCATGGCCGTGAAGGGTTACTATCAAACGCTCCGTGGCATGAAATACGACGCCGATCCCACCCTGGGGCTGCTCTTCGAGCAAGATTGGGCGTCCATACCAGCCGTCATGCCTGTCGCCTCGGGTGGAATACATGCTGGACAGATGCACCAGTTGCTGCACTACCTGGGGGAGGATGTCGTGCTCCAGTTCGGTGGCGGCACCATTGGGCACCCGCAGGGCATCGCTGCCGGCGCGACGGCCAACCGCGTTGCCGTGGAGGCCATGATTCAAGCGCGCAACGAGGGGTATGACGTCATGAGTGAGGGGCCCCAGATCCTCGAGAAGGCGGCGAAGTGGTGTGGCCCACTGCGTGCCGCTCTCGAACTCTGGAAGGATATTACCTTCGACTACACCCCGACCGACACGCCCGATGCTATTCCAACCCCAAGTTACTAGCAAAGCGAGGAGGTACCATCATGGCTTTTCACCTGACCCAGGGGACGTTTTCCTTCCTACCGGATCTTTCCGACGATGAGATCGGCAAGCAGGTGCAGTACTGTCTGGACCATGACTGGCCCATCAATGTGGAATTCACAGACGATCCCCACCCGCGCAATTCTTATTGGGAGATGTGGGGACTGCCGATGTTTGACGTGAAAGATCCTGCGGCGATCCTGTACGAGATCAATGCGTGCCGGAGAGCCTACCCGCATCACTATATTCGCGTAGGGGCCTACGACCGCAGCAAGGGTCGCCAGACCGTTGCCCTCTCATTCATTGTGAACCGGCCACCCCACGATCCTGGTTTTGCCCTGGCTCGCCAGGAAGCACACGACCGGGTCATGCGCTATACGCTGCATAGCTATGCGACGGACAAGCCCAAGGGGGAGCGGTTCACCGGCTGATCGAACTAAGGCTGATTCCAGGTACACCTCTCTTGCACGCTAAAACAAGCATATGAACTCGGTATGCGTTCAAGCTTGAGGGAATGGGCAACGACAAGCCAGAGAAACCTCATGCATAACAGTGACGAACATAACAAAAGGAGCGAGTAGTATGCTACCACCCACTCAAACTGGAGAAAATGGTGGGGATGCGAAGCTGACCTTCGAGACGGTCGATGATATGAATACCGAGGTAGATATAGCAGAGGTTCTCCAAGAATCCCAGGTCATGGAGGTGTTGTACCAGCTTGACCAGGAACTGGTGGGTCTCAAGTCGGTCAAGACACGCATTCGGGAAATCGCTGCCCTGCTCCAGATTGATCGGATGCGTCATAGCCTGGGGTTGTCGGCTCGACCACCGTCGTTGCACATGTCCTTTACTGGCCCACCAGGCACCGGGAAGACGACGGTAGCTATGCGCATGGCGACGATCCTGCACCGGCTCGGCTATGCGCGCAAAGGGCACTTGGTAGCGGTGACACGCGATGACCTGGTTGGCCAATACATTGGTCATACTGCTCCCAAAACCAAAGAGGTCCTCAAGCGGGCTATGGGCGGGGTGCTTTTCATTGACGAAGCCTACTACCTCTACCGCCAGGAGAACGAACGGGACTATGGGCAGGAAGCCATCGAAATTCTGCTCCAGGTGATGGAGAGCCAACGCGACGATCTCGTCGTCATTCTCGCAGGCTACAAGAAGCGCATGGACACCTTCTTTCAGTCCAACCCGGGCATCGGTTCGCGCATTGCTCATCACCTCGATTTTCCCGATTACGCACTCGATGAGTTGCTCGCAATAGCGCAGCTCATGCTTGCTGAGCAGATGTATCGTTTCAGCCCAGAGGCGCTCCAGGCATTTGAGGCCTACCTCAAAAGACGAATACACCTGCCGCGCTTCGCTAATGCCCGTAGCGTGCGCAATGCGCTCGACCGGGCACGCTTGCGCCAGGCCAACCGCCTCTTCGCCAAAGGGGGGAGAATCTCCAAGATCAATCTGATGACCATTGAGGCTGAGGACATCCTGGCTAGCCGCGTGTTCAGCGAGGAGATGCCGGACGACGAGCAACAGTCCGACACGGAATAGATCACCAAGGAGTCTGGCAATCCCAAGAGCAGAATGACCTCATGGCTGTAGGACTATAAAACGGCTGTAGAGCATTGTGTTGGCTCAATGAGCTATTTCGGCAAGAACAGACGGAATTTTTTGGAAATCTGCCTCCAGTGCCTGGCGCATCTGTGGATTTCGCAATGCTGCAGCAGGATGATATAGTGGAAATACGTGGACAAGTCGTCCCTGCCAGGGCACTGTTTGGAGTGTCCCATGTACTTGCGTGATTTTTGCAGTTGGTAAAAACTTTTCCATTGCAAACCGGCCCAGGGTCACGATCAGCAACGGCTGAATAATGGAAATTTCTTCATCAACGTATGGTAAAAACGCCGCTATCTCAGCAGGTGTTGGGGGGTGATTATCCGGTGGCCGGAAACGGACAACATTGGAAATATACACATCCTCTCGCTTGATACCAATACCGCTCAGAAGGCTGCTTAGCAGCTTTCCGGCTCGTCCAACAAATGGCCTGCCTTGCTCATCTTCCGCTTGCCCTGGCGCTTCTCCCAGGAAATATAGCAGGCTATCTGGATTTCCCTCACCAAAGACCAAATGAGTCGCCCCTTCGCGAAGAGGAAGACTCGTATCTGCCTGCATTCTCTCTCGCAGTCGATTCAGTTTATCCTGTTTTGTTGTCATTTTTAACTCTCTTGAGCACCTTAAATCCTACTAGCGGTTGTTCCAGCGCCAGAAGTTTCCGAAAAAAGTGCCCAATGTGACGGCTAGTATCCCTGCTAAGAGCCCGAATGGAAGAATGAGCAGGATGGAAGACCAATTCGGGTCAAATATACTAACTCCTACTGGCAACGGCAGCAGGACCGGAATGCTCTCAACGAACTGAACGATCCATGATGGCATCACTAACGCCGGCAGGGCAATGAGGGCGCCAAGCAGCCATATTGTAGGTAGCGCGCCAAGTGTTTCCTTGCCCTGTCGATGCCGCCAATAAGCAACGCCATCGATGATCAGCGCCGAGACAACGAAAAGAAGTGGCAGTAAGGCAAGTGTGACGTTGAAAACAGGCATACGACCTGGGAGCCCTGGAAAACGGTAGTGGAGTTCGAGTCGTGTTACCATGAAGCGAATTGCCAGTGGCACAAAGGCCATAGTGTAAATCGTTTCAAGCCAGAGAAGCAGGGCAGTAAGAGTAGCACTACCAGGTTTATGCGTGATCTTCACTGCAGCTAGTAGGCTGAAACCAGCCGTAAATGCCAGTGGAAGCGGGTACGTTACGAATTGTAATGAACCGACAGTGATAGTGGTGAAAGCGGAATCCGCTGGTATAGTCAGATTCATATACGCTGCGAGAAGTACTAGCGTCCCCCATTCGAGTCCACTCATCCCAAGGAAACGACGTGGCGGATGTCCTGCCTGGCGTTCAATCACTACCTCCGAGGCAAAGACAAAAATGATGCCCAGTCCCACAATGATGCCGCCGATGGTACCCATGATATGGAAAGGGGACCACAGGGTAAGATCTATGCCATAGAGCATGTGCCAGTAATTATCAAGTGGTGCGGCTAAAAGGTCGATGAGCGCTCCAAAACCCAAGAGTACGTACCCGAGTGGCCCGTGGAAGAACCGGAGAACCATTATTGTCGAATCATCGTTAACTCCAGGCTGCTTGCGGTAGTAACGCAGTGTATCGACCAACACGACAAACAAAGCTATCAGGCCCGCGCCTCCGATGCCGCTGTAGAGCAGTATGTGCGGCGGAGTGAAGAACGTATCCCGCCCAACGAGATCATGCCAGCTCCTGTCCCAAGCCAGGCCAAGCTCAGCAAGCAGAGCCAGGAAGAGCAATAACCATGCACCCACGCGACGAAGCCTGCGTTCTGCGAAGTCTGGCGACTTCGCGATGCGCGTTTGTGGGGATAGTTTTACGCTTGAACGCACTGTCGATTGTGCCATAAAAGTCTTCCTTGTTACATTTGGCCTTTTTATGGTTATTGTACCATGAAGAGGAACTTTGTCTTCACCCACGTAAGCTGTTAAGCATTGCTTCTCTCACGAAGATTGCACAGCCTCTGAAGACTGCAAAGCTTCGGCAATTGCCGAGGTGAGCGCTTGTAACTTGAATGGTTTCCACACTACACAGGCACGCGGGGCAATACTTAGAGCTTGTCGCACCTCAGAGTCAGTGGCAGCAGTGCAAAAAATAAGGGGTAAGGATTTTGTTTTCGGATGAGCCTGTATATGACACAGTAGCTCTAAACCATTCATATCAGGTAAGTGGAGATCAAGAATAAGCACTTCTACAGGTAGATTGGAAGTCTTCAAAGATTCCTGTATTGCATGAACATCATTACCCTCTTTTGTCCCCCATACCGTAAACAAGGCATCCAGGCAATCCCCGGCATGCTCATAGAGAGTGACCTCATGTCCAGCTAGGTTCAACATAGTAACACATAGCTTCGCTATACGGGAATTGTCTTCCAGCAGGCCTACTCGAGCCATAAAATTACACGACACTCCTTGCTTGCTATTTGTTACTTCACCTCCGAATTGTAAAGTTAAAATGTACTCCCTGTCAAGTCACCCGCGCTTTCTGGCTGTTTTCTTCCCTAAGAGTACTCTCTCGACTCAAGGCTGCATTTGCTGTACAATCTATATGGGCAAAAACACTATACTACATACACCTTGAGATTGCACATGAGTGAGAACAACATTACCGGGCTATACCCTTTAAGTACTGTACGCTTCGGCATGGGCAAAGAAATACGGCTCTACACCGATGAACTGGCGGTTACAGGGAGTGAGGAAGATCAAGAAACGCGCCTGCAACTGTCATCCATCAAGCGTTTGATCCTGATGCCAGGTGACCCCAATCCTGCTAAATTGATCTTGATGGCCGACCTGCAGGACGATACTACCATTATCCTGGTTGAGGGCATGACCAATGCACGCGATTTCCGAGCTATGCTGCCCCACATTATTGAGCTCCGCCCCGACATGCAACTTGATCCCCCGGATATGTATGAGCAGTTACGTCAGGCATTGAACAATCGCCGCGCCTGGACACTTACCTGTTACGGCTCTGTTCTCCTGTTCTTTCTCTTGCTCTTTGCTCTTTATCTCGTCGTGGTCTTCATTGGCGCACATCATTAGGCTGCTACAAAGCAAAAACGCCAGTAATAACAAGAAATCAACCGAAGTGCTATCATACAAAGGTTGATGAACTAGGCATCCTCTTCACGACCGTCCATACTACCTTCGGCCTCGTTAATCACCTCTGACTTTGGGGTAACCGGGTGCACATCGTTATTTTGTATAGTGCCTTGTGCGTTAGCTTTCAAGGGGCTCTCTGAAGTATTGGAAGGTGCAAGCGATTCAATGCTCCGCTCGGGTTTAAGTATTTCCCGCCTTTGCCTGCGTCCGCGGAAAGCCAGGCGATAGAGCAGATAGAAGAACACCGCGATCAACAATAAAGGCACAAGTCGTGATGCATCGAAACCGCCGCTGCTGCCAGGGTAGAGGTAGACGTCATTAGCAGCAGCGTAAATCTGGCTATAACCGCTGGCTCCAAATGCAAGCGCAAAAACAGGCTGCCCTTTCGGTAGACCGCCGGCAACTCCTCCCCAGTCTTGCCCATTATCGTCACTACGCAACACGCCCACGCTGCTACCAATATATACCGTGGTTACTTTATTAAAGTCAATCATAATAGCATACACGGTTATACCAACAAGCGATTCCTGGCTCATCGACCAGTGTACTCCAGCATCCTGTGAACGAAAAAAGCCGTGATTCGTACCCGCGAAGAGCAGGCCTTGATCTCCTCCACTTATTGAAGCAGGCAATACTGTATTAACAACGTTCGCAACGGGTAACCCATTATTTAGAGCCTGCCATGTAGATCCAGCGTCGTTGAGGCGATACACGCCCATATTCGTTGCCGCCCATAGCTGAGGTTGAGCAGAATCAAAAGTTAAACCATTGATTTCAATCCCTGCCGGCAGCCCTCCACCAGCGGCGGACCAGGCAGACCCATCATTCGTACTGGTGAACACCCCATGATGCGCTGTTCCAACAAAGATAGTTTGTGGTTTTTTTAAATCAAAAGCCAGCGCGGTATAACTGCCGGCAGGGAGTCCGCTGATAGCCGTCCAGTGCTGTACTGCATCAGCGCTGACAAAGACGCCAGCATCAGTCGCAGCATAGAGCTTTTTCCCCACATCATCAAAAGCAAGATTGTGAATAGCAGTTGGCAAAGGCAAACCTGCACTGCGCTGGCTCCAATGTACCCCTGCATCAGTGCTGACAAGAACCCCATTCTGTGCATCACCGGCGTAGATATTCTGCGCATTATTGGGGTCTACCGCGAGCGCGCGAATATGCAGATGCTGTAACCCACCTGACTGCCAGGTACCTCCAGCAAAGATGCCAGAATTCGGCGCACATGCCGAAAGGCATACAAGCAAAGTCAGCAGTATGAATACAAGACGAGCGAGGTTTTTATCGCCGTGGGGATTGAGAATATTTTCGGTTTTCCGCTTATTGATACAAGCTATCTGCATACATGCATCCTAAGAAAGCAAATTTAGCTCTTGCCCTATGCCCCGCTCTCGAGCTAGAGTATAGACATGGGCTGCCGCTGCAACATCTTCGAGCGCGATACCCACACCTTTGTAAAGCGTAATTTCATTGGGCGACTGGCGCCTTGGTCCGTGGCCAGCAACCACTTCTGCCAGGTCATGTACCTTTTTCCAATCAAGTAAACCTTCATTTGCGGGAATAATCAGGTCTCCGGCTTCTAGCCGCGCCTGCTCCTGTGAATCAGTCACAATCAGATCGCAGCGCTGCAATGTCGCAAGATCGATTTCATGCCTGTTTGCCCAGTTAGAGCCAATAGCATTGATATGGCAACCAGCCTTTAGCCAGTCGCCAGGATAAACCGGTTCCGCAGAGGTGGTTGCAGTAATCACGATATCCGCACTCTCTACAGCCTGTCGCGGGCTTGCAACCGGCCTGATATCAATAGAGAGCCTGCGCATCATTTCATTACAAAACGCCTCACATTCCGGCAAGCGACGACTAAAAACATACACAGCTTTCACTGGGCGTACAGCGCACACTCCCATCAGTTGTGTATATGCTTGTTTGCCTGCCCCAATTAGACCAACCAGCGAGGCATCCTGGACTGCCAGGTACTTGGTTGCTAGCCCACTTGTCGCACCGGTGCGCATTCGCCCAAGCCAGTCGGCTTCAACGATAGCGAGCAGGTGTCCATCCTGTGCGCTAAAAAGCATGACTACATAACGCGTGCCTGATCGAAATACAGTGTATGTCTTGAAGCCTAGCACACCCAACGTTGGCACAGCGGCAGCAAGTAAATGCATCACGCCATTCGCCTGTACGATGCGCGTTCGAGAACGATTCACCGCATTTTCTTGTGCCCACGAGCTAAAGGCCTGTTCCAACACCATGATGGTATCGGACATCCCTAACAGGGAAAGCACATCGCCTTCACGCAGCAACAAAGCCATGCTTTTGCTCTCCCTACCCTAATCTTCCCGGCGAATCACACGCCTCAGATACACGGTAGTCTCGTGTATTTCATAGCCTCTAGGCAATTTCATTGATTTGTCGCCTTGTAGCGAGAATATATCACGTAATGCATCGAACGCTGGTGCAGGCACGTAGCTTGTGACTGAACGCGAAGGCCGGGTCATTCGAGCCACCAAATTACGGCGCAGCAACTCTAAACCGAACCCGACGGCGAGTGCGCCTACGCCAGCCGCCAGGCGCGGTAACTGTGGATTGCGCAATATAGCTGGGAGACTTGCCTGTGCCGGCACGAGACTCTTAGACGGCGTCAGATCAGCTCCGCAGCGTTGACAAAATTCTTCATCTGCCAGGCATTCCGCGTGACAGTTCGGACACAACATAATATTCCTCCTCCAAAGTGTTACACGCTATTTTTACTTTCCAAAATTTCTGCGATTGTATCGATAACAATCGCATTTTCCTCAATGGTGTTATAGAAGTAAGGAGAGATTCGCAACAGGCCGGGACGGGAATCGGTAATAACCTTTCTCGCTAGTAGCGCTTCCACAATCTCCTCGGGATGCTCAAATTCCAACATCACAATCGAACTCCGACGATCTGGTTCCTGCGGTGCCCGTATCGTCCACCCGCGTTCCCGTGCACGCGCAACCAGGTCGTTGGTTAGGAAACGCGTCCGTTCGCAGATGCGCTCGACGCTGATTTCTCTTACGATATCAAGCCCACCGTTTGCCGTATAAATCGTTGGTACCGCCGGAGTCCCCATCTCCACCCTCGCCGCGTCAGTACGAAACTCAAATTCACGCGTCTGGAACTTGAATTGTTCACGATGCCCAAACCAGCCTGTGATTGTAGGTTGCAACTGAGGTATAAGCCCCTCCCTGATGTAGACAAGCGCCAGTCCTGGTCCGCCCATCAACCATTTCAGCGTGCCAGTCACAAGGAAATCTATATCAAGTTTAACAACATCGATTGGCACCTGGCCCGTTCCCTGGTAATCATCGATTAAGATATAGGCCCCATGCTTGTGCGCGATATCGGCCACTGCTCGCACATCCTGAATGTAGCCACTGGTAAAGAATACACGCGAAGTAGCTACCAGCGCGGTCTTGCTATCTACTCTACTCTCGAACAGCTCTGGCGACGTATAAATACGATCGGGACTTTCAACAAAGCGACACTCGACCCCCAGGCGTTCTTTTACCAGCCATTGATATGCCAGGGTTGGAAAGTCCATATCGGCCATGACAACATTGTTGCGCTTGCTATAATCAAGTGCTGTGGCGATAGAACTGAGTGCGGCGGAGACACTAGGAGCAATGGCGACTTCATGGAGTTGCGCGCCAATAATCTTGGCAAATTTCTCGCGTACTTTGGCAATCTCTCCCATCCAGATCTCGTACCACGCATGTGCGCCCCACTCGCTCCACATCTCCATGAATTGCGCCAGCCCCTGCATTGAACGATGCGAAAGCGCACCTAGTGAGCAGCTATTCAAATACGTCTTGCGTTGCAAAATCGGAAATTCCGAGCGGTATGCAACGAGTTCTGGATGTTCAATAGCGACTGGAGCTGTATTCTGCATCCTGGATTCACTTGTGGTCATTGGTAGATTGCTCCTTATAAAATCTTGGCTTTTTACTCTGCACCTGACAGCCAATGATGCCTATAGCACTTTCTATTTTACCGTTTTCGGCGCGGAGAATCTATACTTCTCGCAAGCAATCTCGCGGCCCGCTCCACTTCTTCATTCGTTGACCATCTCCCCAGCGTCAAACGCAGCGCACCGAGTGCCCGCTCGCGTGAAAGGCCCATCGCCATCAGGACCGGCGAGGGATCAGTGCTTCCTTCATGACACGCCGAGCCTGTAGAACTGGCAATTTCCGGCGTGGCAGCTAAAACTTCTTCCCCGACGACACCCTCCACACTGATGTTGAGCGTATTGGGCAATCGTTCGGTAATATGTCCATTCAAATGCACCTGGGAAGACAAATAGACCTCTAACTGCCCCTGTAACTCGTCACGCAATCTTTGCAAACGCACCTGGCTCTCCACAAGTTGCTCTTGCGCTAACAAACAAGCCGTCCCAAGCGCCACCATACTGGCAACATTCTCGGTCCCCGCCCTACGTCCCGCCTCCTGACCACCTCCATAAATTACCGGTTCAAGCTCCAGATCACCCCTGATATAGAGTGCTCCAATACCTTTGGGCGCGTAGAGCTTGTGTCCCGCAACGGTCAACAAATCAACTCCCAACTCATCGACACGCGTAGGAATCTTGCCGACTGCCTGCGCGGCATCCGTATGCACCAGTACTCCATGCCTATGTGCAATCTCTGCTATCTCTCTGATAGGCTGTAGTGTCCCCGTCTCATTATTGGCACGCATGATTGTAATCAACACAGTCTCATCATCGATTGCCGCCTCCACTGCCCTTGGATTGACACGCCCGCTCCCATCGACCGGCAAATAGGTAATGCGAAACCCATGCAGCTTTTCAAGCGCACGACACGTATTAAGCACAGCCGGATGTTCTGTCACCTGTGTGATAATGCGCTTACCTTTACCGCTCCGGGCAAGCACCACTCCGCGAATGGCAAGATTATCACTCTCAGATCCACCACCGGTAAAAGTTATCTCGGCAGGTGAACAACCAAGTAACTGGGCAACCTGTGCTCTTGCATTGTTTACAGCCTCGTGCGCCGCGCATCCATAGCTGTGTGAACTAGAAGGGTTGCCAAAATGAGTTGAGAGATACGGCAGCATAGCCTCCACTACCACTGGATCCACAGGCGTGGTGGCATTGTAATCAAGATAAATCGGACCACTTTGCAGGCCAGGATGAGTCTTCATCTATCCCCCTTTATCCTTGTTTTCCATTGGTATCCCCAGATGACTTCCCCCACCAGACAGACCCATCTTTCAGACAGGTCTGTAAATCCATCCACAAGTCATGTATATCTCTTTCCATGGTACGCAGATTGCCAATCGCAACCCGCATGGTAAATTTACCATGCAACTTCGTATGCGAAAGGAAGAAGCGTCCATTTGTATTGATACGGTTCATAATCCCTTCATTGAGCGCTCCCAACTGTGTCTCATCATCCATTCCTTGCGGATGAGCGCGGAAACAAACAGTACTGAAAGGTGTAGGAGCCATGCACTCAAAATCCCGCGATTCATCAACCCACTGCGCGAAAAGCCGGCCCAGGCGAATATGTTCGCGTATGCGGGCAGCCAATCCCTCCTGCCCAAAATAGCGCATAATCATCCAGAGTTTGAGCGAACGGAAGCGGCGACCGAGCGAAGTGCCATAATCCATCAGATTGGGTACCTCCTCACCGGCACCCTCCGCGTTGCGCAGGTACTCAGGGACGAGGCTGAACGCCGCTTTCACTACTTCCGGTTTGCGTGTATAAAAAACGCTACAATCGATTGGAGTAAAGAGCCATTTGTGGGGATTGACGATCAGGCTGTCAGCCCGTTCGCACCCCGCCAGCGCCCAGCGCATTACAGGGTCAACAGCAGCAGAGCCACCATATGCTCCATCGACATGCAGCCATAAGCCATAGCGTTCGCAGGTATCAGCAATCTGCTGTACAGGGTCTACGCTCGTGGTGGAAGTCGTGCCGACAGTCGCAACCACAGCAAAAGGTAACCAGCCAGCCGCAATATCCTCCTGGATCGCTTGCTCTAGTTGCCCGGCATCCATGCGAAATTCGCTATCAACGCCAATTTTGCGCAGCCCATCCTGACCCACACCTAGCACGATTCCGGCCTTTTCGACTGACGAATGCGCCTCCCGCGATGCATAGTAGCGCAAGCGCGGCACCTCAGCCCGTCCTGCCATACCCTGCTGGCGAATATGCAGGGGCAGTGCTTCACGTGCAGCCGCAAGAGCATAGAGCGTGCCAGAAGAAGCAGTATCATTAATCACGCCAAAGAGAGGATGCGGTAAACCAAGCATCTGGCGCAGCCAATCCAGCGTCACCTGCTCCAGTTCGGTTGCCGCTGGCGATGTTCTCCAGAGCATTGCGTTAACGTTGAGTACACTAGAGAGCATTTCACCGAGGATACCTGGACCCGAACCGGTAATACCGAAATACGCCAGGAAGCCGGGTGAATTCCAGTGAGTAATCCCAGGCAATAGTACCTGTTCAAAGTCCGCCAGGATGGTCTCCATGGCTTCTGGCTCGAACGGTGGCTTGCTGGGTAAAGCGCGGAGTATATCACCCGGGGCCGTTCGCGCAAGTACAGGGAAGTCACCTACACGTGTCAAATAGTCAGCAATCCAGTCCACCACCTGGTGCCCGTACAGGCGAAACACCTCTGGCTCCATATCGCCAATGGCAGATGGTTGTTGGGCTGGATCAAGGTAGTCGCGTTCTTCCATCTAAAAGTCTCACTTTTAAAAACCAGCTGAAACATATCCTGTTTAAGCATATCTTTTATAGCCAGAACCTGCAAGAAGCACAAATATGCCCGATTAAACCTCGCCACTGGGTGGGATAACCCGCGAGCGCCTTGTGGGATGACTCCTTGCTGCATTGTGGGATGACCACTGTAAGTCGTGACGGGAGACACAGTTGAGGTCACAATGCCGCTTTTGGGTCATGACATATCTGGCTCCCAAATCTATACTGTTTCCTATCAAGAATGAGGAATTGGTTGTGTTTCTATCTTTCTACTTTTCTTGTATACGTTCTCCTGGCGAGGTAGGGATGTACAACAGAGGAGACCACTATGCAGACTGAACAGCAACCAAAAACTCCGGCCAAACTGCAGCCGCATAGCCACGCTGCAGCCGCACAGCGCCTGGGTGAACGAAGGCTTCCCGCTCCACCTGGCGTCTACTACGATGTTCCTCATCACCCACCCCATTCCAGGGGCTGGCACCTGCGGCGTCACCTGAAACGGAAGAGACTGAATCGCACCAATCAGCAGTATGTAGCTACCGACCGCGTGGGGACGTACTGGTCGCTGCTGCCCCTGGCTTTTGTCATCCTTGTGCTGGCGGTTGCCACGGGGAGCTTACTCGCCGGTTACGTGGCTCTCTCGGCGACGGTCGACCAGCGCTACCAGCAAGATGTCGTCACACTGGCCGACATCCTGCCCAAAGACAGCCTGCGGATGTATGATACCCATGGCACACCGATCTACGAAGCAGTTGACCAGGGACTCCAGGTCTCCGAACCTTTCAACGACATCTCGCCCGACATGGTTCATGCCGAAATTGCCATCGAAGATCAATATTTCTGGACGATCAAAAACGCCGTCGTCGGCAATGAAGATACGATTATCCGCAAGCTCGAAGAGATTATCCTGGCCCCGCAAGCAACGCACTTCTACACCAAGCAGCAGATTATAGATATGTATCTCAACACGACCTACTATGGCAACATGGCCTACGGGGCCGAAGCTGCCGCGTTCGTCTACTTCGATTTGCTGGATACCCCCAAAGCTACAGCGGCAGCCCAGCTGGATATCGCGCAGGCGGCTATGCTCGCTGGTATTCCCCAGAATCCTACACGATATAATCCCTTTTTGCACCCGCGTGCGGCCTTCTTACGCATGCAAGCCGTTCTCCATCAGTTGCACTTGCAAGGCTATATTACGCCTCTACAGGAACGGCAAGCTATCGCCGAGGCACAGAGTCCACACTTCTTGCACCTTGGGATCGTCAATAATAACCTCGCGCCACACTTTGTCAACTACACGCTGGGCGAACTGTCAAACATCCTGCACGTCAAGCTCTCCAACCTGTCGCGCTCGGGCCTGCTCGTCTCCACCACGCTCGATTTGCCCTTGCAAAACAAGATCCTGAAGCTCGCCCAGCAGAATGTGGCCGCATTGTCTGCTACCAACCATCTCACCAATGCCGCCGAGGTGTTGATCGACTTTCATAACGGTGACATCCGCGTCCTGCTGGGCAATAGCAATCCCCACAACCCGCACTCTGGGCAATTTGATGTGGCGGCGCAGGGCTACCGCCAGCCGGGGTCGGCGTTCAAACCGTTTGTGTACGCGACGGCCTTCCAGCAGGGCCTCAGCCCCGGCATGCCGGTGCTGGACGTGCCCACCAGCGTCCCCATGTGCTGCGGCCTGCCGCCGTACACCCCGCACAACTACGACCTGGGCTATCATGGCCTGCTCTCCGTTCGCGCCGCGCTGCAAAACTCCTTCAACGTCCCTGGCGTCAAGGTGCTCTATAAAGCAGGCGTCGCTGCGTCCCTGCACACGGCCCAGGAGATGGGCATCAGCAGTTACCAGGGCACGCCCAACTACACGATGGTGCTGGGCACGTTGGGCCTGCACTTGCTCGACATCACCTCGGCCTACGGGGTGTTCGCTAACAGCGGCGTGCGCGTGCCGCCTCATGCCATCGAGACCGTGTTCGATACGCAGGGACACGTCATCTATCATCTCTTGCCAATTGGCAAGCGCGTGCTCAGTCCACAGGTGGCGTATCTGATGACCAACGTGCTCAGCGATAACCAGGCGCGTAGCTACGAATTCGGGGCATGCAGCGAACTGTACCTGTACAGTCACACGCAGGCACAGTGCTACGAGGGCGACCCCGGCACGGTCTATCCGTCAGCCGTCAAAACCGGCACCTCGCAGAACTTCGCGGACAACTGGACGATCGGCTACACCACCGATTACGTGATGGGCGTCTGGGCCGGCAACGACGATAACTCGCCGATGCTCAACGTGATCGGTGTCACTGGTGCCGGCCCGATCTGGCACGAGGGCCTGTTGCTGGCCGAGCAGGCGCGCATCCCCAGGAACTTCGTCGCCACGCCGGGGATCGTGCAGCGCACCGTATCATATCCCGAGGGCATCTCTACCACCGATTGGTACATCAAGGGCCTGTCCTGGACAGATTGGGGCCTGGGATGGCCCGGCTCATTGTAGTGGACGGGGTATTTAAAGATTGGAGGCACTGGTGTCTGATCGTGTTCATCGACGTAATAGGCCTGCGGGAAATCCACGGGCTATCACGCATGCTATACCCTGGCGGTTTCTAATTCTCGTAGCTATTCTGCTCATCACAGCTTTACCGCTTTTTCTCTACGGATCTCGCGTAGGTCAACGTCTATTGCCCGCCGTCACAAATTTCTTTTATAACATTGCGGGGCCACCCCCATCACCGGCACCCACGCCGCTGCCCTCTTTTCCAACATCGCTGCCGCAAGCCGGTTTAGTACTCTATACAGTGCAAAGTGGCGAATCTTGTGACGAGATTCTTGCGATTCAGATGCACATGGCTGATGCGGGACAGATTTTCAGTGATGCTAACCCGAATACGGTGAAAGCACTTGATAGTGTGGTTGGGCAGAATTGCCATGTACTACAACCCGGCATGGTAATCAGGCTCGCACCACACTATCCACTGGTAGCATTAGGCGGCGTCGTTCTCAAAGTCGATCCTACTTCGCCGCAGCAGCCCTTACCGACACCTCTAATCCATGTTCCTACCCAACAACAGGCCGGCATTGATTGTTCTAACGGATGTTTCTTAACGGTGCGTATCGCTGGGGATACACGGATACGCCTTTTAGTACAAACGGCTTTGCCGGTGCGTGTTGGCTCCTGGGTGTGGGCCCAGGCCATGCTTGCTAGAAAGCAAATCGCAGGATTCGATAATTACCCCTATGCTGATCTCAACGCCCCGCTGAATGGCATGTCGTTGCGCGCCTGTGATCTCCAGATAGACAATACGCACGATGATAATTCGCTATCATGCAGCCAGCTTTCCCCCAACACTATCATTGATGATGGCGGGGCCTGGCTCTTCGGAGTCACTGGCTCTGGCTCACTAGGCCACTGGCACTATTCCTTGCATCTTCCCGCTGGTATCAGAGTGCTGCTCTGGCTCTCTATGGATAATAGAGGGAACCTGGTATTTCAACATGGGAATCCTGTGTATCGTTATGACGAAGCGAGGCACATCTATATGCGAGTATAGCAGACCAGGGAACCAAAGCCCGCAATCTCTCCCTATTACCTACACAATTACCTACATGGGAAGTGGCGAGGCTCTCACCATGGGGGAATACGACTCAACTGAAGCAGAGTCGCAAGCAGTCCGTGACCATCAAGGGAATTATATGTAATAACTGTTTAATTACCTACATTATGTATGATGTAGGTATCTTGTTGTATCAATTGATCAAAATGACTTTCTTTCTTCAATATTTAAATCATAATGTGCGTCGTCCGAATGACCCCATATTTGCTCTTCTTGCCCGCAGCCACAATCAGCGCCCCTTCTCGCAACTCCTGTATCATCAGGGGAGAAACCTGCTCGCCCGAACGCCTCAGGATAGTCACACTACCGTCCACCAGTACAGCAATGGGCGTCGTATCGCCTGTCATCTGATGTGGGACCGTCCCCGCAATAATATACATGTGTTGCTTCTCCGGCAGAGAAGCAACTCCCCTCACAGTTACTTGATGTCCATGGGCCAAAAGCGTTGCGATCAGTTCCGGAGATTCGTGCTGCACCTCCTCAACAAGTCCGTGATTCTGCTGAGCAGCACCTTTGTCTTTCTGCTCCTGTAAAGGAGCATGCGGCTTTCCTTCAGCAACCGGTTTTTCAAACAACGCGCCGTTATATGTGGAGGGGATTGCTACCTGCACGGCACGAGGCATGGCATCGAAACGATAGGTGACCATCACTTGTTCTGCATTTCCAGCACTTTGGAGAGCTTTACGATCTGACTTGTTCAGGTAGTCCTTGAGCCTCACTGCGCTTCCATCCAGTTGCAAGTCAATTGAAGCCGGGACGCTGATTGTTATGCTGGCGCCATCAAAGTGTTCGGCTGTTGCGTTATCAGGCCTGCGCCGGAATAAAAACGAGGCGATCTGCTCTATTGTCTTCAGGATAGTGCCTGCTGTAATGACACACACTTCAAGCAGTCCATCATCGAATTCTTCGGCTGCCGAGAGACCAACAGCCAGGGGGCCAACCCGGTACTTTATGTCCTTGGAGACATGCTCCATAATTGCGGCATCGATGCCCAGGCCGGCCATCAACAAGAAGTGATGCTTCGCTCTGGATGTAGCCCTCACCTCTCTTTTATGTATCCGCTTTCCTTTTTTGTCTTGACGCTTCTCCTGATCATCCCGGGCTGTACCAGGAAACGAGAGCCCTTGCACCTCGATATGCCCGATATCGATCTTGCGAGCTTCGCTGTTAATGAGGGTCAGAGCGGCTTGCACAGGGTCATGAGGCACGCCAATTTCAGCCGCCCAGACATTGGCAGTACCACCAGGAATGATGCCAACGATACTCGAATGCTCTCTGGTATTCATTACGCCATTGAGCACTTGATTGAGCGTTCCATCGCCCCCGTAGCCTATGACCAGGTCGTAGTTTGCCTTAGCTGCTTTGGCTGCCAGTTCCATACTGTGCCCGCCGTACTCCTTAATGGTGATGTCAGGACTCCAACCAGCCGCCGATAACACGGCCATCAGGTCGGCGATTTTTGTCACGTTCTGCCCTGCGTGCGGATTAATCACCAGGCAGGCTCTTTTGCCCTTCATAGTTCTTTCTCCTTATTGATAGACGACGTAAACCGGGAGCGCTTCTGCAAGATTGTAAGTCGTATCCTGACATGCATCGTTCGTATGCGCTATGCTCTCTCCTCAGCTACCAGGGCCTTGTCAGCGGCAACCCGGCTCACCGCAAGCAGCGGCAATCCCAGGTCGCGCACCTTCATCAACGCGCCATGCAATGTAGCCTGATCGACATTGGTCCCACTGAGGATAGCTTCACCCTGCTCGACATTGGTGATGGTAAAGCCGTCAAACCATTCGGTCCATTGCTGGCCGAGATGTCCCTTGACACGAATGAGATACGCATCTTGTGTCATACGCGTATTTTCCTTTTTTTATGAATCTGGTAGAATCACACGCTTCGCCTTAATGACTCCGCGTTTGCTCTTCTTGCCATGCGCGACGACCACTGCACCGTCTTGTAACTTCTGTACATGAGCAAGAGGAACATGCTCGCCAGTTTGCAAGAGCACGATCGTGTCATCGTCGATGCGCACAGCAACGGGTCTCGTTTCACCCGTACGCTGTTTTACTGTATTGCCCGCTATGATACTCGTGTGTCTCTCATTCGGGATTGCTGCAGCCCCCATTACTTTCACCCTGTATCCTTGCTCTAGTAACATGTTGACAAGATCAGAGGGCTCGCTCTGCAACTGTACAAGCTGCTTATCGTCCTGCTCAGAGGTATCCTTTTCTGTGCGCTGCTGATCATCAGTAGAGCTCTCTTCTTGCTGGCCCACATGCTGAAACAAAGTATTGTCATAGGTACGTGGAATCGCCGCCCGCAGCGCATGTGGCACAGCATCAAAGCGATAGGTTACCATGACATGCTCTCTCTCTTGCTCTTGGAGGAGAACTTCGCGGTCCGACTTACGCAAAGAATCTTCAAGTTCCACGGGACTTCCATCAAGATGCATGTGAATGGAGGCGGGCACGGTAATCAAGAAGTGCGCAGCCAGGAAGTGCCTGGCAGTCATCGCATCAGGCCTGTGCCGGAACAGCAGCGAGGTAATTTGTTGGAGCGTCGTAATGGCATTGCCTTCCGTAATCACGCAGAGATCAAGCTTGCCATCATCGAGGAGGGCATCAGGAGTCAACTCTACCGCGTTGGCGTAACGGCGCGTATTCCAGGATCACCTGGTAAGCTTCTCCATTCCATATTGCGGGCTGATCCTGCCTATCTCCAACGACAGTTACCTCGATGGGGAAGGGATGTTGCTCCGGTAAAGATTCAGCAGCGGCAAGATCGAATGCGAAAGGGCCAACGCGCTGCTTCAGCTCTTTGGATGTGTAGTTTATTACTGCGGCGTCGATACCAAGGCCGGCCGTTAGCAAGAAGTAATGCTCACAGACTGGTGGTTGTTTTGCTTTTCTCTTGCGTCCTTTGTGTCCTTTTTGCTGTTGCTGCTGGCTCTCCTGAGGTACATCGGGAAACGTCATCTCTTGCACCCGGACTCGCCCCAGATCCACCGTGTGCACATTGCTGTCGATCAGAGCCAGTGCCGCCTTTACAGGATCAACAGGCACGCTCGTCTCGGCCGCCCATTGATTAGCGGTCCCTCCCGGGATTACACCAATGGCTTTCCGTCGTCCCTTACCATTGGCACCCATAACACCATTGACCACCTGATTTATCGTCCCATCACCACCGTAAGCGATGACCAGGTCGTAACCTTGTTCGACCGCCCTGGTTGCCAATTCCACTGCATGGCCAGCGTGTTGTTTCACAGCGATGTCCGTTTTCCAACCGGCTGCTGACAAGACAGCAAGCACATCGGCGATTCTTGTAAAGTTGTGCCCCGCTCGCGGATTAATGACCAAAAAAGTCTTTTTACAACGTATAAGGCTCCTCTTTGCATACTCCGCTGCGGATTCGCCTGGGAGTTGCTCGTGCGCACTTACAGGGGTGTCTTTGACATGCCCATCATCGTACTCCGCTGGTACAGTGGAAACTGCAGGCTCTAAGTCCTGCTGTGGCAGAGCGGCCCGGTCGATCGCCGGCTCTTGTTCAACTTGAATAAGGGTGGAGTCTGTACTGGTATTGCTTTGGTCATATGTGCCTGACTGTTTCACGGATACAGGGTTTTCAGCAGGCGCTGGCACATGCCGCATTTGTCCCAGGAACGCAGTTATCAGCCGGTTGAGCCTGTGGAAAGTATGATGGGAAGTTGTAGTGAGCATGCGTATTTCCTTTCAAGAGGCCTTACTGGTAACCATCCTTACTTGCCTGGGTGATGAGATCGTTTTGGGGGACACGGATCCCTTCGGCAAAGAAGGCGTTGACCTCAGCGCCGAACAGGAGAATAAGCGTGAAGAGGTAGAAGTAAAGTAATAGAATGATAACGAATCCTATCTCTCCGATATAGTAGCTCGCGGGGCTTGTCGTATAGATTTGAAGGAGGAAAAGACTCAGTTGTATCGCTCCTGTTGCCACAAGCGTCCCATACCAGCTCTTGCGCATATGGCGACCAATCGTCCGCATGCTGATATCTCGCGAAGGAACCATCACGTAGATGGCTTGAAACAGAATCAATGTGAGGATGATACTCCCCACGGTGCTAGCAACCTGGTAGATGAGATTGCTATCTGGAATGCTGCTAGGTGGAATAACGTGCAAGAGAGAGAGTATCAAGTGAGGTGCGGCCGCAGCCACAATGATGATCGGCGCGAGCACGACAAACAGCAGGAGCATGCCAAGGGCCACGATATGTCTACGTAGATATGGGCGTGGGGGGAGGTGAAAGATCACATCAAAGCACGCTTCCATCAGGGAAAAGAGGAATGAACCAAACAAGGCAGCAAGCAAAAAAAGAGCCAATTGGGCAATAAGGGGGGCATGCGAGAACATGTCGATAGCTTTGCTAAACATCGGCGTTGCCTGCGTTGAGAGTGGTGGTGGAAAGATCGCTTCAAGACGCCCGGTAAACAAATGCCGCGTCTGTATATCCAATGTCCCCAGAATCGCATTAAACATGGGCAGGAGAATGATAGCAATGTAGACAAGGGACGTGAGCAAGCTAAATGCGAGCGCCTGTGCCAGGTGGTGAATCCAATCATCCTTACATTTGAGGAGCAACTCCTCAAAGGGTTTCATTTTCTTTTCCACAACCTGCACCGTCGCTAAAGATTGCTCGCGCATCGAGTCTGCCGTTGGCAGTGGTTCCTGTGTTGTCATAGCTCTCCTCCTTCCTTCCAATTGGCTCCTTCGCATTTCGTAAGTACACACTAAATGTACAGTTGATCGGCGGAAATGTCATGCTACTTGAGTAGCATCTCGAGGATCAGTGAGTTGAAGAGGAGAGAATGCTACTTAAGGAGCATGGAGTTCCTGACCAGGAACGGTATACTAGCTTTATATTCGTGAAAATCCTTGAAGGAGTGCAAGGAGTACCTTATGCAACACGTGCTTGCGCGTGGGCGCTCGCTGGGGATGATAGCCATCATCGTGCTCTTGAGTATCCAGAGCATACTCGGGCTCCTCTTCAGTCTGCCCTGGCTGGCAGACCTGCTGGCACCGGGGCGTCCAGTCATTGTGGCTATTGCCGCTATTTTCACGCCCCTGGCTGCCGGAGCTGCCCTGGGGGTGGCGCTTGCCTCGCCCATTATCGCCTGGGGGCTGTGGATGCGCAAGCGCTGGGCACCGCAGCGCACCGTGCTGCTCGAGATCCTCAGCCTGGGTGTAGGTTTGCTCGCATTCACACGACCCGAGATCAACCGAGGGTTACTGTACAGCTGCATAGTTATTGCTGTGCTGATCTTGCTCTGCTGGTCCATCGATCCCAGTGTACGCGCGCTGTCCCACGCCTGAGGCGGAGTGGCATTGGCGTCGCGAGGGAACAGGCGTGAGACTGCCACGAGCTACTGTCGTGTAGATGCTTGTCATATGCAAGCAGCAGAATCCATCGAAGGGAGAGGAAGAGGCACATGGAGAGTACAGCTCCTCTAGCGAATTCACGTTCACAGAGCCATGCGAGCAAGGCCAGCGGCGTTACACGGAGACATCGTCGTCTGCGCTGGGCGATTGCCATCACGCTCTGGGTGCTTGGCTTGATTCTCCTCGGCGTGGCTTCCGTGTTCGTTCATAGCCATCCTGGCCCCTGGCCGTTCGAACTCGAATTCACGCGAACTGTGCAGAGCCAGCCTTTCTGGTCGTGGCTTTCCCCCGTGATCGACTTTTTCGGGACCTTCAATAACCCGACGCCCTCCGGTATAGCCATTGGATTCGTCTTCACCGCGATCCTCCTCATGGGCTGGTATCGGCAAGCCATCTTTTTGGCGTTGGCCGTGGGCATCGGCGATTACATTGATACCCTCATCGGTAATTACGTTGCTCGTCTACGGCCCTCACCAGCCCTCGTGCGTGTCGATGTCGTGCTCAAGTACAACAGCTTTCCCTCGGGACATTGCTGCCATGTGGTGCTCTTTTACGGTTTTCTGCTGTTCCTGAGTTTCACGCGACCCGTGCGCAGGTGGCATTACCACTGGGCGCTGATTCCCCTGCAGGTCTTCGCCGCCCTCAATATCCTGCTGATCGGCTTTTCGCGGGTGTATGAAGGTGAGCACTGGGCCACCGACATCCTGGGTGGCTACCTTTCTGGCGCCCTCTGGCTGGCACTCTTCATTTTCCTGTATCAATGGACAGCGCACATACTGGAGGAACGGCGTGCCAGGAAACTGGCGCAGAAACCTATGCAGGTTCAGGAAGCCTGATACACGAAGTTATTTCGACAGCAAACACCAGGAGAAAGAGACAATGATGATACTGGCGCAGACTGTTCTTCCGCCGAAGGCATTAGCTAGTTTTGGCATCGCCAGTGCGCTGTTGCTAATGATAGGTACACTTTTTCTGGCATATGATCTGCTCGGACGTGAGAATGGGCCGCTGCGCTGGTTCACACTGGTCATCACCTGTGGGCTGGTAAGCGCCCTTATACTCGCAACAATCGGCACGATACTTCAAAGACTATTAAACAACGTTATCGATCTGAATTGGACGTTGCGGTTCCTGGTGCTCGGTGGATTCATGGGGTTTTTCACGGTCATCCTGGTAGAATTACCCGCAGCGAAAACCAGGCCGCCGATCTTTTCGCGCAAAGGGAGTTTGATCGGAGTTGCACTTGGGCTCACATTCGCACTCGTCATCAAGTATATCTTGGGCGGCCCCTGGGAAGCAGCAGTGGCATTGGGCGTGCCATGCGCGGTCATCGTTAGCGTCTGGCAACACATCACCTGGGAACCATCTCTCGCCTATTCCAATGCATATGGCACCTGGAAGTTTGTAGCCTGGGAACATCCATCCTCCTCTCACCCTATACCGCTGGGTAGCTGGCAATTCGTCGAGTGGCAGCCATCCAGCGTTAAGCCACACGTCTTTTCGCGTCAAAGGTTTTTGCTTGGATTGGTGCTTGGATTCTTATGCTGGTTCATCATCTCCTTCATAGCCACTAAAGATATTACCGCCGCACTGCTGGAAAGCGTGCCATTCGCGTTGGTCTGTGGAGTCATCAGCAGTACCTGGCGGTTCATCAAGTGGGAACCACCTCACCCCAAGCCCCGCCTCTTTTCGCGGAAAGGGTTTTGGACCGGGTTCGTGGCCGGATACGCGCCCTGGCTCATATTATTCATTTGGAATAACAATCTTTTACAACAGGTTTCTGGGCCTCTAGCAGGCTTCGTAGCTATGATCAATTTATCGGTGTACTTACTCATCGTAGGGGCACTCGCGCTGGCGACTGCGGCTGCAGGGAGCATCGCGCAGTACACCTTGTGGAGAGCAAACAGGTTGCCCCACCGTATATTGGGAGCCTTCGGACTGGTGCTCATCCTGATTGCTACCGGTTTACAAGGGGTGCAACCATTCATCGATCTATTCAACAACGTGAAGTGAACATTTGAATACTATCGAGGGGAGTATCATGCTACTCCCTCTTACTTGTATATTGAGCGCATACGCATAGCACTACATTACTGGTTAGCGGAACTAACCAGGCTGAATGGAGGAGAACGATGGAAGGTACAACTGACATTCAAGGCAAACCAACGTTGGACGGTACCACTCTGGCTGCAGGTGTGAAGCAGCGGAATGCACGGGGTGTTGCGATCACTCTCTGGATAATTGGCTTCATTCTGCTGTTAGCAGCTGCTGTGATCGTGCGTTTGCATCCTGCACCCTGGCCTTTCGACCTGCAAACCACCATCACCTTGCAGCATCTGCAGCCACAACTCTCATCCTGGGTGAGTACTCCTATCGTTTGGGCCAGTCTCGTGGATGATCAAATTAATTCGGTTCTCGCCATGCTCTCAGCGTTCTTTGTGCTCTCGCTGATCGGAGATTTTATCTGGTACAGGGGCGGGTCGCCATTGCGCTGGTTCTTGGCAGCCATCTTCATCTTCGCTGGTACAGGTGTAATGGCTGGCCTGGATGCGATCATCGGCTTTATCGCGGGACGTCCTCGTCCAAGTCCGTCACTCATCCATGTTTTTATGCCCGAGCCAGTTGCTAGTTTCCCCTCCGGGCATGTGGAGAATGACATGGTCTTCTATGGATTTCTGCTCTATCTGAGCCTCAGCAAACCGGTAAGCCAGTGGCGTTATCGCTGGATCTTGATCCCGCTCCAGCTCTACGCCGTGCTGAATATTCTCGTGATTGGCTATTCGCGGGTGGTAGAGGGGTCTCATTGGCTCACCGATGCCTTAGGTGGCTACCTCGCTGGTGCGCTCTGGCTCGTCCTGCTCATCTTCCTGTACCGCTGGACACTCGACATGCTGACAAAGCGCCGTGCAAAGAGCATGCTGGAGCAATCAACACAGGCCCAGCAAGCCTGAGACACAGAATTTGCTCGCAGGGCAAGCACAATGATCTTCTGGACGTACATTGATGACAGAAGAGGAGTACCTGGCTCTTTACTGAAACAGTTTAAGAAGCTACTTCGATCCAGCCTTGCGCTTCGCGTAAAATCAGCCCCTGGTGCTTTGCCTCCTCGGCTGTCAAATAGGGGAGGAGGTGACACGCCAGGGGCTGTTTTGCCTTGTATCTGCGCAGATTGTCCGGGGCGTGCTCGTTCACATTGAACATTCCACTAATGCTCATCGGAAGAATAACTCATTCATAGGGAGTATAGTCATAAAGATACAAGAACACAACATTCAAAAGTTTCATGGTAACTATTCAGGTCTCCTTTCTCTTGCGCCGCCTCCGGCGGCGGGGTGAAGGAGAAAGGCGGGGACACCCCGCACCCCGCCAAGGGGCCTTGCAGGCCCCTTGGAACCCCCTACTGAATAGTTACGTTTCATGCGCAACTTGGTCTATTGACACAGCGATAAATAATCATTACACTTAGTATGAGATATTGTACAGTTTTTCTGCATGCTTCCTTTGACGACTAAATAGCAATTGCCTGACATGGAGAGCCGCGCCACATCTCGTGTAGGTAATTGTGTAGGTAATTCCGGTTACCTGTATGAGGGGCACAGCTATGGCACGGCATCGCATTCCACAAGTGATCGATGGCCATCTCCAACAGATCGACACAACCGATGGCTCCCTGCCTGCGATCGTGGTGGGCTCTGCTGCCTGGTATACCTGGCTCAAAGGCGAAGCTACGCAGTCCTTTGCCTATCGCAGTACGCTCGGGAGCTTGACGGCGCGCCGAGAACGGCAGCACGGCAAGGGGTATTGGTACGCCTATCGCACTCAGCATGGACAGCTCCACAAAGCCTACCTGGGCAAACCCGAAGAACTGACACGTGAGCGGCTCAACAAGGTAGCAGCCGCACTGGAAGCAGATTCAACGCCCATTGCCCGAGGAGCATTGCCACAAACATCGCCAGATAGCACAACGAGAGCACATGAAAAGGCGCTGCTGGCCACAAAATTGTTCATTCCCCCTCCCGCACCCACACTGGTGGCCCGTCCGCGCCTGATCGCTCAGCTCACGGCAGGAGTAGCCCACGCCGTGACCCTGGTATCTGCCCCTGCCGGATGGGGCAAGACGACTCTTCTGAGTACATGGCATGCTGATCTCAGTGGCAGAGGATACCCTTTTGCCTGGGTTTCGCTGGATGCAGGCGATAACGACCCTGTGCGTTTCTGGACCTACGTCCTGGTCGCCCTGAACATGCTGTGTGACGGAGTGAGCGACACGGCCCTAACGTTACTGAGATCTCCACAGCCACCGCCGGTGGAATCGGTGCTCACGTCCCTGCTCAACGCCCTTATAGCGCTTCCTATGGATGCCGTGCTGGTGCTGGACGACTACCATGTCATCGAGGCTCAGCCAATCCACCACGCACTCACCTTTCTGCTCAAGCATCTACCACCACGGCTGCACCTGGTCATCGCCACCCGCGTCGACCCGCCACTGCTCCTGGCAAGGGTACGCGTGCGAGGGGCTTTGACCGAAGTGCGTGCCGCTGATCTGCGTTTCACTCCCGAAGAAGCTGCTACTTTTCTCACCCAGGCGATGGGACTCCCACTCGAAGCCTCGCAGGTCGCTGCGCTGGAGGCGCGCACCGAAGGCTGGATCGCTGGTCTACAATTAGCAGCGCTCTCAGCACAAGGACACCCCTCAGAGTCTCTAGGGCAGTTCATCGATGCATTTACAGGAAGTAACCGCTATGTGCTGGAGTACCTGGCCGAGGAAGTGCTGGGCCAGCAAGGGGAGGCGATACAAACCTTCCTGCTGTATACCTCAGTGCTCGACCACCTATGTGCCCCCCTATGTGATGCTCTGTTGACTATGGAGCAACGAGAAGCAGAGCCCTCCGGCCAATCTCAGCGTGCTGACGTCCTGCTGGAATACGTGGAGCGTGCCAACCTGTTTCTGATCCCTCTCGACAAGGAGCAGCGCTGGTACCGCTATCACCACTTGTTTGCCGAGGTGTTGCGCATTCGCCTGCAGCATGCACAGCCTGAACTGGTGCCGGAACTACATCGTCGTGCCAGCGCCTGGTACGAGCAGCACGAGATGCTCGCTGAAGCGGT
>WNFT01000821.1_pt1 | contig 26189 bp, 22 predicted proteins | sample 5400191 | NCBI WGS metagenome assembly WNFT01 (sample SAMN13153359, study PRJNA577476) | soil metagenome | isolation source: 80 cm saprolite under Madrone tree | place: USA:California | collected 2016-06-14 | reverse complement strand
TCCCTAGAGCTGACCCTCTACGCATTCGAGGGCAACGCGAGCCATCCCAAGCCTTCCTGCGACGCCTCGGATTGCGCACGACTCTGGGTTCCGCTGGAGGCCCCCGAGATTGCCAACGCGGTGGGCAACTTTTTCGTGATCGCGCGCGACGACGGCATCGCCCAATGGACGTACCGGGGCAAGCCGCTCTACAAGTTCGCTGCAGATCAGAAGCCCGGCGACGTCAACGGTATTGGCGTCGATTCTCGGTTCGCCGTCTCCTTGATCGTCCGTTTTTTCATGCCCGACGACGTAACCATCCGCCGGACAATCGAGCTGGGCGATATCCTCGCAACCCGCCGCGGCGCGACGCTCTACCAGCGTGACCGCGTGACGGTGGCGGAGCGGCATCAGTTTCGCACCGACCACGGGTCGCCCGCACTGGGCCGCTGGTTCGGCACCTCGACCTGCGACGAGCATTGCACGAAAACCTGGCCGCCCTTTACCGCGCCGGCAAATGCGCTTCCATCGGGATATTGGGACGTCCTCACGAGATCCGACGGCACGCGGCAGTGGGCGTACAAGGGCTTTGCGCTGTACACCTACGCGCCGGACAAGCCGGGAGATATCAGCGGCAACGCGATCTATTCTCTGGCGCAGATCCGCGGCAACGAGCCGTCAGCGGCGCCTAACCGCCTTGCAGCTGCCGGCGTCGATCCGAATGACTTCGTCGGGGGCGCCGCCGCCGGTCGCGGTGTCAGCGCCATGTTCTGGCACGCGGTAGTCCCGTAGTCGATGCCCATGCAACACGGTAGACGGACGATCATCGCCGGCCTGGGCACCGCGCTGATCAGCATGGCGGTGAGCGACCTCGACGCCGCGAACGTCGCGCCGCCTCCGGACACGCACCAGCCCCTCGTTGAACAGGGTCGCTATCTTGCAACCGCCGGCGATTGCGTTTCCTGCCATACGCGGACGAACGGCGCACCCTTTTCCGGCGGCCGCCCCCTGAACACGCCGTTCGGCGTGATCTACTCGGCGAACATCACGCCAGACCCAAACACCGGAATCGGCGCCTGGTCGGAGCAGCAATTTGAGCGCGCGCTGCGCGAGGGAATCGCGGCCGACGGAACCCGTCTCTACCCGGCGTTTCCGTACACCGCATACACCAAGGTGACGGACCAGGACGTCCACGCGATTTACGCTTATTTGCGGACGTTGAAGCCCGTGAACTACGTGCCTCCCGAGAACAAGATGCCGTTTCCGTTCTCGATCCGTGCCTTGTTGACGGGTTGGAACATGATGTTTTTCGAACAGGGCCGCTATGCGCCCAACGCGTCGCGGTCGGCCGAGTGGAACCGCGGTGCCTATCTCACCCAAGGTCTCGGCCATTGCGGTGCCTGTCATACGCCGCGGAATTTTTTCGGCGGCGAGCGCAATTCCGTGGCGCTCACCGGCGGCGACTACCTTGACGAAATCACCGACGAGGTGGTGGACAATAGGATCACGCCGATGGACGAGAGCACGGTGCGTCCTTGGTCCTCGGCAAACCTGACGCCGGCGCCGAGCGGTCTCGGTGCCTGGTCACTCGACGCGATCGCTGACTATCTCAAGACCGGCCATAGTGCGCGGGGCGCAGCTTTCGGCCCCATGAGCGAGGTGATCGGGAACAGCACCAGTCACTTGAGCGATGAGGATATCCATGCAATGGCGGTCTATCTCAAGAGCCTCCCGCCCGCTGCGCAGAGTGCACCGGGTAAACCCGCGGCCGACGTTCTCAAGGTAGGCGAGGTCGTCTACACGACCCGATGCGCGGACTGTCATCTGCCGACCGGTCTGGGAATGCCGCGTATTGCAAACGCTGACGCGTCCAAAACAGCGCCGCCGCTGGCTGGTAACGCGGTTCTGCAGGCACCGAATCCGGCAACGCTCATCAACGTCATCTTGTATGGCGCGCATGAAGCGACCCTCACCGATGGCTCGTGGCCTAAGATGAGCGGGTTTGAATTGAGCGTCGGCTTGGACGACGAACAAATTGCGGCCCTGTGCACATACCTGCGATCCAGCTGGGGCAATCGAGCCGGGCCGGTAAACGCCGCCGCCGTCGCCACACAACATTGACTGCGCGTGAATTCCCAATGCGTCAACCCAGGACGAATCGAATGAAGATCAGAATGGCATTGGCCACCGCGCTGACGCTAGTGATCGGTGGCCCAATCGCGAAGGCCGCGTCCGATTGCGACAATCTCTTCGGGCAGCACTGTCTCATCAAGCTGCCGACGGGCGTGCACATGAGCTATTTCGAACTGGGGTCCACAGCCGGTGAGACGCTGATCTTGTTGCACACGGATACGACCAGCGCCGTCGAATGGGCGTGGACCGCGGGCGCACTCCTGAGCATGGATCCCAATCTTCACGTGTTCGCCCTCGACCAGCGCGGCGCGGGCGCGACCGACCTTCCCAACACTGCGCGCTGCTGGTCGAAGCCCAATCTGTGCATCACCCGCGCCGACCTTGCGGCCGATCTGCTGGCGTTCATGAATGCAAAGGGGATCGCCAGGGCTACGCTGGTGGGACATGCGATGGGGGCGGGAGCGGCCCGCATCCTGGCGGTCAATCATCCGGAACGTGTGGTGCGGCTGATACTCTCTGGTACCGGAATGCCGCCTCCGACGGGCGCTGCGCCAACCATCCCCGTGCCGCAATCTGGGCTCACAGCGCAACCGCCCGGTATACGGACCGATGGAATGGCCGCGCTGGGGTGGCAGAAAATGCTGGAGGCAAAAGGCATCCACTGGCCGCGGGGCGCCCTTCACATGCGTCCCCTCGACATCGACCCCGACGCCGTCCGGAATATTGCGCAGCATTGGGACATTTCGGTGATCGCCGCCCCGGAAGTAGTCCAAGCCATTGCCGCGCAGACAGCGGGGGAGTCGCTGGCGAGTTGGGGCACGCTCGATCCGACCCCCTCGCCGCCCGGCCCTCCTGAGAGACTGGATACGCTGTCGGTTCCGACGCTCGTACTGTGGGGAAGCGAAGATGCCGGCCTCTCTAGGGCGTCGCAGGACCGGTTGATGGAGGTTCTCAGGCGAGCAAGTAAGACCCACAAAGGGATGTACTTCTATTGGAAGCAATATGGCGTACGGCCGCCACCCCCATCCGGCGACAAGCATGAGGCCGACGACATCGGCCACAATTTGTCGTGGGAAGCGCCGCGCGAGCTCGCGGCGGATATCGACAGCTTCGTCCGCACAGGAGCTCCGACGCGCGATCTCTATAGAACCGACGCGCCCGCTGATATACACAAGATCATTGTCGAACCCGGAAAAGCGACTGTCGTGTCCTCGAGGCCTTAAGAGGGCGGATTGACTGACCCCTCTCTACTGGAGATACAGTTGATCTATCGACGCTATCGCCGTCCAGCGAAGCCTTGTCGCCTAGCAGTTCGTCCAGCGTCTTGGCACCGGTGCATCACCGTCAATGCTTTCGCGGCAAAATTGGAGCCCGGTCGGCGAATCGAACGCCGTATCATCCGTGCACAAAACGGCAGCATCGCCAGCAATGCTTACCGGGCAAATTGGAGCCGCACCAGGGGATTGAACCCTGCATCTCGTCCTTACCAAGGACTTGCCCCGCCATCTGCGCCTGAGCGGCATATGTGGACTCGCGAGGCAGAATCGAACTGCCGCAAAGCGCCTTCGGAGGGCACCAGCCGAGTTCCATCGGCCGCGAGAAATTGGACCCGTTGAGTGGAGTCGAACCACCGCGAATTTGCTTCGTAGGCAAAACCCCGAATTCCCTCGGGCCAACGGGATTTGGTACTCCATCTAGGTGTCGAGCCTAGCCGTTCCCAGCAGTCCGCCAGGTCTCCGCGGTTTATAAAACCACGCCGCTCGCCGGAGCTATGGAGTGAATTGGTAGCGGGCACGAGTAACGCAGGGATCGCATCGCCCGTGAGGGGACATCTGAAACTGAGCCACTTGCGGACACCAAAACTGAGCCACCCTCCATCCGTCTTGTTCTGAGAATTTTTAGAACCTTACTTCCTCCCGCTTTCCGGTTACTCGGGGGCGTCCGTTGCAGGTTGCAGTGAACTCGTTAGAGCATCCCAGGAGCTTCTCGACGTACCTCGTACACACGGAATCCGGCTCGTTTGTATACACGAATCGCTGCGGGATGATCCCAGGAATCCGTGTGCAACCATATCCGCTTTGGGTTGGATCGCCACACTGCGTGCAGTGCCACCGTCAGTAGCCAGGGTCCAAGGCCGCTCCCTTGGGCTGCGGAGATCAATCCGAAATTCTTAAGCTCTATTTCGGGGAGCGCACTGAGGTCGAACTCGCAAAAGCCTAGCGCGTGGCCTTGTAAATTTCTAAGTACGTAGATGCTGAGCAAGTCACCGTCGAGCAGCGCCCTGAGTTCCGCTTCACGCATCTGCAGTCGCTGATCCCAGCGCAGAGGCTCGCCGACGTTTCGATATAGCATCAAATAGTCACTGAGGGACAGACGTTCGCGGGCAATGCGCTCGACGCCACATCGCTCAATCGGCGGCGCTGGCGACTCATGAAGTTCCATGTAGGTCACTTGCACGGTAGTGGTGTTCCGCTCATTCATCGTCAGCTCTCCGTCATGACTTTCCATTCCCACCCCATCGTCAACATCCCCGATTTCCGCATCCTGAAGAATGCTGGCGTTGCCGACTGCACTCACATCGCTGGGCTGAATCTCTAAATGTCAGCCATTCCACTCGGCGAATGCCAGCAACGCTGCGTCGGGCAACTCGCCGGCGTACAATCTTTTAGCGAACGCAAGGCGTCGCTCTCGGCGCGTCAGGTTGGGAGGCAACGAAGATTCGACGATGGCTCGTGCCGTCTCGAACATCGAGGAGGCGATTCTCATGCGCTGATCAGGCGTCATGAGCTTGTAACGCTCGGCGACTATTTTGTCCATTTCGGGGGAGGTATCGTTCACTTGGAGACCTCCTCCAGTTTGGCGGCGACGCCCAACTTCGCAGCCCAGTCTTTCAGATAGAGCCAATCAACGGATTCGTCGATCAGCGTGCGGACGTCGCGCAGTTGCATCTCCGAGCCCGTGTCGCGTGCCCAAACAAGCTTTGAAAGGATCAGGTCTTCGCGGCTCGTAATCTGCTACCGTCTACGAATGGCCGCTTTCCTGAAGTTGCTTCATCCAGCGGACGGTTTGGTCTCATCTGCCGCCGCCTGATTCCGTTTCTTCTGCCATTCTATGAATGCATCATTTTGCCATTCTTCGTAACCTAGCAGACCCCCCTCCAGCCGTTCGAACCCTTCCCCCCAACCTGTTTTCTCGGCCGTCCTACCTTGATACGTGTAGTACGTATATTGCAGTGTCAAGATTGTGGAACTTATTGGGCGCCGCCTACAGCAAGTTCAAATCGGGGCCAAATTCGCCCGAGTGTCCGGTTTCTTCAGCTATGCGCAGGAACCGCGGAATACTTGGCGGCGGCTCTGTTGGCCTCCTCTTCAGCGCATTGTGATAGAGCCTGAAAAGCGGTCGAGTACAAACCCACGGGCGACGCAGGAGCGCCGCGATCAGCTGCGGCTCGCTCCACGGCACGTCGACATACCACTCACGAAGATAGGGACTATCCGGATTCACCGAAAGGGCTTGCGGAAAGAAGGCGACGATTTCGTGATCAACTATCGCCTCGGCATCAGTGTCGGGCGGCATCGCGCCGATATGCCTCGCGAGCAATGCGGCCAAATCGTCCTGCCTTGGCAGGCGTAAATGCCCCAGCCGAGTACACCGAGCGTTCAGCTCGATCAACTGGGCGCAGTTGCTTCCCTGTTCGAGGATGAAGTCAAGACCGTGGAAGCCTGACAGCCCGAGCGTGGTACAGAGCACCTCGCCGGCGTGCGTCATTTCCGGATGATCGATGACACGCACGATCGTGCTGGGGGCAGTCGCAGTCGCCTGCTCGGTGCAAAGCACCTCAACGTTCACCATACCGAGCAATTTGCCACGCCAGCAAGCCAACATCGCGTTCGCCGGCCTACCCGCAACATAACGTTGCAGTAATATTTCGCGCCTGGCTAACACCGGATTGTCCCAGAAGGCAAGCGGGTCGGAATAGACGAGCCATTCCATCCAGCGCGCCTTCCAGCGCGAGCCGCGCTTTTCGGGAGAGGCAAATTTGCGCCACGTAGACTGGGCTTCGCCTTCCGTTCGGACTACAGAGACTCCGCTGCCGCCCCAAGTTCCGTCCATTTTCAGCACACCGATACCAGGTACCTTGCTGAACCAATCAGTAATGTCGTCTCGTGTTGCAATCCGACGGGTTTCCGGCACGCGGATTCCTGAACGCGCTGCCACTTCCAGCAGCTGTGCCCGGCTACGAATCGTGGCGAAATGAGCGGAGTCACCGAGTGAGCGCGCGATCAGATCACGCAGATCCGGCAGTTGTCGATGCAGCTCGTGCAGCTGCCAGACGGCACGATCATCGCATGGAATCACTATGGTCGGACTCGATGACCGAATCGCGCTCTCGAGAGCTGCAAGGGAGTTCAGCCTCGAATAGGTTCGGACACTTCTGATTCCAGTCAGCTGGCAAAGGACGTGACCACGGGGACAGAGAGCTACGACCTCACATCCGTGCGCTAGAAAACGCATGGCCAGCCGAGCCGAGATTGGCCACCAATTAGTTGCGACAATCAGCGCGACGACGCGGTCATGCGGGAGACTAGGTTCTGCAGAGGGGATGGCTATCACTACGCCCGTATTTCGCTCGAGCTTCCTTTGCAAATCATCGCTGAGAGGCACGCTCTGCACGCCTAAATGCAACTTGCTAACATCTTGCTTTACCCAATAACTGGCGAAGGACGTATTGCGATTAACAGAATAGGGTATGTCGTAGGTGCTGTAGCCACCGGGGGTCGCAATCGTGCCACTCGAAGTGTACCACTCGAATTGTTGTTACCACTCGCATAGCCGCCCGACCCGTAAGTGTTGACAGTTCCAGACGTGTTGACTGTCGAGACCACCGGCGGGTTTGCAACAGTGTAGGGCACAACGCTGGACAGCGTATCACCGATCGTCCCCGCGAGCTTGTCTAAGATCACGCCTCATGAGCTTTCCTGCCTCGGATCGGTACCCTAGCCCGTGGCTTTCTTTCTCACCGACCGGCGTCCGAGCGTGCGGTCGAGCTTATCGAGCAGCGCCAAGCCCACCTCTGGGCGACCGCGTGCGGCGCGCAGCCGATGGTGGTTCTCGGCATCAAGTTGTGCGGATCCTTTACAAGCGGATGGGGATCTGATGGCGCAAAAACATAACCCTTGATGACACCGTTATCAAATAGCCCCACGGTAATGTCGGCCGTAATGAGGCATGCTTTTCCCAGACCGTACACGCTCGCCGACGTTTCATTGGCGCCGAGTCGTTCCAGCAAATGGACGTATTGGTCGATCTTATCCTGGGAGACCCCGGCACTTCGCGCGCGCTTCCAGGGCTCTGGATCACGACTTAATTCCGCCAAGCGCGGGTCCGCGTCGACGAGGGGACGCGACATTCTTGAACCACGACGTGTGACCCGCACCGCAGGTTCAAATCCAGAGGGGATTTTTTTCCATTCGCTAACTACTTGTTTTTATTCTTATTTTTGAGAGATTGGTAGCGGGGGCGTGATTCGGAATTATAGACACCTAAATTTCCACGAAATTTTCTTCGATCTGGGACCCTCACGGCGCCGACGACGCACATGAAATGCGATCTGCGGCCTAGAACGGCAAGTAGTCGAGTCGGCGCACTCGCTCAAACGCTCTCTCGATCTGGCTGCAATCCTTGACCGATGCAAGATCCGGCCATCACGAGTTGCTCCTCAATCCCGCGAAAGATCCTGTCGTACTATGCTCGCACCATCGACCATGGCTTTCATTTTGCCGTACGCGACATCTCGCGGCAGATACTTCATTCCGCAGTCGGTGCACACGATAATGTTTCGGGGGTCCACGAAAGGAAGCGCCCGCCGAATACGGGTCGCCACTTGCTCCGGGGTCTCGACTTGCATATTGGACAGATCGATCACGCCGAGCATGATCGTCTTTCCCGCCAACGAGGCGAGTACTGAACAATCGAGATTGGACTGCGCAGTCTCCACAGAAATCTGATGGCACGAGCACTGCTGAAGCTCAGGCAAGAATGAATAGCCGCTTGGCCGGGTATGAATGATGGCTGCATAGCCGAAACAAATGTGCACCGCTGTTACCCCGTCGATGTCCTCGAGCGCCCGGTTGAGCGCTTTTTGTCCCCAAGCACGCGCTTCTTCCGGGCGCGCCTGCATATAGGGTTCATCGATTTGCACCACATCCGCGCCGGCCCGAAACAAATCGCGAATTTCCCCGTTAACGGCGGTTGCATAATCCATGGCGGCGAGTTCGCGGCTGCCGTCGTAGTAGTCAATCTGCGCCTGCTGCGCCATTGTAAATGGACCGGGCACGGAAATTTTGATTTTACGTGTCGTATGGCGCCGCAAGAACTTTACGTCTTCGACTTCCACGGCGCGTCGACGCCGAATTGGGCCGATCACGCGCGGAACGGGGTTCGAATGACCGCTGCGATCGAGCGCGCTGCCCGGATTATCTATATCCACTCCATCCAAAGCGGTGGCGAATCGATTTGAATAGCTCTCGCGCCTCATCTCGCCGTCCGTAATGATGTCTATCCCGGCTTCCTCCTGTGCCTTGATCGCCAAAATGGTCGCGTCGTCTTGCGCCTCCTCGAGATATTCCGGGGAGACGCGCCACAACTCGCGGGCGCGCACCCGCGGCGGAAATCGACTCGCCAGCCTCGCCCGATCGATCAGCCATTCGGGTTGGGGGTAACTGCCAACGATCGTGGTGGGAAGTAATTTCATGGCTGTGTCACTCGCGATTGACCGGGTGGTGGATTTGTGCGGCACCCGCGGTGAGTTGAGCGGCAATTCGTGCCACGTGCTCGCCCTGGAAGCGGCACATTTCAAGTTCCAGCTCCGACGGCATCCGTGCTTCGCCGCCGGTTCCGGTGACGCAAGTGGCGCCGTAGGGCGTGCCGCCGGTCACCTCGCGGAGCGTCATGAGGTCCTTAAAGGTGTACGGTAACCCCACCACGATCATTCCGTGATGCAGGAGAGTGGTGTGAAAAGACGTCAGCGTGGTCTCTTGTCCGCCGTGCTGGCTGGCGGTACTGCAGAAAGCACTGCCGATTTTGCCCACCAGCGCGTTGCGCGCCCAAAGCGGCCCCGTGCGATCCAGAAAATTTCTCATTTGCGATGCCATATTGCCGAAGCGAGTCGGCGTTCCAAACAGGATGGCATCGTAGTTTGCCAACTCTTCCGGGTCGGCGATGGGGGCGGGTTGGTCGAGCTTGCACCCCGCCGCAGTTGCAACCTCCAACGACATCAGCTCAGGAACGCGCTTGACCGACAGTCGCGCGCCTGAGATTCGAGCGGCGCCTTCGGCTTGCGCTCGAGCCATGACCTCGATGTGGCCATAAGTGCTGTAATACACAACCAAAATTTTGCACATGGTTAGAATTCCTCATCGGTGGGCCTGCTCAACAGCATGCATGGCGAGAAAGCGTTTCAATGCCGCGTTATACGCGCGCGGATTGTCGAGGTTGCACAGATGACCTGCACCGGCAATGTCGACGTGTTCGGGTTGGGGAAGCTCGGACGCCACCTGCTTGGCGAAGCACCGGCGGCTGTCGAGGTCGTGCTCGCCGCTAATGAGCAAGAGCGGCGGCAACCGGGAGTGACGCTCAGGAGCGATTGTGATGCGCCGATTGTCCGTTTCGAGCCCGAGCAAATCGTGACCGGGATATCGCTCAATCATGCGCGAGAGAATCTGCTGCGCGCGCCGATCGTGGGTTCTGAGGCTGGCGAGGGGATGCAGCAGCCATTCGCGCCGAAACGCCGACATGCCGTCGCGCCGAGCGACGCTGCGATAGTGCTCGTAGGGCAAATCGGTGGAAGTCCCTGATGCACCCACTAGAACGAGTTGAGGCGGTCCATCGAGAACCAGGCAGGAGACCGCGACGAGCGCGGCGTTCGCCAGATCCAGCGCAACGCGTGCTCCCTGCGACATTCCCACGAGCGCGATGCAGTTGATTTCTAGATGCCGGCACAGAGCCGCGACATCGAGCACGTCTTTGGCCAGGGAGGGTAGACCGGATGAGAGGCCGAACCCGCGTCTATCCAGCCGCACGACTCGATAGTCGGACGTCAATGCGTCGGCTTGAAATTCCCACATGTCGAGGTCGAAAGTCCAGCCGTGCACCAAGACCAGGGCAGGACCGTGCCCCTCGTCGCGATAACGCAAGCGAGCCCCGTCGAACTCTACATACAAGTCCTGCGGGGTCGAGTTCAAGCGTGGATCCATGTCTCGCCACTTTGAGGTTTCGCATAGCGAAAATACTTTCGCGAACAGGCTACTCGGCCGTGATGCGAGACGTCAAGGCAGGGACGCCGAGCGGTCTTTAGGCGGTGGCGCTCAAGGACAAACCGGGAAGACCCACGATATCGGCGGTAATCTGCCGGCTGACTTTCTGCAGCATGGTGAAGCGCTCGCGAACGAGCTTGGCTTTGCTGATTCTGCGCGAGTGGCTCGAGCTGTTCAGGGCCGCAACCACCCGGCCATACTGATCGAAGACCGGAACGGCGAGCGCCACGACGCCATACGCGAGCTCATCCTCGACCGCGGCGTAGCCGCTGCGCCGGCAGTCCTCGATCAGTTGGCGCAGTCTCACCGGGTCGGTAACGGTTCGATCCGTCAACGCCTCGAACGTTGCGGTGTCGAAGTAGCGTTGCAAGCGCTCAGCAGTAAGGCCTGCCAGCAAGGCACGCCCGGTGGATGTCGCGTAAGCGGGAAAGCGGCTCCCGACATGCGCCTCCAGCCGCATCAGCGTCCGGATCGAGGCGCGTGCGACGTACACGATTTCCATGCCGTCGAGAACACACAGAGCCGCGGAGTCGCCCGTGCTGCCCGCGAGCTCTTCCAAGTGGGTTTTGGTGAGCGTTTCGATGTTCATCGACTCAAGGTAGGCGGCCCCGAGCTCGAGCACTTTCGGACGCAGCACGAATTGCCGGCCGCTGCGGGTGACGTAGCCCAATTCCTCGAGGGTCAACAGACAGCGTCGAGCGGTCGCCGGCGGCATGTCCGTCAACGCTGCTACATCGCTCAGGCTCAAGGTCGCGCGGTCGCGGGTGAAGGCGCGAATGACCGCGAGACCCTTGGCCAAACCACCCATCGCCTCGCGTCGCTGAACTGCCTTCGCTCGCACCATGCGATCGAGTCTATTTCGATATGCGAAAAACAGCCAACACATTCCGCCGCTGTTGACGAACCAACGAATCGAGTCCAGCATATTCGTTATACGAACGATATTTCGCTATGCGAAACAATGATCCCGCGGGGAAAGGAAAAGACTCGTGAAGATCGGGTCACAAACCCATAAGGCGTCCGCGATTTCGGCTGCCAACGAGACGACCATACTCGTGCGCGGTCGCGACCTTGCACGCGACTTGATTGGACAGATCGGCTTCACGGAGCACTTTTGGCTGCTGCTGACTGGTGTATTGCCGACGCCGTCGCAACGTCGCGTGCTCGATGCTGCGCTGGTCGCGATTGCGGAACATGGTTTGGTGCCGAGCGTGCAGGTTGGCCGAATGACGCTCGCGGCTGCACCGGAAGCGCTGCAGGGCGCGGTTGCCGCCGGGATCCTGGGTTGCGGCTCCGTAATATTAGGGTCGTCCGAAGCGGCAGGCATTTTTTTTGCGTCCATCGCAAAACGCGTCGACACCGGCACGAGCATTGCGAACGCGGCAAAGTCGGTGCTTCTCGAATACCGCGCCGAGCGACGTGCGATTCCCGGATACGGACACCCATTGCACAAGAGCTTTGACCCGCGCGTGCGGCGGCTATTCGAAGTAGCGGCGGAAGCCGGCAGCGCGGGCGTACACGCGCAAATTGCGCGCGAGGTGGAGAGCCTGCTGCCGGATCTTCTGGGGAAGCGCTTGGCGCTCAACGTGTCGGCCGCAATTCCGGCCGTCCTCCTCGATGTGGGATACCCGCTCGCGGCACTCAAAGGGGTGCCCATCCTGGCCCGCACTGCGGGCCTCATCGCACATCTTCTCGAAGAGCAGCAGCGGTCCATCGGCTTCGTCATGTCGCACGCCGCGGCCGCAGCCATCGATTACGACGGCTCAGCTCCGCCCGGGTTCGAACCGAGCCATGAGTAAATCCCGAGCCGCATCCGCCATGAGCGGTGTGTTGCGCGGCATCCGTGTGGTGGAGCAGGGCACGTTCATCACGGGACCCTGTGCCGGCATGATGCTCGCCGACCTTGGCGCCGATGTGATCAAGGTTGAAAGCCCCGATGGCGATCCCTACCGCAGCTATCAAGGCGAACACTACTCGCCGCATTTCCAGGCGTACAACCGTAACAAACGCAGCATCGCGCTGGACCTTAAGAACCCATCCGAACAGCGCTTGTTCGATGGCTTGCTACGTAAAGCCGATGTATTCATCCAAAACTTCAGGCCAGGCACGGCGACGCGGCTCGGCGCCGGTCATGAGCGCCTTTGTGCACTCAATCCTCGCCTCATCTATGCATCGATCAGCGGGTTTGGATCGGATGGACCCTATGCGGAGAGGCCGAGCTACGATTCGGTGGCACAGGCGCTGAGCGGTTTCTTGAGCGTGGTCGTCGATTCCAGCCGCCCGCGCTTTTTGGGGCCAGCGCTCGCCGATGCCATTACCGGGATCTATGCCGCCTATGGAGTGCTCGGTGCGCTGGTGCAACGCGGTCGAACCAGCGAGGGCTGCCTCGTCGAGGTCTCGATGCTCGAGGCGATGGCGCATTTCGCGGTCGAGCCGTTCGCGGCCTACTTTGCCCTCGGCAATACTCCCGGATCGAGCGATCGGCCGCGACTTGCGCAAGCCTACATATTGAGAACCGCCGATGCGCGCCTCATTGCGATCCATCTCTCATCGCTCGAGAAATTTTGGGATGGACTCATCGCTGCGCTCGCTGCGCCCGAACTCGGCTCCGACGAACGCTTCAGTCGGCGTACCGCACGAATCGACAACTACGAAGCCTTGAACACAGCACTCGACGAGCGGTTCAGGAAGCACGCCCTGTCGCATTGGGTCGAACAGCTCAATCGCCATGATGTTCCCTTCGCACCGATCAACACCATCGACGAAGTCATCGACGATCCGCAGGTAGCGCATCTCGAACTGATTGTGCCGGTCGAATCGCCTCGCGGCGGGGCACACGCGGTCAGGCCGCCCGTGCAGTTTGCGGGAGCGCGCCAAGGCTCGGTTCGCGCCGCACCCGCTCTCAATGAGCATGGCGACGCGATTCGCCAAGCATTGGCGCGGGGCGAGCGGTGGCCGAGTTGGCCGCCCGAGGAGAGCCGCGCCGAGGGGTAATGGTCGAGGTCGGGCGCCCGGCGCGAGGCTGGCGGTTGGGCGTCGCTAGAGATCAATAATGGAGGACGATATGCATATCTTAAGGGGGAGCGGGCTTGCGGTGCTGGCGACAGCGTTGCTATCGCTCATACCGGCACTGCCCGCATCGGCACAGACGAGCGACTTGAGCGAAATCATCGTGACGGCGCGCAAACGCGATGAGTCATTCCAAAACGTGCCGATCACGGTGGATGTGTTCACGGCTCAGAAGATTCAGTCGGCGGGAATTGAATCTCCTCGCGACTTCGTCGCGCTGGTGCCGAACATGACCCTGGTCGAGGTTCAAAACGTCGGCAATTCCTTCATCACCGTCCGCGGTATCTCGCAGGCGCGCAACAGCGAGCCGTCGGTCGCCGTGCTGGTCGATGGCGTGCTCGAGACCAACCCCTATGAGTTCGACCAAGAGCTGGCCGATATCCAGCAGATCGAGGTGCTGAAGGGCCCTCAGGGTGCCCTGTATGGCCGCGATGCCATAGGCGGTGCAATCATCATTCGCACGGTGGACCCTTCCGATCATTTTGAAGGCAGTGGCAGGGTCGGCGTGGGCAACGGCGTGTCCGAGAAGGCCCAGATGGCCGTCAGTGGCCCCATCGACTCGGCCGGGACCCTGAAGTATCGCGCCTCGGTCAATTTCTATAACACCGACGGCTTCCTGCAGAACACCTATCTCGACCACAAGGCCGACCCGTATCGGGATTACTCCGGACGGCTGCGCCTCTTATGGAAGCCCTCGGATCAATGGTCCGCGGACCTGCGTGTGTTCCGCGATCGAGTCGAGACGACAGCGTACTACTACATCATTCCACGCGACAATGAGGCGAACCCCTTCAGCACCTTCAGCACGGCGCCGAACGCGAACAACGTCACCAGCCCGATCCAGACTAACAACCTGGGGGAGGACAACCGCGATGTCACGGATACCGCGCTAAAGTTGGATTTCAGCCCCGGATACGGAACGTTTACTTCAGTCTCGGACTACAACCACACCAAGGAAATCGATACCGGAGATGCCTACGACTTCCGGCCCATCAAGAACTCCATCGCCTACAACGTCTTCTTCGCCGGTATCCCGGCCGCCCTGGGCGGACCGCTCGATGAGAGCCAGAGCCAATTCATCGACGTGAAGACGTACAGTCAAGAGCTGCGCTTCACCTCGGATAAAATCGGCGACTTCTCCTGGATCGCGGGGGCGTATTACGTCCACACGCAGCGCTTCATCTCCACCGACAATCTGGTGGACCGGGGAGCGGGCGTCCCGCGAGTCTATGAGAACCCGCTGGTCGACCCAGCCAATCCGTTCGCGACCAACACCAACGTTACGTTCCTCTCCGACTCGCAAAGTAACAACGCCTGGGCGGTATTCGGCGATGCGACCTATGAGTTCAGCAAGCAGTTCGAGCTTGACGCAGCGATCCGCTACGACAGGGATGAGCGGCAGAACACCACCGACACGCCCGCCGCGTTCCTGCAGGCGGAGCATATTTCGGCCGTCACCGGCGAGGTGCGCAAGCACACCTTTAGTGAGGCACAGCCCAAGGTCACGCTGCGCTACATACCGACCGACAACCTGACCTTCTACGGCGGCTGGAGCCGCGGGTTTCGCAGCGGTGGCTTCAACCAGACCGGTGTGGGTGCGATCGCGCAAGCGAGTGGCCACCTAGGCGTTCATGATCTGTTCGAGGCCGAGGTGGCTGACACCTATGAAGTGGGCGCCAAGAGCCAGTTCCTCGACCGGCGGCTGGGCGCGAATCTGGCGCTCTACCATACCCACTCCCGCAACGGCTACTTCTTCTACTTCGACGCGACGACCTCGACCCAGAATCTCGGCAATCTCGATGCCACCTACAAGGGCGCCGAGCTCGAGTTGACGGCGAAAGCGACCGACCGGCTCGATCTATACGCGAGCTTCGGCTATACGGACGGCAAGATCACCCGCATGGAAGATCCCACGGTCGTGGGCAACAAGCCGCCGCTGCTCACGAAGAACACCGTCAACGCCGGCTTCCAGTACCACCAGCCGCTCGCCGACGGGCTCAACGCCACCCTGCGCCTGGACTATCAGGAAATCGGCCGTACCTGGTGGGACCCGTACAATGTCACCTCACGCGACCCGGTCAGCCTGATCAACCTGCGCGCCGGGCTCGAGGGTGACCGGTGGACGCTGACTGCTTGGTCGAAGAATCTGACCAACAAACTATATAATGCCGAATTCTCCCCGGGCGGCTTCCTCTGGAGAGCCCCACCGCGCCGGTACGGGGTCGATTACACCTTCAAGTTCTGATGGGGAACTGCGCCATGTCCCAGTCACAAAAGCTTCCGATCCGCCTGCATCACAACGCCTACGTCACGCGCGATCAAGAGAAGACGCGCCAGTTCTATGAGGACGTCATCGGTATGCCCCTCGTCGCGACCTGGTGCGAGTCGGACGAGCTGTTCGGCAAGATGCGCACCTATTGCCACACCTTCTACGCCATGGCCGATGGCGGCGCCCTCGCCTTCTTTCAGTTCGAGAACCCCAAGGACCAGGAAGAATTCGGACCGAGGATGCCGGCATCGCCGTTTCATCACATCGCGCTCGCGGTGAACGCGGAGACCCAGGCTGCCATCGAAAAACGCATTGCCGCTGCGGGCATCAAGCCGCCGAACACCTACGTCCTGGAACACGGCTACTGCCGCTCAGTCTACGTAACGGATCCCAACGGGCTGATTCTCGAATTCACGCTCGATCATCCCGAGGCGGACAACATTTCACGCGACCGGCGGGCGGATGCGCACCGTGAACTGAAGCGATGGCTGGAGGGGAATCACAAATCGAACAACACGTACCGCTGACCGGATCATTACATCAAGCGCGTCGATCCATCCCTGCCGGCGACGAATCTGGCGCCGCTGTCCGACGATGCGGCGATCGAGCTCGGGTCCGTCTATTGCTCCGATTTCGTGCTGGCCGGTCGACTCATGTAGTCGGAGTTCTACACACATGAATGATCATCGAAAGTTCCTCACGACCCACGTCGGCAGCCTGCCGCGCACGGAGGGGCTCAAGCAACTGATGTTCGCGCGCGAGGATGGGCTGCCGTTCGACCCGTCCGCTCTCGATGAGCAGGTGGCGCGCGCCGTCGAGCTCGTCGTCGACCGGCAGCTGAAGGTCGGCCTCGACATCATAAACGACGGCGAGATGCCGAAGCCCAGTTATGCTACTTACGTCAAGGACCGGCTTACGGGCTTCGGCGGCAGCGGCAACAGCTACGTGTTCCAGGACCTTGAGGCTTACCCAGGTGCCAAGACCCGTATGTTCGACGACCCGGGGCGCAAGCATCGGAAGGCGCCGGCCTGCAATGCACCGATCAGTATGCGCGACCTCGACGCACCGAAGCAGGATGCGCAACGCCTGCAGTACTCGCTCGGCGGACGCGCGCCTGCCGGTATGTTTCTGAATGCCGCCTCCCCGGGCGTGACCACACTCTTCTTTCGCAACGATTTCTATCCGAACCACGAAGAATACTTGTTCGCGTGCGCCGATGCGCTCCGACTCGAGTACGAGGCCGTCGTAGCTTCCGGAGTGACGTTGCAGATCGACTGCCCCGATCTAGCCATGGGTCGGCACACGCAGTTCGCACACCTCGACCGGAACGGATTTCGGGATCGCATGGCGCTGCACGTGGAAGCGCTCAATCGAGCGCTCGTCAATATCCCCGCCGAGAAAGTGCGCATGCACGTCTGCTGGGGCAACTATCCCGGCCCGCATCACTGCGACGTACCGCTCGCTGATATCGTCGACATCCTCTGGACGGCAAAGCCTCACGCGATCCTGTTCGAGGCGGCCAATCCGCGGCACGCGCACGAATGGACGCTGTTCGAGACCGTGAAGCCGCCCGAGGGCAAGATACTCGTCCCCGGAGTGATCGAGTGCCAATCGTCCTATATCGAGCACCCGGAACTCGTGGCCCAGCGCATCGGCCGCTACGCCAATCTCGTCGGCAGAGACAACGTCATGGCCGCGGTAGATTGCGGGTTTAGCATCCACGTGGGTTCGAGCGGCATCGACTCGGAAGTGATCTGGGGCAAACTCGAGGCTCTGGCGCAGGGCGCGGCCATCGCGAGCAGAAGATTCTGGCGCTGAAGCGACATCAGCGCCGGCACATCGCCGCAATGTTCAATGGCCGCAGCCAGTCGCGGCTGTTACTGGCAGCAAAAATCCAAGCTAACCCGCGGCGCGGGCCGGTTCTGGCGTTGCCTTGGCTGCGTAGGGTCTAAAGGTTAGTGCGATCAAGAAGGCGCCAATACCTATCCCCCACGCACCGATGTAGAGCCATCCGTAACTGGCGAACGTGTCGTAGATCAAGCCTCCAGCCAGCGGGCCGGTCGCCATGCCCAGACTACCAGCCATTGCTGTTCCGCCGATGATCGTCCCCATCATCCGCAGCGGGAAATTTTCGCGCGCGAGTACTGCATAAAGAGGCATTACACCGGCGTAGATAAAACCAAACAGGGCCGCCACGGCGTAAAACGCGCTCAGCTCACGCACGAAGAAATAGGCCAGTGCGCCGAACGCCTGCAGCAGCAGGCCTGAGACCAGAACGCGTTTTGCTCCAAACCGGTCGCCGAGAAAACCGAACGCGACACGACCGCCCAGGCCTGCCAGCCCTTCCACGCTGTAGATCGAAACAGCAGCAATTAGCGGGATCCCGCAACTTATCGCGTAGCTCACCGTATGGAAAATTGGACCGGAGTGCGTGGCACAACAAAAAAAATTCGTCAACAGCAGCGTAATGAATTGCGGCGATCTAACTGCCTGCCCTAAAGTGATCCCTGATTGCGGCTCTTCGTGTGCGGCAAGGACGACATTTTCGGATTCCAACTCCGGCGGGCGACGCACCAGCAACGCCACTGGAATCATAACGACTGCGGCGAGTGCGGCGAGGATTTGGAGGGACGTTCTCCAATCGTGGTTGGAAATGAGCCGCGCCGCCAATGGAGACATGGTCATTGGCGCCATTCCCATGCCGGCGGAAACGAGAGACACCGCCAGGCTGCGATGTGTGTCGAACCAGCCTGTGACGCAAGCCATCATGGGCGCAAAGATGGCCGCTGTCGCACCGCCGACCACCAAGCCGAAGACCAGCTGAAACTCAATAAGCGATGTCGCCCGGCTCGCCAGCGCCAGAGCTGTGGCCAAGACACTGGATCCTATCAGCACGATCAGGCGCGGACCGAAGCGGTCTGACAGGTTTCCCCAGATGATGCTTCCCAATGCCATCGCGAGAAAACCGAAGGTCATGGCGCTGGATACGCCGGTGATGGACCATCCGGTATCCCGTGAAATGGGCCGAAGAAAAACAGGCAGTGAAAACATGGCGCCTATTGCGACGCAGCCCAAGAGGCCGCCGGCTGCAACTATCACCCAGCGATAGTGAGATCTGCTCATTTTGTGCTTCCCATCCGACCGTTATGGCTAATTGTAACGACGAGCGAGAACAGCAATATTCGACACCGACAGGCATATCTTGCCGACACGCAAATTGGATGGCGCGCGCTGTAGTTGATCGATTTAAATTAACGGATGGTCCGGCGCAATTCGAGGAGCGGCAGGTTTCCGGCAGCGAACGTTCCCCGATTGAATCGAGATAATCATCCTAATTCGCTGAATATTAACGAGAAACTAGGATTGGTAGCGGGGGCATGATTCGAAATTATAGACATCTGATCTGCCATGAGATCTTCTTTCAACCAGCATCACCGCAGCGCAGTGAGCCGGATTGCGAAGACCGCGTTGGCCATTGGACATCTGATGCGTGATGCGATAGCATTTGATGCATGCGAACGACACTCGACATTGCAGATGACGTGCTTCAGGCCGCAAAGGAGCGGGCCCAGCGCGAGAAAAAGACCATCGGGGAGATGATTTCCGATCTGGCCCGGCGTGCCCTGACGACCCCGCAAGAGCCGCTTTCCGTAAAGGAACCGAAGGCAATCTATGGTCTTCGACCGTTCGCGCCGCGCGGCGGTATTGTCACGAATGAGTTAATCGACAAGCTCCGCGAAGATGATGTGTATTGACCCCTGACGAGAGGGGTGCTGCGTGCACCGGCTATTTGCATTCCGGCTGAATGATTGCTCGAGTTCCAGGGGTTTCAAATAATGCGCGCGCTGCTGGACGTCAACGTGTTAATCGCATTGCTCGACTCCGATCACACGTCTCACGGGGTCGCACTGATGTGGTTTGCGAAGCATGCGAGAGAGGGTTGGGCTTCCAGTCCGATCACTCAGAACGGCTGTGTCCGTATCATGTCGAACCCGAGCTATCCGAACGCGCTGCCGATCCAGGCAGTCATGAAGCGTCTTGCCGACGCTTGTGAAGAAGACGTCCACGAATTTTGGTCGGATGAAGTCAGCTTGTTGAATCCGAACGTTGTTGACTCGACGCGAATTCATGGCCCGCGGCAACTTACTGACATATACCTCCTGGCCCTTGCCGTTGAGCAAGAAGGAAGACTCGTCACATTCGACACCGGGGTTCCTCTCGCGGTGGTTCGAAAGGCAACGCCCGATAATCTGGTAGTTCTGTAGCTGGTGGAAACCGAGCGATCGGCCATCGGCCTGCCGAGTCGCGCACTGCCATGTAACGGCGAAGCCTGAAATATTCAGCGTAGGAAGTGCTAGCGGGCGTGATTCCGAATTATTACCACCCGCATCGCTACGAGATTTTCTTAGACCGCGCTGGAGGCCGGAGCAACTATGCGAGAGGCTGGATAACGAACAGATTTAGTTTGGGGGTATGGAAATGAGCCGCAGCCGCCGAAAAACAGCCATCATCGGAGTGACTACAGCCCCTAGCGACAAGCCGTTCAAGGTCGATGAGCATCGCGCGGAGCGCCATGCGGTGCGCGCGGTGGTCAAGCGCTCACTTGACAGCGATGACCGAGCCTTGCACTCGAACGTCTATGGAGACCCCTGGAAATCGCCGAAGGATGGTAAGCAAATGGTCGATCCCAACTCGAAATGGATGCGGAAATGATAGGTTTTGGAAAAATAAGGCGCCGCCGGATGGGTCGGCGCCTAAGTCAGGCCCCAAATACTTGTCCATGAGAGCTGCCGCCGCCCCCGCACCATCGGACTTACCGCAACTTCACGAGCTGATTCAGGACTCCGTCCAAGCCGCCGAATACCGTAAGCTTGTCGATCTTCTCCGTCACCTTCTCCAACGCCTCCAGTTCCTTCAGGCGCATAAGGATCGGGTTGTCCTCGATCAGCTTGGCGGTGTTGAGCGCCGAACGGGTCGCGTTCGTCTCTTCACGGCGGCGGATGATGTTGGCCTGCGCCGCCTTCTCCGCCTGCACCACGCTGTTGAGGATCTCCTTCATCTCGCCGGGCAGGATCACGTCCTTGATGCCGACACCCAATACTTCGATGCCCAATTCACTAACGCGGCCGCGCACGTAGGCAAAGATATCGCCATCCAGCGACGCCTTGTCGCCCAGCAGTTCGTCCAGCGTCTTGGCACTCACCACCTTGCGTAGGCCGTACTGCAATTCTCGGTACAGATAGTCACTGTACTTCGCGACCTTGGTACGCACCGCCACCGGATCGATGATACGGATGCTCGCGGCCAAGTTTACCCGCAGGCTGACCTTATCCTTTGTCAGCAGTTCCTGGCCCGACACCTCGACAGTCTGCACTCGCAGTTCGATAACCTCGGCACTCACGTTCTTCTGGAAATTCCAGAAGGCGTAGGCACCCGGCTCGAGCTTACGTACCAGCTTGCCATCGATGAAAAGCAATCCCGCCGACTCCGTCGGCACCGTCACCGCTAGCGCCGTCGTCTCTAGGACGCCGAGCTGCCGCAGGCGCCTGCTTGCCGCTTCCGGTACTTGCAAGCTGTCGCCCAGCGGCACCTTATCGATGGTCACGGACACCAGGCCCTTCCAGTATAGCTTGCGCATACCCGGCGCCAACACATCCTCAAGCTTGCCGCTCTTCGACACGAGACCGACCTCCTCGATACCGATATCGGCCAGCGCGAACGTGAGTTCCAGCTCGGCGCCCAGGCGCTCGATCAATGCATCCACGTCCTTACCGATGAAGTCCGGACGCGTAATGTCAAAGCTGCGGACCTCCAGGGCGCCGAAGGCATCCCATAGTCGGTATACGCCCGGAGCCAGTACGCGCTCGAAACGACGATTCTTATAGAGCAGGCCGCGCTCACCGTCTCCGATCGCGACCCGCTTGATGCCGAACATGGTCTTGTTCTCCTTGCTGTTGTTCACGGCGAATTCCACCTCCCGAGTAGCCGCCGTTCGGCCACGCAGGTTTTCCGCGATGGCGTTCATCGCGGCAAATCCCTTCAACTGCCTGTTCATTTTCCTTTATCCCATGCCGCTATCGCGGACGCTTTCGCAAATTAAATAAGAAGACACCCCTGACGTCGAAGCGGTGAAGAATCCGCGCTCGCCTTCGGGAAGCCCCCGCAGTCCGACGTACCAATGAAAACTTTTTCCCATCGGAATCGCCTTCTTTCAGTGGCCGGCCTAAGCGAAGGACGGAGTCTCGACTTCCTCGGCGCTGTGATTCCACGCCGCTACTCCGGTCGCGACCGAAGCGCCTGTCGTGCACTCACACGGGGTGTCCCCGGTTGAGGGGTGCGTGCACCCCAGCGTTGAGAACGGGATTCGAACCCGTGTCCGACGAATTATCAGTTCGTTTGCTCTACCCACTGAGCTATCTCATGGCAACGTGCAGGATTCGAACCTGCGTTTTCGACTTTTAGGGTCGATGCTCTACCTCTGAGCTAACGCGCTTGGTGGGAGTGACACCGTGCGTTTCGCGGCATACACCACGGCAGAGCCGAAGTGCACCGGACCGACGCCTGTAAGAGCAAGTCGGTACCGCAGCAAAACGTCGTTCATCAATCCCAAATTAGCGCCTGTCTCCAAGCGCCAATTTCGTCTGGCGGATGTGCCGCCTATTCATTGTCGGTCTTTTAAACCTTGCGCACCCTTTGCCTGATGTGCGTCACTTTCTTGGTCATCATTGCGGATGGTGCTTTGCCGAACTCGAACAATAGCGCACGATAAATCCGAAAAGTATTCTCCGCATCATCTATTGCATTGTGCTGACGACCCTCAAATGCAAGACCAAGTTTCGTCATCGATCGACCCAACCCGCCCTGCAATTCGCGTCCTTGAGCCATACGCCAAGCGACAAACAGAGTCTTTGCGTCGAGCCAGCGACGACCGAACAACCATCGCTCGCGATCAAGCTGCAATTGTTCCCGGAGGGTCTCCGTGTCGCCGCCGCCCCAAGTGATGGGATTGAGCACCCTCTCGCCGGCAAAAGGTTCAAGCCAACGTTTCAGCGACTCGTAGGCTTCTCTCAGCCTTGGTGCCACGTCGACCTCCTGTTGTTTGATTTTGGTCAACTTGGCGATTGTGGGGCTCAGTTCCTCGTCAGGGGACACTTTTGAGTCGAACCGTGACACGATTTCGCCGGTACGAATATTACCGACGACAGCGCCAATTTGAATGATTCGCCGTGAGGGCTGGTTCAGCTCCAAATCCAACGAAACCAATAGTTCCTTCATCACTACGCCTCCCCAAAAACGAAATATCTCTTCAAGGCAGAGCCCGACACCCCGTCCACGGCCTTGCGCTCGTACGACTCTCCAAATTGTTATAGAACATCCAGATGGCGACTCGTCCATCGGTTTCATTGCGATCCGGATTGGTCCGTTTGGTCGTTGCGGCGGCATCCACCGTAACAGTGACGGCGGGACCTCCTTGGAATGGATCACGGAGTAGGAATCGGACCTACGTGGTTCGCGTTCAAAGCGCGACTGGGATACCAGCAACCCGCCCGTGAACAAAATTGGATCGGGACCTAGGCTTCGAACCTAGAGAGACAGATTCAGAGTCTGTTGACTTACCAGTTAGTCGAGTCCCGAAAAATTGGCGGGCGATCAAAGAATTGAACTTTGCTCGGTGGATTTGGAGTTCACTTTGCTCCCAGAGCCTCGCCCCTGTAAGCGTTTCCATGTTCTAACTCTGTGGCAGTTAGAACAGATGAGATCGCATTTTGCGACCTCTTCCAAAAGAATCTTCATCGAACTGACGATATGAGCGACGTTTCGGCTTTTCGTCATGTTGTCCCTATGATCGAAGTCCATCGCCGAGTAGTGAAATCGGCCGCCGCAATCCATGCAGGGTTTGTCTTTCATTTCTTTCGTCGCTTTGGCGATAGCTTCTCTATATGCACGAGCCCGGTCCTTGTAGACTTGTTTATTCTCCGCGTAATGACGATTCCGAATCTGTTTTATTCTGGGGTCGTTTGGATCTTTGTATTTTCCCATAGGCTCCAATTATAAACCCGAAATTGGCGGAGAGCATTGCGCTCGAAGCAAATGCCATTGCTGACACCGGCCGCTTTCCAAGCGGTCCCAGTCCCCGACTGGTTTACTCTCCAAAGTGGCGGAAAGCGGACAGCACGATTGCCAAACCTTTGCAGGTTCCGTTCGTTTTCAAAACGGCGGTAGCGCCCCGGCTACTTCACTTTCCATGATTGGCGGAAGATGGATCGCACGATGACCATACCCGTGAGGGTACAACACGCTTTCGAGGCGGTTACAGTCCCCGACTGTTTCATCTTCCAATGTGGCGGAGAGTTGACGAATCGAACGCCATGCCGTGAGGCACCCTTTCTTTAGCAAAGAAGCTCGGCACCCTGGCCGATTAACTCTCCAAAATGGTAGGACCGGATGGAATCGAACCATCACCGAGGGATTAAAAGTCCCATGCTCGGCCTTCGAGCTACGATCCCCAAATTGGTGCTACACGTAGGAATCGAACCCACTTCTCACCGGTACGAACGGCGTGCATCGCCATGTATGCTTGTGCAGCGTATTGGAGCTAAGCGACCGACTTGAACACTTGTACGGTCTTTTCGCGGGTACAGGCCGCGCGCATCACCATCAATGCTTGCTCAGCAATTGGTGCCAACACATGGAATCGAACCATGACCTCATCCTTACCAAAGACGCGTGCTGCCATTAGCACCATGTCGGCATGATTGGACTCCCGAGGCAGAGTTGAACTGCCGCACAGTTCCTTCGGGGGGAACCAGCCGGGTCCGCCGGCCGGGAGAAAATTGGACCCGTTGATAGGAGTTGAACCTACGCGATCCGCGTTCGTAGCACGGTCCCCGAATTCCCTCGGGCCAACGGGATTTTGGTAGTCCATCCTGGTGTCGATCCAGGCCGTTGCAGCTAATCTGGCCGCTCTCCGCGCTCTATAAGGGCGCGCCGCTCGCCGGAGCTATGGACTGCAAAGTGGTAGCGAGTTGCAGAGTTGAACTGCCTTTTCGCGTTATGAGCGCGACGTGACGCCGGTTCACTTACTCGCTAAATTGGTGCTGAGACTTGGAATCGAACCAAGTTTTCGCGCTCTTCAGGCGCGCGCTGAATCACCAGACTAGCTCTCTCAGCAAATTGGTGCCCTACCGTGGATTCGAACCACGACATAAAACAGGTTTGAGCTGTTCTCCTCTGCCAGTTGGGATACTAGGGCGTGGTGCGTCAGATTAGAGTCGAACCATCACTTTCGGAGATTTTAAGTTTCCGGCTTCTGCCAATTGAGCGACTGACGCATGTGGAGTCGCGAGAGAGATTCGAACTCTCGATGTTCTGCATAGGAGGCAGAGTACCGTCCGCCGGCCGCGACAGATTAGAATCCTCAAGCGGAGTCGAACCGCTTTCCGTGCGCTTAGAAGGCGCTGGTCCGTATTCCCTCGGTGAGGATATTTGGAGCGAATTACGGGAGTCGAACCCGTCAAGAATTCTTTGGCAAAGACTTCCCGCACCACGCTGTAATTCGCATATCTGGTAGCTTCGAGTGGAATCAAACCACACATCTCCGAGTTATCAGCTCGGCGCTCTATCATTGAGCTACGAAGCTAAATTGGTCAGGGTGGCAAGAATCGAACTTGCTGCTTCCTCGTTCCAAGCGAGGTCGTCTACCAATGGCTTACACCCTGAAAATTGGACACGTCGACTGGATTTGAACCAGCGTATGACGGGTTGCAGCCGTCCGCCTCGCCTCTCGACCACGACGTGAAATTGGGGTGGGTGATGGGAATCGAACCCATTATAGGAAGGTCACAGCTTCCGGACGATACCATTTGTCTTCACTCACCATTGATTGGTACCTTCCCTCGGATTCGAACCGAGACTGAACGCGTTCTAAGCGCGTTGACTCTGCCAGTTGGTCTAGGAAGGCATAAATTTGGCGAACGTGCTGGGGCTTGAACCCAGTAGGCTTCGGTTGAGAACCGAACTGCTCGGACCACTTTGCATTCACGTTCTAAATTGGCAAACGCGACGGGACTTGAACCCGTTAGGATTCGCTTGAAAGGCGATTTGCTCGGCTCTTTGCATTCGCGTTTATTTGGTGGACCTTCGGAGACTCGAACTCCGCAAGCTATCTCCTTGCAAGGGAAATCTGGGTGCCCTGCCCAAGGCCCAAATACGTTGGAGCTTTCGCCCCTAGTGGACCGTATCGTGAAGTTCCTACAGCTGTTTCCTCACATCACGACAAAGTTTTGGTAGGGATTGAACCTACGTCGCTTACGCGATCCTCCGGTTAACAGCCGGGAACATTACCGCTCTGCCACCTCGGAAAAACCATTGGAGCAGTGCGCGGGATTCGAACCCGCACCCCCTGTTTGGAAGACAGACATGCT
>WNFT01000820.1_pt1 | contig 26203 bp, 28 predicted proteins | sample 5400191 | NCBI WGS metagenome assembly WNFT01 (sample SAMN13153359, study PRJNA577476) | soil metagenome | isolation source: 80 cm saprolite under Madrone tree | place: USA:California | collected 2016-06-14 | reverse complement strand
GTATTTTCGGTGCCGGGGCTCGGCAGCCTGCTCGTCGCGTCAATTTTCGCGCGCGATTATCTGGTGGTCCAGGCAGTGACCCTGATCCTCGCGCTCGGGGTCGTCGCCACCAATTTCCTCGTGGACATCGTCACTGTCGCCCTCGATCCGAGGATTCAGCCGTGAGCGCGTCGGGCATCGCCCTGCGCCGGCGCCTCGGCGCGCTGTCGCCGCTCATCTATGTCGGTGGGGGCATCTGCCTGTTCTGGGCGGTGCTGGCCCTGGCGGCACCCTGGATCTCGCCCTATGACCCCGTCGCCCAGGATCTGGCGGCGACCCTGCAGCCGCCCAACGCCGCCCACCTGCTGGGTACCGACAATTTCGGCCGCGACGTGCTGTCGAGGATCGTCTGGGGCACGAGGCTCGACCTCCAGATGGGCGTCCTCGGCGTGCTCTTTCCCTTCATCATCGGCACCACGATCGGAGCGCTCTCGGGCTATTTCGGCGGCTTCGTCGATATGCTGCTGATGCGCCTGCTCGACGTCACGATCTCCTTTCCCTTCTTCGTCCTCATCATCGCCATCGTCGCGACCCTGGGGCCGGGGCTGATCAGCTTCTACATCGCGCTCGCCCTCGTCGGCTGGGTGTCCTACGCAAGGCTTATCCGATCGCGCTTCATCGTCCTGAAGCATGCCGATTTCGTCATGGCGGCCCGCAGCCTCGGCTACCGCCACCTGCGCATCATCTTCCATCACATCCTGCCGAACGCGATCATGCCGGCGGTCGTCTTCTGCGTATCGGACGCCGTCATCGACATCGTGCTCGGATCCTCGCTCAGCTACCTCGGGCTGGGCATCCAGCCGCCGACGGCGGAATGGGGCCTGATGATCGCCGAAAGCCAGACCTTCATCGGCACGGCCTGGTGGATCGCGACATTTCCCGGTCTCGCCATCGTCCTGCTGGCCGTGGGTTTCAGCCTGCTCGCCGATGGCATCGCCGAGCAGCTCGGGATAAGGGACTAGATCGATGGCGGTCCTCGATGTTGCCGATCTTTCGGTGGAGTTCGCGACCGCGAAGGGACCTCTGCGAGCCGTGGATCAGGTCTCATTCGGCCTCGCCGAGGGCGAAGTGCTGGGGATCGTGGGCGAAAGCGGCTCGGGAAAGACCGTTGCCTGCCGGTCGATCCTGCGCCTGCTGCCCGGCGAGCGGGCCAGCATTACCAGCGGCAAGGTGCTGTTCGAGGGACGCGACCTGCTGCAGCTGGCCGAGCCGTCCATGCGCGAGCTGCGCGGCAGCCGGATCGGCATGATTTTTCAGAACCCCTCGACCCATCTCGACCCGCTGATGACGGTGGGCCGGCAAGTGGCGGAGCCTCTGATTTACCATCAGGGCCTGTCGGCGAGCGAGGCGCGCAAGAAGGCCGTCGAGCTGCTGCGCCTCGTGGGCATTCCCGATCCGAAGCGAAACGCCGACGCCTTCCCCCATCAATTCAGCGGCGGCATGCGTCAGCGCGCCATGATCGCCGGGGCGGTCGCCTGCGAGCCGCGGCTTCTGATTGCCGACGAGCCGACCACGGCGCTCGACGTGACGGTGCAGGCCCAGATCCTGCGCCTGCTGCTGGAGCTGCGCGACCGCACGGGCCTCGCGATCATCCTTATCACCCACGACCTCGGCGTCGTCGCCGCCACTTGCGACAATGTCGCCGTCATGTATGCCGGCCGGATCATGGAGCGCGCGGCGAAGGCGGAGCTGCTGCGCCGGCCGCTGCACCCCTATACCGAGGGCCTGATGCGCTCGCGGCCCACGGCGGGCGGCCGCGGACGCGAGCTGCACACGATCGAGGGACAACTGCCGCCGCTCGGCGACCCCCCGGGAGGTTGCCGGTTTCATCCACGCTGCATCCATGCGCAAGCGCGCTGCCAGACGGGCGCGGTGGCGCTGGAGGCGGCCTCCATCACGCATTCCACGGCCTGCCTGCGCTGGCGAGAAGTCATGGCGCCCGCATGAGCGCGTTCCTCGAAATCGACGATCTCCATGTTCGCTACCGCGCGCCGGGCGGCATTGGCGATTTCCTGGCGCGACGTCCCTCCAAGACGACCCGCGCCGTCAATGGCGTCAGCTTCGCCATCGACAAGGGCGACACGCTGGGGCTCGTCGGCGAAAGCGGCTGCGGCAAGAGCACGCTTGGCCGCGCGCTCCTGCGCCTGACCCCCACCTCGGGCGGCAGCGTGCGCTTCGCCGGGCAGGACATCCTGTCCCTCAAGGAGAGGGCGTTGCTCGGCTTTCGCCGCCGGGCCCAAATGGTGTTTCAGGATCCCTATGCCTCCCTCAATCCGCGCCTGACCGTCGCCGAGACCCTCGCCGAGGTTTTCCGGGTTCATCGCCTTTGCCCGGCGGGCGAGGTCGCCGAGCGTGTGCGCGTCTTGATGGCGCGGGTCGGCCTGCCCGCGGAATTTTCCGGCCGGCGCGGCGCCGGGCTCTCCGGCGGGCAATGCCAGCGGGTCGGCATCGCCCGCGCGCTCGCCATGGGGGCGGAGTTCATTGTCGCCGACGAGCCGGTCTCCGCCCTCGACGTTTCGATCCAGGCCCAGATCCTGAATCTCTTCAACCGCCTGCAGCGCGAGATGGGGCTGACCTGTCTCTTCATCTCCCATGACCTTGGGGTCGTGCGCTATCTCTGCCGGCGGGTCGCGGTCATGTATCTCGGGCGCATTGTCGAGATCGGCCCGACGGAGGAGATGTTCCGGAACCCGAAGCATCCCTATACGAGGGCCCTCATCGAGGCCATCCCACCCATGACGCCCGACGCCAAGGTCGCGGCCCTCGGGCTTCCCGGCGAGCCGCCCAGCCCGCTCGACCTGCCGGCGGGCTGCCCCTTCCATCCCCGCTGCGCGCGGGCGATGGCCCACTGCCGCAGCGGCGAGCCGCCGGCGCGGCGCCGGACCGGCGACACCGATGTTTGGTGCCATCTCTATCCGCCGAATCCGGCGCCGTGAGACCCCATTGCAATTCGCGCAGCGGGACCTCAGACTGCGATACCAATGGGCCCGAAGGCCGGCGCTGCTGCCGGCAAAACGGGCCCGGGACACGCCGGCAATGCGGCGACATCCGAAGATCAGGGAGCGAAATCCATGCGCGCATTCGAACGATTCCGTGGAGCGTTCATCCTCGCCGTCGCCGTCCTGCTGCTGATGGCCGGCGGGCCGGCCGCGTTTGCCGGCGGCGTGCTGAGGATCGCCCATGAGCAGGATGTCACGACCTTCGATCCGATCCTGACCATCCAGAACGCGGATATCTGGGTGCTGGACAACATGAACGCCCAGCTCGTCCGCGTGGTCTATGACGGCACCGGGCTGGAGCCCGATCTGGCGGAAAGCTGGAAGGTATCCGACGACGCGTTGACCTATACCTTCAAACTGCGCGCGGGACTGAAGTTCTCCGACGGCACCCCGCTGACCGCCAAGGACGTGAAGTTCAGCCTCGAGCGCCTGCGGGACCAGAAGGACTCGGTCATGGGCAGCATGTACAAGGTGACCAAGACCGTCGACGCGCCCGACGAGCGCACCGTCGTCATCACCTTGAGCGAGCCCTCGGCACCGTTCCTGTCCACCCTCGCCATGTTCGCGGCCTCGATCGTGCCGGAGCAGGCCGTCAAGGCGAAGGGTGCCGACTTCGGCAACCAACCCGTCGGCGCCGGCGCCTTCAGGCTCAAGGAGTGGCGGCGCGGCGATCGCGTGGTACTCGAGCGCAATCCGAACTACTGGCAGAACGACCGGGTCAAGCTGGACGGCGTCGAATGGCTCTATATCGCCAATGACAACACCCGCGTCTTGAAGCTCCAAGCGGGCGAGGTCGACGCCATCCTTTTCGTTCCCTTCAACCTGATCGACACCCTGGCCAAGAACCCCAACATCGACATGCATCTCGATCCCTCGAGCCGAGAGGATCACATGTTGATCAACCATACCCATAAGCCCATGGATCAGCTGAAGGTCCGCCAGGCGATCTGCATGGCGGTGGACCGCCAGGCCGTCGTCGGAACCGTGCTGTTCGGCCATGGCAAGCCGGCGAATTCCTTCATCCCCGCCGGTGCGTCGTTTTACAACGAGGCCAACAAGGTTTGCCCGCACGACCCCGAGGCCGCCAAGAAGCTGCTGGCCGATGCGGGGGTCAAGGATCTGAGCCTCAAGCTGCTGATCGCCGCCGGCGACAGCATCAACGACCAGACCTCGGTCTTGTTGAAGGATCAGTTCGACAAGGTCGGCATCGCGCTGAACATCGAGAAACAGGAGCAGGGCCAGGAGTGGAATTCGACCGTGGCCGGCGACTACGACCTGTCCCTCAACTATTGGACAAATGACATCATCGATCCGGACGAAAAGGCGACCTTCTCGGTCTATGGCGACAAGGACAACCGGTCCTATTACACCGGCTACAAGAACCCGAAGGTGACGGCGCTGGTGGACCAGGGCCGCAAGGAGATGGTCGCCGAGAAGCGCAAGGAAATCTACTTCGCCATGCAGCAGCAGGCGGCCGACGACGTGAACTGGGTCGATCTCTATTACAGCCCGTTCCGCAATGCCTCGCGCAAGAACGTGCAGAAGTTCTACCAGAACCCGACCGGCCGCTTCATGCTGGAGGATACCTCGATCCAGTAGGCTGGCGGCATCAGCCGGAAGAGGGAGTATCAAAGCCGCTAGGGGGCGTATATCGTCGGTTCAGCTGGACCGACCGTTGAGAAGGGCGTTCGCCCCGTAATCGAAGACACGCTTGTGTTTCATCGGGAGGAGCAAATGACCACAGCCTGGCAGATAAAAGGGCGCGAGCTTGCCAACTGCAACTGCGCGTATGGCTGCCCGTGCCAGTTCAATGCGCTGCCCACGCATGGCGATTGCCGGGCGGTCGTGGGGTATCAGATCGACCAGGGCCATTATGGAGATGTCCGTTTGGATGGCCTTCGCGCCGCTCTGATCGTGAGCTGGCCGGGTGCCGTTCATCAAGGCAATGGCACAATGCAGGTCATTGTCGACGAGCGCGCCGACCCCCGGCAACGCGAGGCGCTGCGGAAAATAATTCACGGCGAGGACACCAAGGAAATGGCCACGATGTGGTGGGTGTACAGCGCCATGGCACCGAACAAGCTGGAGACGCTGTACAAGCCCATTGCCTTCGAGGTGGACGTGGAGAAGCGCACGGGCCGCATGAGCATCCCGGGGGTTGCGGAAATGTCGGCCGAGCCGATCCGCAATCCGGTGACGGGTGCGGAGCATCGAGCCCGCATCGATCTCCCGCACGGCTTCGAATACAGGATCGCGGAAATGGGGAGTGCCTCTTCGAGCGTGAAGGGCCAGATCGCCATGGAGCTCAAGAACAGCTACGGGCAGTTCGCCGAACTTCACTTGAGCGACACCGGCATTGTTCGCTAGGGGCGGCGTCCGGGAGCCAACGGCGACTTTGTGCTCGCGCAGCCACTTGGAAGTAAAGGATAGACACCGGCTCGCTCGAGTCCGTTTTGCAACGGGAGCCCAGAATTCAGATTATACGAAGCGGAAGTACAGGAAGCGGAACAGATCGGCCCAGAACTGCGGAAAAAGATCATAGACAGCGGAGGCTTAAGCCTCATCAGGTTGATAAATGCCATTCCGATTGAGGCCCTGGCCCGGCTAAAAAAGCTTGTCCAGGAATAGTCGATTAGGGCTGAGGAATCCTGCGTAATTTGAATTGATGCATGCCCGCTACTCTTCCTCGGTATCTTCGTCTTCTTCATCGTCGCCCAGCGCGGCACTTATCATGTCAGCAGCTTCCCACAAATTCGACCGGGCGATTGACGATAAGATTTGCGCGGAAAGCAGAAATATTTCGCATGCTGCTCTGGCTTCCTCGGATCGCCTTGAATCTTTTAGCTGAGGTAGGCCGGAGTCGAGTGTCGAACGAATTACGGCGAGTTGCTCGGTAGCGAGTGTAACTTTCGTAAGCGCTTGCGTAGCGGCCTTTCGAAGCGCCTCGTAAATTTCAGGTTCGAAGGGCTCGTCCTCAGCAGTATCATCAGATTTTGACATTTGCTTCCCTTTGGCGGTGCCCATCCAGAATGCCACTTGATCCTGTGCAACGCCACTGTGTAACATTCGGCCCGAGACGTAACCGGAAACCCCTATTTATCAGGGCTTTTTGAGTACCCGTCGCTAGTCCGGCCAGGGGCACCAATTGGGATTCTCGACGAGCGCGCCGTCCGTCAAATCAAGCAACCTGAGCCGTGAGCATGTTGTTTCCGCATGAAAGGCTCCGGGCGGCGGCGGTTCGAATCTTCTGCGCCGCCGGCAGCACGGTAGAAGAGGCGGCGGTTGTGGCCGACCATCTCATCGAAGCGAATTTTCGCGGCCACGATAGCCACGGAGTCGGCATGATCCCGACATACCTGGAAAGCCTGGCCGCGGGTACGTTGAAACCCAATCGCCAGGGTCGGGTGGTGCGGGAAGACGATGCCTTCATCGTCTACGACGGCGAGCGGGGCTATGGTCAAGTTGTGGCGCGGGCGGCAACCGACCTTGGCATCGCTCGCGCCCTCAAATCGGGAATTGCCGTGGTTGCGCTGCGCAATGCCCACCACATCGGCCGGGTGGGCAGCTATGGCGAACAATGCGCATCGGCCGGATTAGCCTCCATACATTTCGTCAATGTCATCGGCAACACGCCACGCGTTGCACCCCATCGCGGGACTGACGCACGCCTCTCCACAAATCCACTTTGCATCGCGCTTCCCGCCGCTGAGCCCGACCGCCCTATGATCCTCGACATGGCAACCAGCAAGGTGGCGCTGGGCAAGGTCAGGGTGGCGCGCAACGAAGGGCATCCGCTGGAACCGGGCCTGATCATCGACAGCCAGGGACGGCCCACCAGCGATCCGCAGGCAATGTTTGAGACGCCGGCGGGTGCGCTGCTGCCCCTTGCCGAGCACAAGGGCTTTGCCCTCGCCTTCGCCTGTGAACTGCTTGTCGGTGCGATCGCAGGAGGTGGAACGTTGAAACAGGCGAATCAAGAGAAGCGCACGGTCACGAACGGGATGCTGGCCTTCATTTTCGATCCGCTGCGTTTGACGGATTACGAATGGCTCAACGCCGAGATCCGGGAAATCACGGCCTATGTCACCGCTTCACCGCCTCGCGACCCTGAAGAGCCCGTCCTTATCCCCGGCGATCCGGAACGTCTAATGCGCAAATGGCGATTGGCGGAGGGCATTCCGGTGGATGCCATTACCTGCGCCGAGATCGTCAAGAGCGCCGCGACGCTGGGGCTCCACCTCCCCGAATTCACCGGCTAATGCGGATCCGGCCAGGGGCACCAGATTAATCAATGACGTGCGAATACGGGGGCAGGGACAAAACCGGGCTTGTCCAACTCGAAATGTTGATCTGGTTCAAGTACTATCGCGCTCCGGCACGGTCTCAGGGCCGATACACCTCGACGATTTGCATCATGCCGAGCTCTTCGTGGTTCATCATATGGCAGTGCATCACGAAGCGGCCGGTAAAGTCGAGAAAGCGGGAGCGGAAGGTCACGCTGCCATTCTTTGGCACCACCACCGTGTCGTGCCAATCCCGCTCGGCGAGAGGCTCGCCATTGACCGCCACCATCTGGAAGGGATTGGTGTGGACGTGAAAGATATGATCGTTGTCGTGCTCGTTGACGACGATCCACTCTTCAACGGCGCCGAGCGGAATGCGCTGATCGACGCGATCCGGGTCGAAGCGGCGGCGGCAGATGAAATAGGCGAACTCCTCGTAGTTGGCGGCGGGGGGAAACTCCGGCTCCTCGACCGATAGCGTGATGCGGCGCCGGTTGGTGACCTCCCCATCGCCGATGGTGGCGAGCGGTGGTCGCCCAAGCGCGGCCGGGAGCCGCATCGGAAGTGGTTCGCCTTCGACGACGACGCGGGCCAGCGGCCCGGCGGGCGAGGGGTAACCCTGGTCATTGGCGACCGCCCGAAGCGCGTAGCTTCCGGCTGCCCCCGCCTGCACCAGCACATCGGCGCGCTGGCCCGGTGCCATCAGCAGACTGTCGCCGCGATCGATCTGCGGTTTTCGGATTCCGTCATAGGCGATGACCTGCAATCCGTGCGCCTCGAGGGCGAGACGAAGGTTGTCCTCATGCCCAGCGTGGACGATCCGCCAGCGTTGAACCTCGCCGGGCCGCATGCGGATCACCGGCTCGCGCTGGCCGTTGACCGAGAGAAAGCGGGGCACGGCTTCCGGCCAGACCGTGTCATAGTTTTCGATCGCGCCGCGATAGTCGAACAGCACCTCGTTGAGGATGAGCAGGCGCTCGCCGGCCGCCGCAATCTCAGGGACGTCGTCGAAATCGCCCTCGACGATCAGGGCGCCGGCCATGCCGCTCGTCATCTGAACATCGGCGCTGCCGTGGTGATGGGGGTGATACCAATAGGTCCCCCGCGGGTGATCGGCCGGGATGGCGATCTCGATGTCGTAGCCCCGTCCGGGCTCCATCGATCGGAAAATATTGTCCGAGATGCCGCCCGGGCTGACATGCAGGCCATGGGAGTGGAAATTGGTCGTGTTGAAATGGTGCGGCAAGGCCATGTCGAGCGGCACCGGATCGGGGTTGGGCGGCAGGCCGTTCGTGAGCCAGATGCGCAGGACATCGCCGGGCCGCAGGCGCAAGGTCGGGCCGGGAAGGTTTCCCTCATAGGTCCGCAGGGACAGCCGATAGCCGCCCATGTCCTTGTAGGCGTAGGCTACGCGCAGGCTCGTTCGCAGCTCTCCGTTCGCAGAGCGGCGGACCTCCGGCTCGACGAGCGCGGCACCCTTGTCGAAGGGCGCCCGCGGAACACCGCGGCCGTTCATGTCCATCGAGGCGCCGCCGGCCGTGCCGCTCGGCGTGATCGCCAGACCCAGAATGCCGGGAGCGAGAAGCGCGCCGAGGGTTGCCCCATTCAGGAGGAAACGACGGCGCGACAGCGGCCGCGGCTGAACCGAAGGCGCGTCAATCGGCTTCATCTAGAGTCTCCCCCGCTTTGATTCCGGCCACGAAAGCTGCCGTTTGTTGCCTCGAGCAGCCTGTGGGCGTCCCTGTCTTGATTCATTTCTTGGAGTTTGATCGGGATTCCCCGGATGACTACCGACCTGGCGTGGATACTCGGATTTTTCCGGCTGTCCTGCAAGGCAGACATGAGGAGATCAGCTGGTGGTCAAGCGCCCGGAAACAGCCAGCAAGTCCGGGAAAAAGAATTAATCAGACTCGAAATATGTTGCCCACAAGGGCGTGCTGGTTCGAGTCCGGCCAGGGGCACCAATCACTGAACGCAGGAAATGGTGAGAGCCGCCGTGAAATAGATATCGGAAACCAATCTATCCGATTTGTGGCTGGTCATATCTGTCTGCGTCTTGAGAGTGCCACATTGTGGCGATTTCACGACCGGACAGGCGTTATTCAAAACGAAGTTATCGAAGGCGGACCAAGGAACCCAGACATGCGTTTCAACATTCTGTTTTCTAGTCGTTGTTGAGACGCCAGGAGGTGAGAAATGGACAGGACGAAAACCTTTGTGAAAGCCATCAAAAGGATTGGCCTGTTATCCGGCGTGGGCCTGATTGCGATCTCGGCATCGGCTTTCCCCGGCACGACCGCCTCGGCCGCGGCGCCTGCTGCCAACCAGCAGGTCGCGGAGGGGCGGCAGCAGCAGCAAAACTCCCCGCCGCGATGGCAGCAGCAACAGCGGCCTGACAAGAACCATCAGGGCGGCCAAGGCCAGAGCCGGCAACAGTGGAGCCAGCACAACGGCCAAGGGCAGCCCCGTCAACAGTGGACTCAGCAGAACGGCAAGTCCCAGGGCCAGCAGCAATGGACCCAGCAGAATGGCAAATCCCAGGGTCAGCAGCAGTGGGGCCAGAACGGCCAGACGCATAGCCAGCAGCAGTGGAGTCAGCAGAACGGCCAGCCCCGCTATCAAGGTGGCAATGGCCAGGGCCAGCAGCAGTGGAGCCAGCAGGGTGGCCAACAGCACTGGCAGCAGAACTCGCAGGGGCACCGCTACAATTGGGCCTCCTATACGCCTGGCCACCGTCCGGCGCAGTGGGACCAGTACCACCGGAACTTCGATCCGCGTGCCTATGAGACCGCCCGCTATGCCCAGCGGCGCTATCACTGGGCGCCCTATAGACAGCCGTATGGCTGGTACTACCGGCAGTGGTCCTATGGCCAGTACCTGCCGATCGCGTTCTGGGCGCGCGACTACTGGCTGGACACTTACTGGAACTTCGGCCTGATCGATCCGCCTTACGGATATGTGTGGGTCCGATACGGCCCTGACGCCTTGCTCGTCGACGTCGCCACCGGCCAAATTCTTAGCGTCGAATACGGCGTCTTCTACTCGTAAGCCGTACCGAGCGGCGGGAGCGGCTGCAGCCGGCGGCGCCGGCGACCCGCCCTGATCGGCAATGAAGTGGAGAAAGGGGAGATGGCAATGCCGTCTCCCCTTTTTCGACATATGCGGGCGTTAGGCTAATCTCGATAACGGCTGTGGCCCGCATCGATCGATCTTCGAAGGGGGCGGAACCCGGCTACAGGATCCGCGCCGACGAATAATTTGCCGAACCTGTCGGATCGCCGATCGCCCATTCGTCCTAGGGTCTGAAACGACCGAACCAGGGAGACGAGAAATGACCGCCGCCGCCGAATCTGCCCCGACCACCGATCGCGATCTGGTGCTGGCCCGCATCATCGACGCGCCGCCCGAGAAGCTGTTCAGAGCCTGGACCGAACCCGAACTCCTGAAACAGTGGTTTGCGCCGCTGCCCTACACCACGCCCGTGGCGGAGCTCGACGTCCAGCCGGGCGGGGCAATTCTGGTGGTCATGCGCGGGCCCGACGGCATCGACATGCCGAACCGGGGCGTCTATCTCGAGGTGGTGAAGAACGAGCGGCTGGTCTCTACCGACGCCTATACCAGGGCCTGGGAGCCCTCGCCAAAGCCCTTCATGACCCTGATCCTGACCTTCGAACGGCAGGGCACCAAAACCAAATACACCGCCCGCGTGCGCCACTGGACGGTCGCCGACCGCGAAGCGCACGAAAAAATGGGCTTCCACGAAGGCTGGGGCATCTGCGCCGACCAGCTCGCCGCCCTCGTTGCCAAACTTTGACGCTCGAAAGGAGGATTCGATGCAAGCCATCACCAAGACCGGGCCCGGCGAATGCCGGATCGTGACCGTTGAGCGTCAGTTTACAGCGGTGGTCAAGGCGATGGTGCCGATGGCCAACATTCCCGACACGCAGCGCTCGTCGCGGGCCAAGATCAAGGCCGCACTTCCCTCGCTGGGCGTAGGGCCTGTCGGCCGCAGCTGCACTCTCTGGCGCCCGCCGGTGGATGGCCGGCTCGACATGGAACTGGGCATGATCGTCTCGCGCCCCTTCGAGCCTGTTGGCGAGGTGGTGCCCTCGGCCTTGCCGGCCGGCCGCGCCGCGCAGTTCCGGCTTGTCGGGCCTTTCGATGGCATTCCCAGGGCCTGGCAAACGCTTTTCGACTGGTGCGCTGGGGAGAAGCTGAAGCGCGCCAACGTCAATTGGGAAATCTACGAAGATTGGAACGACGATTCCGCCAAAGAGGAAACCTCGCTCCACGTCTTGTTGGCTTAGCGGCCCAATTGGCGGAGGATCTCGCCGACGATCTCATGGGGTTCGGCGCTGACGTCGACGATACTGGGGCGGCAGGCTCGGTTATCGACATTTCGCCGACAAGAACCTGGAGGCAATGACAGGATGATTCGAAAACTTCGATCGGGCGGCTACCGTCTCTATTCGCGCAAGCTGAACCCGAAAACGGGCAAGCGGCGAAACCTTGGCACGTTCCCCACGCGCGAGGCGGCGGAAAAGCACGAGCGGGCGGTTCAATTCTTCAAGCGCGCCGGCAAATAGGAGCGCCTGAGAGGGCGGGCCGCAGCGCCGCTATCGGCAAATCCGGCGAACGTCCTCGACGATGGACTGGGCGAATTTCTGGGCGCCCGGGGCGTTGAAATGTCCGTCGTCCATGAAGTCGTCGTTCGTCCAGGCGACGGATAGCGGCGCTTCGATGAAATCCGCCCCGGACCGGCGGGCCGCGCGCGCGAGATCCTCGTTCAGCAGCGTCATCAGCTTCTTCGTATCCTTCTGCTTGACGAAGGGAAGTGCGCCGGCGCTGTCGGCGGTCAGCTGGGCATAGTTCAGGACCTGCGGCAGGAAGATCACCCGTACGCCAAACCGCCGGCCGATGATGGCGATCAGTTCGATGTTGTCCTGGTAGATTCGCGAGAGGCGAGGATCCGGCTGGTCGCTTACCTCGCGCGTGACGTCGGCCGCGGGCGGAGGCGGGGCGAAGAGAGAGCCGGCGAGGGCGAAGAAAATGCTGTAGGTCCCGAGAAAGCTGCGCGGGCGCGCGGGCTGCAGGAAGTCCGCTATATGAGGCAATTCCATGTCGGAATAGTCGTTGCGCAGGTTCTTGACATGGGAATTGCGCAGATCGTTCCAGCCTTCGTAATAGATGGCACATGCCGGCGGCCGGTCGCGGAAGACGAACAGGCTCTGGATCATGTTCTCCAGCGAGCTGTAGGCGGGCACGCCATAGTTCTCCACCGCGAAATTCTCGCCCAGCAGGGCCGAGAGCCGGCTGGACCAGGTGTCGGGATCCCTGTTTCCCGAGTCATAGGCGGTCGAGCCGCCGAAGACGAAGATGTATCGCGGCTCAGCCACCTTGCCCTCGTTGATCGTGGTGCGGCGGTGCTCGGCATCGTGGGATATGCCGAAACCGAAATTGCCCGGCCGGGGCACGGCGATCAGCAGGGGATGGGCTTCGAACCGCTCAAACAGTACGCGCGGGACCGGCTCGTAGAGATGGCGATGAAGGGAGAATTAGAGCGCGTGGGACGCCGTCTCGAGGAAAACGAGGAGAAGAACGTAAAACGGCAGCATGGGAAATTTCTTCTGAAAGGTCGCCGCCAGGGCGAGAAGAGCAATGCCCAGCCATAGGAGGTAATAGGCGAGCGCGGTCTTCTGCTGGCTGCCGGCGTAGATATCCTGTCCATGCGCCGCCTCGATCTTGCGCAGATAGATGACATAGGAGACGACGCAGATGACGGCGAGCGTCGCCGCCGAGACGATCGAGAGGATGCGCATCAAGCGGCGGAAATGGGCGAGACCCCTCTGGGACAGGTCCGATGCCGGTTCGGGTGTACTGGACATCTGACTCCGTCCCCAGCCGCCGTCTTCAGGTTGTCAGGCCATAGACAGCGCGTTCGGTCACGACGAAATCGATCCGGCCCTCGGCCAGCGCGCGGGCGCATTCGTCCGGATTGTTGATGATCGGCTCTTCATGCACGTTGAAGCTGGTGTTGATCAGCACCGGCACGCCGGTCAGCGCCTTGTAGGCGGCGAGGATGTCGTAATAGAGCGGATTCTGCCGGCGCTCGACGATCTGGGGACGCGCAGTGCCGTCAACATGCACCACCGCGGGGATGCGAGCCTGCCAGCCATCGCGCACCCGGCAGGTCGTGGTCATGAATCGGGCGGCATAGCGCTTGGCGGGACCGAGGTCGAAGACCGCATCCGCGTCCTCGGCCATGACCACCGGCGCAAACGGCATGAATTCGCTGCGCGACAGGCGATCGTTGAGGGTCCGGTTGATATCGGCATCCAGCGGCGCGGCCATGATGGAGCGCGCGCCCAGGGCGCGGGGGCCGAATTCCATGCCCTTGGCGAAGATGGCGACGATGCGGCCCTCGGCCAGCAATTGCGCCGCCGTCTTCACCGGGGTGAACGACAGGCGCCGGAAGACATTGTCGCCCTCGAACCGCGCGTCGATGGCGGGGCCGAAGTCCCGCCCGTAATACAGCGTATCCATGCGCTGGCGTTTGCCCAGCCAGCACTCCATTCCGTCGCGGCGCAAGAGGAACTCCAGCACGCCGCCATAGGGCTGGCCCTGATCGCCCATGGCGGGAAAGACGAATACTTCCTCCACGGGCATTTCCTCCGCCAGGCGCTGATTGAGCCGCACATTGGCGAAGACGCCGCCCGCCAGCCCCAGATATCGGCGCGGATGAAGGGTCAGGATTCGCCGCACGGCTTTGAGCACGAAGGTTTCCAGCAAATGCTGGATCGAGGCGGCCACGTTCTCGGGTGCCACGCCCTGGGCCAGGCCGACGATGAATTTCTCCATCGCCTCGTAGCTTGCGAAGTCGCTGTGGATCAGGCCTGCCTCGTCGACGCGGAATTGGGCGGCCATGGCATCGAACAGCAGCGGCTTTCCATAGGCGGCAAGCCCGGTCAGCTTTCCTTCATGGCGGTTACGGATGAAACCCAGCGCCGCTGTTGCCATGCCATAAGCTTCGCCCAACCCATCGATGCTGCGCGACTGCAGCAGGCGGTCGTCGCCGCCGTAGAGCGTCTCCAGCCGGCCGCCGCGGAAAAGCCGGACCGAGTATTGCGTGTTGTCGCCCGTGCCGTCGGCCGTATAGAGCAGCGCCTCCGGCCAATCGGTATGGAAGAGGCAGGGCAGCGCATGGGCCAGATGATGATTGCAGAAAGAGACATCCGTGTCGGGCCGGAATCCATAGTCCGCCAGAAATCGCGGCGCATCGAACAACGAGAGGGAATCCGCCGTGTGATAGCGGTGGCATTCCACATCCATATATTTCTGTTTTTCCCTGCCCAGCGCGCGGCGCAGCCGGGCCTTCAGGAGGCGGGCCCCGGAAAAATGCCGATAGTAGCGCTCGGCGAAAAGGCTGCGGTTCAGAACCAGGACATCCACCTCCTGCCGCCGCCTGCCCGCGATCGCCAGGCATTCGTCCATTGCCTCGACCGGGATGCGCCCGCCATCGGCCTTGCGCCGGGTCAGCCGCTCCTGCGAGACGGCGGCCAGCGGCCGGTATTCGTCGAACAGGCAGGCGGTGCTGTCATGGGTCGTGGGACTGACGCCGAGAATGAGCATGGGCTTGGGGAGGAATCGCTCCGGAGAGGCTCGCAAGATGGCCGCAGGTGGAAGGCAGCCAATGATGCCAAAGCGTGTGAATTGTCAAGCTTTGGAAGGCCTTCGCGGGATTCTGCCGGCGAGCCCGGGACCTCGCGACACGGCCCCGGCAGGCAGACGATACGCGATGGCCGAACCTTCGGCCAAATTGCCCGCCACCGGCTCATGGGGAGCCGGTGGCGGGTTCGGGCTGATGCAGCGAGCCGTTACTTCACGCGCACGACGTGCCAGACGTTGTTGAAACCGTCGCCCTTCACGTCGCCCGGTCTCTTGTCCTGAACGAATGAGTAAAGGGGCTTGCCGTCGACAGCCCATTGCTTCGTTCCGTCTTTGCGGGCAACCAGGGTCAAATTCCCGGCCGGCCTGGATCTGGAATCCCCGAGGAGCGGCGGCCAGTTGAGGGCGCAGTCGCCATAGCAGGTGGATTTTCCCCTAACATCCTTGTCGTATGTATACAGCGTCATGCCGGCAGGCGTGGCGAGCACATTGCCGGACGTTGACGTCATCATCATGAAATGGCTGTTCGGCTCGGCGCTGATGTAAATGTCATGAGATTTGCAGGCAACCAGAAGAGACAAACAGGCCACTACCGCAAGTGACCGCCATGGGTATTCATGTTTCGACATTGTCGTCTCCATTAATTAGCCGAAGCTGCGCTCGGCGGACACTATCCTTGCTATCTTGGCCCATCAATTCGTGAGGCGCAGCATGTTCCTTGGGCCATCTGAACCGTTCGAGTTGGGCAATCGTCGAAATCGAGATTCTGCATCATGCTCACAGCGGTGGTTAGCGTAGTACTCCTTGCCATATGGCCCCGACCCCGCTGCATCATATCCATTTGATTCACCAGGCGCATTCCGCTCTGAACGGCGCCGCGCTCGCAATTCTGAATCGTCGATTAATTCGCAATGACCTTGTTCCAATGGCAGGCCGATCTAGTCCTCATCTTCGTCCTCGCATTCCTGGTATTGACTGGGAGCCGCGTTGGCGCAGTCGTTCTTGCTGTTGTAGATGCGATGCTCGTTTTGATCGCAGGCTGCCAACAACCCGGTCAGGAACAGCAGCGCCACGGTGATTCTGAAGGCCTGCGTCATCTGTCACTCCTTCCTGGATCACGTCCATCGCCGCTGTCTTCGCAAAGCGATGCGGCAAGCTTGCCGCAGAAGGCGATCCATTCACCCTGTTCAACCCGGGTAATGCGGGTTCGGTTCCGGGACTGGAATCCCAGTCAGGTCTCCTCTGCGGCGCTTTGCGCCCCGCTGATGAGATTCTGCGACAGCAGGAACTCGCTGGAGAGGTCGGCGCCGCCGAGCTTGAAGGCGGCCGCCAGGCTGGCGCGAACCGTCCGCAGGGCGGCAAAGAGTTCAGCGCGGGCGGTCTCGACGACGACGCTTTCGAATTGCACCGCATCGCCGGCCCGGCATTGGGCGAGCCGTGCGATATCGGCACGGATCACGTAGCCCAGCTTCGGATATCCCCCGGTCGATTGCCGGTCGGCCATGAGCACGATGGGCCTGCCGTCGCCCGGTATCTGGATGGCGCCAAGGGCGATTCCGTCCGAGACGATATTGAATCCCTTGGCATGTTCCACCGCCGGCCCCTCGAAGCGATAGCCCATGCGATCGCTGCGGGCGGAGAGCTTGTAGCTGCCGGCAAAAAAAGTCCTGATGCCCGCCGGTGAAAAATAGTCGTCCTGGGGGCCGAGCAGGACGCGGAGCGGGCCCGTTCGCGCGGGCGCCCGCTCTTCGAAGCCCAGTTCGGGGAGAGCGGGGCCGCCCCGCAGCGCCAGGCGATCGCCCGCCGCCAGAGCCCGGCCATTCAGCCCGCCGATGCCGCTGCGCAGGCTGGTGGACAGACTCCCCATGACCGGCGTCACGTCGAACCCGCCGGCGGGGCTTAGATAAAACCAGGCACCTCTGGCGCCGGCCTTCACCGCAAAGCGGTCGTCCAGACCCAGCCGAACGCGGCCGGCGGTCGGCAGGGTCTGGCCGTTCAGCGTGACCGCGAACGGCGCGCCGGCGTAACCCAGATAAATCTCGCCGCCCTCGACCTGCAATTCGATCCCGCCGAGCCCGACCTCGATCGCACCGGCATTTTCAGGGTTGCCGGCGAGAATATTGGCGCGGAGATGGGCGATCCAATCCATAGGCCCCGCCGCGCCCACGCCGTAGCGAAGATAGCCATGGCGCCCGCCGTCCTGAAGGGTCGTGCCCGGCCCCGCGGCACGGATGGCGAGATGCCCGCTCATGACGGGACTCCTGCCATGCGCGCGACCGGTTCGCCGGCAGCGGCGCGGGCCTCGAGGCTGTCGAATGTCGCCTCATCCACCGCCTCGAATGTCACCTCGTCGCCCACCGCCGCCAGGAAGATGGGTTCGCGCCCCAGCGAGAAGAAACGCTCCGGCGTGCGCCCCACCACATGCCAGCCGGTAGGCATGGGAACCGTCGAGATCAGAGCCTGGCCGCCGGCGATGAGCAGGCAGTTGGCGGGAACCCGCGGCCGCGGCTCGGTCCGGCGCGAAATGTCGAGGGCCTTGGGCAGGCCGCCCAGATAGGCGAAGCCCGGCGCGAACCCATACATATAGATTCGATAGGCGGCGCTGCTGTGCAACGCGACGACCTTGTCGATGGCGAGCCTGAGAGACCCGGCGACGAAAGCCAGATCCAGGGCGAGGGCAGGGGCATAACAGGCCGGCACGATCCAGCGCCGTGGGGCCCTTGAAGACTCGCTCGCGGCCGTGGGCAGGTTGTGGATCACCTCGATCAGTGCCGTCGGTTCCAACCGTTCGGGGTCGTAATTGACCATCAGCGAGCGGTATGTCGGAACCGTTTCGAGAATGCCTGGAATGGCGGCATCGGCGATCGCGCGGTCCAGCGCCAGCACCCTGTCGTGAATCTCGGGGTCGATGGTATCGCCGTATTCGACCACCAGCGCGCTTTCGCCCGCGTGGAGAAATCGCGGAAATGCGAGCCTGGTCATGGGCGGATGCCGCCGTCAGGGCGCGAAAGCGCGAAGCGTGTAGCCGGCCCCCGCCAGCGCCTCGCGAACCGCCAGCGCCATGGCCACCGCCCCCGGCGTATCGCCATGGACGCAGATGCTGTCGATTCCGACCGGAACCTTCGTGCCGTCCAGGGCGATGATGGCGCCGGCCTCAAGCATGGCCAGGACCCGCGCGGCGGCCGCCTTGGAATCATGGATCACGGCGCCCGGCTCCTTGCGCGGCACGAGATTGCCGGTCTTGGTATAGGCGCGGTCGGCGAAGATCTCCCGCGCCGCCCTCATGCCGCAGCGCTCGGCAGCGCGCTCGATCTCGGTGCCGGCGATGGCCAGGATCACCAGCTTCGCATCCACGGCCTTGACCGCGCGTGCGATCGCGTCGGCGGCGGGCGCATCCTCCGTTGCCCGATTGGCAAGCGAGCCATGGGCCTTCACATGGGTGATGCGATGGCCGGCCAGGGCCGCCAAGCCCATGGCGGCGCCCAGTTGATAGGCGATCAGACGCTCGATCTCGCGCGGCGAATAAGGCATGGGACGGCGCCCGAAACCCTGAAGGTCGGGATAGCTGGGATGGGCGCCGATGGCGACACCCGCCTGCCTGGCCGCAGCGAACGTCTCGGCCATGATCTGGGGATCGCCGGCATGGAAGCCGCAGGCGACATTGACGCTGGAGACGATGCCCAGCATGGCGCCATCGTCGCCCATGCGCCAATCGCCGAAGCCTTCGCCCAGATCGCAATTCAAATCGATCGCCGGCATTGGATATCTCCCACAAGCTATCCGTGACCCTCATGGTTCGACAGGCCCACCATAAGGGCTTCATTTTTACTCAACCTGAGCATATCGAAAGGTGAAACCGCAAGCGCCTCGTCCTTACAAGATGTGCGCCGCGCCGCCTCTGTTCCCCGTCGCATGACTGTAACCGATCGACTCAGACCGACTGGCGTATGCCCACCTCGTCCAGATGTTGCAGCAGGTCGGCCGGATCCTGGTAAACGCGATAAGCACCGGCACGCGCCAACTCGTCCTCGCCATATCCACCGGAGAGCAGACCTACGCCCAGCGCACGAGCGCGCCGGGCGGCGAGAAGGTCCCATACGCTGTCGCCAACCACCATCGAATGGTGGATGTCGACGCCGAGGCGCTGGGCCGCCGTGAGGAATAGGTCGGGGTCCGGCTTCGCATAGCGCACCTGGTCGCGGGTCACAACCGGCACCTTGGCCGGCTCGACGCCGAGCATCTCGATCAGGGACGCCGCCGTCTCCATGCGGCCGCTGGTTGCTATCGCCCAGGGCACGCGCTGCTCCGTCAGGCACGCGAGCAGTTCGCGCGCGCCGGGGAGCGGGACAACCGATTTCCCATGAATTCGGAAGGCGTCGGCGTGGGCCTGGCGTAGCTGCCGAATGAGTTCGGGCGCGATCGGATGTCCCATTTCGCGCAGGAGGGCATTTGCGAAGAGGCCGCCGCTCATGCCGATGCGCCGGTGGATGCGCCAGATGGAGAGCGGAATGCCGGCGGACTGCAATGCCTCGTGCCAGGACAGCACATGCTGATAGACACTGTCGACCAGCGTGCCGTCGAGGTCGAACAGAAAGGAAAGCCCCGATTCGTGCCTCGGCGTGTCCTCGGCCATTGCCGGATCCTCTCGAGCTGAGCCGCCAGGCGAACCACGGTAGCCGAACGTGGCCTCAGTGGTCGAGGCGCGAGCAACGACGAGATTTCGTGACGAGAAAGAGCCTATACCGCCAGCAGGCCCCTACCCAAACTCGGCGGACCCCCGGTTTCCGTGGCGCCGGGGGAGTCGAGGGGCAACATGGTCAATGAGGCGGGGCGAGTGCTTCCGCGGGTTTGAAGTACGACGCGCGCCGTCAGTTTAGATGGCAAAACTACGGCCGAGGTTTTTGTGCCCCTGCGTGGTGAGCCCGTCCTACTTCGCCTTCGCACAGTAAGCACAGATTTTGTTGCCGTCCGGGTCGCGGGCATAGGAGACATAGTTGCTTCCGTCGGCGGGACGCGGGCCGGGCTTGCCTTCGTCCGTGCCGCCGTTTGCGAGGGCAGCCGCGTGGAACCCCTCGACCGCCCGCCGCGATTTCGCCACGAGCGATATCATCGTCCCGTTGCCGAATGTCGCCGACTTCTTGTTATAGGGTTTGGTGACATAGAAACTGGACTTCTTCGGCGCATTTTTGGGGCCGTATCCGAGAGAGCTGTTGTCGCCACTGGTCCGAACGAGCCCGAGTGGCGCGAGCGCGGCGTCATAGAACTTAGCCGAGCGCTTTACATTGTTAGTTCCAACCATAACATAAGCGAGCATTTGACCCCCGAATTGGCATTCCACGGATGAAGCAACGTTAGGATGTCAGAGTGGACGGTTTTGGCCCTTGCCGCAAGGCTACCGCCGCAGGCATTAAACGAAGTCTACTTTGATCGACGGCGCTACCGAAACGGAAGCCTCGTGTGCAAATTCCGCCGTTATCGGAATTTAGGCCGCCGGCTGGCTGGCCGTCCGAATGACGGTGTTGGGCGCCGCCGTCAGAAGTCTTAGTCCAGCCTGGAATACCAAGCCACGGCCGGGGCTGCCGGCGGTGGTCTCAAGCATAGACCGTGCGCGCAGGACTTTGAGGATTTCGACTCGCGGGATTGTGAATTGAAAGCCGCCAGGCGCCTCCCACGCTTAAAGCATGGCGTGTGTCATGGAGGCAGCCATGCTCAATCTCAGGACAACATTTGCGGCAGCTCTTCTGTCGGTAGCGGTGTTTGTCTCCCCGGCCCAGGCATTTCATGGTGGCGGGTTCCACGGCCACGGCTTCTTTTTTCATCACCACTTTTTTCATCGTTCCTTTTTTCATCACCCCTTTTTCTTCTTCGGCGGGTTTTTCAACCCGTTTCCCTATAGCTATGCTTATCCTTATCCTTACCCTTATCCCTACGCTAATACCTATGGCTACCCAGCGGCCTCGCCGTATCCAGCGGGGCCTGCTGTCACGGCGCAAAACGTCTGGTATTTCTGTCGTTCGTCAAACGCGTATTACCCATACGTCCAGAAGTGCCCGCAACCTTGGGAAGAGGTTCCGCCGCAGCCGCATTAGTCACATCATCCGAGATATGGCGGGCCTCTAATGAAGTTGTCGGGAATCGCACTCGAGCATTCCCGCGATTGAGGACCAACGCGCGCGCCGGCCGCCTATGGCTGGTGATCGCGAAATCCGGGCTTTGGATGCTAAGTGAGCCGGGAGCCAGTGTGAAATGATCGACGAGCCCATTGTGATCTCGACACAACTGTGCCTTCCGTCAAAGGCGTCTCACCTGATCGATGGAGGTTGATCGATGCGCGTGGCGAGTGCTGAAATTGGAACTCACGCTTCTTGTCCGGCCCGGCAGTTGACAAGCGCTCGACGTTTGCCGTTTCATTCTCCGAGTTGTCAATGCTAGGGAGGTCGGTATGTCCGAGCGAATGAGTTTCGCCGCCTTCTGGCCTCAATATTTGGGCGCACATCGCGATCCGCGAACCCGCGCCTTCCACTATTTGGGCACGATCTTGGGAGTGTGTTCGTTTGTCGTGTTCCTGATCACGATGAGCTGGCAATTTTTGTTGGCGGCACCGATCTTGGGTTATGGCCTAGCCATGCTCACCCATCCGATCTTTGAGGACAATCGTCCCAAAACGTTCGAGCATCCGGCTCTCTCGTTCATCAGCAACTTCTATATGCTGATCCTTTGGGCGACAGGACGGCTCGGGCCGGAACTGGCGCAGTTGCCATCATCCGGATCCCACCCATCAGCCTAAATTCAGTTCAGCGTGCCTTCGCCGTCTGAAGCGTCCTATGACCGCCCCGTCGCGCGGCCGGCTTTTTGCATTACGGTGGAGCTGCGTTTTGGTCCAACCGACCGTCCGCGGAAAGATGGCGAAGCGGAGCAGGTGTCCGCTCCGGGTCAAACTGCGACGTGGCTGGCGGGCGACCAAATGTCCGGTAAGCACCCAGAACCGGACCCACCCTGGCCGAGGTGGTTTGTCGCATATGTGCCAGGAACACGCATATGTGCCAGGAACAGAAGTCGCCGTGCCGACCCTGGGGGTCGTCGTTCTAGAATTGTTGTCTTACTAGGGTCCTTTCGCGTACCCACGGCAGCACACCAACCACCAACGCATCGCCGGTCAGCGGCGCGCGGGTGGGGGCGCTAACGATATTTAGAGTCTCTCCACTGAGCGCGTCAGCGCAGCTAGTGAAGCTTGAAGACGCGTCCGCCATGCTGCGCGACCGATGGCATCAAGACATCGTGGCGGCGCGCCGGCAACTGGGGAGCCTATCGACATCGTATCTGACGACGGAGAGTGACGTGTCAGACAACCGACAGACTTCATCGCAAGCCCTTTCGCCTCATGTCCAGCTTATACAGATGGGTACCGCCGCTAGAGCCTCTAAGCTTCGGTCTTGGCGATGGTCAGGTAAATGTGGACATAGTCCATGCCGTGGCCTACGGGGTTCTCACGCACTAACGTCTCGTAGGCGCTGTAGTAGCGATCGATAATGCCTTGACGCTCCTCCAGCGGGCGGTTCGGCGAGAGCGCAGCGAGAAACGTACTCTCGGTCCACGACCGTAATGTCGGGATATACTCGAGAGCGAATCGCATAGCGTCGCCGTGCTGGCGAAACTCGGCAGCAAACGGGCAGGGGACGACGTGCGTCTCGCATTGTTCCAGGCGCAGGCCCGCCCGATACACTGGGCTGGCCGTGTCAGTCAACGGGTCGGTGAACTCCTCCGCCGTCTTATAGTACTGCGGCAGGGTCATCCGCACGTATTCCTCGGCGCTGATTACCGCCTCAGCGGCAAAGCGCTGCCATAGGACGTTAAAGGTGTCGAACATATTGACGCCGCCCGTATTGCCCAGGTACCGACCGGCCTCGTCCTTACCGAAATTTACCAGCACCAACCGACCGCCCGGCATCAGCTCGCGCGCCCGATGCAGGAGGATAGTCTCCCAGTCACGTCGCCCCTGCTCGGCGAAGGCGGCCAGCTCGGCACCCTCGGCACCGACCGCCTGGACATGGTCGGTGAGGTCACAGGGCTTGCGGCAGAGCCAATGCATTGCAGTCGCCGAGAAACCAAGATTGAGCGTTCCCGCGGGCAGGATTGGCCGATAGAACGAAGTCGCAGCGGCCAGGACATACACGTCCTCGATCTCGTCGAGATAGGTCGGGATGGGGGTCAGACCATGGACGAGGTGGAACAGACTGTCGATTACGTCCTTGGCTCCCTTGGTGGCCGTCGAGTAGTAACCACCGCTCCACATCGCGACGTTGACAAACGGCAATGTTCGCTCGGCCATGATCCCTCATCCTCCTACCGCTGGGATTTGCTCTTTTGCTTTGGAAACGGCGATAGACGAGCACTTCCTGGGGGATCGAGGGCTTGCGGCGAGTGATGGAAGGTCACGACTGATTGCGCCGCCCACAACCAAACACGCCCCCAGTATCGCTGACAAGTTGCGGAAGCTTTGATCACGTGGCGCCATCTGGTCCTCCTGCTTGATGGTCGTTGAAAGTTTCACGAAACTTGGTTTCTTTGCTTTGATTCCCCTTGGCTATTTCAAGCAGCTCTAGCAGGCTGTTGAAGAAGTCATCCAGGGGCGAGCGGTGAAGTCTGCCTCATCGCCGCCATGGAAGCAGATTTGGCCGGTGATTGAGCCATCGGACTGAAGCTCGGCCCAGCCGTCGCCGCGAGCTTCGTCCATTTCGTCGTTGCCGTCCCAGGCGAATTCGACGGCATTCGCGTCAGCGGCTCCATAGATGGCGCCGGTGACGCAACCGAAAGCGAACTCACCGCCGCCCTGGCCATCGAAGAAGATATAGGCGGGCTCGGTCATATCGGGGAAGTCGGCTTCGAAGTCCGGCATCTCGACGATGCGCCACTTGCCCTTCATCCGGAGGCTCCCAGAAGCTTAGGCAGGCGAATCAGATTATAGGCGGCAAGCGCCAGGGTGAAGGCGGCATCCACGCGCGCGCATCCGCGCAGCTTCACCCTGGCGAGGCCGGCCGAGCTCTTGAGCCAGCCGAACACCTCTTCGATGCGCTTGCGGCAGCGCTGGCTGACGGCATAGCCGGCATGACGCAGGGTTCGCCCGTCGATCGCCGTCTTGCGCGGCTTTCCGGTCTTGCTCAAGTGTCCGTCGATGGCGATATGCGGGGTGACCGCTCGGGCCTTCAGCTCCTGCACGAACTGGGTCACGTCATAGGCCTTGTCTGCGCCCAGGGTGATCCGCCGCCTGCGTCGGCCTCGATGCCCCTCGACCAGCTCCAGCGCCTTGTCCCGTTCGGCAGTTCCACTCGCCTGGCTTACCCCGCCGCCCACCGCCAAGCCATGACGGTTCTCCATCAGGGCGTGCCCCATGTAACAGAGTTTGGCCGGCTGCCCGTCACCCTTCCTGTAGAGCCGCGCTTGGGGATCGGTCGTGCTCTGATGCGTCTCGTTGGAGCGCCTCTCTTTGTGGAAGTCCCGCTCGGCGTTGCGGCCAGGGCCCTGGCTGTCATTGTCGCCCCCGTCCTTCCGGCGGAAACTCTTGATAGAGGCCCAGGCCTCGATCAGCGTGCCATCCACCGAGAAGTGGTCGCTCGACAGCAATCGCTTTACCTTCGGCTGGGCCAACACCGCCTGTAGGAACTTGGCTGCTATCCGGCCGTCCAGCAGCCGGTCCCGGTTCTTCGAAAAGCTGGAATGATCCCAGACCGGATCGTCCACCCCCAGCCCCACGAACCAGCGGAACAGAAGGTCGAACTCCATCCGCTCCATCAGCTGGCGCTCGGAGCGTACCCCGTAAAAAGCTTGCAACAGCATTGCCCGCAGAAGCTTCTCCGGCGCGATCGACGGCCGGCCGAAGTTCGTATAGAGCCCGGCAAAGTCGTCGCTCAAATCCTTCAGCGCCGCGTTCGCCACTTCCCGTATCGGGCGAAGCGGATGATCGCCCCGCACCCGCGCTTCCAGATCTACATAGCTGAAAAGCGCGCCAGCCCGTTCGTCGCTGCCCCGCATCGCGCTTCCTCCTCAATGCTTTTCACATCAAGGGAATCACGTTTCCTGCCGCCTCGCTATCAACTTCTTCAACGGCCTGCTAGCGGATTGTGCGGCTTTTGTTCCTATGCTCCCATTGGCAATGCCCCGGTCGCCCCGCCAACTCGTCGGCACGTTTGGCGATCTCATCCTCTACGGCCACGAGCTCACCGTGAACTGCGACGTCTGTCAGCATCGAGCCGCGGTGAGCGCGCCGGCGTTGGCCGCGCGCCTGGGCGGCAAATACCGGGTCCAGGCCTTCATCGAACGCGCGCTGTGCTCCAAATGCGGCGCGCGCTGGCCGAACCTGAGCGTCACGGTGATGCCGGAGCGGGCGATGTGAGGTTGCGCCGGCGCTTTTCTTTGGGGCTACTCGCCTTCACTGAGCGTCACATGGATTCTCGGGGTGGTACCGGGCCGCTTCTCCGAGTCATGCGGATCGATTTGATCGACAAGACCGAGCTTCGGTTTACCCGCGTATTCGAAGTTGACGAGGCCGTAGCGCTCGGGCTTGGGGTCGACGTCTATTATGCCGAGATCAATTCGTCCCTCTCCGGGGCGGCGTGTCAGCCAGACGTGTGCCTTGTAGGCCATGTGCTTACCTCAGGCTGCCATCCGAATTGTCCCGGCCAGCGTAGCACGGCGCTGGTAATCGGGTGAACCTGGCCTTTCGGGGCGGCGCTTTTTTGCGGCTACTCGTCCGGGCTCTGCTTGATGATGACGCGTGGCAGGTCTCCCTGCATTCTCTGGCGCGCGTGCTGGATCTCAAAAATACGTCCTACCTCGGGGCGCCCGCGATAGGAGAATGTCACCACAGCGCCTCCCTCAAGCGCGCCTTCGATCTCGATTGCTCCGAGGGGCTTAGCGGATTCATCCTCCACCCTCTTCAGCCACGCGAGCACCTTGTGAGCCATGGCGGCCTTCCTGCCACCCGAATTGCCACCAGACAGCGTAGCACCAGACGGGACGGCGCAGGATGGACATACCGCCGACCCACAGCGCCGCATGCCGCATCATTTGGGCCATTGAGTCGTCAGCCGGCCACCTTGGCGAGTGCCTTGACCAGGTTGAACATCCGCCTCCGCACCCCTGGATCGGCGATCGTGTAGTAGGCCCGCATCAGCTCCAGCGTCTCCCGCTTGGCCAGCGGGTCCGGTTTGGCAAAAGGCT
>WNFT01000819.1_pt1 | contig 26212 bp, 26 predicted proteins | sample 5400191 | NCBI WGS metagenome assembly WNFT01 (sample SAMN13153359, study PRJNA577476) | soil metagenome | isolation source: 80 cm saprolite under Madrone tree | place: USA:California | collected 2016-06-14 | reverse complement strand
CAGGATGAGGTCCCTTAGGTGCCAAGCTAAAGCGGGCTGCAATGACGCTCATCATCAACAATGACGATGTCGCCAGGTTGCTCACGATCGAGGCAACCATGGATGCGCTGGAGCAGTCATACCGCAACCTCGCCATCGGCGAGGCGACCTGCCGGCCGCGCATCGACATCCGGATTCCGACCAGCGACCCTGCAAAGACCTACCAGTTCGGCTCGATGGAAGGAGGCTCCACGGAGGGGTACTTCGCGGTCCGGATGAAATCCGACGTGATCTACGAAACGGCCTATAACGGCGCCATCACGCGGGAAAAGTATTGTACGCGCCCCGGCCTGTTTTGCGGGCTGATCTTCCTGACTTCGACAGAAACCGGCGAGCCGCTCGCATTCATCAATGACGGCGTGCTCCAGCACATGCGTGTCGCCGCTGATGGCGGCATCGGGGTCAAGTATCTGGCGAGAAAGGACGCGGAGGTCGTCGGCATGCTGGGTTCGGGAGGCATGGCGAGATCCCATATGCAGGCTTTCATGGCCGTGCGCCGCATCAGGAAGCTGCAAGTGTACAGCCCGACCAGAGAGAACCGCGAGGCTTTCGGACGCGAGATGGCGGCCCGGTATGCGATCGAGGTCATGCCTTGCGATCGCCCGGACGACATCTACAAGGGGGCCGACATCGTTGCGGCGCTGACGGATTCAGCAGTGCCGGTTCTCGACGGAACCCGGCTCGAGCCCGGCACCCACATCGTCAATATCGGCGGCAGCGGCAGGATAGATGCCGAGAGCTTGCGGCGGATCGACGTCTATCTGCGCTTTGGCGATGCACCGGCACCGGTCGGTCGCCCGGAATTGGCGATCGACGATGAGTTCCTCGCCTGGGAGGCAAGACCCGGTTCGCACCAGCACAGTCGCGGCCAGCCCCGGCAGCGCGCGCCCGGCATCGCGCTGCCTGACAAGCGCGTGACGCTGGGCGATATCGTCAGCGGAAAAGCGGCTGGACGCACATCCGATGACGAGATTACCTGGTCCGAGCGCGGCAATTTGCAGGGCGCGCAATTTTATGCCGTTGCCGCCAGGGTCTACGAGGCGGCCAAAGCCGCAAAACTTGGATACGAGATCCCGACCAGTCTGTTTCTACAAGACATTCGCGACTGAGCCCGCAGTGATCAGGAGGGTGTTGGCGTCAATCGTCCGGACTCGGAGACAGACCCGCCGCGCCCGCCGCTAGGCTCCCCGGCTCATTTGCCCCATTCCGGACTCGGCACGCCTCACTCGGCATGCGTGCCCAGCAATATCGCGTCAAGAATACTCAGAGCTTCGGCGGTACCATCCGCCTCGCCTTTTTCGAAATCCTGGTCCGTCCGGCCCATCGTATTTGTCACATGCGCAAGACAGAGCACCTTCGCGCCTGTCACACGGCCAAAGGTGTAAAGAGCGGCGGCCTCCATCTCCACCGCGAGGACACCTTTCGATCGAGCAGCCTCGATCGCGTCGGCAGTTTCGCGAAAAGGCGCATCGGTTGTCCAGCTTGAGCCGACGACAGCTTTTTGGCCGCCACGTATCGCCGTCGCGGCCATTGCGACAAGCTCTGGATCGGCGCTGGCGTATTCAGACGGCGGCGCGTAGTGATAGCTGGTCCCTTCATCGCGTAGGGCGCGGTCTATGATGACAAAGTAAGGCACCGGGCCGGCCGGTGTGATCTGGCCCGCCGATGTCAGGCTCAGCAGCAAGCGGCAGCCGCTGGCGAAGAGCTCTTCTGCGATCAGGACAGCGAACGGCGCGCCGACAGCACACCCAACGATACCAACCGTCCGACCCGCGAGAGAAAACGTGTCGAGTCTCGTGTGGTAACAGGGCCACCCATTGAATGGCTGTGACCGACCATCTTGTCTCAGTCGCCGCACAATGTCGCCGTCCGGGTCAAGGATGCACAAGGCCGGTACATCGACCGTCGTAAGGCCCTTCTGCCGCCGTGCTTCGCGCAACAAGGCGGCTGGCCGGAACACAGAAGGAGCTATCGTGTCCTTCTCATCGAGTATGGAGGGCATTCTGAGGCTCAATTCGATAGACGCTCGAAGATGGCGCCATAATGATAAGGCGGTATCTCGACCAGATCGGCGAACTTCATGCCACCCGCTTCAACCGCATTGATGGTCTGGTCTGGCGACAATCGCAACTCCGTCTTTGGGCCGCGTGGCTCACCTAGGATGACCGTTTCCTCGCGCGGTCGCTGATGCCAGTTGACGATAGCAAGCCGGCCGTTCGATTTGAGCGTTTCGCGCACTGCTCGGGCCAATCGCGGTTGATCCTGAACACCGTGAAAAGCGTTCGCCATGAACACGAAATCGACCGAGGCTGACACGAGGTCTGCAAGCGCATAGGCATCGCCCGCCACGAAGTCACAATTGGTCATGCCGCTTTCAGCGAGACGATGGCGGGCGATGTCAAGGAGGTGGAGATCAATATCGATCGCAACGAGGTGGCGCGCGATCTTGGCAATTTGCAGGGTGAACCAGCCGTCGCCGGAGCAAAGATCAATCACGTCCATGCCAGGCTTGATCCCTACCGCCGAAAGCACGCCCGCAGGGTCGGGCCAAAGCGCCTCCCACCATCCAGCAGTTGGCATTTCGGTGCCTTCGAAGAAGCCGGGAGGTCTGTCCGTCATCGTTGTGTCAAATCAAGCGATCGCGTGGCTCGTATGAATCCATCGACCGCAGGTCGCCACCTGTTCCTGCGTATATCAACCGCCTCGATGCAAGCCCATCAATTTATGGGCAACGCGCCAACCGCAGCAAATATCGGAGTCGGGTCGGCCAGTCGGTCGTAATCGTCGTTCTTGACTTACGGTAAGTTAAAACTTACAAATATCGAGCGAGCGCACACCATGATCAACGCAGAGCGAGTGCTGGACGCATTGGGAGACCCGACCCGCCGTTTGGTGTTCATGCGCCTGCGCGAGGGCAACCGTTCGGTGACCGAGATTGCGAAGGGCTTGGACGTGAGCCGCCCTGCGGTCTCGCAGCACCTCAAGGTGCTCAAGACCGCGGGGCTTGCCGTGTCCCGCGTCGAGGGCACGCGGCGGCTCTACGCGGTCGACACGCGCGGCATCGAGGCCGTGCGAGGTTGGCTCGACGGATTCTGGGGCAAGGCCCTCGTCGCGTTCAAGGCAGCAGCCGAGCACGAAGCTGTCAAAGAGAGGAGACCACGATGATGGAGCAGACAGTGTCCGGCGCCGATCCGAACAGCGTGCGGAAGGTCATGAACGTTCAGGCGCCGCCGGCAATAGCATGGCGGGTGTTTACCGAGCAGATGGGTAGGTGGTGGCCTTTAGCGGTCTACAAGATCGGCAAGGCCAACGCAGTAGACGCGATCATCGAGCCGCGCGTTGGCGGCCGCTGGTACGAGCGCGGCGACGATGGCAGTACGTGCGAGTGGGGCAGCGTACTTTCGTGGGAACCACCCTCACGCTTGGTGCTCTCTTGGGACATTGACGCTAACTGGCAGTACGACCCGAATTTAAAAACCGAAATCGAGGTGCGCTTCATCGCCGAAGGCAAGGAGGCAACGCGCGTGGAACTGGAGCATCGGAAACTTGACCGCTACGGAGCGCGTCGTGACGAGATGCGACGCATCTTCGAAACCGAAGGCGACTGGGGTCGTCTCCTTGCAATGTTCGCCGCTCGCGCAGCGGAGGAGGTCAGCGCATGACGAATGCCGTGCAACAGGCGATCAAGTTGTTTAAGTTTCCGCGCAGGTTCGGGATTCCGAACCTCAGCCCGTTCTGCTGCAAGCTCGAAACCTGGCTGCGCATCGCAGGAATCCCCTTGGCGCCACTTGGAGCCTCGAAGCAGCCGTGGCCGGGTTCGAAGCCTATCCCGGCAATGCGAAACGAACATGTGAACAAGGTACGGCCTTTCACTGGCAGCTTAACCCCGCCTTGCGGCCAGTGTCTGGGTGCGTTAGCCTTTGGCGTGCAAGGCTGGCCCCCTTACTGAAGTGAACATGCACGCTCTGGGTGGCGCCGGCTCGGGACAGGAAAAAATGGCGGTGGGGACAATGGCAGCTTCAGGCCGCCCGTTCACTGTCAACGAGACCCACGGAATTCTGTTGCGCCCGGAACACCGGATCATCGCGGCCAGCGATCGGCTCGGGTGGAAATCGCTCTATGCCTCGATGCAGCGCGAAGCGCCGTACGGGGCCGCCTATGCGGGCGTGCCCGATCACCTTGTCATCCTGCATCTCGACGGCCCGGTCACGGTGGGCCGCGTGCTCGGCAAGTCCTGGGCGAGCCGGGTCATTCCGCCCGGCGGCCTGTTCATGCTGCCGGGCGGCATCGACTTCGGGGTTCGCCTTGGCGGCAACCTCAGCACCCTGCACCTCTATGTGCGTCAGGCCATCGTCGAGGAAGTCGCGGCAGACCTGTCGTCCTCCGACACCGGCGCCATCGCGCTCGTGCCGCGGCTCGGCGCCAGAGATCCGCTGATCGAGCGGCTCGCCCTGGAGGTGCGCGATGCCCTCACCGATCCGGACCCGAATGCGCCGATCTATATCGATTATCTCAGTCGCGCGGTTGCGGCCCGCCTGGTTCGCGCCCACTCCACACGGTCGGCGCCGCGGCCCGAAGCCAAGGCCGGCACGCTGACGCGCATTCAGCTCGACCGCGCCATCGACTACATGGAAGAAAATCTCGACAGGTCGATGGCGCTGTTAGACGTGGCGCACGCCGTGGGGCTCAGCGCCACCCATTTTGCCCGGCGCTTCAAACGGTCGACCGGCCGCGCGCCCCATCAATTCTTGATGCGCTGCCGCGTCGAGCGCGCGCGGCGCCTGCTTGCCGAGACCGACAATGCGATTGCCCAGATCGCTTTGGCGTGCGGCTTCGCCCATCAGGAACACCTGACGCGGGTGTTCCGCCGTTTGAACGGCGACACGCCGGCGAGGTTTCGGCGCGGCGCTCGCGGGTAGGATGACCGGCTGCCAATCGAGGGATGTCCGTCGGCACGTGTCCTTAGCTACAATGTAGCGAACGGATCCTGCATCGCGCTCGCCGCGAAGCCGATCAGCCGCCCGAACGTGATCACGCTCAACCACAGCACCAGCGACAGCGTGCCCGCCAGCTTGGCTGAGGCCGGTGGGGATTTGTCGATGTCCCAGAGCGCCACGGTCTTGATCGTGTAGAATTCGAAGACAGCCATATTGACACCTGCAAGCAACAGCAGGACCATTTTCGTGCGAAATTCAAAATTCCCAAAATAGAATACCGGATTGGTCGTGAAAAGAAGCGACCCGGTAGTGGCTGCCAGGCCAAACGCGGCCCACGTCCATCCGAGGGTTTCCCCGGCGACTGCGGTGAGGCGCCGTGTGGTCGTCGGCCAACCCAGCAGCCTCAAATCGACAATGAGAATCGTACCGAAAACGGTGACGATGGCGATGACGTGCAGCGCCTCCACGACTGCGAATGCACCCCTCGTCGTATTTATCCAAGTGGCAAGACCGGACGAAGCCACCGCCACGAGAATTTCCTTCACATCCATCAGGGATACTGCCTTCGGTTGGACCGCCTGGGCTCTTCGAGCTAGTGCAGAGCAGAGAAACGGCCCCATATTTGCTCATCGAAGGCAATGAACCGTCCGAGGAAGACAACCAGACACCAGACACAGAAAGTGACTATCCCAAACACCTTCGTCCGCGGCCGTGCTGCGCCTTCCCAGTAGGCCGCGTTCCGATCGATGCTCCTCAGGAACAGGACGGCGATAGCGATGGCGATCGCCAGGGTCGACATCTTCAGCCAGAACGAGATCGCCAGAAGCTGGCGCGGAGGCTCGGCGACTGTGAGGATCATGCCCGTCATAGCCAGGATCGCCAGCGAGCCCCAGAACCATGGGCAGAACCGCTCCACGGTAGCCCCGAGCGTCTCGTCCCGTCCGGCCCATCCCATGACGCGCAGGCCCACCATCAGCACCGATGCGAACAGGATCGCGATCGCGACAATGTGGGTCGTCTGCATCGCGGGCACAACCCAGGATGATTTCGCAAGCGCGATGCTCGGCGCAGTGTCTACCAGCCAGTTTGCAAACGACTGCAAGAACTCACTCCGCGCTTATCACGTCGGACGCTCGCTGCGCCGTGCCCGAAAGGCCAGCGCCGCGCTGTCCTGTCGACACCTGGTCCTGGATCACGGCGCGGCTTTCGCCGGGGACTTGCTCTCTGCCTCGGCCCGCGACTTGTAGCCGGCCTTAATCCAGGTCGGCCATTCGGCATTGCGCTGGTTAGCGCCGCATCCGCCGTCAGACGGGTTGAAGACGGTGCCGTCGTCGGCCACGACGAGACCGATGCCGCCGCCGTCGCGACCATCGCGGAGTGGGCAATGGACGACCATGACATGGTGGCCCGGCGCGAATGTCGTTCCGCTCATCGCCGGAACGCGCTGCAGGAGTGCCGGCGGGGCGGCGCCCTCGAAGACCCACTGCTTGCCGGCGCCGTCCTTGATGAACAGCAGCGTGTGCGGGCTGTTATAGGCCCAGCGGGTCACGGTCCCCTCAACCACCTCTTCGCGCGAAGGATCGAACATGGAGAAGCTGTGATGAGCCTCGACCATCGAGGCTGCGGCGCCGCCGACCGACAGCACTGCGGCGAATATGAAGAGCCTGTTCATCGATCTCTCTGCTGTTTCCTTGTTGGCGAACTATTTGCCGAGCGCCGAATCGAGACTAAGGGCTTCGCCGGTGTCCTTAGGGTCGCGGTTCTGGCCTGGCAGATTCGGGGGCAGGTCCGGGCTACGGCGGGTTTGATCGGTGCCGCGAATGTCGTTGAAGCCCTTTTCGCCCGGAAGCGCCATCTGCGTGGTGCCTTCAGCCGTCAAAGAGGTATTCTGGTTCGCGCTGCACTCCCACCATCGCATCCGAAAGCCCGCGTCTTCGAGAGTCGTGGCGCGGGTAAACGTGTAGACGCCGGCGAGCGGCTTCGTCAGTCCGATCGGGTCGTAGAAAGTAGTCTGGACGATGATCACGTCGTCGCCGTTCGGTCGCGTCTCCCGGTGATAGACCTCCACCGATTCGAACTGATTTGAGGTGGGCGGATAACCGCGAAAATAGTCATTCGGCCACACGTTGATCGTGTGCACGATCAAGTGGTCGCCCGCCCAAAACCCGACGCTATCGCCCTGCGGAAAATGCGTGTTGTCGATGTTTTTGTGATCCTGGTTGATGTAGATGCGCCTCGTGTCGTTGGCGAGGTCGTTCATCCACCACGACTGGCTCGGTGTATTGACGAATTCACGGGCATAAGGCTCAAGCAGCCAGCGCGGCATGCCGGCCGGCTCGCAAGTGGTCAGGCGGTCGTAAGGCTGCTGGTTGAACTTCTTCATGCCCTCGCGGCGCTGGACGAAGGCCGCTTCGTATGCAGGGGACAATAACCCTTTGGCGACTTCACCGCCGGCCGTCAGCCCCGTTGGAATCTGGCCCGCGAAGAACGGGGAAACGCCGCCGCGCAGTGCGATGCTGTTCCAACCCGCCTGCCAGATGCCCTCCCATTTCGGCACGCTTTCCCAAGTATGCTGCGTTCCGCCTTTGTGGAGACGCTTCAGATATTCATAGTGTGCCGTCGACGTCTTGAAGGCTTGTGGCGGGGGAATGACCTGGAACGCAGGCGGCGCTGGCGCCTGTTGCGCCTGGGCGGCGGCTGTCGAAACGGCCGCCATCATCCCGATAATGATCCATGCCGGTGATTGCATGCGCAGCTTCATCCCGTCTCCTCCTCACGAAACCCGCTGGTATGAAAAGACGTGGAAGCCGACGCCTTGGCGGGCCCGCGCGCAGGTTTCGCCGACTCCCTTGCCAGGTCCTCCCGGACAGCTTTTTTCAGAGCGAGACTATATTGGAGTCCGCACCAGCCGCCTGCACGAATCATGCGACTACTCTGCACGAAAAGATCATCCACTGAGGTATTGCGGTTTGGCACTCGCGCCTGCTCTATCCTTTGGCTCGACGGCAGCTGCAATGTCAGGCAGGCTGGTTCCGGAGTGAAGCCAGAGCGATGGAGCGGGCAATGATCAGCAAACTGGCGATAGCGGTCTCGGCGGTCGGACTAGCCGCGCTCATGACGTATCCTTTGGTGCTCCAAGGGCAGACGCCAGCTCCCACAGCGGACTCGATCGCGCCGAAGTCGACGCCCCAACAGGGGGCAGATGTCCCTGCGCGAAAGGCTGCATTGTCGGCATCGGACGAGCAGGATGCCATGATTCTTGCGAGACAAGGGCTCATGGAAGGTATTTACCAATACATCGACGACGCTGATGATTGGACGGGCCAGAGCGCCGGCGCGAGCGACGCCGCGATGTTACAGGCCCTGACCCGCGAAGCCGCGCACACGGCATTAATGCTGCCTGCGTTCAAACAACTGTTTCCGCCTTCCACTAATCCGGAACGCCCGGAATTTGCTGCAACGTTCGACACCTACGCGCTACCCGCCATCTGGGCAAAACCGGATAGTTTTTCTGCCGACCTTAATGCCACAGTGGCGGCGCTCAATGTATTAAGCATGGCGCGGGACCGGTCCGAATATGCCCGACGCCTGGAGGCCTTGCAGGCCACATGCGATGCCTGCCACGACCACTTCCGCAGGGTCTACGTATCGCCGCTGGACCCGAAGTAGCTGCGGCAGCAGTCGAGGTCCCGGAGTCGCCGGCTTGCTGGGCGACCGGGCGACGAAACGCCGGCGAGGTTTAGGCGCTGCGTTCGCGCCTGGGGCCCGCGCCAAGCTGCCCGGGCATCGACGGCGATATGATTTGTGCAGAACGGTCGCTCGTTTCGTGCAGGACGGATCGGTACCGCCGGGCAAGGCTGTGCGGCATCGAACGCGCCATTTGTGGCGCGCGCCGGAGGTTGCTGACGTTCAAGCTCAAAGAGAGCCCGGAAGGCCACATGTTCAGACGGGTCGCAGCCTTGACGATGGGCATTTGTCTTGGTGCTCTCGTTCAGCACGCCGGCGCGCGGGCGGGCGATCGTTCGCCCACCATGGGCGAGACCAGTCCGGCGGACGTGGTGCTGGCACGCCGCGTCTTGATGGCGGGCATCGGCCGCAACATGGACGAGATCACCGGGATGATCGAGGATGCGGCCGCCTTCAACCTGGGCGAAGCGCGCGAGCATGCCGATGTCGTTTCGGCCATGCTGCTGGCGTTTCCGCATCTGTTTCCGATCGAGACCGATACCTGGTCGGAAAAGCTCGCGGAGGACGATCCGGCCCACGTGTCGCTGGCGCTCCCAACGGTGTGGCAGAACTACGACGATTTCGTTGGGCGCGCCCAGCAAGCCTCGCAGATCGCCCTCGACGCGAGCTTCGCCGCGACTGCTGCGCAATTCAAGGCGGTTGCGAAGGGATTGCAGCAGGCCTGCGATTCGTGTCACCAAGCATATAGACGACCGTAGGACTACTGCGGCAACAAGGAGGAAACCGTGAGCACTGGGAAAAACGCCGCTTGCATCGGTGCGGCTCTCGTCATCTTGTCCGTTCTGCTTGCCTCCGGCGCCCCGGCGCAGGAATACCGCAACTCGACCGAGCATTTCGAGGCGCTCAAACGCGCAGCCCAAGGCGGCACGAAACTCACCTGGGACAAGCTGCCGGATTGGACCGGCGTATGGACGCGCGCCCCCGGCATAGGTCTCAAGTTCGATCCGGCGCAGCCGTCGCTGCAGCAGACCACCGCGCAACTCACGCCCGAATTTGCCCGCAAGCACAAGGAGAAACTGGAGCGCGTCGCCAAAGGAATTGAATGGGATCCGATCAGCAATTGCATTCCCCCTGGTTATCCGCGCTGGCTGACCGAGCCCTTCCTGCGGGAGTTCGCGCTCAGGCCGGAACAGACCCTTCTGATCAACGAAATGGTCAACGACATCCGCCGCATCTACACCGATGGGCGGGGACACACGCCGGAGGATGAGGCCTATCCGCTGTGGAACGGCGATTCGATCGGATTCTGGGACGCCGACAGCCTCGTCATCCATACCACCCAGCTGATGGGCGGCCAGTATCAGCGCAGCCAGCCGGACTACACCGATCACGTCGAGACGGTGGAACGGTGGCGCAAGGTCAACGACAACATCATCGAAGCGGAGGTCACGATCTACGATCAGCCATCCCTCGTCAAACCATGGCGGGTCGTGCAGCGCTATGCCAGGGTGACAACGCCCGGCATCCGCATCCGCAGTTGGGTGTGCGAAGAGAACGCCAACAACGAGGTCTTCCAGACCAAGGAAGGGGCCACGGAGCACGTTCTTCCCGGCCCGGGCGCCGGCCCCATCATGAAAAACAAGACGGAGAAATAGAGTGCGCTCCGATGAGATCGAAATCACCTCCCCAGCGTCATGCCCGCGCTTGTCGCGGGTATCCACGTCTTTCTTGCGGCACTTCAGCAAGCAAGACGTGGATGGCCGGGACAAGCCCGGCCATGACTCCGCAGAAGTGGTTCAAAACGATCAGAACGGGCTCTGACAGAGACAAGGAGGAAGCGAGATGACTCGACAATCGACGATGAAGATCGCCGTTGCGGCCGGCGTTCTGGTGGGTTTGGGCGTGCCGGCAAGCGCTCATCACTCCGGCGCCATGTTCGACCCGGAGAAGACCATCACCCTCAAGGGAGTGGTGAAGGAATTCGAGTACACCAATCCGCACTCCTGGCTGTGGGTCACCGTGACAAATGACGACAAGACCATGACCGACTGGGGCTTCGAAGCCGAAGGGCCGAGCACCCTTTTCCGGGCCGGCATCAAGAAGGGCGATCTCAAACCCGGCGACAAAGTCACGGTGACCGGCCGGCCGATGCGCGATGGGCGCCCGGCCGCCGCCTGGGTCAACGTCATCAAGGAAGATGGCCGCGTGCTGCAGCCGCGCGCCGCCCCGGTAACCACCACGGCCCCGGTAACGCCGGCTCCGACAACGCCGCCCGGCGGGATCTGATCGCCGCCGATCGGGAGGACAGGCGATGACGCAGCGGTCTTCGCGCGGGGAGGAGTGCATGGATCGGCGATCTTTCTTGGCCGGCGGCGCGGTCGGCCTGGTCGCGCTCGCAGCGCGCCGGGCGCAGGCGCAGGCGCTTCTCAGCCCCGGATCAACCGTCGAGACGACGGCCGGCAAGGTGGCCGGACTTGCCAATGGGCCGGTCCGGATTTTCAAGGGCATTCCCTACGGAGCGCCGACCGGCGGCGCCAATCGCTTCATGCCGCCGCAGAAACCGGCGCCGTGGAGCGGCGTACGTGAGGCAACGCAAATCGGTCCGCGCTGTCCGCAGCCGCCGACGCCGGGGCTGATGCCCGAAGAGGCGATCGATCTCGACTACGGGACGATGAGCGAGGATTGCCTCTCCCTCAATGTATGGACCGCCGCCGTCGACGCCGCCGCGAAGCGGCCCGTGATGGTGTGGTTCCACGGCGGCGGATACGCGGTCGGCTCCGGCGGCAGCGTGCGTTACGACGGCTCCAACCTTGTGCGCAAGCGCGACGTCGTTGTGGTGACCGTCAATCACCGGCTCAACGCGTTCGGATTCCTCGATCTGTCGAGCCTCGGCGGCGCTAAATTTGCCGACTCCGGGAATGTCGGCATGCTCGATATCGTGGCGGCGCTCGAATGGGTCCGCGACAACATCGCGAACTTTGGCGGCGATCCCGGCAACGTGACGGTGTTCGGCGAATCCGGGGGCGGCGGCAAGGTCTCAACGCTGATGGCCATGCCGGCGGCCAAAGGGCTGTTTCATCGTGCAATCGCCCAGAGCGGCGTGGCGCTGCGCGCCATGACAGCCGACGCCGCGGCCGCGGCCGCACAGACTTTGCTCGCCCAGCTGGGCGTCGGCGCCGGCGATCTTGATCGCATTCAAGAAACGCCGTTTGAGCGAATCCTCGGCGCGCTCCAGGCGGCGCGGCCGCCGCTCGGGTTCGGTCCCGTGGTCGGCGGTCATGCGCTGCCGCGCCATCCCTTTGATCCCGAAGCACCGGAGATTTCCGCGCACGTCCCGATGCTGCTCGGCAGCAATCTCACGGAACGCACCTTCTTTCCCGACACGCCGCTCGATCCGATCGACGACGCCGCGTTGCTCGGCCATGTCAAGCGCTATACCGGCCTCGGCGACGCCGAAGCCTCGCGCCTGATCGCATCTTATCGAAAGAACCGGGCGAACGCCGACAATACGTTCCTCTACCAGCTTCTCTCGGCGGATTGGTGGATGACGGCCAACGTCACGGCCCAGGCCGAGCGCAAGGCGAAGTTGGGCCGGGCGCCGGCCTATGTTTATCACTTCGAGAAGCGCACGCCGGTGCGCGACGGCAAGCTGAAGGTGCCGCACACCCTGGAGATCGCCTATGCGTTGGACAATATCGACCTGTCGACCGCAGTCACCGGCACCGGGCCAGACAAGCAGGCGCTCGCCGACAAGATGAGTGCCATGTGGACCGCCTTCGCGCGCACCGGCGATCCCAGCATCGCGGGCCTCAAGTGGGAGCCTTATTCTGCGGAGCGCCGCGCCGTCATGATCCTCGACGACGATCCGCGGTTGGAGCTTGACCCCTACCGCGAGGAACGTCTGGCGATCAGCGCGGCGAAATCGGCGTAGCGTCCTACCACATTGCCTGCTGTATGCTCCCCTCGCCCCGCAAGCGGGGAGAGGTAAGGCTGCCGGGCTGTCGCTTATGCTAGCGTCGCGCCAATGAGGGTCGCCTCCACATATCCTCCCGTCGCCAGTTTCTACCGTACTCGGCCACACATTCCCAGCAACCAGTTGGCATTTGCGGAAGGCTCGGGCGCGAACAGGTAACCGGTTGCGGGGACCGGCGTGCGGGCAAGAATTTCATCATTCGAACGAGATATCGCCACGATATTTATGTAGGTTAAAAAAATCAGCTTTGAGTCCCTGCTAAGCCCCAAATCCTATTTCAGAATCAGTCTTTGCGGTCCCAACTAAACACAAATTGGTGGGAGGGCATCATGCGTTGGTTTGTCGGCACGGCTAGCGTCTTCATGTGGACTGGCTTGCTCGTAGGCAGCGTTTCGGCGCAGCGCTCCAACATCGATGCAAGTTTGCGAGAGGCGATCGGCGAAATCGACAGGCGCCCGGTCATCACCACGCAAGCAACGCCGGTAAAGCGGCCCGCTCCGGCCCCCGATCAGAGCCGCACCGACGGCACCTTGCCGAGCAGAGAGCAGCTCAACAACGGAACCGTCACCGTCATCACCGCGCCGGTCGGCGGCGCCTATGCGGCCATGGGGTCGGACATGGCGAACGTGCTCGATGATGGCGATAACCTGCGCGTTCTGCCGGTGATCGGCAAGGGATCCGCTCAGAACCTTATCGATATTTTGCGTCTGCGCAGCATCGATATGGGCTTTGCATTATCCGACGCCGTGGAGTTCGTGAAGACCGAGTATGGTGTCCCCAATCTCGAAACCCGGGTAAACTATATCACCAAAGTCTTCAACGCCGATTTCCATATCTTGGCGCGCAAAGAGATCAAAACGGTCCGCGACCTGGCTGGAAAAAAAGTGTATGCCCCACGCGATTTGTCATACGCGTCCTTGCGTAACCTCTTCAATCGACTGCGAATCACTGCGGATATCGATACCAAGACGGATGACGTTGCCGCCCTCCAAAAGGTGCTCAACGGAGACGGCGACGCGTGGTTCGGTCCGATCGGAAAAGTTGCGCCCCTGTTCAGGAACATCAAGAACGATGAAGGCCGATTCCATCTCGTTGCCATCCCTTTCGAGAAGGCAATTCAGGACTTATATTTTCCCTCTGCCTTCACCAGCGCGGAATATCCTAACCTGGTGGCCCCTGGGGAAACCGTGGACACCGTCGCCGTCTCGTCTCTCCTGATGGTCTATAACTGGCCGGTCGGCAGTGACCGCTACAACCGGGTCGCCAGGTTCGTCAACGCTCTGTTCGGAAAGATCGACCTGCTGCAGCAGCCAATTCGCCACCCCAAATGGCGGGAGACCGCCATCGGCGCGACAATTCCAGGACTGCAGCGCTTCAAGGCGGCTGAGGATTGGCTGGCGCAGGCAAACCAAGTCCAAGCGGTCGAGACCAAAAGCCTCCGCGAAGCCGACAAGACGCAGCTTTATAACGAGTTTCTGGAATGGCGACGGAGAGTCGGTCGCTGAGAGGTCAACCCGCGACGTGGAGCCGGTTCGGCGCTGTATTGAGCTGTTCCGGCTCGCCGCTGGTAACGACCACGGTCCCGCCCACATTTACGCGGTGGTGGCCTTTACAGGCGTTCGGCTCGAAGGCGAATGACATGCCCTCGCGCAGCACCAGGTCGCGCGTACCGAATTCGACCTGCATGGCCTGCCGGAAGCTTTTCAACTGAGGCGGCATGTGGTCAAGATTGAAGCCCATCCCGCCGACCCAGCCAAGCGGTGCTACGCTATGGATCATCGGCGTGAGCGACCAACCGTCGATCGCTTTGAGCGGCTCCACCATGGCGCTCCACGCGTCGCTGAATGTCCTGCCGGGGCGTAGCGCGGCGATGCCGGCGTCGTAGCAGCGCGCCGCCACTTCACCCAGTTCGGCAATGATCGGGGCGACGGGCGCGACCGCAACCGCCATCTGCTGCTGGGTTTCCAGGCCCCCATAGGCCGGAAACAGCTCCGCCATGATGAGATCGCCGGGCTCGACCACCCGTGGCGGGCCGCCGTAATAAGCCCAGGCCGGCTCGGCCCAGCCGATGTCTTGCGCGCCCCAGGTCATAATCAGGAAGGGATCGTGCATGACGGCGCCGCCGGCGTGGATCTGTTCTTGAATCGCGCGGAACACCTCAAACTCGGTGGCGCCGGGTTTCACGACATCGATCATGGCCTGGCAGGCGCGCTCGCCAAGCATGCCGCAATGGCGTAGTACCGATAGCTCCTCCGCGCTCTTCACCAGCATCACCTCGCGAAACCACCACGTCGCGTCAACGAACTGCACCTGCGGCAGGCCGTCGAGCGCTTTACGCCAGGTGGTGAACGGGACGATGCCTTCCGGCGATCCGGCCTCGCCGATCTCAAGGCCGATGACGCCGACACGTGCGCGATCGAGCCCCCGCTCCTTGAGCACCTCGACGAGGATCGATCCGTAGTTGCCGATGCGCGCATCCTTGATCCAGAACCGGCTGGGGTCGAGTTTCGGGCTCCTGCGACGAATGACCATTTTGGGATGCCACGACACCAGCACAGGATCGCTGTCGCGCGGAAATATCGCGAACCCCTCGACGTTCTCGTTCGCCACATAGCCTTCGTAGTGCTCGCGCCCCTTGAGGCCGAAGATGACCAGACAGTGAAAGGCATCGGAGGTCATTCCGGCGCGCAGCGCCGCCCACCGCCGATCGCGCTCGGTTAGTGAGAGCACCGGGAAACTGCCGCTCATCCTGCGAACTCCCTCGATTGGCGATCCCTCTCGCCCCCCTCCCCGCGGGAGGGTAATGGCACTGGCGTGGCCATTCACCTCTCCCCGCAAGCGGGGAGCAGAAGCGCCGTGCGAAATGCCATCACCTAGCCGGCTCGTGGAGGGGATTCACATCCCAAGAATTTTGGCGACCTCTTGACCGAGGCGTCCCTGGTCGCTGATTTGCCATTGGTGATCCGGATTGACGCCGCGGCCCTGCCCGCCGATTTCGTACGGCTCGGTGCCCGACGTCTCGAAATTGGCCCAGCCGATCGACTGATACAGCGATTTTTTGCCTTCCGGCGTGCAACAGGCAAAATAGGCGAACACCGTCGCCGCTGCAGGATGATCGGCGTTCGCGAGCACGCCGGCATGGAACGGTTGCCCGCTGACCTTCTCGAGCGGCGCGTTGTCGATCGGCGCACCGCGCTTGCGCAAGCCCGTCCAGTCCGCCGGCACGCCAAACCCAAGAGCGAACTCGCCGTTTGCAACCTTGGTGCCCACGTCAGTCACCGATTGGATCAGCACGACTTGCTGGTCCTGCACCAGCTGTCGTACGAGGTCGAGGGCGTCGCGCTCGCCGAGCACGGGCACCATCATGGCGAAGACGTCCGGTATGGCCGGTGCGACGATCTTGCCTTTCCATTTCGGATCGGCAAGGTCCTGAAGACGCCGCGGCGCATCGGCCTTCTTGACGAGATTGGTGTTGTAAATCACGTTGCGCGCGATGGTGGCGATCTGCACATTGTCTCCGGGCGGTGCGATCAATCCCTGCGGCACGCCAAGGGCCGCAAAGTTTGCCTTTGCGAACACGCCCGCCTCGCGCATCGGGCCGTAGAATGTGAGCGCGGTCGGAAAAAGGTCCATCCCGGGTTTCACGCCGCTCTTTGCCTCGGCGATGAGCTTTTGAACGACAGGTGGATGCGGGCCGGGCGCCGCAAGCGTGATCTTCAGCGCAAAGCCGTACTTGCGCCGGAAATCCTGCTCGAGCTGCTTGACGGCGCTGTCCGGGTAGCGCGCCGTGCCGGTGAAAATGGTGAGGGCTCCCTCCTGCTTCGCCTTGACGAGCAGCGGCGCCAGCGCGCGCCCATCCTGGGCATTCGCCTGCGGCGCCGCGGCAAGGCTGAAAGTCATCGCCGTAACCGCCACAGCGATCAGACGGCGACGTAACGAACCAAGACACTGTAACTTCATATAGCCTCTCCCCACGATTTGCTGGATCGAACCAGCCCGAACAGGTCTAGCAGAGCGTTTTCGAAGTTCGAAGCATATCGATGTCATCCATCAACCTCGTCCTGAAGAGCCGACCGATCCGACTGTTTCATCGAATCGACCGCCCTTCGACTTGTCGGCACCACGGCGGAACGCCATACATGCGCTTGGCGGCAGGTGTACAAAGATTTCCTTGCCAAGCTCCAGCTGTTCAGCTTTCGGGCGGCGGATCTCGAACGAGATTTCGCCGCTGCACGCCTGGTAAAGAAACGCGTCGCCAAGATAATGCCGCGCGGTGACGCGCGCACAGATGACGTTCTCGCCCGGCGCCTGCGTGAGCACGGCGTCCTCAGGGCGAAACCCGAGCACGACCGATCCCTCTTTCGGCATCGCCGGCGACCTCATCAAATTCAGCGGTCCGACGGGCGTGGCGACGCGCGCATATTGGTCGTTCCCGGGCTCGATCTCTCCCGAAATGAAATTCATTTCACCTAAGAACTTGGCGACGAACAATTCGGCCGGCTGGTGGTATAGCGTCCATGGCGCGCCTTCCTGCAGGATTCGGCCGTGCTCCATCACCGCGATGCGATCACCCATGACCATGGCCTCGGTCTGATCATGGGTGACATACACCGTCGTGATGCCGATCGATCGGGTGATCTCTTTGAGCTCCACGCGAAGCCGCGCGCGAAGGCGGGCATCGAGATTCGACAGTGGTTCATCCATCAGCAACACCGCCGGCTCGAGCGCGAGCGCACGCGCCAACGCTACGCGCTGCTGCTGGCCGCCCGAAAGCGTCGAAACCGGCCTGTGCAGCTCGGTCTTGAGCCGCAACAGCTCGACCACGCGGCCGACGCGTCGCGCCGCTTCCTCCCGCGGGACGCGGCGGATGCCGCGGCGCAACGGGAACGCAATGTTGTCGTGCACATCCATGTGTGGCCATAGCGCATAGGACTGGAACACCATCGCGATCGGCCGCTCCTCCGGCGGGATGCGAACTCCATTTTCCGACGCGAACACGGCCTTGCCATTGATCGTGATGCGGCCACTGTCCGGCTGATCCAGCCCCGCGATGGCGCGGAGCGTCGTGGTCTTGCCCGACCCGGAGGGACCGAGCAGGACGTAGAACTCCCGTTCTCTCACCGCGAAGCTGACGTCGTCGAGCGCGCGGACGCGGCTGCCGTCGTCTGCCACGTAGGTCTTGTGGAGCCGCGCACCTGTGATCATCCGAATCTCCCAACTCAGATTTCACGTTGGCCGGCGACCTTGTGAAAAAGGAACACCATCACCAGAGTGATGCAGACAAGGATCATGCTCATGGCGGCCGCCACATCGGCATTGCCCGCCGCATTCAAGCTCCAGATTGCGGTCGCCAGTACGGCGGTGTCCGGGCGCGCCAGCATGATCGGAATAGTCAACTCGCGCAGCGACAGCAGCGCAAGCCAAAACCAGGAGTACAGCAGCGCGCGGCCGATGGTCGGCAGGAGCACGGACACGAAGGTCGGACCGCGCCGTACGCCCGAGGTGGCGCAGGCTTCCTCGATCTCCGGATGCACCTGCAGCAGGTTGCTCGAAATGGTGCGATTGGCCCAAGTGAGATAGCGCGTCGACATCGCCAGCACGATCAGCCAGACGGTCGTGTAGATCGGCACGGCGCGGTAGATCGCAAGACCGAAATACAAAAACCCGAGCGCACTGACGATCGAAGGCACCGCAATCGCCATCATCACGAATAAATCGAGTCCGCGCCGCACCTGAGTTTGCAGGCGCGCGCCGGCCCAGGCCACGCAGGCTGCAAGCGCGACGCTGATGGTGGGCACTGCCAGCATGACGACGAGATTGTTGTAGATGAGCGGCGGAAGCTGGGCGAAGGCTTCATGATAGGCTTCGAGGCTCCACCGCGAAAGGGCAAGCGACGTCGGCAGCTGCATGAACGGTTGACCGGAAGCCCACAGCAGCGTCAGCACTGGAAGCGCAAACGAGAATAAGGCGTAGGCGAGGATGAAGGCCCAGGCGGCGATTTTCGCCGCGGCGTTGAGCCTCAGCGTTTGCTGCCTCCGGCGCCTGCCCGTCACCACGGCGTAGCGCGCCGCTTTGCCGATCGACCACAGATAGACGAGACTTACCAATAGCGCCCCTGCAGCCATCAGCAACCCGAGTGCGGCCGCCTCGCCGTAGCGCGGCAGACCGGTGGCGCCATTGATCATCTGGTAGAGCCACGTCGACGCCACGAAAATACGCGCCGGCATGCCCAGCATGCTGGCATAGTCGAACATCTCGATCGCGATGATGAAATAGTATGCGCAGGCAGCAAGAATGGCCGGCGCCGCGAGCGGAAGCACGATGCGCAGCGCTGTCGCACGCCGACGGACTCCGCTCGCAGCGGCAGCCTCTTCCAGCGTGACATCGATCGCCTGGAGGCAGGGAACGATCATGAAAAACGCCGGCGCCGCCAGTGCGGCGCCCTGCAGCACGATCATCCAGCCGAGCGAATAGATATTGAACGGGGCGTTCGTCAGGCCGAATGCGTCGCGCGCAAATTGATTGGCGAGACCATTCGAAGGGTTGAACAGAAATATATAACCGATTGCGACCAAAAAGCTCGGGATTGCGACGTTCACGCTTATCAGCGCAAGAAGCAGGTCCTTGCGCGGCAAATCTGAGCGCGCGAACAGCCATGCAAACGGCACCGCGAAGAGTAACATCACCACGACGGTGCCGGCGCCCAGCGTCAGGGTATTGCGGGCAACCGGCGCGAATAATGGGTGCGCGAGCACGGCTTGGAAGTTCGCGAGCGTCAGGGAGCCGTCGCTCGATTGAACGTCCGACAAACTGGACGACAGCAACGCAAAAATCGGGACGGCCAGCAGGAACACGGCGACCGCCACGAGAACACGGATCACGAGCGCGATCGGATCCCGCGGCAATCGCTGCGCCGACCACGAAGCGGCTCCCCCCCACACGCTCATGGCGAACTCACTCTGCGCGACCTTCGGAAGACGATCGCCCCTTGTTGCTGATGCCAAATGTCCTTACCAGGTGTCCTTACTAAGGTCAGGGTGCGTTCCGAATCATGTTGAACCACTTTTCCGAAGTCATGACCGCGCCCGCAGCACGTGGTAGCTGAGTTCGCCGGGATCTGTCAGGTCGGGGACGCGCCAGCCGTCGATGCCGTATTCGGCCATGCACTCCTCGGCAAACCCCTTGAACCGGTCCGCATTGCCCGCGGCCTGGGCACCGAACAGGCAGTAGCGGCGGATTTCCTCGGTGGAGCCGCCATAGTTGATCTCGTAGAGCTCATGCCGGCCGCCAAATTCGCTCGCCAGGCAGTCCCACAGGAGCTTGAGAAGCTTGACCCGCTCCTCGGCCTTGTAGCCGTTGGAGCCGCGAAGATATTGCTCCAGATAGGGCCTGATCTCCGGGTTCTTGAAGTCGCGCGCGTGCGAGTTGAGATAGATGAGGCCTGACGCCACGGTCTGCTCGATCAAGTATTTGATCCGCGTATATGCCATGGTGGCGATGATCTGATAGGCGTTGCCCGGATCCATATTGGGCAGGAGATAGTCGCCGATCCAGGGCCGCGGATCGCGCACCATGGCGTCCGACAAGCCCCAGAACAGATTGCGCCAGGCGATGACCTCGCCAACGTTCGCCTGGACGCCGCGATAATCCTTGGTGCCCGCCGCCTCGGTTGCCTTCAACAGCAGGCCGCAGATGAAGTCGAGCTTGACCGCCAGCCGCGTGCAGCCGTGCACGACAAACCGCGGCAGGAATCCGGTGCGCGGGAAGAAATTGTTGGCTTTTTCCACGTCGCCGTAGACGAACACGTTCTCCCAAGGCACCAGCACCTTGTCGAGGATGAACACGGCATCGTTCTCGTCGAGGCGGCTCGACAGCGGGTAGTCGAACGCGCTCCCCATCGCGGTTGCGGCCATCTCGTAGGACGCACGGCAGATGAACTTGACGCCCGGGGTGTTGGTCGGGACCATGAACACCACGGCGAATTTCTTATCCTGCACCGGGATCAAGCCGTGGTGGGCGACGAACGTGTAGTTCGTCAATACCGATCCGGTCGCCACCACCTTCGCTCCCGATACCACGATGCCGGCGTCGGTTTCCTTCTCTACATGGCAGCAGACGTCGCCCACCTCGTTGGGCGGGCGGTCGCGGTCGATCGGCGGATGGATGATGGCGTGGTTGATGAAGGGGACGCGTTCCTGGCTGAACTTGTACCAGCGGCGCGCATTGTCCTGATAGGGATCGTAGAAGTCCGCGTTGGCGCCCAGGGTGGCGAGGAACGCGGCCTTGTAGTCGGGCGAGCGGCCCATCCAGCCGTAGGTGATCTTGGCCCATTCGGCGATGGCGTTGCGGCCGGCGAGGAGCTCGGCCGGCGTCTTCGGCGCCTTGAAGAACGCCTGCGTCACGCCGCCATTGCCGGTGTCCGTCGGCAGCACGAGTTTGTCGCGCCGCGCAGGGTCATGCAGGGCATCATAAAGCCGGGCCACCATGCGGGCCGTGTTGCGAAATGCCGGATGGACCGTCACGTCAGCGACGCGTTCGCCATAGATGAAGACCTCGCGGCCATCCTGGAGCGAGGCGAGATATTCCTTGCCGGTCTGCGGCCTTTCCACCGCGACCTTGCCGATGGTTTGCGGACTCCTTGCGAATGCTTCCGGCGTTTCGCGCCGCGCTGCCACCTGCGCCATTGCGTCCTCCCGTTTTGTCTCCCGCTGCCGCGCGGATGCCGAGATCGTCCATAATGTTCGATAATCGAACCGCCGTTCTATATGCGAACGAGCTCACAATACTGTCGGGGCGACCGCCTGACAAGCCACGCCTTGCACATGTATCAGTTTGAAATTCGGCCTCCGATAGGCGAGACGTCTAGGCCGCTCCGAACCTCAAGCCGAGACAGCAGAGAATGACATCGGAACCCCTGCCGCGGGCTGCCGAACCTGAGTACCTCACCGGGGCGCTTCGGCGCTCCGGTAAGCTCGGCGACGGCCGTGTCAGCGAGGTCGTCGTTGAAGACTCGCGCAAGACAATTTTGTCGCGCATTATCAGGCTGGGCTTGTCCTACGACAGCGCAGCCGCCGGCGCCCCACGCTCAATCATCCTCAAGACGGGCCTGCCGGAGCGCGCAGATGCGCAATGGAATTCGGGGCGCCGCGAGGTCGCGTTCTACGCGCAGATCGCGGCGGCAATGTCCTCGCGCCTGGTGCCGCGCTGCTTCGACGCCGCCTGGGACGCCGACACGAACGCTTGGCATTTGCTGCTCGAAGATCTGACCGACTCGCACTTTATCCTCCCGAATTGGCCGATGCCGCCGACCCTGGAGCGAACCCAGCAGATCATCGCCGTTCGCGCGCGCTTCCACGCCGAATGGTGGGACGACGCTCGCCTTGGCGTCTCCGTCGGAACTTGGCTCGACCCCGACGACGGGCTTGAGAGATTCGCGGGGCAGGTCGCGCGCTTTACCGAACAGGTCGGTGATCGTCTTTCCAATGAGCGGCGCGATCTTTATCAGCGCTTGATCGACTCGGGTCCCCATCTGAACAAGCGCTATTACTCGCATCGCAATATGACGATCGTGCATGGCGATTCGCACGTCTGGAATGTCTTCATGCCACACAACGCGAGCAGTGGCGACCTTCGCCTTTTAGACTGGGATGCCTGGCGCGTCGACGTTGGCACCGATGATCTCGCTTATATGATGGCGCTCCATTGGTTCCCCGATCATCGGCGCCGCAACGAGCGGCACCTGCTCGATCATTATCACACGATGCTTCTCGCGCATGGTGTCGCCGGATACGACCGGCCTGCCCTGGACGACGACTATCGCCTATCAGTGCTCTGGCAGATCGCCACGCCGGTGTGGCAGGCGGCGAACAACATCCCGGCGTGGATTTGGTGGAGCCATCTGGAGCGCATCTTCATGGCAGTCGACGATCTCAGCTGTCGCGATCTGCTCACCGCATGACGGTCCGCAGGGACTGCGGTTCCGCGCACGTGACGGTTTCGTCAAAGCACGAGAGCAGACACCTGCTCGGCGACTGACTTGAGCTCCGGCAGAAAGGTTTCGCGCAGCGCGTTACGAGTGGTGCGCGTCGAATGAGTCGAGAGATTGAGCGCGCCCACGCATTGGCCGTCACGATCGACGACCGGCACTGCGATCGAGCGCAGGCCGCGTTCAAGCTCCTCGTCGACGATGGAAAACCCTTGGCGGCGGTCGTCGCGGATGCGCTCGTGCAATGCCTGCAGATCGGTGATCGTCGCCGGCGTCAGCGGCTCGAAGCGAACCGATTGGAGCCGGCGCCAGATCTCGGCGTCGTCGAGAAAGCCGAGCTGGATCCGGCCCATCGACGAATGAAACGCCGGCAGCCGGCTTCCCACCGCCAGCGTCGCCGACATGATGCGCCGGGCCGGTATCCGCGCGACGTAAATGATCTCGGTGCCTTCGAGGATCGCCGCCGAGCAGGATTCGTGGAAGCGCTCCGACAGGGTCTTCATCAACGGCACCGCGCGATCGACCCAGCTCTGGCTCGAGATGTAGGCGAAGCCGAGCCGCATGATGCGCGGCGACAAGGCGAATTGCCGCCCGTTCCGCTCGACGTAGCCGAGCCCCACTAGGGTGTGCAGCACGCGTCGCGCGGTCGCTCGCGACAGGTCGACGGCTTGTGCCGCCTGCGCCAGCGTCATGGTCGGACGATGGCGGCCGAACGAGCCCAGCACCGCGAGCCCCTTGGCGAGGGTCAGCATGAACTCCTTGTCCTTGCTGGCCGCACTTGCGGCGTTGGCGGGCGTCACGCCGGCGGTCGGGACCGGCAGGGCATTTGATTTTCCGCTCTTCATCCATGCGTTCTGCATTGACTTCGCACCGGCTCTCAGGAACAATCCCGTCGATAAGCGAACGTATGTTCGATTATCGAACGAAATTGAGAGCGCGGTCAAGACCGCAAATACCCCCGTAACCCTCCGTAGGGGCGACCTTGTGGTCGCCCCGTTGCCGGCGCAAGCGGTGCGCAAACCGGGCGACCACAAGGGCCGCCCTACGGAGGCAGGAAGGGGGTGCCAATTCTTGAGCCCGTGGGGGAGGATCACATGAGTGCACATCAACACCCCGGCATCGATCGCCGGACGCTCATCAAATACTCGGCCGCGAGCGGTGCGGCGTTGGCCACGGGCGTTTGCGCGCCGGCGATCGCGCAGGCGAAGACGATCAAGCTCGGCTACGTCAGTCCGCAGACCGGACCGCTTGCGGCCTTTGCGGAGGCCGACAATTTCATCATCGCCAATTTCAAGGACGCCAGCAAAGGCGGCTTGCGGATCGGCAGCACCACCTACGCGATCGACGTGGTGGTCCGCGACAGCCAATCGAACCCCAACCGCGCTGCCGAGGTCGCCAAGGAGCTGATCGTCCGCGACAAGATCGATCTCATGCTGGTCGCCTCGACGCCGGAAACCACAAACCCGGTGTCGACCCAGTGCGAGATCGAGGAAGTGCCGTGTATTTCCACGGTGGCGCCGTGGCAGCCCTGGTTCATCGGCAGGCAGGCCAACCCCGCCGGCGGTCCGCCAGCATGGAAGCCGTTCAACCACACCTATCATTTCTTCTGGGGCCTCGAAGACGTCATCGCGGTCTTCACCAACATGTGGGGCCAGTTGCAGACCAACAAGTCGGTCGGCGGGCTGTTTCCCAATGACGGCGACGGCAATGCCTGGGGCGACAAGCAGGTGGGCTTCCCGCCGGTCCTCGAGAAGCAGGGCTATCGGCTCACCGATCCGGGACGCTATCAGAACCTCACCGATAATTTTTCCGCTCAGATCGGCGCGTTCAAGGGCGCCAATTGCGAGATCATCACCGGCGTGGTGCTGCCGCCTGACTTCACGACATTCTGGAAGCAGGCGCTGCAGCAAGCCTTCAAGCCGAAGATCGCTTCGATCGGCAAGGCGATCCTGTTCCCGGTGGCCGTCGAGGCCCTGGGCCGCGACGGCCACAACCTCTCCTCGGAGGTGTGGTGGTCGCCGAGCCATCCGTTCAAATCATCGCTCACCGGCATGACGGCGCAAGCGCTTGCCGCCGCCTACGAAGGCGCAACGCGCAAACAATGGACCCAGCCGATCGGATTCGTTCATGCGCTGTTCGAGGTGGCGACCGATGTGCTCAAGCGCACTCCGCAGGTCGGCGACAGCAAGGCGACGCTCGCGGCGATCGCCGCCACCAACCTCGACACGGTGGTCGGCAAGGTGGCATGGAATGGCGCGAACCTGCCGCCCTTTGCGGCCAAGAACGTCGCCAAGACGCCGCTCGTCGGCGGCCAATGGCGCGTCAAGGACGGCAACAAGTACGAGATCGTCATCACCGACAACAAGACCGCGCCCGCCATCCCGGTCGCCGGCAAGATGGAGGCGATCGGTTAGTCTATCAATTCCATAAAAGCGCTTGCTGGCATCAAGACGCGCACAATGCATAAGTTCGGTCATTCCGAGGCGCCACCGCAAGGTGGCGAGCCCGGAATCCATAAACCTCGGTCAGTGGTTATGGATTCCGGGCTCGCCGTTTCACGGCGCCCCGGAATGACGCCGCATGAACTTCGGAAGCAATTGACCAGGCCGACGGCATGATGATCGGCTGGATCGACACGGTCATCCAGGGCGTGCTCCTGGGCGGTCTCTACGCGTTGTTCGCGGCGGGACTGTCCCTCATCTTCGGGATCATGCGGCTCGTCAATCTCGCCCATGGCGATCTCATCGTGCTCGCGGCCTTCATCATTCTGGCGGCGGCGCACGTCCTCGGCCTCGATGCCTTCACGGCGACTGTGGTCGCGCTGCCCCTGATGTTTGCGGCCGGCTATGCGTTGCAATTTCTGGTGCTCAACCGCACGCTCGGTTCCGATATCCTGCCGCCTTTGCTGGTGACGTTCGGGCTTTCGATCATCGTCCAGAACAGCCTCTTGGAGATGTTTTCCGCGGACAGCCGGCGGCTCTCGGCCGGCGCCATCGAGACCGCCTCCGTCCCGCTCGGCGGCGGCCTTGCGGTCGGCATGATGCCGCTTGTCACCTTCGTCTCGGCAGTCGCGGTCATCCTGCTGCTCAATATCCTGTTCTACTACACGGCGCTTGGCCGCGCCTTCCGGGCGACCTCGGACGATGCCGACATCGCACAACTCATGGGCATCGAAACGCGGCGCGTTTTCGCCATGGCCATGGCGGTTGCCATGATGGTCGTCACGATTGCGGCGCTCTACCTCGGCATGCGCGCGACGTTCGATCCCACCATCGGGCCGGCGCGCCTGCTCTATGCGTTCGAGGCGGTGATCATCGGCGGGCTCGGGAGTCTGTGGGGGACGCTCGCCGGCGGGGTGATCATCGGCGTCGCCCAGACCGTCGGCGCCAACATCAATCCCGAATGGCAGATCCTCGCCGGGCACTTGGCATTTCTCGCGGTGCTGATGTTGCGGCCGCGCGGCCTGTTCCCGCGCACGGCGGATTGAGAAACCCATGGCGACCGTTGCTTCGCCACATCCCCCTCCCCACCCTCCCCCCCTGGGAGCGCGCGCGTCTCGCCCGCCCTATTGGCACGAGCGAAAAAATGCGG
>WNFT01000817.1_pt1 | contig 26221 bp, 27 predicted proteins | sample 5400191 | NCBI WGS metagenome assembly WNFT01 (sample SAMN13153359, study PRJNA577476) | soil metagenome | isolation source: 80 cm saprolite under Madrone tree | place: USA:California | collected 2016-06-14 | reverse complement strand
CACCGCCGGACACCCCTGAAGGCGCGAGGACTCCCGCGGCCCGCGTGGTCCCCTGCGGTGGCGATCGACCGATCCGCGCGTGTGCATGCAGCAGCGCAGGACGACGGCAGGGGCCTGGCCGGGGAGGTTGAGGTCGCCGAGGAACCGGCCGCCTCTTCGAGGCGGACGCAGATCCTCGAAGCGGTGACGGGCCGGGCCGTTTCCGAACTGACCCGTCGGCGACACCCGCCCGGGCCCTCCGTCACGCGGGGCCGGCTCCCCCGCGGTCGCTCTCGAGCGCGCGGCGGATCCCCGCGTCGGGCACGCGAATCTCCACCCCGGCGCGCTCCTCCTGCAGGAGCATCGCGACCCGCGCGTCCCGCTCGCCCCAGCCCCGGTTGAGCGCCTCGGTCATCTCCTCGAGCGTGATGCTCGCGAGCCGCATCGGCACCTTGTGCTCACGGCCGAGGGCGGTGGCGAGGGTGACATCCTTGTGCGCCAGCCGCAGGGCGAACGCGGGGGGCTCGAACCGTCCGGGAAGGAATTGGTCGACCAGGCCATCGAACGTGCGGCGCCGTCCGGCCGCTCCCTGGCGAACGGCCTGCCACAGGGAGAGCGGCTCGACGCCCGCTTTCACGCCCAGCGTAAAGACCTCCGCCAGCCCGGTCTGGACGATGTAGCTCGCACAGTTGTGGACGAGCTTCGCGATCGAGCCTGCGCCGATCGGCCCGACGTAGTACGGCTGATCGCCGATGGCGCCGAGCACCGGCTTGTGGCGCGCGAAGATCACTTCGTCGCCCCCGACCCAGAGTGCCAGCCGCCGCGTCTCGGCACCGCGGGGGCCGCCGCTCACCGGCGCGTCCAGCATGTGGATCCCGCGTGCCTGGAAGGCCGCGTGGATCCGGCGGACGACCGAGGGCGCGTTGGTCGTGAGATCGAAGTACGTCGTGCCCGCCGCGAGCCCCGCGAGGAGCCCCTGCTCTCCGAGCGCCACCGCCTCCACCTCCGCGGGGCCCGGCAGCGACGTGAACACGAGCTCGCTCGCCGCGGCCACGTCGCGCGGCGTGTCGGCCCAGCTGGCACCGGCCCGGAGATGGGGCGCCGCCGCCTCCCGCCGCACGTCAGAGACGACGAGCTCATGCCCTGCGTTCATGAGACTGAACGCCATATGGCGTCCCATTGTCCCGAGACCGATGAACCCGATCCTCATGACGGCGCCCCCTCCCGGTGGCTCGCGCCCACGGTCGTTGCGCACAGACCCGCTCGTCCACCCGCGGTCATGGCGGCGTCACTGCGCTGCACCGCCGGAGGGACGCCGACCGGCCCTCCCGCCCGCGACCGCGGGCGCCCCCCTCGTCGCCAGGGCGGCCCGGCGCCGGCCTGCCATAATCGGACCGTGGGGCCGCTAAAGGCAAGGGGCGCGGCCCTCCCTGACCCAGGGCGCTCCCCGAGGCGGGGACGCGGCGTTCAGTGATAGAGTCCCCTTCTGAGGAGGGCCGAGGACGATGCCGTCGAACACGTATGACCGCCGCCGGCAGGACGTGGGCAACATCGTGGCGCTCGAGCACGTCAACGTGTGGGTGCCCGACCAGCAGCTCGCCACCATCTTCTGGATCGTGGGCATGGGCTTCACCCGCGACCCCTACCTCATGGTGGGTGTGGACAACATGTGGGTGAACATCGGCCGGCAGCAGTTCCACCTGCCGACCGGCGAGCCCCAGGTGCTGCGCGGGGTGGCCGGCCTCGTCGTGCCCGACCCAGGCGAGCTGACGGAGCGGCTCGACGCCGTCCGCGCCCCGCTCCGGGGGACGCGGTTCGCCTACGAGGTCGAGGGAAAGACCGTCATGGTGACCTGCCCGTGGGGCAACCGTCTCCGCTGCCATCCGCCCTCTCCCGAGTTCGGCGACATGGTCCTCGGCATGCCGTACGTGGAGTTCCCGGTGGCGCCGGGCGACGCGGCCGGGGTGGCGCGGTTCTACACGACCTTCATGGGTGCGCCCGCGAGCGTCGGCGACGACGGCGCCGGGGTGGCGGCCCGGGTGCGGGTGGGCGGCGTCCAGGCCCTCGTGTTCCGGGAGACCACCGAGCCGCAGCCCGCGTACGACGGCCACCACATCGCCATCTACATCGCCGACTTTTCGGGGCCGCACCGTCGCCTGCTCGAACGCGGGCTCATCACGCGGGAGACCGGCGAGTACGAGTGGCGGCTACAGTCCGTCGTGGACCCCGACGACGGCCGGCTCCTTTTCGAGATCGAGCACGAGGTCCGCAGCCTCACGAACCCGCTCTACCTGCGGCCCCTCGTCAACCGCAATGCCGCGCAGCGGCAGCGCACCTACCAGCGCGGCCGCGACGCCTTCGTGCCGGGGATGGGCTAGGGGCGTCGGCGGTGGCCGGCGCCCGGCCGCCCGCACCCTCGCCGCGCCGAACGGCCGGCGATTTCCGACGGCCGGGGATCCCCGGCGAGGGAGGAGACTCGTGAACGCAGCCGCGGTCGTGGCCGACATCCTCAAGCGCGAAGGGGTGCGGGTCCTCCTCGGCTACCCCGTCAACCCGATCATCGAGGCCGCCGCCGAGGCCGACATCCGCACGATCATCGTGCGCCAAGAGCGGACCGGCCTGCACATGGCCGACGCGATGAGCCGGGTGTCGTCCGCCGAGCGCATCGGCGTGTTCGCCATGCAGCACGGCCCCGGGACGGAGAACTCGTTCGGCGGCGTCGCGCAGGCCTACGGCGACTCGGTCCCGATCGTCGTGCTCCCCGCCGGCTACCCGCGGCGGCTCCTCAACATCCCCCCCAACTTCAGCTCGTTTCTCAACTACCAGCACGTCACCAAGTGGGCCGAGCAGGTGATCCTGGCCGACGCCGTGCCGGACGCCATGCGCCGCGCCTTCACCCAAGTGAAGAACGGCCGCCCACGGCCGGTCCTCTGCGAGCTGCCCTACGACCTCCTCCGCGAGGAGGTGCCCGACGGCTGGACCTACACTCCCGCGCCGCGGTTCCGCACGGGACCCGACCCGCGCGCCGTCGCCGAGGTCGCCGCGGCGCTGGTGGCGGCCGAGCGACCGGTCATCTACGCGGGCCAGGGCGTGCACTACGCGCGCGCGTGGAGGCAGCTCCGCGACCTCGCCGAGCTGCTCGAGGCGCCGGTGACGACGAGTCTTCAGGGCAAGAGCGCGTTCCCGGAGACGCATCCCCTGTCGCTCGGCTCCGGCGGCCGCTCGATCTCGAAGGCGCTCCATCATTTCCTCACGAACGCCGACCTGATCTTCGGTATCGGCTGCAGCTTCTCGACGACCACCTACGGCGTCGCGATGCCGAAGGGCGCGCGGATCGCGCACGCCACCCTCGACCCGGCCGACATCAACAAGGACCTGCGGGCGGAGTGGGCCTTGGTCGGCGACGCGGGGCTCACCCTCGAGGCCCTCCTGGCCGAGGTCCGCGACCGCCTCCACGGTGGCCCGCGAGGCCGCTCGGGCGCCGTCACCCAGCAGATCAAGCAGCTCAAGAGCGAGTGGCTCGGCCAGTGGATGCCCCGGCTCCTGTCCGACGCGACGCCGCTCTCGCCCTACCGGGTCATCTGGGATCTCCTGCACACCGTGGACGTCGCCAACACGATCATCACGCACGACGCCGGCAGCCCGCGCGACCAGATCTCGCCGTTCTGGGAGCCGGTCGCGCCCCTCACCTACATCGGGTGGGGCAAGACGACGCAGCTCGGCTATGGCCTCGGGCTCGCGATGGGCGCCAAGCTCGCCGCCCCCGACAAGCTCTGCGTCAACGTCTGGGGCGACGCCGCCATCGGCTTCACCGGCATGGACTTCGAGACGGCCGTGCGCGAGCGGATCCCGATCCTCTCGGTGCTCCTCAACAACTTCTCGATGGCGATCGAGCTAAAGGTGATGAAGGTCGCGACCGAGAAGTACCGCTCCACCGACATCAGCGGACACTACGCCGACTTCGCCCGCGCCTTGGGCGGCTGGGGCGAGCGGGTGACCGAGCCCGGCGCGATCGTCCCCGCGATCAAGCGCGCGATCGAGAAGACGCGCGAGGGCACGCCGGCCCTCCTCGAGTTCATCACCGAGAAGGCCGTGGACTTCTCGATCTTCCCCTGACACCCCGGCGTCCGTCAGCGAAGGCCAGGACCGCCGGATGATCCGCGTGGCCGTGCTGGATGACTATCAGGGGGTCGTCCTGGCGCTCCCGTGCTGGAAGCGGCTCGACGGCCGGGCCCGCGTCGATTTGTTCCGCGACACGCTCGGCGACGAGGGTGCGCTCGCCGCGCGCCTGGCCCCCTACGGGGTGATCGTCCCGATCCGGGAGCGGACACGCTTCTCCGCCTCGCTGCTGGCTCGTCTGCCTGCGCTGCGGCATCTCGCCATGACCGGCCGCAACACCGGCCACGTGGACGTGGCCGAGGCCACCCGGCGAGGCATCCTCGTGACCGCCACCGAGGGCAGCGCCGCCTCGGCGCCCGAGCACACGATCGGCCTCCTCCTGGCGATCGTCCGTCGGATCCCGCAGGAGGATCGGGCGCTGCGCGACGGGCGCTGGCAGGAGAGCGTCGGCGTCGAGCTCAGCGGCAAGACCCTCGGCATCCTCGGCCTCGGCCGGATCGGCACGCGCATGGCCGCCTTCGGCCGCTTGCTCGGCATGCGGGTCCTCGCCTGGGGCCCCACCCTCACCGCCGACCGCGCCGAGGCCGCCGGCGTCGTCCGGCTGGGACTCGACGACCTCTTCAGGGAGAGCGACGTCGTCAGCGTCCACCTGCGCCTGTCGGAGCAGAGCCGGGGCCTGGTGGGCCGGCACCTCCTCGGGCTCATGAAGCCGACCGCGTACCTCGTCAACACTGCCCGGGGGCCGATCGTCGACGAGCCGGCGCTCCTCGGCGCCCTGCGCGAGCGGCGCATCGCGGGGGCGGCGTTGGACGTCTTCGACGTGGAACCGCTGCCGCGGGACCACCCGCTCCTGAGCCTCGACAACGTCGTCCTGACGCCCCACCTCGGTTACGTGACGCGAGAGGCGTACCACACCTTCTTCGAGCAGGTCGTCGAGAACATCGTGGCCTGGCTCGACGGCCAGGTTCCGGCGAGGTCGCTCAACCCGGAAGCGTTCGCCCAGCGCCAGCCGGCGACCTAGCGAGAGCTGGCGAGGCTCGCGTCCGCCCCGGCTCCCGCGACGTCCACCCAGGCCCGTTGCGCCAAGGACTCCAGGACGGCGTCGAGAACGGCCTGAGCGCCGTACCCGTCGCCGAAGGACGGTGCCGGCGTCTGGCCTCCCTCGATCCCTTCGAGCAGGCGCGCGACCAGCGGGGCGATCGTCGTCAGACCGAGCACCTCCAGCTGATCGCCGGTCGCCGGGGTCGGGATCCCCCCCGCCACCGACACGGCCTCGAGAGCGCCTCCCGACGACGCCGCGTGGAGCCCTCCGTCGAACCAGCGCGCCCCGTCGCGGGAGAACCGGTAAACGAGGGTGCCCCGGCTCCCGCTCGCCTCGAGCGAGTGCTCGTTCATGCCATGGGCGGCGCGGCTCACGCTCAAGGTGACCCGGGCGCCGGTCGCGAGCTCACCGACGACGGTGCAGAAGTCTTCGGCGTCAGCGGGGCGCCCGGCTCCCGGGATGCCTCGGGACGGGTAGGCCACGCCGGCGGTCGCCGCCAGGCGAACGAACTCGCCGAAGTTCCACCGGACGAGGTCGATCAGATGCACTCCCATGTCGCCCATGGCACCGTGGCCCGCCTCCGCGCGGTCCATACGCCACGTCGGCGCGACCGCCTCGTCGGCGAACCGGCTGCCCAGAAAGCGCGCCTGGACGTGGAACACGCGGCCGAGCGCGCCCTCCTGGACCATGGCGTTGAATCGCCGCATCGCGGCGGGGAACCGCCAGTTGAAGCCCGTCATCGCCACTCGACCGGCGCCCGCCGCCGCCTCCGCCATCGCGCGCGCCTCCGAGCGGGTGAGGGCGAGCGGCTTCTCGCAGAGGACGTGGGCCCCGCCGGCAAGTGCCCGGAGGGCGATGGCCGCGTGAAGGCGGGGCGGTGTCGCGATCACGACCACCTCCGGCCGCGCGCGCTCCAGCATCTCCTCCCAGCGCGTGAACACCTGCTCGACACCGTAGCGATCAGCGATCGCTTTGGCGCCCGCCTGGTCACGCTGGCAGACCGCCACCACGCGGCAGCCGCTGGCCTGGAAGGCGGGAATGTGGGCGCGACCGAAGCCGAGACCGACGACGCCGACCGTGCGGCTCTTCATGGCGCCTCCCTGGGGTGGACTCAGATCACGCCCGTGGCGCGGAGGCTCAGGATCTCCTCGGCGCCGTACCCGAGCTCGGCGAGGATCGAGTCCGTGTGCTCGCCGAGCGTGGGAGCCCGTTGACGGAAGCGCCCCGGAGTCTCGGACAGCTCGACCGGCGCCGGCGCGAGCGGCGCCGGCCGCGGAAGGCCGGGATACTCCCTGTCCTGGAGGAGCCCGGCGGCCCGGATGTGGGGGTCGTCCAGCGCCTGCTGGGGAGAGTAGAGCGGCGCCGCGGGAATCTTCGCCGCCTCGAGTGCCGCGAGCGCCCCGGCGGTCGTGCGCTCGGCGGTCCACTCCGACATGCGTTTGGAGATGATCTCGCCGTGGTCGCCGCGCGCCTCGTCATCCTTGAACCGGGGATCGTTGAGCCAGCGCTCCTCGCCCATGAGCCGGGCCCAGCGGGCGAACATCGGATTGCCGATGGCGTAGGCGACGATCCAGCCGTCCTGAGTGCGGAAGAGGTCCGACGGCGCCGCGGTCTGGCCCCGGTTCAGGGTCGCCACGCGGTTGGCCCGGATCACCTGCTGCTCCACGAGGGCTGGGTTGTTGAAGGCGAGCGCGGTGCGGAGGAGCGCCCCCTCGACCTTCTGGCCGCGGCCGGTCTTCTGGCGGGCCAGGAGTGCTGCCAGGGTTCCCAAGGCCGCGAGCGCCGCCGTCCCGCAGTCGACCCAGGCCACGGCCGCCCTGAGCGGCTGCTCCGGCGTGCCGGTCAGGTAGGCCGACCCGCACATCACCTGGCCGACGCCGTCGAAGCCGTGCCTGCCGCTCCACGGCCCGCCGGCGCCGAAGGCGGTGACGGTCGTCAGGATGATGTCCGGCTTCACCTGGCGGAGGCTCTCGAGGTCGAGGGCGAGTGACTGCAGGACTGCGGGCGGGAGGTTCGCCACGACGACGTCGGCCGTCGCCACGAGCCTCCTGACGATCAGGCGCCCCTCCGGGCACGCCGGGTCGAGCGTCATGGCGCGCTTGTTGCGGTTCATGACGAGGTAGAGCCCGCCCGCATCATCTGCGCCGACCGGTGCCACCCAGCGGTCCTCACCCCCACCGCGCCGCTCGACGCGGATCACGTCGGCGCCAAAGTCGGCGAGGAGCGCTGCGCAGTACGGCCCGGCGATGTAGCGCCCGAAATCGAGCACCCTGATCCCCGCGAGAACGTCCGTCACGCCGCCACGGTCCTCCACCCCACACCTCCAGACGGCGAATGCTACCATGCCGATTCGCGCCCGAGACCCGGCGCCCCGACCCGAGAGCTCTCGCCCGAGACCCGCTAGAATAGCGCGGCGGACGACCGCCAGAGGACGCGACATGAGCGCCGAGGGCAGCGAGACGTCGGACCCGGCGCGGGGGGAAGGGGACGGCCATGGCCTCCGGGCTCGCTGAGCGCTTCCAGACCCTGCACGAGATCGTCAAGGCCGCCCGCGCCACCCTCACCCGGGGCCCGTGGGACTATCTCGTCGGGGGGACGGAGACCGAGACGACCGTCCGCCGCAACCGCGGGGCGCTCGACGCCATCGCCTTTCGCCCGCGCGTCTTGCGCGACGTCTCCCGGGTCGACTGCGCCTCCACCTTCCTCGGCCGCTCCGTGCGCCTGCCCGTCCTGCTGGCGCCCATCGGGGGGCTCGAGACGTTCGACCCGGGCGGCGGCGCCACCGTCGCCCGCGCGTCAGCGGGGTTCGGCGTCCCCCAGATGTTGAGTTCGGTCTGCCTGCCCGGCCTCGAGGCGACGGCGAAGGCCGCGGACAACTTCCGCATCTACCAGCTCTACGTGCGGGGCGACGACGCCTGGGTGGACGACCACGTCCGGCGTGCGGCGGACCACGGGTACGCCGCCTTCTGCATCACCGTCGACGCCGCGCACTACAGCCGGCGCGAGCGCGACCTCGCCACCCGCTACGTGAAGCCCTGGCGGCAGCGCGCCAGCGGCGCCGAACACCAGGCGGGCGTCACCTGGGATCACGTCAAGCGCTTCAAGGACACGCACGAGGTACCCCTCATCCTCAAGGGGGTGGCGACCGCCGAGGACGCCGCCCTCTGCGTGGAGCACGGCGTGGACGTCGTCTACGTCTCCAACCACGGCGGGCGCCAGCTCGACCACGGTCGGGGGACGATGGAAGTCCTACCGGAAGTGCTGGCGGCGGTGCGGGGACGGGCCCGCGTGATCGTCGACGGCGGCTTTCTGCGGGGCACCGACGTCGTCAAGGCCGTAGCGACGGGCGCCGACTTGGTGGCGCTTGGCCGCCTGCCGTGCTTCGGTCTGGCCGCCGGCGGCCAGGCTGGCCTCCAGCGGACGCTCGAGATCCTCGAAGAGGAGGTCCGGATCTGCCTGGGCCTCCTGGGCGTCGGCGGCTGGGCCGCCCTCGACCACTCCTACCTGCACGCGGCGGCGCCCGTCACCCTCCCGCACGTCACGAGCGCGTTCCCGCTTCTCGGCGAGGGGTACTGAACCCGCTCCACAAGGCGGCCAGCCGCTCGAGCGCCGCTCGCGGAAGGGGCCCCTTCGCCACGCACTCTGCGGCGTACTCGAGCTGCTCCACGCTCGAATAGCCGACGAGGACGGTCGACACGGCATCGTGGCCGATGGCGAAGCGGAGCGACGCCTCGACGACGCTCCCCGCGTGGCCCTCTTGGACCAGCGCCGCCAGCTGCTGGGCCCGCCGGACGTCCGCCCGGTAGTCCGGACCCGACGCGATCGGCTCCACGGAGGGCGCGGCGATCGGGTGCCGGCTCTCCACCCCGCTCAAGGTCCCCGCCGCCAGGACGCGGATGCCGATCACCCCGGTGGCCGTCTGGCGCGCGCGAGCGAGCAGGCCCGCGAAGTCCTGGGCGGGAAAGCCCGGCGGCACGTCCGCGCCGGCGCTCGGATTCAGGAGGTTATAGCAGACCTGGGCCGTGTCGAGGACCCGCGCGCCGATGATCCGGTGGAGCGCCGCCGTCTCGCCGAGGGCGGTGATGCCGAGGCAGCGGACCTTGCCCTCTTGCCGCAGGCGCTCCAGCGCGGGCACGACCTCGTCCAGGACGAGCCGCGCGCCCACGGTCCCGGGCGGGCCGCCGTCGGCGACGAGGTTGTGGAGCTGCAGCAGGTCGACCTGCTCCCGCTGAAGGCGCCCCAGGCTCGCCTCGAGCGAGGCCCTGACGGCCTCGGCGACGCGCCCGTGGTCCTCGGGCTCGACCCGGAACTTCGTCCCGACGAGGACGGGCGCGCGGAGCGTCCGGAGGACCCGCCCCACATTCCGCTCCGACTCGCCCGCCCCGTAGGACGGCGCGGTATCGTAGTAGGTGATCCCGAGGGCCAGGGCGCGCCCGACCGCGCGCTCTTGATCGGCGGGCGTCCCCCGGATCATCAAGCCGCCGACGTTCCCGCACCCGAACCCCAAGGTCGAGACCGTGAGGCCCGTCTTCCCAAGGCTTCTCTGCTCCATCCCTGCCTCCTCGGATCGTTCAGTGACTGACGGAACGCGCGCCCTCGACCATCGCCCTGAGCTTGGCGAACGCGAGCTCCCGGGGGAGGTACTTCATCCCGCAGTCAGGCGCGACGACGAGCCGCGACGCCGGCACGTGCTTCAGTGCCTCGCTGATCCGCTCCGCCACGACCGACGGCGTCTCCGCGGTGGGAGCGCCGAGGTCGAGGACCCCCAGCACGATCGTCTTCGACGGCAGTGCCGCCAGCACCGAGAGGTCGAGCCGCGGCTGGGCGGCCTCGATCGAGATCTGCCGGGCGGCCGAGCGGTCGAGCTCGGGCAGGAAGGAGTAGCCGCTCGGCTTTTCCTTCACGGTGAAGGCGTAGCCGAAGCACAGGTGGACCACCGTCGTCTTGACGATGCCGCGGAGCGCCCGGTCGATCGCGGGGATGGCGTAGGCGCGGGCCTTGTCGGGCCGGGCCTGGAGATACGGCTCGTCCAGCTGGAGCACGTCGGCCAGGCCCTCGAGCTCGCGCAACTCGGCGTTGACGGCGTCGGCGTAGGCCATCGCCAGGCGCTCTTCGTCCCGGTAGTAGTCGTCCTGGGCGAGCTGGGTCAGGGTGAAGGGACCGGGCAGGGTCACCTTGATCTCTCGCGCGGTCAGGTCGCGCAGGAAGCGGGCGTCGCGCACGTGCACGGGACGCTCGCGCACGATGGGGCCGACCACGCGGGGGACCCGCGTCGGCTTGCCGGTGCGGCTCACGGCCATCCCCGGCCGGTCGAGGTCGACGCCGCCCAGCGCCGTGGCGAACTGGTTGAAGTAGCTCTCGCGTCGCTGCTCGCCGTCGCTGACGATGTCGACGCCGGCCCGCTCCATGTCCTGCACGGCCAGTCGCACGGCGTCGTCCTGGGCCTCCCCCAGGAGGGGGTCGGGGACGCGCCACACGTCGGGCATGCGCACGCGGGGGACGCCGCTCGACAGAAGCGTCGCGGGATCCACGAGCCAGCGAGGCTGCGGATAGCTGCCGACGACGGCCGTCGCCAGCCCGGACCCGGCGGGCGCCGGGCGCCTCAAAAGACCGCGAGGGGGTTCGCCGGCGATCCGGTGCCGCCGACGACCTTGAGGGGCGCGATGACCAGCATGAACTCGCTCCGCCCCTCCTCGATGCTCGCGCGCGCGAGCGGCTCGAGGAGCGCGTTATCGAGGAGGGCCACGCCATAGGCGAAGAGCGCCGCGTGGACGCCCCACGGGATGTCGTAGCCGATGGGGAGGTGGTCGAGCATGTCCCAGACGAGCACGCTGACGTCGTGGTCGCGCAGGAAGGAGAGACACGAGACGTGCAGGCCCGGACGCTCCTGCCGCCCCGGCCCGAACGGCCGGCTGTAGGGCCTGTCGGCGTTCGCGGCCTGCCAGGCCTCCCGGCCGGCGTAGACGCAGACGGCGTCCCCCGGCTCCAGGGTCATTCCGGTCGCCGTCAGGATGTCCTCGAGCTCCCAGCCGTGCACGGGCGTCTCCTGGGTCACGCAGGGGACGCCCCGATGGCGCGGGACGTCCAGCATCACGCCGCGCGTGATGATGCCGTCGGCCCAGTGCTCGATCGCCCCGAACGTCGCGCCGTCGAAGGTGATCTCCTTCCGAGGGTCGCGCCCGTTCCACATCGCCTCGTCGTCCCACGTGTGGCACAGCGCGTCGATGTGGGTGGAGGCCACGCCGTGGTAGAAGATGCCGTAGTAGTCGGCGGCGAAGCCGCCCGTCCCCCGCGGCAGCGTCCGCATGTAGTGCTGGGCGGGAAGCGCGTTGTTCGGACCCGGTTCCGTGGGGAAAGGCCGGCTCAGCGACATCGACCGGCCCGAGCGGACGAGGCGCGCCGCCGCCGCCCGCTTGGCCGGCGTGATGAGGTTGATCGCGCCGACCTGGTCGTCAGCACCCCACCGCCCCCAGTTTCGCCGGTCGCGAATCGAGGAGCGCACTTCCTGCGCCGTCGGTAATGGCCGTGCTGGCATGTCCGCCTCCGACTCCCGCCGAGCTCACCGCCCCCGGCCGTCGGACGGCGATGGTAGCAGGCACGGTGCGCAGGTCAATAGCCGCCGCGCCGCTCGGGCGCGGTTGAGTGGCCGGCCGGGGCCTGGTATCGTTGGCGGCACTTCGACGGCGGGCCGCGGCGGCCGTCTTTCCACCGCGGGCCGCCCGCTTCCCCCCCGTGAGAGCACGTGGTGTAGACGAGATCGGCGGCGTCGACGCCGCCAGAGGAGAAGACGACATGGCCCACCTGAGGATCCCCCTGGACGCGCAGCGGTTCGCCACCGGCCTGACCTGGAAGGACTACATGGCGCAGATGGGCGACACCCGCGCTCGCACCGAGGACAACTATCAGAAGGCCGTGCTGACGGAGGAGGAGCGACGCTTCTTCAGTGGCCTCGGCCAGGTGCGGTACGCGCTGATGCTCGCCGAGAACTGGTGCGGTGACGTCCACCGAAACTCGCCGGTGCTGGCCCGCATCGTGGAGGCGATGCCGACCTGCGACCTCCGCGTGCTCTTCCGTGATCAGAACTTGGACCTGACGGACTGCTTCCTGAACAACGGCTATCGGTCCATCCCGATCCTCGTCTTCTACGACAAGGACTGGAACGAGCTCGGGCGCTGGATCGAGCGGCCCGCCGCCGCCACCCAGCGCATGCTCGGCATCCGCGCCAAGACGCTCGACGCCGCCCCGCCCGACCAGCAGGACGCGGCGATGACCGAGTTCCGGAAGCAGTTCCAGGCCGCCTACGACACGGCCCCCGACAAGAGCCTCTGGCGGGACGCCGTCAGGGAGGTGCGGCAGGTCCTGGAGACGCGGCTCGGGCTCGCGACCAAGAAGTAGCCCGCGGCGGCGCCGATGCGGGTCGCGACCTGGTGGGGCGAGAGTCGCTTCACCATCGACGAGGTGCCCGAGCCGGTCGCGGGGCCGGGCGAGGTCGTGGTCGCCGTCCACACCTCCGGCATCTGCGGAACCGACGTCCACACCACCCAGGGGCTCTTCCCGCGGCCGGTCGGGACGGTGCTGGGCCATGAGTACTCGGGCGTCGTGCGCCGGGTGGGCCGCGGGGTGAGCCGCCGCCTGGTGGGGCGCGCGGTGGCCTGCGAGCCCTCGTACGGGTGCGGCGAGTGCGCCGAGTGCCTGGCGGAGCGCGTGAGCCAGTGCCCGCGCTGCGTCCGCGTCGGCGGCTTCGCCGAGCGCGTCCTGCTGCCCGCGGGCTGCGTGCATCCGCTGCCCCGCGGTCTCGATCTCGCCACGGCCGCGCTGACGGAGCCCGCCGCCTGCTGTCTGGCCGGCCTCGAGATGTTCCCCGTGCCGCGCGGGGCGACGGTGGTCGTCATCGGCGGAGGCATCATGGGGCTCCTCACCCTCGTGCTCGCCCGTCGGCGGCGGGCGCGGCACCTCATCCTGTCCGACCCGCTCGAGGAGCGCCGCCGGATCGCCCGGCGGCTCGGGGCGAGCGTCGTCGTCGATCCCGCGCGGGAGAGCCTGCGCGAGCGGGTGACGGCGCTCACGCGCGGCCGCGGGGCGGACCTCGTCTGCGAGGCCGTGGGGAAGCCCGAGCTGGTGGCCGAGGCCCTGGCTCTCGCCAAGCCGACCGGCGTCGTCCAGCTCGTCGGCGTGAGCCCGCACACGAGTCGGCTCCCGCTCGACCTCTGGGACATCCACTACCGCGAGCTGAGGCTCGGGGGCGCGTTCGGCCGCGGCACCGCCTTTCGCCGCGCGCTCGCCCTCATGCCCGGGCTCGGCGTGAAGCGGCTCGTCACCGCGAGCTTTCCGCTGGAACGAGTCGCCGAGGCCTTCGCCCACGCCGCGGCCGGGAGGGGCGCCAAGACCGTCATCACGCCGGGCGCCGCGTAGCCGGCTCCGACGACGGCCCCGGCTCCGGGGGCGCCCGGTACCAACATCGGGAGCGGCGGCAGGTCCTCGTCCGCCCGAGGACGACCGTCACCCGTGACCGATCCGGATCGCCTCGAGGTCGCCGTCGAGGATGCCGGTCGGCATGGTGACCTCTTCAGCCGGCGTGACGCGGGCGATGGCGTCCGGCCGGCGTGTCGTATAGTACGACTCCATGACCGAGCCGCCGGCACCCCCGCGCTTCGTGACGCTCCCCGAGATCCGCCAGGCCGCCCGGCGGCGCCTGCCCCGCGCGGTCTGGAACTTCGGCGCCGGCGGGGCGGAGACGGAGACGACCCGCCGCCGCAACCGCCGCCATCTGGACCGCCTCGCCATCCAGCAGAACGTCCTCGTCGACGTGCGCCAGATCGACCTCCGCACGAGCCTTCTCGGCGTGCCGCTGGCGTGGCCGGTGACGGTCGCGCCCATGGGCGGCCTGGTCCTCTTCCATCCCGAGGGCGACCTGGAGATGGCGCGGGGGACGGCGCAGGCGGGTACCCTCCTCTGGGTGAGCGGCTCCACGGGCTGGCCGGTCGAGCAGGTCGCCAAGGCCGGCGCCGGGCCGCAGATGTTCCAGCTCTACCACCACGGCGACCGCGGCTGGGTGAGCGAGCTGCTCGGGCGCGTGGAAGCCTCCGGCTACCAGGCAATCGTCCTCACCGTCGACGTCCAGCTCTACGGCCGCCGCGAGCGCGACATCCTCGCGCGCTTTAGCCCGCGGAAGGCGATGGAGATCGCCCCCAACCCGCGCGGGCCGAACCCCGAGTACCAGGCCCGCCTCACCTGGGCGGATGTCGAGTGGCTCTTGAAGACGACGCGGCTGCCGGTCGGGATCAAGGGAATCATGACGGTTCGCGACGCCCGCCGCGCGGTGGACATGGGCGTGCGGCTCATCTGGGTCTCCAACCACGGAGGCCGCCAGCTCGACCACACGCAGTCGACCATCGACGCCCTCCCGCCGATCGTCGACGCCGTGGCCGGCGCCGCGGAGATCGTGATCGACGGCGGCTTCTCGCGCGGAACCGACGTCGTGAAGGGAATGGCACGGGGGGCGACGGCGGTCGCGGTGGGCCGGACGGTCCTCTGGGGCCTCGGCGCCGACGGCGGCGCGGGCGTCGCCCGCGCCCTCGAGATCCTGCGCGAGGAGGTCCGCACGACGCTGGGCCTCTGCGGGCGCACCAGGATCGCCGAGCTCACGCCCGACCTGATCTTCAGGATCGACTGAGACCCTGCCCATGCAGCTCGTACGCTACGGACGCGCCGGGGCCGAGAAGCCCGGCCTCATCGACGCGGACGGCACCCTGCGCGACCTGTCGCGCGTGGTGCGAGACATCACGCCCGATGTCCTCTCGCCGGCCGGTCTCAAGCGCCTGCGCGCGGTCAAGCCGTCGAGGCTTCCGGTGGTTCGGGGCCGGCCCCGGCTCGGCTGCCCGGTCTCCGGCGTCGGCAAGATCGTCTGCATCGGTCTCAACTACACGGACCACGCCCACGAGGTCGGCCTGCCGCTCCCGGCGGAACCGCTCCTCTTCCTCAAGGCCACGAGCGCCATCACCGGCCCCGGCGACACGATCGTCCGGCCGCGCGACGCCGTGAAGCTCGACTACGAGGTCGAGCTCGGCGCTGTGATCGGGCGGGACGCGCGCAACGTCAGAGAGGCGGACGCGCTCGGGCACATCGCCGCCTACTGTGTCGTGGACGACGTCTCCGAGCGCGCGTTCCAGATGGAGCACGGTGGGACGACCACCAAAGGCAAGAGCGCCGACACCTTCGCGCCGATCGGGCCGTGGCTCGCCACCGCCGACGAGGTGAGGGACCCCCAGGCGCTCGAGCTCTGGACGACCGTCAACGGCGAAGCGCGCCAGCGCGGCAAGACGGCGAACATGATCTTCGGCGTCCGTCACCTCGTGGCTTATGTCAGCCGCTTCATGTCGCTGCGCGCGGGCGACATCCTCTCGACGGGGACGCCGGCGGGCGTCGCCCACGGGATGAAGCCGCCGCGCTACCTTGAGCCCGGCGACCTGGTCGAAATGGGCATCACCGGGCTCGGCGTCCAGAAGACCCGCGTCGTCAGCCGGTGAGGCGTGCCCCCACAGGAGCTCCCATGCGCATCCACAACCTGTACGCCGACGCGAGCGGCCAGACACACTTCCGGGACATCCAGGTCGAGTGGGTCGAAGAAGGACACGGGGGCAAGCTCTCCCGGCGCTTCCCCGCCGCCGGGATCATCTTCCGCCAGGTGCCGCCCACCTACGACCTCGACTGGCATCCGGCGCCCCGCCGCCAGTACATCATCAATCTCGATGCCGGCGTCCGGATCACCGCCAGTGACGGGGAGAGCCGCGTCATCGGCGCGGGCGAGGTGATCCTGGTCGAGGACACGACGGGCAAGGGGCACCTCTCGAAGGCGGTCGACGGCAAGCTCCGCCACTGCATCTTCGTGCCGACCGACTAGCGCGTCCCGCCCGCCCGGGGGTGACCCATGATCCCCCGCCACGCGGCGAGCGCCCTGGGCTCGTCGATCTGGCCCGGGCGCGCCGTCTCCCCCGACCTACGGGACCAGCACGATCTTGCCGTAATGGCCCGGCTCCATCACGGCCTCGTGGGCGCGCGGAGCCTCGGCGAGCGGCAGCTCCCGGCCGACGACCGGGCGCAGCGTCCCGGTCCGCAGCCCCTCCACGAGGGTGGCGTGGATTCCGGCGAGCTGGGCCGGCGTCGAGTGGAAGAGCGCCATGCCGAGGATTGCGGCGTCCTTGTTCATGGCGAGCCGGGCGTTGATCTCGACCGGGCCGCGGTTGCCGATCACGACGATCCGTCCGCGCAGGGCGACGATCCCGAGGTCCTTCTGGAGGTTCGCGTTCGCGAGCATCTCGAGGACGATGTCCGGACCCCGCCCGCCGGTGAGGCGCGTCAGCTCGTCGAGGTAGTCGGGCGCGGTGTGGTCGAGGGCGTGGTGGGCCCCCTGCGCGAGCACGAGCCGCCGGCCGCGGTCGGTCCCCGCGGTGCCGATCACGGTGAGGCCGCGCGCCCGCGCGAGCTGGACCGCCGCGATGCCGACCCCCCCGCTCGCGCCGTGGACGAAGACGGTCTCACCGGCCTCGGCGTGGGCGCGATTGAAGAGCGCGTGGTAGGCGGTGGCGTACGGGATGTTCAGCGCCGCGCCCTGGGCGGGGGCCACGTTGGGGGGCAGCGGGTGGACCTGAGAGCGCTCGCAGAGGCAGAGCTCGGCGTAGGCGCCGGTGAGGGTGCCGCCCACGTAGACGCGATCGGCGGCCTTCAGGTCGGTGACGCCGGAGCCGACCGCTTCCACGACTCCTGCCGCGTCGGAGCCGGGCGTGTAGGGCAGCTTCGGCCCGCGGTTGTCGACGTTCGCGCGCAGATAGGTGTCCACCGGGTTCACGCCGACGGCGTGGTTGCGGATGAGCACCTGGTTGGGACCGGGCTGGGGCGCGGGGACCTCCACCAGCTTCAAGACGGACGGGCCGCCGTACTCCGAGACGCGGATCGCCTTCATCGCCGGGGCTCCCCTCGGGGCTTGGCCCAGTACGCGCGGGCGGCCGGGAAGACGGTCTGACAGGCGGTCGCCTCCGCCGGCCCGTCCAGCGTGTCGGCCGCGGCGCGCCAGACCGCGTAGTGCGGCATCGTCCGATGGGCTTCCAGCGCGGCCTGATCGTCGTAGACCTCGTAGAAGTAGTAGACGTTCTCGTCGCGCCCGTCCTGGAGGACGTTGAACCGGAGGCAGCCCGCCTCGTCCCGTTCGGACGCAAGCGCGTCCACCTCGATCGCCTCGAGAAAGCGCTGGCGCAGCTGCGGCTTGACGCGCACCTTCACCCACATCGCAAGCATCGAGACCCCCCATGTCGTTAGGAGATGCGTCGGCCGCCCTACTGTATCCTCTGCGATCGGGCGGACGCCAGCCGAGGCGCGCCTGTCAGCGCCGCGACGTCCCTCCACCGGCCTCGTTGGCGAGGCGCTCGCCCGATCTTGACACGGGCCGGGCAGGGTGATGAAGTGGGCCGGACCTAAGGTGGAGGGTCCCGATGGCCGAGGTCGTTCTAGCGGCACTGACGTCCCACGCCCCCATGATCACGGGAAAACCGGAGGTGTCGAGGCCCGAGCAGCGGGACCGGCTGTACGACGGCTTCCACGCGCTCCGCCGGCGGCTCGCCGTGGCGCGCCCCGACCTCCTGGTCATGTTCGTGAACGACCATCTCCAGAACTTCCCCTACAGCAACATGCCCGCCTTCTGCGTCGGCGTGGCCAAAGACTACGACGCGCCGAGCGCGGGCGGCGCCCGGCTCATGCGGATCCCGCCTCGAAAGGTGCCGGGCGCCCCCGAATGGGGCATGGCGCTCCTCGAGAGCGGCCTCGCCGCGGGCTTCGACTTCGCCTACTCCCACGAAATCGAGAGCTGGGACGAGCTGGCCGTCCCGCTGTACTTCCTGACGCCGGACGGCACGATCCCGGTCTCGCCGGTCTACACCAACTGCGGGGCGCCCCCGCTGCCGACCCCACGGCGCTGCCACGAGATGGGCGCGTTCGTGGGGGCGTTCATCCGGTCCCGGCCGGCCACGGAGCGTATCGCCCTCCTCGCCACCGGGGGAATCTCGCACTGGGTCGGCACGCCCGAGACGGGGCGGATCAACCCCGAGTTTGACCACCGCGTGCTGGACCACGTCGCCCGCGCCGACGCCGAGGCGCTCACCCGCCTCACGGAGGCGGAAATCGAACGCGACGGCGGCAACGGGGGCCAGGAGATCCGCAACTGGCTCGCGCTGCTCGGCGCCGTCCCCGGCTGGAAGGGCGAGGTGCTCGCCTACGAGCCCGTCCCGGAGTGGATCACCGGCTGCGCGACCGTGTGGGTGCATCCATGATCAGGGCTTCCTACACCCTCAACAAGATCCTGACCGCGCTCGCCCGCCAGCACGCGACGGCGGCGCGGCTCACCGACGACGACCTCGTCGGTCATGACCTCAGCGCGGCCGAGCGGGCGGCGCTCACGGCGGGAGACATCACGAGCCTCTATCATCTCGGCGCCAATCCGTATCTGATTCGTCGGGTGTTCAGGTCCCGCTTCTCGATCTGACGTCGGCGCGCACACGCGACCCCGACCTCCCGACCGGACGGGCGGAGCCCGGGAGCCTCGCACGGACGCCGAGGGCATCGACTCGGCGATGGAGGACCCTATGCCAGTTCGCTTCCTCGGTCACGCCGTCCTGAAGGTTCGCAACCGCGGCCGCGCCGAGGCGTTCTACCACGACGTCCTCGGCCTGCCCGTCGCCGCCCGGTCGGACGAGTTGCGGATGACCTTCTTCACGCTCGGCCGGCACCACGACCTCGCGATTCTCGAGGTGGGCGAGGACGCGCCCGGCGCCGACCCCAAGGGCGTCGGCCTCTTCCACGTCGCCTTCAACGTCGGCGACACGCTGGACGACCTGCGGGCGATGAAGGCGCGACTGGACGCGCACGGGATCACGATCCAGCGTACGGCCGACCACAAGGTCTCGTGTTCTCTCTACGTCAACGACCCCGACGGCAACGGCATCGAGCTCTACGTCGACACGAGCGAGGCCTGGCGGCAGGACCCCTCGCTCGTCGCCTCCCGCTTGCCCCTCGCCCTGTGACGGGCGCCCTGCCAGACCTCCCGCGGTCGGCCGCCCGAGATCGCGCCGCCGTTTCACGTTGACACGAGGGATGCGGGGATGGTAGACGGCCCGGGGGAAGCGAGCGCCTCGCTCCACAGCGGTCCCGGGCCCTCGGGACGACCGGCCGGGGCCTCCAGCCGACGACGCGTCCTCGCCTCCCCCGGCCGCCACGGGAGGCCGGCCCCGCGCGGCCCTGGGCACGGGGGAGCCGGGCGGTCTGGCGACCACACTCTCGATCATAGGAGGCAGTACATGCTGAGACGCGCCTTCCTCGTGACGCTCACGGCCGCCGTCGCCCTGCTGCTTCCGTCCTTCGCTCGGGCCGAGCCAATCAAAGTCGGGTTCCCGATCATCCTCTCCGGGGGAGGAGCGCTCTTCGGCGAGCCCGCGATGAAGGGCGCTCAGATGTACGTCGACGAGGTCAATGCCGCCGGGGGCGTGCTCGGGCGACCGATCGAGCTGGTCGTGCGCGACACCAAGGGCAACGCCGACGAGGCCGTCCGCGTCGCCCGCGAGCTCATCTTGAAGGACAACGTCGACTTCCTCGTCGGCACGGTGACGTCGGCCGAGGGTCCGGCGGTGTCCGTCGTGGCGAAGGAAAACAAGATCGTGTTCATCGCGCCGATCCCCAAGACGGATCAGCTCACCGCCCCCGACAAGCTGCACCCGTACGTCTTCCGCGTCGCCGCCAACACGACCGTCGAGGGTCGAAGCGCGGCGGAAGTCGTCGCGAAGTGGAACGTCAGGCAGATCGCGACGATCAGCCCCGACTACGCGTACGGGCAGGACGTGACGCGGGCCTTCGTGAGCTGGATCAAGAAGATCAAGCCGGGTGTCGAGATCGTCGACCAGGAGTGGCCGAAGCTCGGCGAGTCGGACTACACCCCCTTCATCAACGCCATGATGGGGAAGAAGCCCGACGCCGTCTTCTCGTCCCTCTGGGGCGGCTTCTTCGTGACGTTCGCCAAGCAGGCCAAGCCCCTCGGCCTCTTCGAGGCGGTCAAGCTGAACGTCATCGCCGTCGGCGAGGCGGGCTCCCCCGAGACCGCCAAGACGATGGGCAGCGACTACCCGTTCGGCATCTGGGGCAACGCCTACGACGCCTTCTACTGGCACCCGTCCCCGGCCCACCGGGACTACGCGGAGCGGCTGTCGAAGTACCTCAAGGACCCGCATCCGTCGTCATGGGCGATCCAGGGCTACACCGGCATGCAGTTCCTGGTCGAGGCGATCAAGAAGGCCGGCAGCACCGACAGCGAGAAGGTGGCGAAGGCCCTGCTCGGCCTGACCATCGACACGCCGATCGGCCGGCAAACGCTCCGGGAGAAGGACCATCAGGCCGACCGTGGTCAGCTCTACGGCAAGATGACGCTGGATCCCGCGATCGGCTTCGCCGTGATGAAGCCGCCCACGTACATCGATCCGTCGCGCTTCATGGACTAGGCGACCCGCGGGAGGGGGCCGTCCCGCCCCCTCCCGAGTCCATGCCCGACCTCTCGTTCCTGCTGGCGCAATCGCTGAGCGGGCTCACGGCGGCGATGTTTCTCTTCCTCATCGCCTCCGGCCTCTCGCTGATCTTCGGCGTGCTCCGCGTCCTGAACTTCGCCCACGGCTCGTTCTACATGCTGGGCGCCTACCTGGCGTTCCAGTTCGTCCGCTGGGGGGGCATGGGGCCGGGCCGCTTCTGGTGGGCCGTGCTCGGCGCCGCCCTGAGCATCGCGATCGTGGGCGGTCTCGTCGAGCGCCTGCTGCTGCGGCACCTCTACGGCAAGGACGAACTCTACCAGCTCCTCTTCACCTACGGGCTCGTCCTGATCGCCTCCGACGCCGCCAAGAAGGCGTGGGGCACCCAGCAGCTGTCTCTCTCCCGACCGCCGGGGCTCACGGGTGCGTCCCGGATGTTCGGCACCATGCTTCCGCACTACAACCTCTTCATCCTGCTGCTCGGCCCGACGATCGCGCTCGGCCTGTGGCTCCTGCTCAACCGGACCCGCGCCGGCCGGGTCATCCGGGCGGCGGCCCTCGACCGCGAGATGCTGGGCGCGCTCGGCGTCAACGTGAGCTGGCTCTACACGGGCGTCTTCATGCTCGGCTCGTTCCTGGGCGGCCTCGGGGGCGCCCTCGTCACGCCGGTCCGGGCGATCGTCCCCGGCATGGACGTCGAGATCATCGTGGAGGCCTTCATCGTCGTCGTCATCGGCGGCCTCGGGTCGTTCTGGGGCACCTTCCTCGGCGCCGTGATCTACGGGCAGGTGCTGGCGTTCGGCATCCTGATCGTCCCGGCGTTTTCGATCTTCTCGGTGTTCGCGCTCATGGCGGTCGTGCTCATCGTCCGCCCCTGGGGCCTGCTCGGCCAGCCGCTGGGGACGTGACCGGTGGCCGCCCGCCGACGGCTCGCGCGCGTCCCCTGGGGCCTGCTCGTGGCGGTCGCCGCGCTGTTCGTGCCGGCGATCGGCTCGCGATTCTACACGTTCGTGGCCACCGACATCGCGATCATGGCCCTCTTCGCCGTGAGCCTGAACCTCCTCTTGGGCTACGGCGGGCTGGTGTCGTTCGGCCACGCGGCGTACTTCGGGATCGGCGCCTACGCCTGCGGCATTCTCATGAAGGTCCACGCCGTCCCCTTCTCCGTCGCGCTGCCCGCGGCGGGGCTGCTCGCGGCCGCCTTCGCGGCGCTCTTCGGCTTCTTCTGCGTGCGGCTGACGAAGATCTATTTCGCGATGCTCACCCTCGCCTTCGCCCAGATCGTGTGGGCGGTCTGTTTCAAGTGGAACTCGGTCACCGGCGGCGAGCAGGGGATGTCCGACGTCCCCTATCCCGACCTGAGCGCCGCCGCGTGGGTGCCCGGGCTCGCCGGCTACCGGACGAGCGACCACTTCTACATGCTGACGGTGGTGCTCGTCGCGGCGTGCCTGTGGGTCCTGCGCCGGGTGGTGCGATCGCCGTTCGGGCGGCTCTTGACGACGATCCGGGAGAACCCCGAGCGCACCGAGTTCATCGGCGTCGACGTGCGGCGCCACGAGCTGATCGCGTTCATCATCGCCGGGCTCTTCGCGGGGATCGCGGGCGGCCTCTTCGGGATCTTCAACCGCGGCGTCTTCCCCGACTTCGCGTACTGGCCGAAGTCCTCGGACGTGCTCATCATGACGATCCTCGGTGGCATGGGGTCCTTCTACGGACCCGCGATCGGCGCCCTGATCCTGATCATCCTCAACCAAGAGATCACGTCGTACACGGAATACTGGCCGTTCGTCCTGGGGAGCCTCCTGATCACCCTGCTCTTCCTCTTCCCTGGCGGCGTCGTGGGCGCCCTGGGGGGCCTGGTCCGCCGGCTCGAACGGATGCGGCGTGCTTGAGGTCCGCGGCGTCCGCAAGGCGTTCGCCGGCTTCCAGGCGGTCGCCGGGGTCACGCTCGTCGTGCCCCAGCGCTCGATCTGCGCCACGATCGGGCCGAACGGCGCCGGCAAGACGACCTTCTTCAATCTCATCACCGGCCACCTCCGGCCCGACTCGGGGTCGGTCGTGCTGAAGGGGCGGGACATCACCGGTCTCCCCCCGCACGAGATCTGCCGGCTGGGGGTCGCACGGTCATTCCAGCGCACGAACATCTTCCCGCGGCTGACCGTCTTCCAGAATGTCCAGGCGGCATTCCTCGCCCATCACCGCCACGCGCTGAACCTCTACTCCAGGGTCGACCGGTTCTACCGCGACGAGACGGACGCGATCCTGACCTCGATCGGGCTCGTCGACAAGGCGCACGAAGTCAGCGGTTTCCTCTCGCACGGCGGCCAGAAGCAGCTCGAACTGGGGATCGCGCTCGCGAGCGAGCCCGAGCTCCTGCTGCTCGACGAGCCCACCGCGGGGATGTCGGCGACCGAGACCCACGAGACCATCGCGCTCATCGAGCGGATCACCCGCGACCGGGGCCTCACCCTGCTCTTCACCGAGCACGACATGGAGGTCGTCTTCGCGATCGCGCAGAAGATCACCGTCCTCCATCAGGGGCACGTCATCGCCGAGGGCTCGCCCGCCGAGGTCCGGGCGGACCCCGCGGTGAAGCGCGTCTACCTGGGCGAGCGGGCCCCGTGATCCTCGAGCTGCGGGACGTCCACGCCGCCTACGGGCTCTCCCGCGTCCTCTTCGGCGTGTCGCTGGCGGTCGACGCGGGCGAGTGCGTGTGCCTGCTCGGCCGGAACGGTGTCGGGAAGACCACGACCATCCGCAGCGTCATGGGGCTGACGCCGCCGTCCGCGGGTCGCGTTCTCTGGAAGGGCCGCGACATCGCGGGCTGGCCGCCGTACCGCGTGGCGCGCGCCGGCATCGGCTTCGTGCCCGAAGACCGGCGGATCTTCGCCGACCTCACCGTGGCGGAGAACCTCGACGTGGCGGCGCGCGGCGGCCGCGAGGCCCCGGGCTGGACGGTCGAGCGAGTGTACGACGTCTTCCCCCAGCTCCGGGAGCTGGCCGACCGTCGAGGCGGGTACCTGTCCGGCGGGGAGCAGCAGATGCTGACCATCGCCCGCACGCTCATGGGGAGCCCCGAACTGCTGCTCCTCGACGAGCCGTCGGAGGGGCTCGCGCCGCTCGTCGTCGATCACCTCGCCGACCAGATCCTGAGGCTGAAGCGCCAGGGCCTGACGATTCTTCTCGCCGAGCAGAACGTGAGCTTCTCCGTCGCCCTCGCCGACCGCGTTTACGTCCTCGAGAAGGGACGGATCCGCTACCAGGGGCCGGCGGCGGAGCTGCGCGCCGACGCGGCGCTGCGCCAGGAACTCCTGGGACTCTCGGTCGGCCGCCCCCGGCGGTGACCTCCCGACCGGGCCGCCGAGGGCGGCCGAGGCCGGCAACGAGCAGGGTGATGCCGGCGACGCATCAGGCGTTCCCCGCCGGGGCTCCCGGGGCCTGCGAGCGCGACGGGTAGATCACGCGATCGGCGGACCGGTGGAGTCGGTCCACGGAGTCCTGGTCGAGATAGCGGACGTCGCTTCCCTTCAGGGCGGCGAGCTGCTCGGCCACGATGGTCCGTCGCACCTCCGCCGTCAGCGTGTTGAGCCGGTGGTAGGCCTCGGAGACGGTCCGCCCGAGCGTCGTGACGCCGTGGTTCTCCATCAGGATCGCGTTCGTATTCGCGATGAAGTCCTTGAGGGGGCCGACGTCCAGCTCCACGTCGACCTGCGAGGGCAGGCGGTAGGGCGGCTTGGCCATGACGGACGGAAACTCGAGCGACATGACCTTGAGCTCCTTGACGGCGCCCGACGCGAAGAGCGCGATGACCTCGTCGTGATGGACGTGGATGACGCCGTTGACGTCGGGGCGAAGGCGAAAGATCTCCCGGTTCAGCTGATGGCCGACGCTGGTCATCTTGCCCCCGTGGAGGAGCGCGCCCGTCGGCACGTCGGTGATCACGACGTCCTCGAGCGCCATCTCCTCGAGGGAGATCTCCGCCGGCTTCGTGTAGACGACGCCGTCCGCGAACGTCGGATGGGCGACGCGGATCGCGATGTTGCCGAGGGTGTTGTGAATGTAGCCGCGGGCGACGACCATCCGCGCGTACTTCAACAGCCGCATCGCGACCCGCTCGTCGAAGACGACCTGTGACTGCATTGTCCGCCCCCGCCGGCGCGGCCGGATCATCGCCGCTCGCGGCGTCAATCTCAGGGTATCACCGAAACCCGATCACGCATGCAATCTGGGAACTGGGCGCCTCGCGGTGACGGCAGACCGCTCCGTAGCCCCAGGAAATCGGAGTCCCCTCGTCAGGGGCTCGGCGGGCCTGTGGTCGGTGAGTGTCGGAGTCTCCTAGAGCGGCGTGGCGTGACCTAGCGCGGGGCCTCGAGCGGGATCCGAACGCTGATCGCGCCTCGGAGGTCGCCGAGAGAGTAGCCCGTGGCCTGATCGTCTGGATAGAGCTCCTTCAGCGCCTCCGCGACCCCCGGCGCGAGCTTCGCGGGCTCGCCGTGGCACTGCAGGCAGACTGGCGCCGCGATGAAGATCGGCTTCATATACCGGAGATAGCTCTGGCCGGCTTCGGTCACGGTCTCCTGGCGCTCGGTGGTCGGGGCCAGGCGCCCGGCCATCTTCTCCTCCTGCCAGGCGCGGAGCACGTCGCGCTCGTAGGCGTCGGGGGTGTCCGCAGGGTTCCGGACCCTGTCGCTCACGCGGCGCACCCGCCAGCCCTGCTGCTCGTGCTTGCGGGCGATGTCTCCCGCCACCGAGGCACAGACGCGCAGCGCCGCCGCCGGCTGTCCGCCGCTCAACGCGCTCTGGAGCACCGACTTCGTCTGCTCCAGTACCTGCGCGGCCGCGGCGCGCGCCCGCTCTGCTTCCGGTGGGTCGGCGGCGGCGACGGGGAGCACCAAGACCAGGAGCGCCACTCCCGTGAACAGCGGCTGTCTCCGCACGACTGATCTCCTCTCGATCCCTACGCTCGCCGGGCCGATCCGGCGGCGCGCTACGGCGCCTGGAGCTTCAGGGCCTCCTCGGCGAGCCCGAACGCCGTCCGTGCCTTCCGGATGGCGTCGTCGTGATCCTTCTTCGACTTAGCGTTCTCGTGGTTGACCCGCGCTTCCCTGACGAGCTTGCGCGCGTCCTCGAGGAGCGCCTCCGATTCCGGTGTCGTCTTGCCACGCTCAGCCCTGGCGATCAGCTCTTCGGCCTGCTTGATGACCACCGGACACATGTACGCGCGCGCGGGGGGAGCGACGAGCATGATGACCGTGCACGTGACCGCGGCGAGAGAGGCCCTGCGCATGCCGCGGCCCGCACCTCCCCATGTCGAGCTAACGACGCTCCCGGTCTCGCCGGTCGCTGGTCGGGGTGAGAGGATTTGAACCTCCGGCCCCCTGCTCCCAAAGCAGGTGCGCTACCGGGCTGCGCCACACCCCGAGGCCACTGGACCGGAACCGCTCGGAGTATATCACCAGCGCGCGAGCCGGTCCGTGGCCTTGCGGAGCGCGACGGCGCGGTGGCTCACCTCGGCCTTCACCGCGGG